>Ga0075012_10002191_pt1 | contig 19367 bp, 19 predicted proteins | sample All_14_2_FD_71474 | JGI IMG/M metagenome (GOLD analysis project Ga0075012, IMG submission 71474) | Freshwater microbial communities in response to fracking from Pennsylvania, USA - Allegheny Zone_MetaG_DW_15 | ecosystem: Environmental > Aquatic > Deep subsurface > Groundwater > Drilled... | reverse complement strand
CAAAAACATGAATTCGTGTCGACACTTCTTTTCGGTCATTAGAAAAGAAAAAGTGGCAAAAAGCTGGCAAAACTGCGGTCCATTTGCAGACCGTAAAAAAAAAGGTTCATCCGGCTGAAGCGTACTTTTGACAAAATGAAAGGACATGGGGTTCATCGAGTTTTCACGCCAATGAAAACCAAGAGGATGAACCGCCATGTCCACGAGTTTCTTGTACCATGCGTTCGGGCTGCCTGGCTATGACTACGTCCGGCAGGAATTCGTAGGGGGAAACGTCCTCCTGCATGTGCGCCCCAAGGGCAAGCTGGTCCGCTGTCCATGCTGCCGAAGCCGCGATGTCCTCCACCGTGGCGTATCAAAGCGATGGCTACGCACGGTGCCCGTTGGCTTCAAGCCTGTCTGGCTGGTCGTCGAGGTGCCACGGATTGGGTGTGCGTCATGTGGACTTGTCCGCCGGATCGAGTTGCGTATTGCCGAGCCGCGGCGGCGACACACCAAGGCGTTCGCGCGTTTTGTCCTGGCGCTGACCAAGGCGATGACGATGCTGGACGTTGCCAGGTTGCTGGGCGTCGGCTGGGATGTGGTCAAGGATATCCTCAAACGGCATCTGCACAGGCGTTTCGGCAAGCCGAGCCTGGCTGGCCTTGAGTACATCGCCATCGACGAGATCAGCGTCCGCAAAGGCCACAAGTACCTGGTCCTGGTTATGGACCTGCACAGCGGCAAGGTTGTCTTCGTGGGCGGCGGCCGAGGCGCTGACTCCCTGAAACCGTTCTGGGAACGCCTGAAACGCTCACGGGCGCGGATACGGGCGGTGGCGACGGATATGAGTGCCGCCTTTATCGGGTCCGTGCTCGAGCATCTGCCGGGTGTCGCCGTGGTGCTCGACCATTTCCATGTGGTGAAGCTGATGAACGACAAGTTCACGGAGGTGCGGCGCAAGCTCCACCGGGAGTTGCAGGACTCGATGGGTAAGAACGTGCTCAAAGGCAGATGCTGGATTCTGCGGAAGAATTCGGAAAGCCTCAAGCCACAGCGGCATGAGCACAAGCGACTGCAAGAGGCGCTGGATGCCAATGAGTCGTTGGCCAAAGCCTACTACCTCAAAGAGGAACTGCGCCAGATCTGAAAACAGCCGAACAAGGCCGCTACGGGCGTGTATCTCGAACAGTGGATACGCAGCGCACTGGCTTCAGATGTTGGCCCGCTGGTGAAGATGGGCAAGACCATGGCCATGTACCGAACTGGCATCCTGGCCTGGTACGACCCCCCATATCCTCCGGGCCCATGGAAGGAACCAACAATAAGATAAAGACGCTCAAGAGGCAGGCGTACGATTACCGGGACCAGGAGTTCTTCAAACTCAGCGTCAGCCGGATCATCCGCCGTGCATAGAGATCATTCAATGCCTGCCTGAAGCGCGTCGGCGAAAAGGTCGCCGAAACGTTTGACTACGTCCCGGCCGTCATCGAGCATGGAAGAGGCCGGTTCCATAAGAGAAGGGGAGCCCGGCCTCGCATTTTCAGCTTTCTATTACGATGACTACTCGGCCTTGGGAGACTTCTTGCGTTTTTCCCAGAGCTTCATGCCCTGCATGGTCTTCCGGCGGTCACGGGCCAAAGACTTTGCCACAAGGGAAGTGCCTTTCTTGTAGCCATATTTTACTTTGTACTGTTCCGGGGTGAGACCGTGTGTATCCAGGTGGCGCTTCGTCAAGACTTTGAATGACTTGCCACACTCGCAACAGATGACGCTTTTTTCGCGGATGGCGTTCTTTGGGTCGATGATGAATTCATTCACGACGACAGGTGCAACACCTTCGGCTACTCCTCGAATGCTTCCGGCCAATGATTTGATCATGGACGTGATTTCTTCCTCGTTCATGTTGCGCACTGACGCCTGTGCTTTGACGATTTCTATTGCTTGTTTCAGATAATCTTCCATTTTTTTTCCTTGTTGATAGAAGTGTTATAGTTTAAAATAAAAAGCATAACGCATGCTATTTCTGGGTTAATCCTCATCGTAGGCAGTATTCACTGATTCGGCATGAGAAAATGTGTATCTAGAATCAATTTTGCAACTATTTCAACACACGAGCATGCTTCCTGACTAACTGAGAAAGTCAATGCTGATCATAGTCACAAGATTTCAGTTCGCCGATTGCAGGGCCGCAATCCGTGATTCAATGGGCGGGTGACTGCTGAACAGCGCCATCATGCCTCCACCCGCAATCCCGCTGGCGGCCATTTCCTTCGGCAATTGTCCGGCTTGAAGGGTGCCCAGTGCGTGCAGGGCGTCAATCATCGGACGCCGGTCTCCCATCAGTGCGGCAGCGCCTGCGTCAGCCCGGTATTCGCGCTGACGCGAAAAGTACATGACCACGATGCTGGCCAGGACGCCGAAAAGAATTTCAAAAACTATGCTGCTGACCCAATAGCCGATGCCAGGGCCGCTCGATTCTTCGTCCTTGCGAAGGAAACTGTCCACCGCATAGGCGGCGATGCGCGAAAGGAAGATGACGAAGGTGTTGACCACCCCCTGAATGAGCGTCAGGGTCACCATGTCTCCGTTTTCGATGTGGGCGACTTCGTGGGCCAGCACTGCTTCAATCTGTTTTTTGTTCATGCTTTGCAGCAGTCCTGTCGATACCGCCACCAGGGAACTGGACTTGCTTGGGCCCGTGGCGAAGGCGTTGGGTGCACCCTCGTAAATGGCGACTTCGGGCATCGGCAATCCGGCCTTGGCGGCCAACCGGCCCACGGTGTCCATGAGCCACGCCTCTTCCTGATTGCGCGGATTTTCGATAACCTGCGCACCCGTGCTCCATTTGGCCATGGTTTTGGACATCATCAGCGAAATGAATGACCCTCCGAAGCCGATCAGGGCTGCAAACGCCAGAAGCATGCCCATGTCCATCCCGTGACTGGTCAAAAAGCGGTCAATTCCCAGAATGCGGGCGCTGACAGACAGCACCAGCATTACCGCAATGTTAGTCAACAAGAATAGGAACACCCGTTTCATCTCATTCTCCTGAATATAGTTGTTGTTGCCAATTATCCGCTAACCACAGTTTTATAATTATTTTACGTTGGATGTTTTGTGTTCGCGTATTGAGTGCTTTTCGTTCATGATTCATGTATCGTGTGTCGATTATTTTCTTATGTGTCTTGAGATTTGTCGCATATATTGATCGTAGAGTTTGGCATAATCCTTTCGTCTCGTGATTCATTAGCTCTGCTCGCCAGAACTTTGTCAAGCCGGTTGCCATCAAGGTCGATGACCTCAAGCCTCCATCCTTCCCACTCTACAACGTCGCAGGTGCGTGGTACGCTGCCGATAAGCCACATCATCATTCCACTCAACGTGTTGTATCGCCCTTTGTGTTCTTCGGGCACGGATTTCAGATTGAGTCGATCCTTGAGTTCAAGGATGGGAATGAGTCCGTCGAGAAGCCACGATCCGTCTTCCCGTTGAACGCCCCATACATCTTCCGGGTCGCGCGGCTTGAACTCGCCGGCAAGGGCTTCAAGCACGTCTTGCAGCGTGATGAGGCCCAGTATTTCGCCATATTCGTCTATGACAAAGACCATCTGAACGCCGGACTCCCGAAATTGTTCAAGCAATTTCATTCCGGTAAGTGTTTCTGGCACAAAGATCGCGGGTTTGAGGAAGTCCTCGATGCTGCTCGACTCACCCTTGATGCGCTGCTTGAGCAGCCTTTTTGCGGTGATGATCCCGATGATATTGTGCATTCCTCCTCTACAAACAGGGTATCTGGAATGGTCGGAGTTTATCAGGTGTTCGAGGCTGCTTTCGAAGGGTTTGTCGATGTCGAGAAAGATGATTTCACTGCGCGGTGTCATGAGAGAGGCAATCTGGCGGTCGTCCAGTCGGAAGACATTGCGCATTATTTCATGTTCCTGTTTTTCAATCAGGCCGGCCTGAGATCCTTCGGCCAGCATGGAGTGGATATCCTCTTCCGTGATGTTGGCGCTGTTCAGTTCCTTTTTTCCCATGAGTCGCAACAGGCCGTCTGTGGAAATGGACAGCAGGAAGACAAACGGGCGCGATATCGTGGCCAGGGCTGAAATGGGTTTGGCCATGAACGTTGCGATGCCCTCGGCATGGAACTGTCCGATTCTCTTTGGCACCAATTCTCCTACAACGATGGAGAAGTATGTAATGACTACAACCACGAGCGTGGTGGCCGTTAACGAACTTGTTTTGTCGTCGAGGCCGAACTGGCGGAGCACTTCCGCAAGGGGGCCGGCCAGGGCCGCCTCGCCGACGATGCCGTTCATGATGCCGATGGCGGTTATCCCGATCTGCACCGTGGAGAGAAATTGCGTGGGATCTTCCCCAAGGCGCATGGCCACGGAGGCGGACTTGTCTCCGTCTTCGGCCAGTCGCTGAAGACGGTTTTTCCGCGCGGTTACGAGGGCTATCTCGGACATGGCAAAAACACCGTTGAGGATGATGAGGAAGGTTAGCAGGGCAATGTCCACGTGTTTTCTCCTGAAATCATGGTGCAGTCATTTCAATGCATCGTCAGCGCTCTGGACACCTAGTCAATTATTTAAGCAAGATCATCGCTGGGGAATGAATCTGCTGATTTTATTACATCAGTCGATGATGGATCTGAATATCAGTTGAATTTCATACCAAAAAAGTGAAAGTTTGCTTGAAAATCCTGGGATCGTACTGTTTTCCGGGATGTCTTGCCCTGATGCCCAAACATTGTACACGATTATTGAATCTTCAGATATGTAGCATATGGTATTTTTTTCAATTTCGCTGGAATGCTCCTTGAATATGCAAATGTCCACAATATTGCTTTTTGTGCTGTCAAAATTGTCTATTGTTCCAATTTTGTTTCCACCATAGAATACGCCACGAGGATGGGTTTCCAGTGCAGAATTGAATGATATCCTGAATTTTTTGCATTCATCGATCTGAGCAATGGCTGCTGAAGAAGTAAGCAGTGCGAATGCGACAAGGTTGAGTAATGTGAATTTTAGCATATGAAATTGTTATAATGTATTATTGTGCAAGTTGTTAATTGAAAATCATTATTCTGGAATTTTTTCAGGGTCAGGCTTCCGTGCGGGTGTTCCAGGAATCCACCAGCGCAGTGTCATGCGAGTCTCTTCATGTTCGGCCGTTGCGGTCTTGTACATGGAGTAGAGCATCGAGCCGCCGATCAAGAGGGCCGTTGCCGCAAGAGCGAGTTCCGTGGAGATGATCTTTTGGGCGAACCACGTATTGATGGTCATTTTGCACCCGACAAGCACGAGGACGAAGGACAGGCCGTATTTCAGATAATGGAAGCGGTGGATCACCCCGGCCAAGGCGAAGTAAAGCGCCCTCAACCCGAGGATTGCGAATACATTCGAGGAATAGACGATGAACGTGTCCGTGCTGATAGCCAGAATGGCCGGAATTGAGTCGATGGCGAAGATAAGGTCGGAAACCTCGACGATGACCAGAACCATGAACATCGGGGTCAAGAACAGCAAACCGTCACGTTTGACCCAGAACTTCTCGCCCTCGTAATCGTCCGTGATTCGGAAATGACGTCGCATGAACGTGGCAATGCGGTTTTCCGACAAATCCGGTTCCTGGTTGATGGTCGCCAGCATTTTGATGCCGGAAGCGATGAGCACGAAACCGAAAACATATAGAAGCCAATGGAACTGTTCTATGGCTTTGGCTCCGGCGAAGATGAGCACGGCACGCATGACGAGCGCCCCAAGTATGCCCCAGAAAAGGATTCGCCGTTGGCTTGATTTCGGGACCTCGAAATGGAGGAATATGAGCAGGAAGACAAAAATATTGTCAACGCTTAGGCTCTTTTCGATGAAATATCCCGTCAGGAAGGCATATCCGGCTTCCGTTCCCTTGAAGAAGAAGACTCCGGCGCCAAAAAGCAGGGCCAGACATATGTAGCCCAGGCTCACCCAAAGAGCAGTCCGGACGCTCATTTCCTTGTCCTTGCGTTGCAGGACTCCAAGATCGAGGATCAGCAATGCGAGTACGAAAACATGAAAACCTATCCACAGCAACGCGGTGCTCAAAGATCACTCCTTTTAAATAATCCAGAAATGCAAAGGGTTGGCATTTGCGCCTTGTAGACACGTAACTACCAATATCGCACGGCACATCAACGTTGGCAACATGCCGTGTGGTTATTGGATTAATCGTTACATCGCCAATTGCTGGATGCCTTCCAGGGTCCATTGGGGGGATGGTGCGCTTTCGTCGCGCCGGATATGCCAGACCTCTCTGATCTGCTCCGCTGGGGCGTCCGCGTTGTCCTCGCGCAGCATGGCGTCAAAGAGCACGCTGATGACGGTCTCGGTCCCTGAACTGCGAACTTCCAGGGCCCTCGCCTCAACCATGAGGATTTCCGTGCGTCCGTGTGCAGGATCGAGAGCCGCCTGGCGTGCGATCTCCTCGTGGACTTCCGGGCTCGTGAACTGACGGATGTCATCGATGTCTCGCCTGTCCCAGGAAGCTTGCAGGCGTGTGTAGAGGGCTTTCGCTCCGGCCAGGAATTCCTGTTCATCCAGACCGGCGGGGAAGACGGGGGCTTGAGGTGATCGCGACTCAAAACGCTGTTGCCCCCATCCGCCGTGAGAGGCCGGTTCGCGCACCTCTGCGTTCCCGGCGTAGGCATAGGGCGCTGAATTGGCCGTTGCCGTCCGGCGGGATTTCATGAACTTGAAAAGCAGGAAGCCGCCCATTGCCAGGAGAAGAATGTCGAGCATGCCTGGGCCCGCGAATCCACCGCCGCCAAAGAGCATGGAGCCGATCAGTCCGCCCATGAGCATGCCGCCCATCATGCCGCCCAGGCCGCCAAAGCGGGACGGGTTGCTCGGGGCGGCTTGCTGCGCCATGGTCGGGGAGTCCTTGGTAGGAGCCGCAGGCTTGTTGTAGCCGCTGCTGTAGGACGGTTTGCTGCCGAAAGATCCGCCACCGCCCATGCGTTTTGCGTCGGCCAGATCCGGCCACGCAAAAAGGAGCAGGGTCAGTGCGATAAGAGGGAAAAAGAGATCGGCTGAATTTGTACCTGCGACGGCAGCGCAGGATCGAGAGAAGGGAACATTCTTCATGGAGCCTCCTTGAGTTGGCTGGAGGTCTTCCAAAAAAAAGACCTCCAGCATGGGTTATCATGCTGAAGGTCTGGCTCATCGGTTAGTTCCGACGGCAAGGCCAAGCGCTTTCGCGCCAGTATTGTTGACCTTGCCTTTGGGAGCTACTCCCCTTCAAATTTAATAATTTATTCCGTCAGGATGATTTGTCAAGTATGATTCTGGCCGGGATAGTCCATAATAGATCGATATATGGCAAATGGATCAAATGCTGCGTGAAATGATCACTCATTTTAAAAACTAAACTTATGGAGATGGTCATATTTATATTTTATGTATTTTGATGTTTTTATCATTTTAAATTTATTATTCTAGTGACTTATATTGCAGTACGCTGTTTGTTTTGTTAGTATTGTTGTAATTATGTGTATTTTTTTATGAATACGATTTTTTCAAACATCAAAATGTTATTGATGAAAGATAAGTCCATTGGATTGATGACTTCGATGTCATCATCTGGCCACGTCTTGAGCCCTTGTGTTTGAGCTTATTTGTCATCGTCACACACAAGGGTTATCCAGTTCATGACACTGTAGACTAGCGAGTAGTCATGTCTGGCAGCGTAGACCTGTTCAAATCATCACGTCTGCAGAAGTGTGTTCGTGGGAACTGAGATTTTTTCCAATCGAGTGAGATATAAAAAAGAATAAAAAGGCGTGTTTGGCGGCGGGGGTGGTATTCAAAGCCCGGTATTAAAAAACAAAAATGAACGAAAAAAGGGCTTAGGCGAATACCTAAGCCCTCGATTTCTATGGTCGGGATGAGAGGATTTGAACCTCCGGTCTCTGCGTCCCGAACGCAGACAGATACTTTTTTATGGTTTTTGAGCCTGTTTTATTAGTTCTATTATTTCCGGTATATTGTGAGAAAAAATCCCGCTTGACTCCCCGCGTTTTTTATCTAATCTGAAATTGCGTGCGGGGAATGGTGCGGGGAAGAAAACCCCGATTCCGCACCGAGGGGGCAGCATGGCGGAAGGTGGACGCGAGAAATCAAAGAAGTATCCGGGCGTGTACTGGCGGACGGATTCCGAGACCGGGGAACGAACCTATTATATCCGCTATCGACTTGGGGGGCGCGGCTCAAAGGAAGTCGAAGAGCCCGTGAAAAAGTCAAGTGAGGGCATGACCGAGGCCAGGGCCTCGCAGCTACGCGCCTTGAAGATTGCGGGCAAAGTCGATCCCAATACGGTGGAGCGGGCCAAGAAGCAGGCCGCGAAGGATGCCGAAGCCGGGCGGTGGACCATTGGCAAGCTATGGAAGGAATACAGGGCGGCCAATCTGGACAAAACACGCATTGCCGTCACGGACGATTACCGCTTCAAGCAATACCTTGAAGGCCCCTTCGGAAAAAAGACAACCGACGAGATAGATCCCCTTTCCATCGACCGCTTGCGGGTGAAGATGAGCAAGAAGCGCAAGCCTGCCACGGTCCACAATACCATCGAACTCTTGCGCCGGATCATAAACTACGGCGTGAACCGGAATCTTTGTCCGGCCCTGCCTTTCAAGTTGGAACTCCCCAAACTGAACAACCACAAGACCGAGGATTTGACGCCGGACCAGCTTCAAGCCCTACTGGATGCCATCGAGAAGGACGCACACCCCGTAGCCGGACCGATGATGCTTTGCGCCCTGTACACGGGCATGAGGCGCGGCGAAATGTTCAAGCTGGAATGGTCGGATCTGGACTTTGAACGCGGCTTCATCCGGTTGCGTGACCCCAAGGGCGGGAAGGATCAGTCCATACCGATGAACACGCAGGCACGGAAGTTGTTTGAATCCATGCCCCAGGTTTGTCAGTTTGTTTTCGCAGGGAGGCCCGACAAGAACGGGAACTATGCGCCACGGACAAGAATTGCGGACCAAGTGAACCGGATCAAGAAGGCGGCGGGCTTGCCGAAAGACTTCCGCGCCCTTCATGGCTTGCGGCACGTTTACGCGTCCATGTTGGCCAGTTCCGGCAAGGTGGATATGTACACGCTTCAAAAGTTGATGACCCACAAGAGCGCCGACATGACCCAGCGTTACGCCCATCTGCGGGACGAGAGCCTGGCCAGGGCGGGGCAGGTGGTGGACGATATTTTCAACGGGCTGGCCGAAGAGCAAAACAAGGTGGTCAGTATCAACGGTAAATGATCCTGGCACCGGGCCAGGTGAAATAAAACGGGCCAAGTGGGGAGGGACCAGCTTCCCACAAGGCCCTAACCACAACGAACCGAAGGGGGTTCATCATGGCTGAAGCGGTGGTAAAGATCAGTGAAGTGGAAGGCAAGCGCGAGAACTCGGAAGCGTTGAACCTTGAAGCGTGCGGCCAGTTGACCGAGAGCGTGCAGCGGCTCAAAATGTTGGCCCGTGTGCTTTGGGAAGTGGAAGATCTGGACAAGGTGGATCGCGGCACCCTGTCAATCATGCTTTCTCGGGAAGCCGACGCCATTTTTGAAACAACGGAAGCCCTTGAAGCGCGGCTGGAAGGGGTGGCGTAACCATGAGCGAAGCAGTAACCACAACCCCTACAGGAACAAGGTTTGACGTTGCGCTGGGCAGTATAGCCATAAAACTTGCCTGGGTGGCCGACGCGATGAAGACAAACGACGATCACCCCGCAGCCGAAATCATTGGTGCCATAACGGCGGAACTCGACGCCCTAGTGGACCCCATTGGCGAACTGGTAAACATGGCTGAAGTGGCAATGGCAACGAGATAGACAATTCTTTTCAGGGCCTAGGGCTGGACTTGCTACCCAGCCCGAAGAGCGCACTACCTGCCCCGGTTGCGCCTGGCCCTGGATCTTCACAACGGGGCAAAGGGGCAGTGCAATGGCGGAAAAGCGCCGAATTACGGGTAAAGAAATTTTAGATCGTTGGCAGGCGTTCCCGTTTGAACTTGTGAATGCAATGATTGCGGGCGAGTTGGTGGCGGTTAACCCCAAGACAGGTGTTCGTTTTAGTCCGGATTTGTTCGCTCCGTCGGAGTGGGGCCGTGGGGCGAAATGTTTTTTTTGCACAAAGCCAGTTGAATGGGGGCAGGTCTGTTATCAGCATAAAACGCGTAATCCTGACGTAAAGAGCGTTTATGACCCCAACGCCTTCAGCGGCGAAATTGTTTCGGTGACGTGTGACGACGTCCGCCCATATTTAACGGAAACAATGCGAGCTGATGAAAAGATTGCAACGGCGATGCTGGCAGAATTTTATTTTTGCGAAGTTGAAGCCTACGAGCAAGCCCACGGCCTAGGGCCCGCATCTGAAAAGCCCCAAGAGCCTGCAAGCGAAATTGGGGAAGTTAATGAAAGTGCCTTGACCCCGAGAGAGCGAAAAGAATTAGGACGCCTTCGGCTCGAAAAAGAGAAATGGGATACAAGTATCCGGGCCGCCATAGTGGTCGGGCGGTCACTGACTCCCGGGAACCGCTTCATCAAAGAAGAACTTTGGAAGATACTTGAGAAATCCGGCATCCAGAGGAATGACCTGCCCAACACCGTATTCAACCAGATATGGGCTAGCATCCCGACAGAGTTTAGAAATATCGGGGGGCGTCCCAAGACGGGGGATGCCGAAGATTTTTAGAAACCCCTGGAAACATCTCAAAACGTGATTGTGTGAACTCACAGTAACGTTTCGCTAATTTTTTCCCGTCCAATTCTTTCCTATTTCCCCGGTCGTGCGCTGCATTTTGCGGTTCACGACCTTTTTTTATTCCATAAGGGGAAAACATGGACAGAATTTACGGACCGGAACGAAAGGTAGAGTTCATCCCATACCAGCACAAGGCGTTGAGGGAGAAGGAAGCGGCGGCATATCTTGGCTTGTCCGTGAAGACGTTGCAGGCGTGGCGGTTCTACTGCAAGGGCCCCAAGTACCTCAAGGTGGGCCGAGCCGTGCGCTACCCGGTGGAGTACTTGGACCAGTTCAAGGAATCTTCGACAGTCAACCCGGTGGCTAGGGGGTAGCATGAAGCAAAAAGAGAACCCCGCCAAGGCCGGGCAAAGCCATGAAGCGGGGCGCGTGAAACTGTGTGCGTGTTGCGGGGAATGTTTCACAAGTAGGGCTAATAGTCAAGCGGGCTTCATGCTCATGGCCCTGGACACGGAAGCCAGGACGGTGACGCATGACTAACCCGCAGGGACTAGCCCCGGACGTATTTGATGGACTTTCCAAGTATGGCAAGGCGGCGGTGATATATGCCCGCCGTGGATTACTTGTCTTCCCTTGCCGTGAACGCACAACCTACGGGCCAGGCTTGGACAGGGCCGGGAAGCCCAAGGAGCACAAGGAAAAGAGCCCCTACACGGCGAACGGGTGCCACGACGCGACAACGGACCTATCCCAGATTGTTGAGTGGTGGCGTAGGTGGCCAGACGCGGCCATTGGGGTAAGGACTGGCGTTGATTCTGGTCTGTTCGTGGTTGACGTTGACGTGAAGCATGGTGCCAGGGGTGCAGAATCATGGGCCGCCCTTCAAGAGGCCCACGGGGCAGCGCCCAAGACCCGGACGGCAAGAACCGCGTCCGGAGGGTGGCACTATTACTTCAAGCATCCTGGCCAGGGGAGAGTTGTCAAAACTGATTCCGGCCAGATTGCGGACGGGGTGGACATTCGCGGGGACAAAAACGGCTATGTTATCATGCCGGATTCCGTGGTGGAATCTGGTTCCTATTCGTGGGTACACGACATTCCGACCGCCGAAGCCCCGGAGTGGTTGCTTGAACTTGTGATTGAGAAGCCCAGACCCCAGCCCGTAGCCAAGCCCCGCCCGCCAATCAAGGCGACGAAAACAACGGATTGGGGGCGCAAGATCCTGAAAGAAGAGTGTCGGGCTATTGCCGACGCGCCCGAAGGCCAGCGGCATGACCAGACCTTCAAGAGCGTGGCCGCCATCGGTAACGGGGTAGGGGGTGGCGAGATCGAGGAACAGGAAGCCCGGGCCGCAATCATGGCCGCCGTGGAATCATGGGGCACGGGGGCGGAATCCGAAGGTAAGACCCTGGACACGATTGAAGACGCCCTGGCCAGGGGGAAAAGCGAACCCCGCAGCGCCCCCGAGGATTCAAGCAATTCCGTGGCCAGTGGGCCGCCTAGTCAGTGGCCTGTATTCGTGCCGTTCGAGGAATCCCCGATAGACCTGCCCACGGGCATCCTTCCGGGTATCCTTGGCCGTTTTGCCGAGGGCTTGGCAGAAGCTACGCAGACGCCCCGGGAGCTTTCCGCCGTCAACGTGTTGGGCGTGGTGGCGCTTGCCGTTCAACACAAGCTGATAGTGCGCGTGAAGTATGACTACGCCGAAGGGGTGAACCTGTACGCCCTGGTAGCCAGCGAACCGGGCGAACGGAAAAGCGCCATCGTGTCCGCGTGCAAAGCGCCCCTTGTGGAGTGGGAAACGCAGCAGGAACGGACCGTCTTGGAGAAAATACAAGAGGCCGTTTCTCACAGAAAGACGCTTGAAAAGGCTATTGAGAAGGCACGGGCCAAGGCCGCAACCGCCAGGGATGCAGCCGCCCGCAAACAGGCGAAGGATGAGATATACAGCATGGAAAAGGAACTGCCCGAAGTCCCGTCCTTGCCCCGCTTGCTTGTGGATGACTGCACCCCCGAAGCAATGGCCGAAGTCATGGCCGGGAACGGTGAAAGCATTGGCATGTTGGAGGCCGAAGGCGGGGCGCTTGATACCCTGGCCGGGCGCTATTCCCAGGGCGTGCCAAACCTTGACCTTGTGCTGAAGGGCTACAGCGGCGAACCCGTGGCGGTGGACAGGAAGGGTAGGCCGCCTATCCGGTTACGCAATCCCCGGATCACAATGATCTTGACCCCCCAGCCGTCCGTTTTGCGCGCGGCGGGGAGTAACCAAGTATTCATGGGACGCGGGTTTATCGGGCGGTGTTTGTTGGTCCTGCCCCGTCCGCTTGTGGGCTTCCGCGATAATGACAAGACGATGTCCGAAGCCCTGACCCGAGAGTGGCACGCCTATGTTGATTCCCTTCTGGCTATCCCAGCCCCGCCGACCCCCCACGAAATAACCCTGACCAGTGGCGCTTATGACCTTTGGTTGGCCTTCTCACGGGACGTTGAACACGCGCAGCGGCCCGGGGGAGAGCTTGAATTCATCCGTGCGTGGGCAAGCAAGGCAACCGGGCTTGTTGTCCGTATCGCAGGGCTGTTTCACCTGGCCGACGGTCCGGCAATGGTGAAGGAACCCATACGCCCCGAAACGATGAAACGGGCCATCGGGTTCACGTCATGGGCCGCCATTCACGCGAAATACGCCTTTAGTTCCTTCGGGATGGATGACGGCCAGGAAGCAGGGAGGCGGGCGCTTGAATGGCTACGCCGCGAACGCAAGGTCGTGGTGACGGCCAGCGAGATTTACCAGGCCATACGGGGGCGCTTTCCGAAAATGGAGCAGGTCCGCCCGGGTATTGCCGTGCTGGTTGATCGTGGCGCGCTGGTACCCCGGGAGAAGGAGCGCCGCGCGGGTAGGCCATCGGATACCTACGACGTGAACCCGGCCATTTTCGGGGGCGATCATGGCGCTTGCTGACAAGTGGCTGACTGAATTTTCAGATTCGGACCCTATACTTAAAACCCCTAATATCCTCAAAACCCCCTTGGATGATGCCGAGGGGGAGGGTTTTAGGGATATTAAGAGTTTTAGGGGTAAGCCTGAAACTGAAAATTTGGCCCTGGCCGACCTTGAAGAGTTACTCCATCCCCGGGACTGTCCAGGGTGGTGGAAGGGGTGTCTTGCGGGGTGCCCCTGGTACCACAGGGAAACAGGCGGGGACTTTTGTTGGAAGGTCAACCGGGCGTGGTGGGAAGAGCCATACCAAGGGGGTGATGAGTGAACAGGCCCGACCTTCAAGAGCGCGTCCAGACGCTTGAAGACGAACTGGCCGGGCTTGAATCCATGATCGACGCACGGACGCGGACCTTGTGGCGTGAAGTTGAGAAGTTGCAAGCCGGGGTCAAGGATCTGCAAGAGCGGTTGCAGGTGCAGGCACCCCACAACCCTATTGATAGCGCAGAAAGCGCGAGGCGGTGACGATGAACGAAGCGCAGGCCGTTAAAGCCGACCATTCCGAAAAACTCCCTAGCAACGTGCCCAGTTCCAGCGAAAAACGCAGGCTTACGCCCGTGCAGGCAATCCGCAAAAAGTGCCTGGATTGTTCGTGCGGTTCGCGCGGCGAAGTCCGCGAGTGTGAGCTGACCGCGTGCCCGCTTTGGGACTACAGATTAGGCAAAAGACCTACCAGCACGACCGACCATTAGGGCAGGCCGGGGATAACCCGGCAAGCTCCCCCTTTTCTTCTCGAATCTTGGAAGCGCCCGCGCGGTGTGCGGGTCATATCCATGGCTATGGCGCATGGGAATCATTCAACACGCCGAAAGGCAAGGAAACAACAGCATGAACACACCTTGGAACGGTTCATGGACAAACGCATGGGGCGCAAGCCCCCCGGCGGGTACATTGCCCCCGGCGGCACCGACAGGGCCGCAAGCGCCGTCATGGTTGGGCGGTGGTGGCTACGCCCTCGGGGAAGGTCCGTATTCATCCCCGGCCAACACGCCGAGCGCACCCACAACCGCAACGGGCAAGGTCCAGGCGCGGGAATTGGCGTCCATGTTTGGCGGGTACGGTGCAAAGGCCCTTGGCAAGACAGGGCTGGACGTAGGCGCGGCATTGGCGGCGGGGTTCTCCCCGTCCGTTGGTGACGTAGTGGGCCACCTGGCTGGGACCATGGCTTCCCCTGGTGCAATGGCTGGCCTGGCCGGGAGTGTAGCTGCGAAGGCGGCGGGCTTCACCGGGCCGACCGGAGTAATGGGACGAGTTGCCCAGGCTTTCAACCCCGCCGTGACTATGGGACTCGGGCTTATGTCCCCGGTGGCGGGGCTTGCCTATTCCGCATTGTCCCCGATTGTTGCGGACGCCCTCGGGGACGCTACCAATTCCCGCAGGGATGAAAAGCACAGGGACGCCCTTGAAAACGCGCACGGCACCTTTGGAGGAAGGGCAGCGGCGCGGGACTTTGACGCCATGGCAGCGGTGGGCGGCTTCGGCACTCTTGGGAAAATGGCGGCGGATTACGGCTATGGCCCTTCGGACCTGGCCAGGGGTATGAGCAACCGCGATGCTTCCAAGGCCATGGCCGGGCGCAACCCTTCCGGTTCGTCCTATGGCGGGTGGGGTTCAGCAGGTGGCCCCGTGGACGGTGCCCGCGCCGTTGATTCGGCCTATGGTCGGAGCATGGGCGGCTGGGGCGGGCTGGGTATCGGCAACCCGTCCAGTTACGGCGGACGCGGTGGCGGATCTGGTGGCAGGGACTCGGGGGGCTTCGGCTCCAATGACGGAAACAGCGATACGGCAGGAAACGCCGGATTCGGTCGTTAGGTAACAATCAACAGCCCGGGCAACCGGGCTTTATCATTTCTCTAAGCCAGCAAATAATGAACATTTTCAAGTGAACGGAGAGGGCAAAGCTGTGTCGCCTGGGTGTAGCGTAAACACTTTATTCTTGTTTCGAGTTGCTTATTATGTTTTTTATGACTTCTTTGATAAAATTAGCATTTTCGTCAGTATCGGCAACAAGTCCCTCTGAGCATTCGTTTATTCTATTTGAGCCGCACGTCCCGACTATGCTGGTTAGATACATTTCGACGGGGCTTTCATGTAATGTTTTTGCTGTCCAAACAGCAGAGTATACTGTTTGAGTATTTCTGCCCTGTGTGTTGCTGTCTGGATCGAGCGTTACAATATGGATTGTAATTACGGCGTCATCTATTCTGTCAGATAACTCCATCCCTGCACTGCGCCTTATCCCTTCTTTGATTGCGTATGCAAGTCTTCCTCCTATGCTGTCATTTGATGTGTAATTGACGTATATTGGCGTCTTTGCAAGAGCTTGAGATGAAAATGAAATGAATAGTATTGATAATAATAGAATTTTAAAATTGTTTTTCATGGAGGGCTCCATTAAAGAATAAGGTGTAAATTTGGGGTATAAAGTTTGATAATAATTCGAGTTTAGTATTTGCGTTAAATTGCAGTGACTTGGTTCGTTGACTTTTGTTAAAATCGAAGCATGGCAAAGATCTTGTCATTTTGTCTTAGTTGAGTGCGGTGCGTTTAGCAAAGGTGAAAATTAATCTCTGTAAGATATTGGGGTATGGCGTGAAATGGTGTGGCTATTTGAGGCAAGCTTTAGGTTGCCGAGAGGGCGCGAGCTCCAGAGCCGTCATGCCCCCGCCAATAGTGGAAGTGCCAAACGCGACGCCTCGGAATCGCACCACTGCGTGCGCGAGTATGACATTCGTGGCGACCAAAAGTCCAAAATAAATGCAACAGCTATGTTTATATCTAGTGGCAGCTCCTGGCCTGGCGCAAATTGCTCGCCCACTTGTAAGGGCTTAATATTGAAAATTGTGCTGGTTAAGTTCTTGTTTTACTTGAATTTAATCTTTGAAGAATTGCTTTTATAGAAATTATTTTGAGTTGGCTTTGTTCCTTGCTTTCCAGTGTAGGGGTTGAAGTTCCCTTTTGTGCTCCAATTGTTGTTGACGCTTTTGTCTGGAGATGATCTGTAGTGAGGTTGAACATATGTTCCATTTGATTTGAAGTATCCATTGACTCGCACTGACTTTCCGCCAGCTTCTGCTAAGTATGGGAGTGAAGAGAATAAAAATATGGATAGCAATAGTAATTTTATTGAATACTTGTTGAATAGTTTTTTCATACACGTTCTCCATTATTGTTGATGTAAATTGTGATCTATATATCTTGTATGGCCTGTAGTTATTTGCAACGGATTTGTCTCTGGTATAAAAAAGGCAAAAAAATTTTTGTAGTTATGATGTTGTAATCTTAAGCGATGGAAAATACCGCTTTTTGTGTTGCCACGGAAGGGTTCCGGTCCAGTCCATCGTCGCAATAGGAGACTTGTCTAGCCAACGTCTGACCTTGCCATTGCGGGCCAGGGCTTCAAGTCCTGCCCGTTCTGCGCACATTGGGCGTCACAGTACTGGCGATAGAGCTACAAGTAACCATGCCTGATTTGCTCGGTATTGGCACACATTTCATTCACGGAAATTTTTGCCACGATGCGCCCATATTTATCCGTATCTGCCAGGTCAACATCTACTGTTTTCTTAAAGACTAAAGTGCTAAGATTTGTGTTTGATGCTTTTCCGTGCGGCTGGCTGCTTTCTGGGGCAGCGATACAGAAGAGTCTAATTATATAGGTCGGTTCCGCTTCGGAGAATGGTTACTGTGTCACCACCTGAGACGCCCAACCCGGGCACTCCAGGCCCATGATGTCGATGTGAGTAATACAATCGCTACAAATAATGGAAGTATTTTAATCACAAAGGCCTCCAGTTGATACCATTACCGTATCATTAGTTTTTTGTCAGCAAAAAATATTGTCATACGCTGATGTCCAACAAATTTTGATTTCGGAAAGTTGGGTGAAAACTTGGAGTCATCGGGACAATTGAAATTATAATCTGCGTTGCCTGTCGATTTTGCGAGAGGTTGATGCGGCCCAACCAGTACGCGCACGCGCGCGAAGGAATCTTGCAAGTTATCGACGCTTCTTTTCTCAAGATAGCGTGACACGAAATAGGGGGCTTCCGTCTGGAACCCCTGCGCTACATGGCCCGTTGATGCGAAAAAGGTGCATTGTGGGCCATGGGTGACAACGAGGTGACACCTTAAAGGGCGGCGGCATTGTCCGGGTCGCGTGACAAGTACGCGCACGCGCGCGAGATCCCCCGTTTCGCGCAGTACGCGCGCACGCGCGAGAGAAACAGTTTTGACAGGTGAACGGGGCGTGTGAATGTCGTGACGCCTAAAAGTTCGGGCGGGGGACAAAACTCACCAGTACGCGCGCATGCGCGCACGCGCGCGAGAGTGTGCAAAAACTCAAGCGCGGGAGTTGGCCAGGGGTAAGGCTTCCCGCCGATTATGCAGGGAATTTCCGCACCAAGATTGCAGGGTGGCGCGGTCAGGAAATTCGGGGCGGGCATAGTCTAAAAATTCACGGCTGGATTGTTCAGAAATTCAACGAGTAAGAACCAAGTGGGCGGGAATTTCTGGACAGAAAAGGCGGGGGTTTTCTTACCGAGTTGGGCGGGTGCCTACGGTCGGAAAATTATCATGCACCGTACTCCGAAAACTCAAAGGGCAGAACCCAAGCCCGGCGCGGTTTTTCGACCGAAACGGTGACTATTTCCGGAGTGGAAAGCGTGCCTCTGGCCGGGGGGTATCGCAAGTCCCCTCATAAACCGGTCCTCCGGATGACATAAGAAAGTTAATTTTCTTTCCATCATCGGGATGTTTCCTCGCAGATCTTGATGCCTTCCAATCCGTTCTTTGATTTGCAATTTAGTCCACACTCGTAATCGCCATCATGCACCGAGCTGATTCTATTTAGCGCATTTATTGCCGATGTGCGACACTCTTCAAGTGAGTCGTAAGACCCGATGTTGATGTGTTCGGAGAGGTTATTCTTGTTAGGGTATACGAAGCCTTCCCATTCATCTTTTAGGCATCCCGACAAAATGAGAGAAGAAACGATAGTGAACGCGATTATGTATGGCCTTATCATTGTGCGCCCCATAATATTTACGCGGTGTATTATGAATACGGGATGCCCGGTGCGTGGAAAAGGTGCCCTGGCCAGGCGCTATTCCGTGCAGTTGAAAGCTAGGCCCGCGAAGTCCCCGGCAGCTTGCCCGGCAAGATCCGCGTTCATGTTCCAGTCACCCCCGTTGCCCGTGGCAAGCAGGGCAGTATAGACCAACGAGTTGGCCGTGACCTTGGCTGCGTCCTGCCAAGTGCAACCCGTGACTAGGAAGACGAGAACGGCACCCCCGACCAGTAGTTTTTTCATGGTATCCCTTTCGGCCCGCCCATAGCAAAACCTTGGTGGCGAGGGAAGGGAGTTGGCAACGAAAGGCGCAGGATTTTTCAGTCCGGTGGGCGGTAATAATAAGATCTTTTCGCCGTGAAGGTCGGGCAAATCCCGGCCCCGTGCGGGGAATGGTGTGGGGAAAGACTTTTAGGAAAAGAAAGAGGGGCTAGATTTTTACATCTAACCCCTTGTTTTCTTATGGTCGGGATGAGAGGATTTGAACCTCCGGTCTCTGCGTCCCGAACGCAGCGCTCTACCAGACTGAGCCACATCCCGAATGAGGAAATGGCATCTACCCAAGATGGTTTTCCT
>Ga0075012_10002188_pt1 | contig 19371 bp, 21 predicted proteins | sample All_14_2_FD_71474 | JGI IMG/M metagenome (GOLD analysis project Ga0075012, IMG submission 71474) | Freshwater microbial communities in response to fracking from Pennsylvania, USA - Allegheny Zone_MetaG_DW_15 | ecosystem: Environmental > Aquatic > Deep subsurface > Groundwater > Drilled... | reverse complement strand
CGCGGGCATCGATCGCGCGCAGGATGTCGCCTTCGTACAGGTCAAATGCCCGTGTGTCACCTCTGCCCGCGCCCAATCCGCCGCGGCCGCAGGTCAGCCAGTCCGCAGTGCAGATCCCAATCGCTCGATGGCCTATGCACGCGCTGCCGGCGCATTTGGCGTCGCCCTCGCGCTCGGACAGATTGCGGACGACGACAGACTCGAAGCCGCCCTGCTGGAGGACTTTTCGCTGTTCTGTCCCCAGGCCAGCATTTCGTCGGGTGTGGAGGTCAGCGCCAACGAAGTCGTTGTGCTCGGCCACAGCGCCACCTGGCGCGGACCGCTGCGCATGGCCTGCGAGCCGATGGAAGATGCCGTCGATCTGGGTGCCGTGGTCCGTGCCTGCACCCGCCTGGGACTGCAAGCCCACCCACAGCTGCCGGCCAGCGACCTGTCCCGGGTGGCGGGCGTGCTGGTGAAGTGCGAACCGGATCGCCGCGGTCGCGTCCGTGGCAAGCGCCACACCATGCTCGACGATACCGACATCAACGCCCAGCGCCACGTCCGTGCCGCGCTTGGAGGCGTGGTCGCCGGCGTACTGGGTACCGGTCAGATCTTCGTCTCGGGTGGCGCAGAGCATCAGGGCCCGGACGGCGGTGGTCTGATCGCCATCATTGCGAGCATTGCATGAGCGCCGCCGCCCCCCTTCGCTCCGGCCAGCAAGCCTCTCCTGGATCGGCCCCATGGCAGCTGACGGCTGGAGAACTGAGCACTGCCTACTTCACCGGTCAACTCGACCCCGAAACCGCACTCGACGCGATCGCAAGCCGGTTCGACATCGTTCAGGGCACGCTCAACCCCATCGCCACGTACGACCTCGACGGCGCACGGCGGGCCGCTGCCGAGAGCGCCAGACGCTGGCGCACGGGCCGCCCGTGCTCGGCACTGGATGGCGTGGTGATGACGATCAAGGACAACATTCCGGTCGCCGGCCTGCCCTGCCGCTGGGGCAGCCGCCTCTACGCCAGCCACGTGCCGGCCCAGGACGAACTCGCTGTCGCCCGCCTGCGTGCGGCCGGCGTCGTCATCCTGGGCAAGACCAACGTCCCCGAATTCACGCTGCAAGGCTACACCGACAATCTGCTGCAGGGCGCTACCGGTAACCCCTGGAACCCGTCGCTGACCCCGGGAGGGTCGAGCGGGGGCGCCGTGGCCTCGGTCGCTGCCGGGCTGGGCCCGATTGCACTGGGTACCGATGGCGGCGGCTCCATCCGGCGTCCGGCAGGCTTCACCGGCCTGTGCGGCCTGAAGCCTTCATGGGGCCGGGTGGCAAGACGCCATGCACTGCCCGACATCCTGCCCGAGCTCGAGGTCGTGGGCCCGATCGCCCGCAGCATTGGCGACCTGGCCAAGGTGATGGGCATCATCGCCGACGGCCCCAACTGGGAGTGGGACGCCGTGGAGCAAAGACCTCCCCGCCTGCGTATCTGCGTCTGGCGTGATATCGACGGCAGTCCGGTGGAGCCCGCCATCCTGCACAGTCTGGATGCGGCATGCGCGGCCTTTGCTTCCATGGGCCACCACCTCACCACCCGCCCGGCCCCGCGCGAGGTCGGGCGTTTCAACCGTGAAAGCTGGCCTGTGCTGAGCAGCACCGGACTGGCTGCGCTGATCGGCGACGATCCGGCCCGCCGCGACCTGCTCGGTCCCGCGCTTCAGGCGCTGCTGCAGCAAGGGCTGAAACGCAGCGCAGTCGAACACTTCTCGGCACGCCGGCAAGTCACCGAACTTCGCGCTACGCTCGCCGCCCTGTTTGCCGATTTCGACCTGATCCTGACCCCCAGTTCGGCAGCGCAGCCCTGGCCAAAGACCCTTCCCCACCCGGAGACCATTGCCGGCAAGGACGTGGATGGCCGCGGCCATGCGGTCTTCACGGCGTTTGCCAACGCAGCCGGCCTGCCTGCGCTGGCCGTGCCGGCCGAACCCGATGCACAGGGCATGCCGATCGGACTGCAACTGGTCGGGCCGGCGGGCTGCGATGCCCGTCTTCTCGCCCTTGGGCATGAATACGAAAAACACTGCCCCTGGCGCCATCGGCGTCCGGAGCTGCATTGAATCGCGCCACTGCTGACAGGACACGAACCACCATGAAGAAATTCAAGATCATGATCATTGGCGCCGGCGTTGCCGGGGCCATTCTCGCCCGGCGCTTGTCGCGCATACCGCAGTTCGAAGTATGCTGCCTGGAGAAGGTCAGCGCCGACGACCACTCCGAGGCCGGCACCGGCCTCAACGTCGGCCCGAATGCCATCAAGGCGCTACTGCACACCGACCCGGCACTTGCCGAGGCCGTCCTCGCGGCCAGCCTGCCGTGGGCCAGTTGGCGGGTCTCGCTCACCGACGGTCGCTGCCTGTTCGACCTGCCCCTCGCGCAGGTTGCCGACAACCCCGGCATCCGCATCCGCTGGTCGGAGCTGTACCGCGTACTGCGGGCGGGTGCGGGCGCGACCGTCCGCTATGGCACTCACATCGAGCATATCGGCCCCAGCGGGCATGACGACCGCCGTACAACGGTCCGCTGGGTCGAGGATGGCAAGCAACAGACAATGGACGACATCGATCTGCTGATCGGTACAGACGGCCGCTATTCGGCGACACGGGCGACCTTTTCCGGCGCACCGCAAGCACGCCAGGTCGGTGTCGCCATCTTGCGCACCCTGGTTGAGGACCACAGCCAGGGCCTGATCGACGACTACGAACAGTGGTTCAACGGTCCGCACCGGCTGCTGGCTTTCCGTGTGCCACCCGGCCACATCTATATCGCCGCCACCTTCCCGATCGACAAAGGTGCAGAAATCCCCGCCGAATGGAAGACCGGGACGGTGATGCGCCAGACCTATCTGCCTGCTGGCACACCACCGTGCCCCAAGGTCGCCTGGCTGCTCGACGCCATGTGCGACAACCTGGAGCACAGCCACTGGGCACGCATGCAGGAGTCCGACATTCTGTACGCCGACCCGCAACGCCAGGTCATGTACGTCGGCGACAGCGCTCACGGCATGGTGCCCACCCTGGGCCAGGGCGCGACGCAGGCGATCGAGGATGCCTGCATTGCCGCGGACATCCTCGAGCAGGCGGTCACTGACGGCAATGTCGACGTCCGTCAGTGGCTCGAACAGGTAGCCACCGCGCGCAGCGACCGGATGCGCTTCGTCATGGACCTCTCCATCGCAGCCACCGACACCATGCTGCCGGACAGCGATCCGGTAACGGGCGCCCAGTGGAAGACCGAGCCCCCCTTCCTCGCCAGCCTGTCGGCGCTGTTCCGCGACGTGCCATTCGCTCAACCGGCCATGGTCTGAGGCCCGGATGATGAGCAAGCCACATGCCGCGCCGCTTACTCCCGGTCCACTGGTCCACGGCCTGTTCCATGTGGCCATCAAGACCGCCGACCTGGATGCGACCCTGGCCTTCTGGCGCGACCTGATCGGCTTGCGCAGCGTGCCGCGCCCCGACTTCGGCTACCCGGGCGCCTGGCTGGCGTGCGGCCAGCCGGGCGGGCTCGCCATCATTCACGTCTATGCCGGTGGCCCGGCGCTCGGTGCCAATGGCAAGGTCGAGTGTGGCACCGGCGCCATCGACCACCTGTCGCTGTCGTGCACCGGATATCACGCCACGCTGGCACGCCTGCGCGCGCTGAAGCTGGACTGGCGTGAGTTTCTGGTGCCCGGCACCAGCCTGTGGCAGATCTTTGTGTACGACCCCAGCGGCGTTCAGCTCGAACTCACCTTCGAAGGCGCAATGGAGGATGGCCCGCCGCCCGACATGTCGCCCGGACGCAAATATGAAGCGGGGCAGTGTTTCTTCGACCCCACCACCTATCCCAAACTGATTCCCGCAACCCCACTTCGAGAGCCCTCATGAAAATGCACAAACGCACCTTCCTCGCCCGTCTCTGTGCCGGCATCGGCGCCACCGCGCTGTCCTTCGCCCTGCTACCCAGCGCCCATGCCCAGGCGCTGGACAAGGTCAAGTTCGGCGTTTTCCCGGCCAGCTCCGCGCTGCCCTTCTACGTCGCGCAAAACAAGGGGCTGTTCAAGGAAGCCGGCCTCGACGTCGAGGAAGTTCCGATGACCAGCCATCCGCTTACCGTGCAGGCCATCGTCGCCGGCAGCATCGACGGCGCCGCCAACCTGGTGACGCTGGAAGGCGCCAACATCGAGTCGCGCCGCGCCAATACGCTGAAGTACATCTCGCTCAACGGCCAGAACAGCCAGTACGTGGTCGAACAGTTCGTCGCCCGCCCGGACGCGAAGATCAGCTCGCTGAAGGACTTCAAGGGCGGCATCAAGCTCTTTTCCGCCCCCGGCCCGGCCAACATCGGCTCGGCACGTGCGGTGCTGAAGCAGGTGGGACTCAAGGAAGGCACCGACTTCACCATTCAGGAGCAGCCGGTCGGCATGCATCTGTCGGTACTGCAGGCCGGCACCTTTGCCGGTGGATATACCCTGGAGCCCGCAGCGACCATGATGGTTTCGCAACAGGTCGCCAAGCGTGTCGAAACCGGCGTCATCGCCACCCACCTGCTCGGCCGCCAGCAGGGCAATGCCTTTGCAACCGGTGCCGCCCTGTCGGACAAGTTCATCGCCGAAAGGCCCGATGTGGCCCGACGCTTCGCCCTGGCCTGGGCACGCGCGGTCGAGCTGGCGAAGACAGACAGCAGCACCCGCGGCTACCTGATCGCCGGCATGAAAGTCCCGCCGGAACTGGCTGCAACCATCCCGCTGGCAAACATGATCATGGTTCCCAAGCTGAGCGCCAATGATCAAGCCGACTTCCAGAAGTTTCTCGACATCGGTCAGGAGCTTGGCGTGATCAAGGAGCGCATGGATGCCAAGACCTTGTTGAAGGCCTATTGAACCCGAAGGACACGCGGAAGATGAAAGTCATGCCCGACGCCTACTACTCGGTGCCGCCCCTCGGGGCGACGCGGAGTGCGCCCCCCGAGCCGGCCCTGGCCGACCGCCTGCGGCGCTTTCCGGCCGGCACCCACATCACCATCCGGGGCCTGAGCAAGACCTTCGCCGGCACCCCGGTCTACGACAACTTCGACCTCGACATCCCCAAAGGCAAGATCGTGTCGGTGTTCGGCCCCAACGGCTGTGGCAAGAGCACGCTGATCAACATGATCTCCGGCATCCTGCCCTATGACCGTGGTCAGATCCTGTTCGATGGCAAGGAGGCGCACGAAACCCGCATCGGCTATGTGTTCCAGAACTACCGCGAAGCGGTGTTTCCCTGGATGCGAGCGATCGACAACATCCGCTATCCGCTGCAGTACCTCGGCATTCCCAAGGGAGAGCGCCAGGCCCGGCTGGATCGTCTGATCGAGAGCTTCGAAGTGCAGTTCGACCTCAACGCCTACCCTTACCAGATGTCAGGAGGCCAGCAGCAGCTGGTTTCCATCATGCGGGCGCTGGTGGTCGATCCCGAGGTACTGTTCCTCGACGAGCCGTTTTCCGCACTCGATTACGAAATGGTGATGTTCCTGCGCGGTCGCCTGCAAAAGGTGCTGACCGAACGTCAGGTCACCACCCTGCTGGTCTCGCACGACCTTGACGAAGCCGTGCTGCTGGCCGACGAAGTGCTGCTGCTCACCAAGCGGCCAACCCAGGTCGCCGAGCGCCTGCACTTCGACGCAGCCCGCCCCCGCACCGCCGACACCTCGGTCAGTGACGACTTCATCCGGGTCAAGTCGCGTGCGCTCGAAGTCTTCCAGCGCGAGGTACGCAAATGAACACCACCGCACTGCTCGCCCGCCTGCGTCCCCTCATCGGTGTCGTGGTACTGCTTGCCATATGGACCATCATGCACGCCACCCGGGCTGTCGACCCGGTGTTGCTGCCTTCGCCTGCCGAAGCGGCCACGGCGTTCTGGACCGGCATCACCGAGGGCACGCTGGCCGACGACTTCTTCAAGACCGTGGTCCGCACCTTGTGGTCCTTCGCCATCGCCGTGCTGGTGGCCGTTCCGCTGGGCATCGTGTTCGGCGCTTCGCAGAAGTTCTACGAATCGATCGAGTTCGCCATCGACTTCTTTCGCTCCACCCCCGCATCGGCGATGTTCCCGCTGTTTCTCGTCATCTTCGGCGTGGGCGAACTGACCAAGATTGCGGTTGCAGCCTTCGGTGCCGCGCTGGTGATCCTGTTCAACGTCGCCTACGGTGTGATGGGCGCGCGCAAGCAGCGCCAGCTTGCCGCAAGGGTGATGGGGGCGCCGCGCTGGCGGGTGCTGACCGACGTCACCCTGCTCGAGTCCATGCCCCAGGTCTTTGTCGGCATGCGCTCCGGCGTGTCGCTCGCGCTGGTGATCATCATCGTCGCCGAAATGTTCATCGGCTCGACCGACGGCCTCGGCCAGCGGGTGATGAACGCCCAGATGATCTTCGACATGCCCGACATGTACGTCGCCATCATCGCCGCTGGCGCGCTCGGCTATGCGATGAACCTGGTGTTCATCCTCGCCGAACGACGCTTCGTGCATTGGGGCGGCAAGTAAGAGAAGAGGCTCAAGCCCCTGCTAGCCCCTGCTCCCTGAACCCACGCCCTGCCACCACCGCTCAAGCGCCGCTTTCAACAAGGATCAAATCCATGCAGATCAACCTTCCCGACGTACTGGCCGAGGTCGAAGCCGTATTCGATGAGTACGAACACGCCCTGGTCAGCAACGACATCGATGTGCTCGACCGCCTGTTCTGGAACCACGAACTCACCCTGCGCTATGGCGCGGGCGAAAACCTGTACGGCTTCGCCGCCATCCAGGCCTTCCGCCAGGGCCGACCCGCCGCAAATCTCGAACGCACGGTCACCCGCCGCCAGGTCACCACCTTCGGCCGTGACCATGCCGTCACCAATATCGAGTTCTCGCGTACCGGCTCGACCCGCACCGGGCGCCAGAGCCAGACCTGGGTGCGCATGCCGGAGGGCTGGCGCGTGGTGTCGGCACATGTGAGCCTGCTCGGCTGACCGTCATGACATTGTGGATTGCCGCCTATGCGGCACTCGGTCTGTTCAGCGGCTTCTTTGCCGGACTCCTCGGCATCGGCGGTGGCGCAGTGATGGTGCCCATCCTGGCACTGCTGTTCGCGGCACAGGACTTCCCGCACTCGGAGATCATGCACCTGGCGCTGGGCAGCTCGATGGCCACCATCCTGTTCACCTCGCTGTCCTCGCTTGGCTCGCATCATCGCCATCAGGCCGTACGCTGGGAGGTGGTGCGGCAATTCACACCTGGCATCCTCGTCGGGACCCTGGTCGGTGCCGTCATTGCCCGGGTGGTCGACACCACCGTACTGGCGACAATCTTCACCGCCTTCATCGCCGCCAATGCAATCAACCTGTTCCTCGATCGCAAGCCGCCCCCCAACCGCAGCCTGCCCGGACCCGCCGGCCTGAGCATCGCCGGACTGGTGATCGGCACCTTCTCCAGCCTGGTCGCCATCGGCGGCGCGGCGCTCTCGGTGCCCTACATGACCTGGTGCAATGTCCGCATCCAGCAGGCGATCGGCACTGCGGCAGCGCTGGGGTTTCCAATCGCCCTCGGCGGCTCGCTCGGCTACATCCTCAACGGCCTGCACGCCACCGACCTGCCGCCCGGCAGCCTGGGCTACCTGTTCCTGCCGGCACTATTCGCGCTCGTGCCCTGCGGCATGATCATGGCACCGGTCGGCGCCCGCTACGCACACCGCCTGCCGGTCGCAACGCTGAAAAAGATCTTCGCCACCGTCCTGGTCGTTCTTGCGGCAAAGATGTTGCATGGTCTGATGCAGACCGGGCAATGAGCTTTTGCCAAAGCGGATCAGGCCGCCGCCTCGGCAAAGGCATCGGCATGGAAGTTCGTCGGGCGCAATCCGGCCTTGGCCTGCAGCACGCTGCCAGCACTCGCGACCATGGCAGGTGAGCCGCAGGCATAAACCTCATGCGCCGACAGATCCGGGTAGTCCGCCAGCACGGCCTGTTGAACGTGACCGGTGCGCCCACCCCACCCCGCCTGCGGCCTTGACAGCACCGGCTCGTAGCGCAGCCACGGCAGCTCGCGCGCCCATTGCCGGACCATGGCATCACCATACAGGTCCTCGCGCTGGCGTCCTCCCCAGTACAGCGTCACCGACCGGCGCAGCCCGGCTCTGCGGGCCTGCTCGATGATGGCCTTGATCGGGGCAAAGCCGGTTCCGGTGGCCAGCAGGATCATGGGTGCCTGCGTTTCCTCACGCAGGTGAAAGCGGCCGAAGGGCCCTTCGATGCGCAGCATGTCACGCACTTTCAACCCGCCGAACACCTGCCCGGTAAACGCGCCACCAGGGCGGTGGCGGATGTGCAGTTCCAGCTGGTCCGACTTGCCCGGCGCAGTCGCCAGCGAGTAGCTGCGCCGACGGCCGTCGCGCAGCACGACATCGATGTACTGGCCCGCCCGGTAATCGAGTGTCTGACCTGCTGGCGGCTGCAGATGCAGCACGGCGACGTCGGCGGTCGGGCGCTCGATGCTGGCCACCCGCACCGGCAGGCGACGCAGCGGCAAGCCGGGCAGGCCATCCACTTCGGCGCACTCGATGCGCACCGCGGTACGGGCCTGGGTTCGGCACAGCAGACAGTGACCGGTCGCCAGTGCGGTCTCGTCAAGTGCCCAAGCAGCAGGCTGACGCTCGACCTCGCCCCCGAGCACGGTTGCCCGGCAGGTGCCGCAGTCGCCCGTCCGGCACTGGTAGGGCAGGGCAAGACCCGCGGCCAGCCCTGCGTCGAGCAGGCTTTGCCCGGGCGCGACCGGAAAGGTCTTGCCGGCGGGCAGCAGTTCAACCCGAACAGGCTCGGGGCGGGGCGATGCGTCGGTCGTCGCATGTGCGGAAACGGCGTTCATCCATGCCTCCTCATACGCCCAGGTAGCGGGTCCATAAGCCACGATCGGAGTCGAGCTCCACCGAACTGCCCGTCCATGCAATGCGCCCGCGCTCGAGAATGATGTGGCGGTCGGCCAGCAGGACCAGCTTCTCGACATATTTATCCACCACCAGCGTGGTCTGCCCCACCGCCTTGAGCTGATCCAGGCAACGCCAGATCTCGTCCCGGATCACCGGCGCCAGCCCCTCGGTCGCCTCATCCAGGATCAGCAGCCGGGGGTTGGTAGACAAGGCGCGCGCAATCGCCAGCATCTGCTGCTCGCCTCCGGAGAGCTGGTTGCCCATGTTGCCGGCACGTTCCTTCAGCCGCGGAAACAGGCCATACAGACGATCCAGCGTCCATGCGTCGCGCAGGCCGTTGCGATTGTCGGCAAACGCCAGCAGATGCTCGCGCACCGTCAGGTTGGGAAAGCACTGGCGGCCCTCGGGCACGATGGCCACCCCCAGGCGTGCAATCGCGTCGGCGCGCGCGCCGTGGATCGGCTTGCCGCCGAAACGGATCTCGCCCTTCTTCGCGCGCAGGCCGCCGATCAGGGTCTTGATCGTGGTGCTCTTGCCCATGCCATTGCGCCCGAGCAGGGTCAGCACCTCACCGGCATGGATGTCGAAATCCAGCCCGAACAGCACCTGACTGGCGCCATACCCGGCCTCCAGGCCGCGACAACTCAACAAGGCTTCGTGCTTCATCGCGTTTCTCGCTTCAATTGGGGCGCGGCAGGCCGCATGCAGTCCATATGTGGATCGACAGGAGGGGTCATGCGTGCGCCTCCGTTCCCAGATACACCGCCTGCACCTCCGGGTGCCCCTTGATATGGCTGGCATCGCCCGAAGTCAGCACCCGGCCATACACCAGCACCGAAATGCGGTCGGCAAGCTGGAAAACCGCATCCATATCGTGCTCGATCAGCAGGATCGCGGTCTGTGCGCGCAGCTGCTCGATCAGCGCCACCATCTGCAGCGAATCCTCCGGGCCCATGCCAGCCATCGGCTCATCCAGCAACAACAAGCGCGGCCTTGCCGCCAGTGCGAGGGCGACATCGAGCTTGCGCTGGGCGCCGTGCGGCAATGTGCCGGCGATACGTCCCAGCACGTCGGCCAAACCCACCGTCTCGGCCAGGCGGAGCGCGGTCTCCATCAACACATCCTCGGCCGCGCGCCGTGACAGGAAGCGGAAGCTCGACCCCGCATGCGCCTGCGCCGCCAGCAGCAGGTTGTCGAGCACGGTGTCGCTCTTGAACACGCTGGTGACCTGGAAACAGCGCGACAAGCCAGCGCGCACGCGCTGATGCGGCGCCAGCGTGGCCAACTCGACCCCATCCAGGCTGAGGCTGCCTTCATCCAGCGGCAGCAAGCCCGAGATCAGATTGACCAAGGTGGATTTACCCGCGCCATTGGGGCCGATCAGCGCGTGAATCTCGCCCGGCTCAACGGTGATATCGACATGATCGGTCGCCAGCAGTCCGCCAAAACGCTTGACCAGACCCTTGGCCTCGAACAGGCTTGTTGCACTCATTGCGTCTTCTCCTTGCGTTCGAACAAGGTCGCCACGCCCTTGGGCGCAAAGAACACGACCAGGATCAGCATCAGCCCGATCGGCCAGTGCCAGTACTCGGTGTAGAGCTTGAGCACCTCGGCCAGCGTCAGCCAGATCGCCACGCCCAGCGGTCCGCCCCAGCGCTTGCCCATGCCCCCGATCGCCACCATCACCAGCAGGGTGGCGGACTCGGTCCAGTGCATCAGCGAGGGGCTGACAAAGTTGTTGTGGCTGGCCAGCAAGGCCCCTGCCAGCCCGGCCACCGCACCGGCGCCGGTAAAGGCCACCAGCTTGATGCGGTACACCGGATAGCCCATGGCCGCCATCCGCGTCTCGTTGTCGCGGATCCCCATCAGGGCATGGCCGAAGCGGGACACCGCCACCCGGCTGGAGAAGGCAAATACCAGCGCCGCCAGCGCCAGCACCACCCAGTAGAAGATGTCGGCATGCAGGCCGTCCAACCCGCCCAGCGACAGCGGGGTGTAGATGCCATAGCCATCGTCGCCACCATAGGTACGCAGCGACACCGCCAGGTAGTACAGCATCTGTGCGAAGGCCAGCGTGATCATCAGGAAATAGACCCCGCGGGCACGCAGCGACACCGCACCGATGGCCGCAGCAAACACCGCACTGATCACGATCGCCATGCCCCAGGCGGCCCAGGCCGAGCCGACGCCCGCCTCGACCATGGCCACCACGGTGTAGGCCCCCACACCGACAAAGCCGGCATGCCCCAGCGCCACCATGCCGCCGTAGCCAAGAATGAAATTCAGGCTGGTCGCGGCGATCATGACGATCAACAGTCGACGCACGAAGCCGATGTAGTACTCCAGCCCGAAAGCCGGTGCGATCAGCGGAAAGGCAGCCAGCACCGCCAGCACGACCCAGGGCAGCAGGCTGGCAGCACTACGCGGGCGGGCACCGGCACCCGCCGGTAGCGGAAGTGTTGCGACAGAACTCATGAATCGGCCCCTCAGGCACGTGCGGGGAACAGCCCCGCGGGTTTCAGGGTGAGCACGGCGGCCATCAGCACATACATCGCGATCCCGGCCAGCGCCGGACCAAGATCGGCGGCAAGCGACGGTGGCAGCACCGCACGCAGCATGGGCGGCAGGAAGGCACGGCCGGCGGTATCCACCAGCCCGACCAGCAAGGCCGCGACAAAGGCACCACGCACCGAGCCAATGCCGCCAATGACGATGACCACCAGTGCCGGGATCAGGATGGCCTCGCCCATGCCGATCTGCACGGCACCGATCGGCCCCATCAAGGCCCCCGCCAGCGCCGCCAGTGCAGCCCCAAGCGCGAACACGAAGGAGAACACGCGGCCGACCCGCACCCCCATGAACTCCGCCATCGACCGGTTGGAGGCGCCGGCACGCACCAGCATGCCCATGCGGGTGTGATTGACCAGCAGATAGAGCCCCAGCGCCACCGCCAGCCCGACACCCAGCAGCACCAGCCGGTAGGCGGGATACGGCAGCTCGGCCAGCAACTGCACCGGCCCGGTCAGCGCAGCCGGCGTCGGCGCCATGATCGGCGACGGCCCCCAGATGGCCTTGACCAGATCGTCGGCAATCAGGATCACGCCAAAGGTGGCCAGCACCTGGGCAAGGTGGTCACGGCTGTAGAGCCTGCGCACCACCAACCACTCGATCAGCGCAGCGATCAGGATGGTGGCGACGATCGCCACCAACACGGCGCCCAGAAAGGAGCCGCTGCTCTCATGTACCTTGGCCGCGATGTAGGCGCCGGCCATATAGAGCGAGCCGTGCGCCAGGTTCATGGTGTCCATGATGCCGAACACCAGGGTCAGGCCGGCCGCGAGCAGGAACAGCATCAAGCCGTAGCCGAGACCGTTGAGCAGCTGCTCGAAAATGAAGATGGCATCCATAGGGTGCAACTCCGTCAGACAAGAACGAACGCGCGCCGCGGGTTACCCCGCGGCGCCTGGATATCAGGCCGATGACTTAAAGCGCACACTCGCCGACATAGGCATCCTGATGCTTCTCCATCACCGTACCGACCAGCTTGTTGGTGAGCTTGCCCTCGGCATCCTTCTCCACCACGCGCAGGTAGTAGTTCTGCACCGGATAGTTGTTGGCGCCATAGCTGAATTCACCGCGTACCGACTTGAAGCTCGGCTTGGCCAGCGCCTTCGCCACTGCGGCGCGATCATCGAGTTTGCCGCCAACATCGCGCACCGCGGCGTCCATGGCCATGATGGCGTCGTAGGCCATTGCCGCATACACGGTGGGGTAGCGGCCGTCGTACTTCTTGCGGAAGGCCGAGACAAAGGCGGTATTGGCCGGCAGCGGCAGGTCGTGGGTCCAGTGCGCGGTGTTGTAGAGCCCGAGCATCGGCTCGCCGACGGCCTGGATCACATCCTGATCGGCAGAGAAGCCCGGTGCCACCAGCGGAATTTCCTTCAGCCCCCCGCCGATGTACTGCTTGATGAAGTTGATCCCCATCCCCCCCGGCAGGAAGAAGAACACCGCGTCGGGCTTGGCCGCGCGGATCTGGGCAATCTCGGCGGCGTAGTCGATCTGGCCGACCTTGGTGTAGATCTCATCCTTGAGCGCACCGCTGTAGATGCGCTTGAAGCCATTCAGGTGATCCTTGCCCGCCGGGTAATTGGGCGCAATGATCACCATGTTCTTGTAGCCCTTCTCGTTGGCAAACTTGCCCGCCGCTTCGTCATAGGTATCGTTCTGGTACTGGCCGAAGAAGAAGGGGTTGCATTGCTTGCCGGCAAACTGGCTGGGACCGGGATTGCTGGAGATGAAAGGCACCTTGGCGGCAAACAGGGCCGGACCGACGGCCAGCGCCGAATTTGACGCGATCGGACCGGTGAAGAAGTCGATCTTGTCGCGCTGCAGGTAGCGCGTCACCAACTGGTTGGCCTGCTCCGGGTTGCCGGCGAAATCGGTCTTCAGAAACTCGGCCGGCTGGCCACCGAGCTTCCCGCCCAGGGTTTCGATGGCGAGATCGAAGCCATCGCGGGCTTCGGCCCCGGCCGCCGCGAAGGGGCCCGAGATGTCGAGCGCAATGCCGACCTTGACCGGATCGGCGGCCTGAGCCACCAGTGCGCTACAGAGAACAGCGGCGAGTACTGCGTGTTTCGGCTTGAACATGAAGAACTCCTTGGGATCGAACAATCGTGGGCTACTGATCTGCTGGGGATGCCTGTGGGTGCTCAGTCCGGCGACACCGCGACCTGCACGCGGCCATCGACCACCCGCACCGGGTAGGCGCGCACCGGCGCGGTCAGCGGTGCGCATTTGTGCTGGCCGGTGCGGATGTCGAACAGACCCTGATGCAGGGGGCACTCGACGCAACCCTCCTCGACATAGCCGTCCGACAACCTGGCGGCGCCGTGCGAACACAGGTCGCGCAGGCCAAACAGCTCGTCGCCGATACGGAACACCGCAATCTCGACACCGCCGGCCACCACCGGCCAGGAACCACCATCGGGAAAGTCATCCGCCACGCCGACGTCATACCAGGCCAGGACGTCCACCGGAGACAGGCTTGTGCTCATCACTGCCTCCTCAGACCGGGGTGGCGAGCAGGGTCTGCACGCGCGAAGTGTCGTAGATGACGCGCTTCTTCTGATAGCGCCAGCCCTCGGCCGTACGCACCACGCGGTCCTCGTAGCGGCCGGCCTGATAGACCTGCGACTCGCCATTGGCGCGGGTCTGCACCACCACATAGTTGGCCTTCATCTCCACCGTGTCGGCATCGACCGGGGTGATGTCCAGCCCCGAAGTCATGTGCCGGTAGGTGTGGGCCTCGAAGATGTTGGCATTGCGCAGCGACACCACGCGGTCGCGCAACATGCGCTGGTTGTTGCACCACATGATCCCCACCGGCAGGCCCATGTCGGCGTTTTCCTTGGGGATGATTCCGTACTCGCAATCCTCGGTGAACAATGCCGGCCACTCTTCCAGCCGGTCGTTGTCCAGCACGCTGACATAGCGCTCCTGCAGGCTGTGGAGTTCGAACCACAGCGCCATCCGTTCCATCGTGTCCATGTCGGTCAAAGTCCCATCAGTTTCTGGTAGCCCGCCCAGAAGCGGCGGATCAGGCTCTCGGTGATCACGGTGTCCTGCTGTTCGGGGTTGTCGCGCGCCATCTCGATCACCGAGCAGGCCGCCGGATCTCGCCGTGTGCCCTTCTGCACCAGCTCGGTCGCCTCGGTGTCCTCCATCGAGATGTAGCCGGCGGGGCCGACCAGGTTGGCCTGCTTCAGGCGCAGTTCGCGCAGCGCCGGGGTGTCGTCGGTGTAGCCGAAGAAATGGAAGATCAGCTCGAAGTTGTCCGGTCCCTTGGGCAGCAGCTGGCGCGCCACCAGGGTGTTGTGGATCTGCTGGATGACCAGCTGCGGGAAGATCGGCTGAATGTGATTCGTCGTGAGCTCGTCGTATTCCTTGACGTGCCCCAGCACCGAATCGTCCTCGAGCTGGAAGCCATCATCCATCGAGCGGATGCCTTGCTGCTTGTAGGCATCCGCGGTGTCCTCCTCGTTCTTGGTCACCGTGATGATGCTGTGCAGACCGTGCCTGGCATCCGGAATCGACCGTGCCGCCATCCCCACCCGGAAAATGTTGAAGGTAGTGTGGAACAGGTGCAGCATGCTGGCGTGGTAGGGGTCCTTGACGTTCTCGAAGTAGAGCTTCCAGTTCGACTGCGAGTACTGCCGGGTGCAGCCAAGAAACTCGATCGGCTTGTGGAAGATGCGGTCGATCCACGGCCGCATCTCGGCGCCCAGGTAATCGGGCAGCATCGGGGCGTCGTCGCTGAAGGTGGCGAAGATCAGCCCACGGTAGCTCTCCACCTTCAATTGCCGCAGGCTGTGGCACTTGGGGTCGAAGTCCTTGGGCATGCCGCTCATGTGCTTCTGGCCGCGACGGAAGGGCACGCCCAGCAGGTTGCCGCGCTGATCGAAGCTCCACTGGTGATAGACACAGGCGTGCGAACTGGCATTACCGCGGGCATTGCGGCACACCATGGCACCGCGATGCGAACAGCGATTCACCCAACAGGCCAGTTCGCCATCGTCGGTACGGGTGACCACCACCGGGGTGTCGCCGACAAAGGTGCTCTTGTAGTCGCCCTGCTTCGGAATCTCGCACTCCAGCCCCAGGAAGTTCCAGGTCGGGCCGCGGTAGATGCGCTCCTGCTCCAGCTCGTAAATCTCCTGCGAACTGAATACGGCATAGGGCACCCGCGAGCCGTCGGCACGCGGAAAGAACACCAGCTTTTCTTCGGAAGGTGCGGCGTCAGCCGCGGACAGCGGGGCATTCATCGGATTCTCCGTGGATCGTTCGGGGCACTGCTGCACTGCGCAATCGGTGAATCCATTGTGTGCAGCCGCCCCATCCGGTGCTATCCACGAATCGCAGAAGCTGGCCGGCGTTATCCGTTTATCGCAACTTTCCCCACCAAGCCTGATCCTGATCAAAGCAGCCGCAACGAGATGATGCTTTGCACCAAAACGTGCGGCACGCCGCTTGCTTTGATCCAGCTACCCGACGACGCATCACACAAAGTCAGGAGCCCCCAAATGCATGCCTATGGCACCTCACCGGAGCCTGTTGCGCTCCGCCAGCGCAGGTATTTCGAGTCCGTCGACATCGACGACACCTGCATCCGCATCTCGTCCATCCTCCAACCCCACCGGCTGGAACCCACCCAGCGCACACGCCCCATCCGCTCGCATATGGATGTCGCCCGCATTGGCAGCACGGCGATCGGTGCGATCGACTTTGGCGATGCGATGAAGGTGTTCGTGGACGAGATGGAGGATTACTACCTGTTCGTCTGCTGCCTGCGCGGTCATGCCGAGATCGACAGCATGGGCGAGCGCACCACGATCGGGCGCGACCGCGGCGCAGTGTGCATTCCTGGGGCGAAATTCCACGGCCGCTTCTCGCCCGATTGCGAACAGTTCTTCATGCGGGTGGACCGCGCCGCGCTGACCGCGCATACCGGAGTGGAACTGATGCACTTCGACCACCGGCTGGACCTGACAAGCCCGGCGCTGGCACCCTGGCTGGCGCAGTTCCGCCTGCTCGCCTCACAGCCCGAGATGATCGAACTGGCCGAGCGTAACCCGGTGGTGGCGGTGGAAATGGAGCGGATGTTGCTGACCCTGCTGCTGGCCGGCCAGCCGCACCGACCCTCGGTGCAACAGGAAACGACGGGCATCGCGCCCGCCATCGTGCGTCGCGCCGAAGCCTATATCGAAGCGCACGCCTGCGAACCGATCCGTCTGGGCGACATTGCCGCCGCGGTGGATGTCCCCACCCGCACGCTGCTGGACGGCTTCCAGCGTTTTCGCGACTACAGCCCGATGGAACTGGTCCGCCGCCGCCGTCTGACCCGTGCCCGCGAGCGCCTGCAAAGCGACGCCACAGCCGTGCGTGTTGCGGACGTCGCCCTCGACTGCGGCTTCGGCCACATCGGCCGCTTCTCGATCGCGTATCGCGAAGCCTTCGGCGAAGCCCCCTCCGACACCCTTCAGCGTCGCATGGGCTCACGCTGAAGGGGGCTTATCGATCAAGCACTGTCGGTCTTGGCTGACACCAGCCAGTAGGTAATGCCCAAGGCCAGCACGATGACCCCGATTGCATAGAGGTAAGCGGGCTCGAGCGTGCTCAGGTCAAGCACGATCACCTTGCGTGCAATCGCCATCAGCGCCGTGGCCACCACCAGCTTGACGTGTATGACGTCGTCTCGCAGGTAGAGGGTGATGTTGGCAAAGATCTCGATGGCAATCAGCACCGCGAGGAAAGCCGCGAACACCACGAAGATGTCGTTGAGTTGCAACAACATCACCGGCGGTGCAGACAGCCGCTCGTAAAGCACCAGCGCCACATCGGCGACGCACCACAGGATCACCGCCACCATCAGCACCGCCAGCAGACGGATCGCCTGCCGGATCACCCAGTGCAGCCGATCGATCAGCGGGTCGTCGCTGACCGCGGAAAGATGGTTGGCATGAGCAGGCAGATTGGTATCGGTTTTCATCGCACGCTCCCTCAGGGATCATCCGCGAAGGGGGATACCCTTCGCAACGCAATCAACCACCGGGCCGGGCACGCGCGGCCTCGGCCAGCCCCCAATGACGCGCCGCCTGGGCGATCAAGGCGTGTTCCTCAGCCGTGCGCACGCCATCGGCAGAGACGATCTCCTCAATCGCTTCCAGCAGCAGGCTACGGAATGCGGGATCGCGGATTTCGTCCAGCAGTTGCAGCAGGGCATCGTCCGCCAGCCTCAGATGCAGGCTGTCGAGGTAGTCGCTGCCCATCATCAGATCCTCACAATAGTGGCGCAACACCTCATCGAAGTCCGCACGCTGGATCCCGAGCGAGCCCGTCACCCCGCTACGCGCCAGGGAGTCGAGTTCGGCCTGATCGAGCACGCCATCGGCCAGCAAGGCGTGAGCCAGGATGCGTGCCGCTGCACGCGAGCTATCCGTTTCATAACGACGCATGGTTACTCTCCTGTTGGCGGTCAGGCAAATGCGCTGACATCACCTTCAAGGTAGAGGCATTTCAAACGACAAAAAAGTCGAATCTTCATGCAACAACCGTCGAAAAAATCGATCAATCCTTCACTCGCCCCCTGAGTATCGTGTCTCCGTGTGAGCATCGACTGCCGAACCCCACTCCCCTTCGACGACGCTCAGGGCGCGGAATTCAAGGATCGGAGCCATCGGACATGAACACACTCAACTACAAGCACCTGCGCTACTTCTGGATGGTCGCCAAGGCCGGCAGCGTCGCCCGTGCGGCCCGCCTGCTGCACCTGACCCCGCACTCGGTCAGCGCACAACTCGTGAGCTTCGAAGACAGCCTGGGGGTCAAGCTGTTTCGTCGCGTCGGACGCCGGCTTGAGCTGAGCGATGCCGGCGAACGCATCCTGACCCATGCGGAAGAGATCTTTACCCTGGGTGACCGCATTGTGGACATCCTGCGAGACCAGCGCGCGGTCACTGCGCCACCCTTCCGTATCGGCATCACCGACGCCATGCCCAAGTCGCTGGTCTACACCCTGCTGGAGCCTGCGCTGAAACTCGAATCGGCGGGACGGCTGATCTGCCGCGAGGGCCTGCTTGCCCCCCTGCTGACCGAGCTGGCCATCCACCGCCTGGATCTGGTCATCGCCGACAGGCCCTTGCCACCGCATGTCAGCATCAAGGGCTACAGTCATCTGCTTGGAAGCAGTCCGCTGGCCGTGTTCGGCGCCGAAACACTGCTCGCACGCCTGCCACCGACCTTTCCCGCCCTGCTCCACGATGCGCCCTTCCTGCTGCCCGGCGAAGACGTAGCCTCACGCGCCGCGCTGCTGCAGTGGCTGGAAACCCATCACCTGCACCCGCGCATCGTGGCCGAGCTGGATGACAGCGCACTGATGAAAGCCTTCGGCCAGGCCGGAGCCGGACTGTTCGTCGCCCCCGCCGCCATCTCGGGCTACATCTGCGAACACTTCCAGGTTCGCGAGGCGGGCCGCATTCCCTCGCTGAAGGAATCGGTCTATGCAATCACCACCGAACGACAAATGCGCCATCCGGTCATGTCCGCAATCAGCGACCAGGCGAGGAAATGTCTCGCCTGATCACGCCCGGCGGGATTGCATCCCGCCCTACGACAATCACCCTGCGGTTGCCTGGCGATCATCCGTGTGACCCATCCGACGATCTTCCACCTGGCCCGTACCCGCCGTAGGGCGGGGTGACAACCCCGCCGATGTGGGCGCGATGTCTGACGAATCTGCGCATCGGGTACCCGCCGGCGCATCCGCGCGGGTTGCGGCGGGATTGCATCCCGCCCTACGAAGATCCCCCGCGCGGTTTACCTGGCGATCATCCGTGTGGCCCATCCGACGATCATCCGCGCGG
>Ga0075012_10002187_pt1 | contig 19375 bp, 19 predicted proteins | sample All_14_2_FD_71474 | JGI IMG/M metagenome (GOLD analysis project Ga0075012, IMG submission 71474) | Freshwater microbial communities in response to fracking from Pennsylvania, USA - Allegheny Zone_MetaG_DW_15 | ecosystem: Environmental > Aquatic > Deep subsurface > Groundwater > Drilled... | reverse complement strand
CTTGACGATTATGCGCCTCCGCCAGTAGACACCTTTTGGAATCTGTTCACGATTTTCGTTGACACTCGCTCGACCGCGCTGTTCTGATGTCTGGGTGACCTACGACACAATCATCCGCGGTGGCCGCTGGTTCGATGGCACCGGCGCACCGTCGGCACTGTGCAATATCGGCGTCCGGGACGGGCGGGTCACCGCGGTCAGCGCCGACCCACTGGACGACACCGACTGCCCACAGATCCTCGATGCCACCGGGAAGTGGGTACTGCCCGGCATGCTCGACATCCACACCCATTACGACATCGAGGTGCTCGGCCAGCCGTCGTTGCCGGAGTCCCTGCGTCACGGTGTCACCACCGTGATGCTCGGCTCGTGCTCACTGTCGACCGTGCACGTCGGCGGCACCGATGCCGGCGACCTCTTCGGCCGGGTCGAGGCCATCCCCCGCGAGTTCGTGATCGACACCGTGGATCGCCACAAGACCTGGGCCGGCGCCGACCAGTACGTCGAGGCACTGGAGGCATTACCGCTGGGCCCCAACCTGGCCGCCTTCATCGGTCACTCCGATATGCGCACCGCGGTCATGGGTTTGGACCGCGCCACCCGCAAAGAGCGACGGCCCACTCGGCACGAGCAGGCTCGGATGGAAGCCATGCTCACCGAGGCGCTCGAGGCGGGATTCGTGGGGATGTCCTCGCAGCAGCTACTTTTCGACAAGATCGACGGAGAGGCCTGCCGATCGCGGACACTGCCGTCCACCTACGCCGGACCGCGCGAGTTACGCCGGTTGAAGTCCATCCTGCGTCGCACCGGTCGGGTCCTGCAGTCCGGCCCGGACATTCAGAATCCCCTGAACCTGGCGTCGCAGTTGGCCCAGTCGTTGGGCCTGTTCCGCAATCCGCTCAAAACCAGCCTGCTGTCCGCGGCGGACATCAAGGCCAATCCGCACGCCATCAAGCTGCTCGGCCCGCTGGCACGGGTCATCAACGCGCTGGGCGGCAACTTCCGCTGGCAACATCTGCCCGTCCCCTTCGAGGTCTATGCCGACGGCATCGACCTGGTGGTGTTCGAGGAGTTCGGCGCCGGTGCTGCCGCACTACACCTGCGCGATGAAGTCGAACGCAACGATCTCCTGCGGGATGAGTTGTACCGCAGGCAGTTCCGCAAGGACTACGAGAGTCGCTTCGGCGTGCGGGTGTGGCAGCGCGACTTCCACGATGCCGAGATCGTGGACTGCCCCGATGCCACCGTCGTCGGCAGGTCCTTCGGACAGGTCGGCCTGGACCGCGGAGTGCACCCGGTGGACGCCTTCCTGGATCTGGTGTGCGAGCACGGCCGTGCGCTGCGGTGGCGCACGACCATCTCCAACCACCGGCCCGAGGTGCTGAAAAAGCTCGCCCGCGAGCCCGGGATACAGCTCGGCTTCTCCGATGCGGGAGCTCATCTACGCAACATGGCGTTCTACAACATGGGCCTGCGGCTGCTCAAGCATGTGCGCGACGCCGAGAACGCCGGGAAGCCCTTCATGACGCTCGAGCACGCCGTGCACCGGCTCACCGGTGAACTCGCCGACTGGTACCGCTTGGACGCCGGACATCTACGCGTCGGCGACCGTGCCGATATCGTCATCATCGATCCCGAGCGTCTGGACGCTTCCGTTGCGGCCTACGCCGAGGCGGAGGTCGACTGTTACGGCGGACTGTCCAGGATGGTCAACCGCAATGACGACACCGTCGATGCCGTCCTGGTGGGCGGGCGTGCGGTTTTCCTGAACGGGCGGCCGACCGACATCCTCGGCACGCAACGCACCGGCCGTTTCCTGCGCGCAGCACACCGCTCCCCCGCATTACCCACCGAAAGAAACGAGCACACCGACACAAGCGAACTGACCCGTGTCAGCTGAGGACACGGTGCTGGGGATGTGGCGGGCGCTGTCGGCGCGCGACTGGGAGCAGGTGAAGACCCACCTTGCGCAGGACTACATCTACGCCGATATGCCGGTGGGCCCGGCCGCGGCGGCGCGCGGACCCGAGGACATCGTCAAGCGTCTGAAGATCGGCCTCGAAGTCCTGGCCGGATACCAGAATCACGACGGGTTACTGGTCGCCGACGGGCCCAATGTCATGTACGAGCATTCCGAGACCTGGACGTGGGCGACCGGCGAGGTCGCGGTGTTGCGCTTCGTCACCGTGCACGAGGTGGTGGACGACCACATCACCATCTGGAAGGACTACTGGGATATGAGTGCGCTGACCAATTTCGCACCGCCGAACTGGCTGGCCGACTTCGCGACCGCCGATATGTCGTGGGTCTACGACGCGACCGATCTGATCTGAGGACCGCGGTCCGCGCCATAGACTCGCACAGGTGACCGAGACCGCGTTACCGCCCGGGCCACCGTTGCCGCCGGGAATCCAGGCCGGCTTGCTGATGAAGTTCTGGCCCCGCTTCCTCTCGACCTGCCGGCGCCGACACGGCGATGTCTTCACACTGCGGGTGGCGTCCCTGGGCACGGTGGTTTACCTGGCCCGTCCGGCCGACATCAAGGCGGTGTTCGGTGGCGACCCGGCGGTCTTTCATGCCGGCGAGGCCAATTCGATGCTGGCCGGTCTGCTCGGATCCAGCTCGGTGCTGGTGATCGACGGAGATGAGCACCGCGACCGCCGGCGGCTCATGCTGGCGCCCTTTCGCCGTGAGGCCGTCGCCGGCCAGACCGCGCTGATCGCCGAGATTGCCGCCGACAACATCGGCGGTTGGCCGGTCGACCGGACGTTCGCGGTCGCCCCGCGCATGTCGGAGATCACCCTGGAGGTGATCCTGCGGACCGTCATCGGCGCCACGGACGCCGGTCGGCTCGCCGAGCTGCGCGCCGTCATGCCGAAGTTGCTCAGTGTCGGTGTCTGGGAGTCGCTGGCGATCAACACCCCGGGCCTGCAGCGGCTGGCGCCGTGGCGCCCGTTTCGCGAACGGCTCCGCGCGGCCGATCGCCTGCTCTACGCGGAGATCGCCGAACGCCGGGCCGACCCGCACCTCGCCGAGCGGACCGATGCGCTGGCGATGATGATCCGCACCGGCGACATGACCGATACCGTGCTCCGCGATCAGCTGATGACGCTGCTGGTCGCGGGTCACGATACGACCGCGACCGCGCTGTCCTGGGCGCTGGAACGGTTGACCCGGCACCCGGCCGTCCTGCAGCAGGCGGTGCGCGCCGCACGCACCGGGGACGACGAGTACCTCGACGCCGTGTGCAAGGAGGTGCTGCGGATCCGTCCGGTGGTGTTCGACGTCGGGCGGATTCTCACCGAGCCGACCGAGGTCGCCGGGTACCGGCTGCCCGCCGGGGTGATGGTCGCCCCGGGAATCGGACTGGTGCATCGCGATGCCCGGCAGTACCCCGATCCGGACCGATTCGACCCGGCCCGGATGCTCGGCGGCACGCCCGGACCGACCACCTGGTTACCGTTCGGGGGCGGCAATCGGCGGTGTCTCGGGGCCAACTTCGCGCTGGTGGAGATGGCCGTGGTGCTGCGTGAGGTGCTGCGCCGGGTCGATCTGGCTCCCACCCGCGCGGCCGCGGAACGGCCACGGGTCAAGGGTGTCATCCTGATTCCGCACCGCGGAGCGCGGATCCGCGCCCGCGCCGTGCACGCCGCACCGAGGATGTCCTGCCCGGGGCAGGCGGATCCGGCCGATGTTCGAACCGGACCGTCACCGGGTACGTGATACCAGCTGAGTCCCCGGCACCTCGCCGGCGACCAGCAGAATCCGACGGAGGTCCCCGTGACATTCCCCTACCCGCGACGATTGCGTGCACTGATCGTCGCTCTGCTCACCGCCGGGCTGATGCTCGGTATCGCGGGCGCCCCGTCCGCGGTGGCCGACGACCGCCTGCAGTTCACCGCCACGACACTGTCCGGAGCCCCGTTCGACGGCGCCGACCTGCAGGGCAAGCCTGCCGTGCTGTGGTTCTGGACGCCCTGGTGTCCGTTCTGCAACCAGGAGGCGCCCACCGTGAGCAGAGTGGCTGCGGCCAACCCGGACGTGACCTTCGTGGGGGTCGCGGCGCGCTCCGATGTTGCTGCGATGCAAGCATTTGCATCGCGTTACAACCTGGGCTTCACCAACCTCAACGATGCCGACGGATCGCTGTGGGCCAGGTTCGGGGTGCCCTGGCAGCCGGCCTATCTGTTCGTCAAGGCCGACGGGACGTCGACTTTCGTGAACAACCCGACCTCGGCGATGTCGGAACAGGACCTGGCGGACCGGGTCAGCGCGCTCACCAGCTAGATGGACGACGACCTGCTCGGCGTGGCATTCGCCGCCGGGTTGATTGCGGCGGTCAATCCGTGCGGGTTCGCCATGCTGCCCGGCTATCTCAGCTTGGTCATCCGGACCGATACCGGCACCACCCGGGCGGTGGGGCGCGCCGTGATCGCCACCGCGGCCATGACCACCGGGGTGTTGGGGGTGTTCGTCGCGTTCGGGGCGCTGACAGTGTCGGTCGCGTCGACGGTGCAACAGTATGTTCCGTTCGCCACCGTGCTGATCGGTGTGGCGCTGATGGTGCTCGGTGGGTGGCTGCTGGCCGGCAAGTCATTGGGGCTGCCGGTGCGGCCCAGTTCGCGGTGGGCACCGACCGCCCGGGTCGGATCCATGCTCGGCTACGGAGTGGGCTTCGCGTTGGCTTCGCTGTCCTGCACCGTCGGACCGTTCCTTGCAGTGGCTGCCGGCGCGGCCCGCGCGCCGTCGTGGCGCGAGGGCGTGCTGGTTTATCTGGCGTATGCGGGCGGCTTCGCGGTGATCGTGGGGGCGCTGGCGGTCTCCACCGCATTCGCCAGCTCCGCCCTGCTGGATCGGGTCCGCCGAATCCTGCCGTATGTCAACAGGATCAGCGGAGTACTGCTGGTCCTGGTCGGTGCGTATGTGGCGTACTACGGCGGGTACGAGATTCGGCTCTTCCACGCCTCCGGCGACCCCGCCGACCCGGTGATCGGCGCGGCCGGACGCCTGCAGGCTGCGATGGCCGGCTGGGTGCACGCAGGTGGTGGATGGCCGTGGCTTGCCCTTCTGCTGGCGGTGCTGTCGATTGCGGCCGCGATCGAGTTCAGCCGGCGAGCAGCACGATCCCGGCGACAATCAGCGACAGAACCTTGACCAGCTCCAGCACGACGTAGCCGTAGTGCGCGCGGGACCGTGATGCGGGTACAGCGTTCGGACCGGCGGCCAGCACCGCGTCGGAGCGTTTGGTCAACTGGGGCCGTACGGCGACCAATTGGGTGAGCAGAGCCAGGTCCGCGATGCAGATCGCGGTGATCGCCCAGCCCGGCGAATCGCCGAGCAACAGCGCGACCACGATCGCGACTGCCAGCACGACTTCGACACCGTTGAGTGCGCGGAAGACCAGCCGGCCGATGCCCAGCCCGATCGGCAACGTCACACCGGGCGCCCGGAACTTCAGCGGCGCCTCGAGGAATGAGATCGCCAGCACCATGCCCAACCACACGAACGTGAGGGATGTCGCGAATCCGGCCATCGCTGACATTCGACTACTCCAATCGGTAGACGCGCCGCGCGTTCTCGTGCGCGATCAGATCGACGACCCGCACCGCGTCGGCGGGGCTCCATTCGTGGTCGCGGACAAATCCGGCGAGCACAGAGTGAATTCCTCTGCGCCACAGCGCAGCTCCCAGGTAGTGCAATTCGGGCGGCCCGAAGCCGTCCGAGGAGTACAGAATCTTGCGGAAGGGGGCCATCTCGAGCAGCCGGGCGATGAATCCCGCCGATCGGGCGCCCAGATAGTTGATGGCCAGGCCACCGTCCAGATAGACGTTATTGAACGCCTGCGCCAGGTAGCCGGCTTCGCGCTCGAACGGGTAGCAGTGCAGCAGCATGACCGGGGTCTCGCCGGCCTGTCGCAGAAAGCTCAACAGGTGCAGCGGATTCGCAGCATCCAGGTCACAGTCACGATCGCCGAAACCGATGTGGAACTGCAGTGGTTTCCCCAGCCGGAGCGCTCGGTGCAGACCGAAGCGCAGCAGCACCCGGTCGGTCAGCCGCCGCCCGCCTTCGGCGCGCCACCGCTGCGCCGCCGCCCGCACCTCGCCGGCGGTGGGCTCGGAGAGATCGCCGCGCAGGCCACCCCGGTAGGCCAGGATCGACTTCGTGGCCACCGCGCCACGGCACCGCTGCGCGAGTTCCGCGTCGAAGGCCCCCGCGTAGTCTCCGGGTTGCGCGGCGGCATGCTCGGCGACGGCTTCCAGTCGCACGACCTCGTGGATCCGGCCGCCGGTGCCGGCGGCCATGGTGGGCAGATCGCTGACTCCGTCGCCGAAACCCGTGTCCACAAGCCAGTCGGTCACCCCGGCCGCACGCAGAAAGCGTTGCCCCAGTTCGCTGTCCGATACCGCACTGCGCGCCGCCCAGTAGGTCTCGGCATCGGCATGCGCGGGCAGACCGAGCAGCGGTGCGCAGTGCGCGCGCACCGCGAAGCCGAGCTGGGTGTCGAATGCGGAATCGAAGGCGGCCAAGGGGTCGGTGTTGGCCTCGTTGAGCCCGTTCTCGAATGCCCGCCGCGAGCCGGTATGCAACCAATAGCCGTGCACGTGATGGTCGATCAGCCCGACCGCGCCGAGGTGTTCGGCCAGCGGGTCGCCCATCACAGACTCCAGGCCAGCCGGAACCTCTCGGCGAGCTGGTCATCGGTGAGGTCGGCGTAGGTCTGTTGTTCGTACCGTCGGACTGCGACGGTGGCGTCCACCACGGCCTCGCCGAGGATGTCTCGGATCAGCTCCGAGCCCTGGAGGACGTCGAGCACGTCGGCCTGCCCGGCGGGCAGGGTGGTCACGCCGGCATCGGCCCGCTGGGCATCGCTGAGGGCGGCCGGGTCGACCCCGACCTCCGGCGGCAGGGGCAGCCCGCGGGCGATCCCGTCCAGCGCCAGCCCGATGATCGCCGCGGACGCCAGATAGGGGTTGGCCGACGGGTCGACGATCTTGATCTCGACGTGGGCCCCGTAGGGGTTGCTCGGCCCACCGAGCAGGAAGCGCACGGCCGCCTCCCGGTTCTCGGTGCCCCAGCAGACATGAGCGCCCGACCAGTGCCCGGGTTGGGTCCGCAGGCCCGAAAGGATCGAACCGCACAGCACGCCCTGGGCTTGGGCAAGCCCGGACAGGAGACCGGCGATCGCGGATTCTCCGTCGCTGGTCATACCGCGTGCACCGGTTCCCCCGGAGAACAACGCGGTGCCGTGCCGCGTCAGGGACACGTGTTGATGGGCTCCCGAGCCGACACTGCCGGCGAACGGAACCGGGGACAAGCTGACCCGCAACCCATGCCTGCGCGCCACCCGGGACACCAGCATCCGGGCCAGGATCACCTGGTCGGCGGCCGTCACCGGTTCGGCCGGCGCCAGGGAGATCTCGAACTGATTGACCCCGTACTCAGGGTGCAGCTGCTCGATCGGCAGTCCGCAGCGGGCCGCCGTCTCGATCACCTCGCGCACGAAACCCTCGTACTCCAGCACGCCGGCCAGTCCGTACTGGGCCCAGGATGCCGACGGGAGCGCGGCACCGTCCGGTCCGACCAGGACGAACTCGAGTTCGTGGCCGACCAGGCTCTCGAGACCGGCATCGGCGAGCCGGCGCCGGACCCGCTGCAGCGCGCCACGGCTGCAATAGGGATCCGGTGAGCCGTCTTGGCCGAAGAAATCCCCTGGCGCCCAGACCAGTCCGTCACCGATGTCGCGCAGGGCCGCCGGATCGATCCGGATCCGCTGATCGCCGATGACGCCGGTCCCCTCACCGAACACGATGCCGGTCTGGTCGATGGCGAATACGTGCCACACCGGGCTGGCCCCCAACCCGGGTCCGGCGAAGGCCGCGATCCTGCGCAGCGGCACCGTCTTGGCCAGCGTCAGACCGGCCGGGTTCACCACGGTGCCGATGACGGTGCTGGCGCCGGCGGCTTCCCATTCGGCGATCGTCGAGGCGGCAAGCGGTTTGGGCCCCACGGTGGTCACAGCAGCCATTGTGCTACGGGCCGACGCCGCCTACAGCGTGATCTTGCAGGACTGGCCGATGTCGAGAGTGCGCAGCATGCGGCCCATACCCAGCCACATCGCACACGAGAGGGCGAGATCGGTGAGCAGTTCGTCACTGAATTCCGCGCGGCACCGGTCCCAGAAGTCTTCGTCATCGCGCAGCCGGGTGTGGTCGCCGGCGAAGCGTTCGGCGAACTCCGCGGCGATACGCTCCTGCGCGCTGTAACCGGGCCAGGTCCGCCACTGCGCGGCGTGGTCGTAGAGGTCTTCGTCCACCCCTGCCACCGGCCCGTCCGAGTCGCGGGTGTTCTGGCAGACCACGCACTCGTTGTCCAGCGCGATGACCATCCGGGCGAGTTCGCGCACCCGCATGGGCAGCCGGCTCTTGTTGTAGACGGCGTGGGTGAAGCCCGCCATCGCGACACCGATGTCGGGTGATTTGGTGATCCACGCGGCGGCGTCATCGTCAGCGAAGTCTCCGATACGGCTCATGGGTCGAACATACGCCGGAAGCAGCCGAAGTGGAACGTGTTCTAGTTTCTTGCCGCACCGAGCTCGGCGCGGTCCTCAACCCACTGGGGCTGCAGCATCATCCGGTGCGCGATGCGCTCCAGCGCGGCCTCGACCTGGATACGGTCCGGGCGGCCCTGATAGCCCGGCGACGAGGCCAGCCGGTCGGTGAGCTTGCCGACCAATGCGTCGATCGCCACGCCGACCTGCCGCACACCGGCCTGCGTGAGCCAGAGCTGATCGCCGGTGCGCAAGGCATATCCGGTCGCCACCAACCGGTCGAAGGTCGGTTCCAGTACCTCCGCGGGAAGCCGGCGCAGTTCGGCGATCTGGCTCAGCGTCGCCGAACCGTAGACCTGGTTGTGCCGGTAGATCTGGATCAGCGCCCACAATCGGGCGACGTCGAGTTCGCAGCCGGGATGGCTGGTCAGCCGGCGCAGCCGGATATCGGGTGAGTCCCGGAAGATCCGGGCCACCGCCATCTCCAAGATCTCGTCGGAGGTTTCCGGCGCGGGCATCCCGAACCCCTCGCCCAGATCGGTCGCCGAGACCGTCTCCATCTCACGCAGCGGGATCTCCTTGAGCAGCAACGAGACCGCGAACCCGACCAGAGCTACCGGCGCGGCGCACAGGAAGACCAGGCCCAACGCGTCGGCGTAGGCATCGATGATCGGTGCCGCGATATCGGGTGGCAATGCGCGCAACGCCTGCGGTGATTCGGCGGCCACCGCGGGCGCTCCGCTGGTGGCCAACGCCTCGGCGACGCGGCTGTGCAGGAAGTTGGCGAACAGTGATCCGAATATGGCTGCACCGAAGGAGCTTCCGATGGTGCGAAAGAAGGTGACACCGGAGGTGGCCACGCCCAGATCGGAGAAGTTGGAGGTGTTCTGCACGACGAGCACCAGCACCTGCATGCACAGCCCGATCCCGGAGCCGAGCAGGAACAGAAACAGGGACTGCACCACCAGCGGCGTCTGCGCGTCCATGGTGGACAGCAGCAGGAACCCGACGAACATGACGGCGGTCCCCGCGACCGGGAAGATCTTGTAGCGCCCAGTGCGGCCGACGATGGAACCGCTGCCGATCGAGGTGATCAGCATGCCGGCCACCATCGGCAGGGTGCGCAGGCCCGACACCGTCGCCGACACTCCGTCGACGAACTGCATGAACGTCGGGAGGAACGTCATGGCGCCCAGCATCGCGAAACCCACGATGAACGCCAGGATGCAGCACACCGTGAAGACCTGGCCGGCGAACAGCCGGATCGGCAGGATCGGTTCGGCCGCATGCAGTTCCACCCACACGAACCCCGCCAGCGCGATGACCGATCCGATGAACAGGCCGACGATCATCGGGGATCCCCAGGCGTATTCGGCGCCACCCCAGCTGGTGGCCAGGGTGAGACCGGAGGCGCCCAGTCCGACGAGAGCGATCCCGGCGTAGTCGATCACCGGCCGGGATTTCCTGGCCAGGGCCGGAATGGCGACCGTGGCGACCAGGAACACCACCACCGCGACGGGCACATTGACCCAGAACGCCCATCGCCACGACAGGTGGTCGGTGAAGAAGCCGCCGAGCAGTGGGCCGATCACGGTGGTGACCCCGAAGACCGCACCGAGGGCCCCCTGATAGCGGCCGCGGTCACGCAGCGGGATCACCTCACCGATGACGGCGGTGGCCGTCACCATCAGCGCACCGCCGCCGATGCCTTGCAGCGCGCGAGCGCCGACCAGCATCGACATCGAGCCGGCCAGGCCGCACAACACCGAACCGGCGAGGAAGAAGACGACGGCGACCTGGAACACCGCTTTGCGGCTGAACAGGTCGCCGAGTTTCCCGACCACGGCGGTGGCGATCGTCGACGCGAGCAGATAACTGGTGACCACCCAGGACTGGTGGCCGGCGCCACCCAGGTCAGCCACCACGGTGGGCAGCGCGGTGGCGACGATGGTCTGGTCGAGGGCAGCGAGCAACATGCCGAGCAGCACGGCGACGAAGATGACGTTGCGTCGCTGCAGACTGATCGGCGCGCTCACCGCGCTATCGGCGGCGGTCACAATTCCCCGGTCCTCCCCGACCCAGCAGAATATTAGCCTTGCTATCTAATATACGCCGGCCGGGTCGGCGCCATCGCGTGCTTAGCCGGCACCTCCGCCGGGCGGACGCGACACGCACTGCGCCGAGTACAGCTGCTCGCCGAGCTTGTTCATCAATTCCAGCTGGGTTTCCAGGTAGTCGATATGGCCTTCCTCGTCGGCGAGGATGCCCTCCAGGATCCCGGCCGAGGTGGCGTCGCCCTTTTCGCGGCACATGATGACTCCGGGTCGCAGCCGCTCCACCACCTCGTACTCGATCGCGAGGTCGGCCTCGAACTGTTCACGCAGGGTCTGACCCACCCGCAACGAGAACAGCCGCTGGTAATTGGGCAGACCGTCGAGCAGCAGGATGCGATCGGTGATCGTTTCCGCGTGCCGCATTTCCTCGAACGATTCTTCCCGCGTATGGCGAGCCAATTCGGTGAATCCCCAATTGTCCTGCATCTTCGAATGCAGGAAATACTGATTGATCGCCGTGAGCTCACTAGTCAACTGCTCGTTGAGCAATTTGAGAACGTCCGGATCGCCTTGCATATCGCTCCTAGGCACCTTGAGGGCTGGTCAAGTTCGCTAATGCCGTGCGGTTCCGAATCTAGTCGAGTCGACCGACGACGGCGAGAGCGGCCGCGGCGGTTCGGCGACAATATTTGGCCGGCCACGGCGTGCCGTAGGTGAGGCTACCCCTAATCAGAGACCTTGTTATGGACTGGCTACCCTTAGTTAGGCTACACTGGCCTAACTCGCGGGCGGTCGACGTCGGCACCCCGGATCACTGCGGATGCACAGGGAGGAACGGTGGCGGAATTCGATACGCATGCGGCCGTTCCGACCGTCGCTATGCGTCCGCGGAGAAATCGATCACCATGGCCCCCCGGAATTGATCGGAGCAATTCTTCGGCGAATGCCACGCTGAATATCGCGGCGAATATCGGGGCAAATTTCCCCGCCGATCTCACTGCCGCGCCGTCATCGAATCGCGTTTCGCTACCGGTCCCACCTGCGCCCACGGATTCGGTGGGCTGACCGCATGTTCGTGTGCCTGTGCACCGGTGCCACCACCCAAGCCGTCCATGACGCCGTCGCTGCGGGGGCCACCACATCGCGACAGGTCGCCGATGCCTGCGGTGCGGGCTCCGACTGCGGGCGGTGCCGCCGTACGGTCCGCGCGATCCTCGCGGCCTCCCGCACCGCCGCCGACTGCCCGGTGCACGCCGTCCGGTAGCGGTTACCCGCGACCGTCGACGAAGGACGCCAACGCGTCGACATTGGCCGCCTGGCCCAGCAACTCGGCGAACAAGGCGTTCTCCCGCTCACTGGCCGCGGCGATCCCCGGACGGATCGGCTCCATCATCGTCTGTTTCACCGCGAGCAGACTGTTGAGCGGCCGCGAGGACAGCACCTCGGCATGCCGGCGCGCCTCCGCCATCAACTCGTCGGGCTCGCAGACCTTCCACACCAAACCCATGCGGAGCGCCTCGGCGGCGTCGACCCACTCCGAGGACAGCAGCAGCCACGCCGCATTCTGCCGACCGATCAACCGCGGCAACAGATAGGAGGAGGCGGCCTCGGGCGGCACGCCGAGGCTGGTGAACGGGCATTTCAACCGGGCGGTGGTCGACATGAACGCCAGATCCGCATATCCCAGGATGGTGGTACCGATGCCCAACCCGACACCGTTGACCGCGCAGATGAATGGCTTGGGGAACGCTGCCAACGCTTCCAGCATTCCGCGGAACCCGTGCTTGCCGGGTTGGTAATCGGGGTCGGTGACCAGTCGCTGCATTTCCACCAGATCGTTGCCCGCGCTGAACGCGCGCCCGGCACCGGTCAGCAGCACCACCGACACCTCGGGGTCCTCGGCCGCCGCCAACAGTGCCTCGGTCATCGCGTCGTAGAGCGCCTCGCTGAAGGCGTTGAGCGCCTCCGGGCGGTTCAACGTCAGGGTGCGTACCCGATTCTCATCGGTGATCAGAAGTGTCACGAGTGCAGCGTAAGGGTCGGAGCCCACAGCACGTAACGGCTGGTGGGCACGGTGTCGATGTTGTGGTCGGCACCGAAGCGCGCCACGCTGGCAGCCATCTTGGACATCCGATCGCCGAGGTCGACATCATCGGCGGCGCCGAAGAACGCGTGCAGATCCGAAACAGCCTCGATGGGGAACAACTCTTCGACGATGGCATCGATGGGCGGTGCATCGGCGGTGAGCGCCCGCACCACCGTGTTCTGGGTGTATCCGAAGGTGGCCTGGGTCGCGATCGCCACCGGCGTGTGGTCGATGTGCCAGCGCCGCAACCATGTCGCCACATCCAACTCCGGCGGGCGGCGCAGCAGCGCGACATTCGCCAGTCCCGGGGTACGCGCGCTCGGCGCGACATCCGGGCCGGGCAACGGGACCGACTCGGTCACCAGATAGGCCGCCAGCTGCTGACACTCGGCCGCGAGCAACTCCAGAGCCTTGGCCAGTGCCGCGCCGTAGTACTGCTGCGTCCAGATGCTCACCACCGCCGACACCGGCGGATCCAGTGTCGTCAGGGTCATCATCGAGGCGCTGACCGCCGCGTCACGCACGTTGACCGTCAGTCCGGCCAGGTCGAGTTCGGACAGCTCGGTGGCGACCCCGGTCCGCAAGCGTGTGCACCACTGTTCGTCGGGGTTCTCCACGCGCAGCGTGACCATCACCTTTTCCACCCGCTGAACCTAACAAGACGATCGCACCTGCCACACCCGCCCGCCGGGTAACAATGGCGGGGTGAGCATCGGCCGTCACCTGCGACTGACGTTGTATGACGCGGGGGCCGTCGCGCGCAGCCTCGCCGGCGTCGTGGTCGTCATCGTGGTCTCGGGCTGGATGATCTCGCCGGCCGCCGCGGTCAGTGCCGGCGCCGCCGCCATCGTCGCGGGCGCGAGCGCCTTGCAGGACAGCCCACGCAATCGGTTCCCGACCGTCGTAGTGGTCTCCCTGGAGATGGCGCTGGCCGTGCTGCTGGGCTCGCTGACCGAGGGCAGCAACATCGCGTTCGTCGTCGTCACGGCGCTGTGGTGTGTGGCGGCCGGAATGCACTGGGCCATCAGCGCCAACGCGGGCCTGGTGGCCGCGGCGGGGGCGGCGCTCATCCTGATCACGGTGCCCACCGCCCACACGCTGGGTTCGGTCTCGGCGACCGCCGCGCTGGCTCTGATCGGTGGACTGTCGCAGGCCGTCCTGATCGGGGTCTGGCCGCAACGCCGGTGGCGCACCCAGCGACAAGCGCTCACCCGCGCGTATCTCGCGCTGGCCGCCGATGCCGACCGGATCGCCGTCGACCCGGATACCCGCATCGACCCGGAGCCGTTGATCCGGCTCCGCGACGCCTTCACCGTGAGCGAGGTACTGGCCAAACGGCGGCCACCGATCTATCGCGGTTGGTACAGCCTGCCCGAGCGGATCGCCGAGTCGCTGGCATCGCTGGCCCCACACACCGGTGACGACACCGTGGTGCGGGTGCTGCACAGCGCTTCCGAACTGCTGGTCACCGTGGCCCACGCCCGGCGCCACTCCCGAACCGAACTCGGCTATGCGACCGGTCAATTGGATGGCGCCGCGGGCGCCGTCCAGGGCACTGCCCGCGAGGCCGCGCTGCGGTTGTCCACCCAGCTGCGCGAGGCCGTCGAGCTGCGCTTCGGGCAATTCGAACCCGAGCAGGTGGCGCAGCTCGGCCGCACCGGGGTACCCGATGCCCTCACCGCGGGCGCCGAGCTGGTGCGCAGCCAGCTGAACAGGAGCTCGCCCATCCTGCGGCACACGGTCCGGCTCACCGCCGCCACCGCGGTCGGTGTGACGCTGTGGCGATTCGGCGCAATGCCGCACGGTGTCTGGGTGCCGCTCACCGTGCTGATGGTGCTGCGACCCGAGACCGCGCACACCTACACCCGATGCGTGGCGCGCATCGGCGGCACCGCGGCCGGAGTGGCCGGTGCCGCGCTGCTGGCCTCGCTGGCCGAACCGAGTGCGCCGGCCGCCGCGCTGTTGGCGGTCGGTTTCCTGGCGCTGGGCTATCTCACCGCCGAATACAGCTTTCTCGGCGTCAACACCGCCATCGCCGGAGCACTGGTCTTCCTGATCGGCACCGCCGGCCCCGGCGGGGCCGATGCCATCGGTGATCAGCTGCTGGCGGTGGTGACCGGCGGCGGGTTGGCCGTGGCGGTTCACGTACTGGTGCCCGACAACGCGCTGGTCCGCTTGCGGCAACGCGCCGGCGAACTGCTCAAGACCGAGATCGACTACGCGGCAACCGTGGTCAGGGCATTCGTGCACGACCTCGATCACCCGAAGGAACAGCTGGAATCGGCGTGGGGGCGCGCGGTCAGCGCACGCGCCGCGTTCGAAGCCACCGCGGGCGCCACCGGCACCGAATCCGGACCGCTACGGCGTTGGATGCGCTCCTACCGTGCCGCGCTGAACTCGGTGACCACATCGTGCGCCGCCCTGGAGGCACATCTGCCGCCACACCCGCCACCGCAGCTGAACCGCGAATTCGTGGCCGCCGTCGATGATTACGTCAAGGCACTGTGCGGGGAACCCGCCACCCCGGCCGCGCCGTGGAGTGTCGACACCGACGCGCTGCTCGCGGCCAGCGCCGGCGTCCGCGACGCCGCCGCGTCACTGACCGATGCACACGCCGCCGAGCGGCTGCTGGTCGGCGAGATCGCCACCATCACCGGGGTGGTCACCGAGATCGCAACGCGCGATATCGGATTGTCTAGTCCCGGGCCCACTTCGGCCGGATGAACACGCCTTCGGCCTGCACCGTGGGGCCCTCGGCGTCCGAGATGAAGCCGGCAGCATAGGTTTTCACACCCTCGGTACGAACGATGGCTGCCTCGACATGCAATGCTCCGAGCGGAGTCGGACGCAGGTAACGCATGCTGATGGTGCCGGTCAGCCGCGGGCTGTGCGCCGGGCTGGCCGACTCGCCGAGCACATGGTCGAGGATCATCGCCGCCACTCCCCCGTGCACGTGACCCGGCGGGCCTTCGTAGGCGGCACCGAGGGTGAACTCAGCGGACACCCGACCGTCGTCCTCGTGCCGGACCTGCAGTGGCGGGGCTATCGGGTTGCGCAGTCCGATCACGGCGTTACCCCAGGGCATCCGGTCACCGTGTGCGGTGAACCGCACGCCGAACGGGCCGTCGAGCTGTTCGCTGCGCAGTGCCGCCGTCGCCGCATCGATCTGCGCCTTGGCAGCCGCGACCGTCTCGGCGTCGGCCGCGGTACGGATGGTCGCGTCGATGAGTTCTCGAACCGACTCGGTGAGTGGTCGATAGATGAGGCGCAGGCGCTCGACATCCTCGGCACTGAGGTCCTCGAGAGTGAAGTCCAACATCCAAGAACTAGAACACGTTCTACCCGTGCTGTCGAGTCGCCGCAGGTGGGCCGACACGACAGCACACCACCGAACTTCCTACGATGGCCACTGAGCCGGTACACGCCGGTATGAGGGGGCACCGAACCGGCCATGGCGGCACCCAGAATGGACGGATCCCGGCACGGGTCGCCCGCGACGCTCGTCGACGTGGCCGGCAGCCGACTGCGCGCCGCCATTCTCAGCGGCGCACTGGGGCCCGGCGAGAAACTCGTCGAAGAACAGCTGTGCGCCGATTTGGGCATCGGCCGGGCGCCGCTGCGGGAGGCATTACGACTGCTGACCCAGCAAGGGCTCGTCGAGCGGCTCCCACGGCGCGGATCACGGGTGGCCGAGTGGTCGCCGGACGAGATCCTGCAGTTGTTCGCGCTGCGACACGTGCTGGAACGCCATGCCATCGAAACCGCACTGCCGTTGGCCGACCCCCGGACGGCCCTGCAACCGGTGCGTCGGGTGCTGGAGGAAATGAGCAGTGCCACCGACGACCTGGAGCGCGACGATGCGCATCGCCGGTTCCATGCCGCCGTGGTCGGACTGGCGGGCCAACGCCAACTCGACATCGCGCTGGAACCGATCCTGCTCAAGCTGCAGCTCCCGATGGCGATGAACCTGCGCGAGGAGGCCCGGCACCACCGGTCCAGCGACGGCATCGACCGGCACTTGGCAATCCTCACCGCTTTGGAGAGCAACGACTCGGGCACCGTGATCGCCGCGCTGGCCGATCACGGACACCTGCAGTACCTGAATCTGCCGCCCAATCGCTAACACGATCGACACATGGGCGTTCCGTGAACGCCATCATTTTGTCGACAATTTCCTTCTATGGGTTTCGAAGTGCACGGCCCGTCCATCGGACCATCGGTGGCGGAGATCCTCGCCTCACACGCCGGCGGGACCGGTTCGCCGAGTAAGACCGCCGCACGGGTGGCCGATGCCATCGCTGCCCGAGGCGATGACGGGACCTGGCTGTCCACCGTCGCGCGGGAGGATCTGCTCGCCGCCGCGGCGGACATAGAGAGCCGCCCCGGGGCCCGCATGCTGCCGTTGTACGGCGTGCCGTTCGGGGTCAAGGACAGCATCGATGTCGCGGGGGTGCCCACCACGCTGTCGTGCCCGGACTACTCCTATGTCGCCGAGCGCACCGCGCCGGCGGTGCAGCGGCTACTCGACGCCGGCGCACTCTATGTCGGCAAGACGAATCTGGACCAGTTCGCCACCGGGCTCAACGGCACACGGACCCCGTACACGGTGCCGCGCAGCGTGTACGGCGGCGAGATGATCTCCGGCGGTTCCAGTTCGGGTTCGGCATTGGCGGTGGCACTCGGACAGGTTCCGTTCGCCGTCGCGACCGATACCGCGGGCTCCGGGCGGGTGCCCGCCGCCCTCAACGGTGTGGTCGGGTTCAAACCATCGCGCGGGGTGATCAGCACCGTCGGCCTGGTTCCGGCCTGCAAATCGCTGGACTGCATCAGCCTGATGGCCGGCTGCATCGCCGATATCGACACCGTCTTCGACGTGATGTCCGGTCGCGACGACGACGATCCGTGGTCGCGGGCCCGCGGCGCGCGCCACGACGGTCACCCGATCCGGGTCGGCCTGCCACCGGTGGACGATCTGGAGTTCTTCGGCGATGACGCGATGCGGGCGGCGCACCTGAGCTTCCGCGAACAGCTCAGCCGGCAGGTGAGCGTGGTCGAGGTGTCACTGGAGCCGTTCCTGGCCGCGGGGGAACTGCTCTACCAGGGGCCGTGGGTGGCCGAGCGTCTGGTCGAGTTCGGGGATTTCCTTGCCAGCCATCCCGATTCGATCCACCCGGTGGTGCGTGACATCTTCCGCGGCGGGCTGGACTACACCGCCGTCGATGCGTTCGCCGCGCTGCAGCGCCTGGCCGAACTGAAGGCGCACGTCGCCAGGGTATGGCAGACGATGGATGTGCTTGTGCTGCCCACCATCGGCACCACCTTCACGGTGGAGCAGGTGCTGGCGCGCCCGATCGAGGCCAACACCGTGCTCGGGCACTACACCCACTTCGGAAACCTGCTCGACCTGCTCGGCATCGCGGTGCCGGTGGGCACCACCACCGACGGCCGCCCGCACAGCGCCATGCTGCTGGGCAACGCCGGCTCCGATGACACCGCGCTGGCGCTGGCCGCGCACCTTCTCGACGAACCCCGCACCGTCGCGCAGCCACCGTCCACCACACGTCACAAGGAGCAGGTATGAATCCCATCACGGTGCCCGCCGAGCCCTCGGCATTCCCGCTGATCCCCGGTCAGACCGCGCTGATCGTCATCGACATGCAACGGGACTTCCTGCTGCCCGGTGGGTTCGGCGAGAGCCTGGGCAATGATGTCGGACAACTGCTCAAGGTCGTGCCGCCGTTGGCAGCATTGATCGCGGCGGCCCGCGACGCGGGAATCCTGGTGATCCACACCAGGGAGGGCCATCTTCCGGATCTGTCGGACTGTCCGCCGGCCAAGCTGAACCGCGGCGCCCCGTCGCGACGCATCGGCGATCCCGGAAAGTACGGTCGCATCCTCATTCGCGGCGAGTACGGCCATGACATCGTCGACGAACTCAGCCCTGTCAACGGTGAAGTGGTGATCGACAAGCCGGGCAAGGGCGCCTTCTACGCCACCGATCTACAGGACGTTCTCACCGCCGCCGGCGTCACCCAATTGCTCGTCACCGGTGTCACCACCGAGGTGTGCGTACACACCACCACCCGTGAGGCCAACGATCGCGGTTACGAGTGCCTGGTGGTATCCGACTGCGTGGGTTCGTATTTCCCGGAATTCCAGCGGGTGGGGCTGGACATGATCAAGGCCCAGGGGGGCATCTTCGGCTGGGTCGCCGACAGCACCGCCGTAATTCCCGCGCTCCACACCCTCGCGCTGTCCGCCGCCTGAAAGGACCTCCCGATGAGCACCGAGATCACCGATCCCCCCGTCGAACCGTCCCCCGCCGCACCGGCGCCCACGGTGGCGTGGTGGACCCGCGGCGACACCAATGCCTTCTTCGGCCTGGGCTTCAACATCCTGGTCAACGTCCTCACCCTGACCGGGCTGATGATCGGCGTCATCGCCGTCCCGGCCGGTGACGTGCTGGGCACGGTCCTTCCCGCGCTCGGTGTCGCACTGATCCTGGGCAACCTGTACTACACCTTCCTGGCACGACGACTTGCCAAGCGGGAGAACAGGTCCGATGTCACGGCGCTGCCGTACGGCCCGTCGGTCCCACACATGTTCATCGTGGTGTTCGTCGTCATGCTGCCGGTGTACCTCAACACCGACGATGCGGTGCAGGCCTGGTCTGCCGGGTTGGCGTGG
>Ga0075012_10002185_pt1 | contig 19379 bp, 9 predicted proteins | sample All_14_2_FD_71474 | JGI IMG/M metagenome (GOLD analysis project Ga0075012, IMG submission 71474) | Freshwater microbial communities in response to fracking from Pennsylvania, USA - Allegheny Zone_MetaG_DW_15 | ecosystem: Environmental > Aquatic > Deep subsurface > Groundwater > Drilled... | reverse complement strand
ACGCTATATTTTAAGTGCGGCAGCCGATGAAGTAAACAACAACTATGTAGGAGAAGCAATACTCTGGGATGCAACAAACGGAAAAATGATAAAGCATTTCCCTTGCGAGTCGAGTGTATCGTCAATATGCTTCTCACCCGATAGCAAAAAATTTATAGTTTCCGAATCAAAATCTTTTATCTACGACATTAAAAGCGATCAAAAACAATTCGTTTGGGAGCTTACAGGATATTCTCCTATTTCAGCCAATATTTTTTGGCTTAACGACATCAATAAAATTATTGTTGCAAATAGTGCATCGAATGAGAACCTTAGGCTAACAATTCAAAGCTTAAAAGTAAGAGATACGAAGGAAGTTTTAACTGGAGGAGGATCTGGTACTTTCAGCAACAGTACAATGTCACCAGATGCTAAATATTTTGCGACTCAAGGTTGGGGTCCCAATATTGACATTTGGGATATTTCAAAAAAGACTACGATTAAAACCATCTATTGTGAGTCCTCTTATGCATTCACATTTTCTAACGACTCCAAGTACCTAGCTAGCTGCGACTATACAGGTATTACAATTTGGGATGTTTTGCAAAATAAAATAATAAAACATGTTCCTTCAACTTTTGGGTACGTTAATGCCATAAAATTCAGCCCCGACGACAAGTTTATATTAATTGGTGTAAGCGATGGAACTGTTCGGAAACTAAATATTTTAAACAATGAATGGATTGCGCTTATTGGTGACAATACCGGAGAGCAATGGATAGTTTATAATAATGAAGGATACTGGGATGCTTCAACCCAAGTTGGAAACTTTATAACCATGAAACTTGGATCGCAAATATTTGGAATTGACCAAATGGCCGTATGGACTAATCGACCCGATAAAATATACAAGAAATTTGGAGAAACCGATCAGCAAACCTTAGCCCACTTTCAAAAACAATATTTAAAACGGTTACGTAAAATGGGGTTATCCGAAAAGGATTCATCATTTCAGTTTGAAATCCCAAAGGTTGAAATTACCGAGACTAATCTTCTTGGTAAAATTTTAAGTATTACTTTAAATTTTTCGAAAAATAGCAGTAAAATAGCCTCCTACAATATTTTCATCAACGACATTCCTGTTTTTGGAGCATTAGGTAAACCTTTTAACGAAAGCAATGCAAGCATAGTTGAACAGGTAGAACTAACTGAAGGTAAAAACAAAATAGAAGTTTCATGTACAAATGTAAATGGAGTAGAAAGCTATAGAGCCTTAACCTTGGCTAGGTATAACGAAACAACAAGTAAGAATTTATACCTACTTGCCTTCGGCGTTTCAAAGTACCAAAACTCTACCCTCAACCTAAAATACGCCCACAAAGATGCTCTCGATCTCGAAAAGGTAATGCAAGGATTAAAAGGCAAAGGTTTTGAGAATGTTTACACAAAAGTTCTCACCAACGAGCAAGTAACTCCAGATGCAATAAAAGCGGCTAAGGATTTTGTAAAAAACGCTAAACCCGACGATACGTTTATTCTATTCATTGCTGGTCATGGGATGCACGATAAGGATGCCGAGGCAACTTACTATTATTTAACCAGCAATGCGGATGTTAACAAACTGAAAGCCACCGCTGCCGATTTTGAAACCATCGAGGATTTGCTCCAAGGCATTCCACCGCGCAACAAGCTATTCCTGATGGATGCGTGCGAAAGTGGTGAGATTGATGAAGAAGATCAAGGGCAGATGATTGCGGCTGCAACAGGAGTTGGTATTGCTAGCCGTGGATTTAAGACAGCGACAAGGGACAAGGTACAGGTGACAAGTGGAAAAAGAACCTATCTGTATCAGAAAGATCGCTACATATTTAACGACCTTGTCCGCCGAAGCGGAGCAATTGTTTTCTCAAGTTCCAAAGGAGGTGAATTAAGCTATGAGCGCAGCGATATTGAGAATGGGCTTTTCACTGAATATATAATGAAAGCCCTTACCACCACTGAGGCCGATAAGGACATCAACGGAATTGTCTCAACCGACGAGCTTCGCCAATATGTGAGCGAACAGGTGGCCAAAGCCAGTGGTGATTTGCAACACCCAACCGTGGATAGGGATAACATTTACCAGAAGTTTGGGTTTCAAATCAAATAAATATCAAAAAGAGCCGATTTCTCGGCTCTTTTCTTTCCCAAACAAACTTAATCGTTCTTCTTTTTATCGATATACTCCTTGAACGATTTTTCGCCCTCTTCTTTCCAATACTCGTCGAAATTATGCCAGTCCTTTGAGGAACAGCAATCGTTCCAGTGACTTTTGCCCCAATGCTTGAACTTTTTGTCCTTGCACTTTGATTTGTTAGAATGTCCGTTGTGTTTGAAACCTCCAAAAATTAGTCGGGCAAGTAGAGTTATTCCAAACGCCTGCCAGAATGTGATGGTGGTTAAACCAAACAGCTCAGGCATTAACCAGTTCCATAGCAGCATTACAAAGTATCCGAATACGAATGCCAACGCTGCTGCAGTAATTACACCTACAATAACCCAGCCTACCATTCGGAGTCCCCACATCCAGCGATTCCTGTTTTTACTCTCTGTTCTTTCCATTTTATTAGAATTGTTTAATTGTTTTCTTCGTTAACTATATAAAAATCATCAAGCTTGATATACTCCTTTAGTTTCTTAATTCCCCTATGTTTCCAGGATAGTAGTGTTCCCATCGGAACATCCCACTCATCGGATAACTCCTCGAACGAATAACCCTCAAACTCAGTGGCAATAATTACCGCCCTTTGCTTTGCGGGTAACTCCTCGAATGCTTTCTGCAACTTTTTATGGAACAATTCGCTATCAACCAACTTAGTCTCTGACTCTTGAGCCTTGGCAAGTAGTTTTGCTATAAAATCATCGCCATTGTTATCCTCATCATCGTTGAATTGATCCAATAAAACTTCGTTTTTAGGTTTGCGCTGCACATCCACTACCCTATTCTTCACTGAGCGGTAAACGTAACCAGCAACATTCTCAATTTTAGCGTCAAAATCGAGCTTGGTGAACAAGTTCAGCGCAACATCCTGCACAATATCCTCGGCGGTAACGTTGTAGTACTTCTCGTTAAGGTACTTTTTAACGTATTTCACCAGATTTTTGTACTCTGTGGCAATGAACTGACTTAAACCCGTATTCTGATTTTCGCTCTTCATACTTATACTGACGATGCTTTTTCTAATTATTGCAGCTAACAAAAAAAAAATTTACGCATGTTACTTAAAGAATATAAAACTTAACTTATTAAGTTCTGTTTTAATTCCATTGGAATACATTTTACCGTATAGTAAATATCTCTGCATAAAAAAGAGCCAGAAATACAAAACTGGCTCTCATCATATTGCACCCTAGGTTAATATCTTAAATTCGAAACATCGAAAACCGTTACTCAAGCAAATAATGCTTTCTATGCAAGGCTAAACATTGAAAAGTAGCATCACGATCCAAATACGCCTGCATTTCTGCAAGTATTATATCGAACACTAATACAAGTTAAAAAGAGTATTATGGATACTCCGATTAGCTCTAAACGCTAAATAAACCTCTCTCTTTTCTGCAATTTAAGGATTGCGGCTAGGATAAAAACAATACTGCCAGCGGTTAAGAATAACCTGTTCTTAAAAACAATTTTAAACCATATTTCGGGGTTAAAATCGCGTGGTATATTGAACGGATTTAACATTACATTCCAGTACGACGAGGATAACTCTTCGGCTAGAATAGAAAGTATAATTCCAAGAATAACCATTACAACGGCAGTAGCGTTCCCGTTTTTAATAATTGTTGAAATCCAAAAAGCCAAACTGCCAAGGAATATAAGCGGAAACATAAGGTGAAATGCGAATTGAATAACGGGAATCGGTTCAATCAGAATCCATGCAATCCAGCCAAAGATAATGAGCATTAGAAAAACAAAAATGAATACAATTATCAACCTAAAAAACCAAACCTTAAACCGATAATCTGGAATTCCGAAGATTAGTTCAATAGTTCTTGAATCAATGTCGTGCTGAATACCAAATACTGTTGGGTAAAACATTAGTAGGATTCCTGGAAATACTAAAGCGCTGTAGATGTCATCGTATTGAATACTACTATTTTCAAACACCAGCATTACGCTAAAAAAAAGGTAGAAAACTATTGAGGCCAGAAGAAACCACACAAATTTCCCAGAAAAAATGATCTGGATGTTATATCGGGTCATCTTCCAAAGTAATATAAGTTTTTGAGCCATATTCTTTATTTTACAATATTCTTTAGCAAACATAGGTATGCATCCTCGAGCATAGGTTTAACATTTATAGCATCAGGTGCTGGTTTTTCTGCCGAAATACATCGGATACGGATTTTATCCCCATCGGCACGATGGTGAACAATTAACTGCTTCTGGCTAAACTGCTCAAACTCCTCGGCTGGTAGCTGGAATTGCCAAACAAAGTTTTCGGCTAGGGTTGTCATCTTCTGAGGTGTTCCCATAAACTTTAGCTGGCCTTTATTAATTACAGCAACCTGGTTGCACGACGATGAGATATCCTCAATCACATGCGTTGAGAAAATCACAACCCGATCGCGACTAAGCTCAACAAGCAAATTCCTAAAGCGAATTCGCTCCCGAGGATCGAGCCCAGCAGTAGGCTCATCAACTACGAGAATTCTCGGAAGATGAAGTAGAATCTGGGCAATACCAATACGTTGCTTCATTCCACCAGAGTATGAACCAATTTTCTGGTCGCGCTTCTCATACATATGAACCGCATTCAAAACGTAGTTTAGTCGTTCGGATCGAACTTTTGGATCGGTTAACCCCTTAAGTATTGCCTGGTAATCGAGGTAGTTCCAAGCACTCATATTCTCGTAAGTTCCAAACTCCTGGGGCAAGTAGCCAATCAAGCCCTGCAACTCTTCACGCTTTGAGAGCGTATCGATATCATTAATAAATATTTTACCGTAACTTTGATCGAGAACACCACAGATAATACGCATTAGCGTTGTTTTACCCGCACCATTAGGACCAAGTAGCCCAAACATGCCGGTTCCAATTTCAAGCGAAACGCTTGACAAAGCCTTGAATGGCTGACGTCTTTTACCAAGTAAAGGAATCTGCTTAATCAACCTGTAGTATGCCCTTCGGAGTCCGCTAAATCGGCCTTCAATTCTGTCTACATTAATATTTTGCTCATACAATTTTTGAGCAGTAAGGTAAATAACTAGCGCTAAAAACCAGAGTACACCAATAATAACTATATATGCAATACCTTTCCATCTTAACGCTAGTATTGTTAAGTTGATAATTGGAAATGCCCAAAGTAGAATTAGAGGTAGCTTTGCGTAGAATTTTTGCTTCCATTTCCTTTTTGGTGATAGATTCTCAAGTTTATACATGAATGGCTTTAGCGTGTAAAGAAGCGCAAAGCCTGTTATGTGAATGAAGACAAATGTCCACCAGCCACTATCGAGACGGAAATAGGTAAGGTAAATCAGGAAGCCAAGCAATGGTAGAAGCCAACTGAAGTAAATAAAATCTTTCCACGTGTTATAGGTTGGCTGAACCGCATATCTACTAGTAATCCTTAGTCCTGAGTTCCATTCCCTCGAGAACTTACCTTCGCGCTCATACACCTTAACAAGATTTCTAATTTTAATAATTATCGATTCTCCTTCGGGGATTAACTTTGTTTGAGTTCTTCTGGTACTGGACAGGATAAAGTATGTTATTGCTGGTATGGTGATTGTTAGTACCGTCATATAAAGCATTCGCCAAACAATGCTATCGACTTTGAAGTAAATTGCTATAAACCCAAAACCCCACGATGAAAACATAAGGATTTTTGTCAATACTTTCTGACTTCTTATCCAGTTTAGTCCGTTCTCCAACCCAGAGTAGCATGTTGGAATAAAAACTAAGGTTAAAAGGGTGCTAAAAGTTAAACCGCCCATTACTGTAATTGCAAAAGGAGCGCCAATTACACCAACATACTCCTTCTTACCAAGTGCCAAAGGGAGCAATGCAATTATTGTGGTTATTGAGGTGATAAGAATAGGTCGAACGCGCGAAATACCTGCAATCATTATAGCTCTGCTTCTTCGGTAACCTCTTTTCTGAAGTATTTTAGTATAATCTATTAGAATAATGCCATTATTTACAACTACTCCAATTAGAATTAAGAAACCGGTAAGGGTATTTGCATTGAACATACTATTCCCCGAAAGAATTAATCCTAACATTGAACCAATTGCTGCTAAAGGAATGGTGAACATCAAAACAAAAGGAGTTGAAAGGGACTCGAACACCGATGCAAGGATCATAAATATTAGAAGCAGAGCTGTTCCTATTAAAAAGCCAAACTCCTTTAGATCCATTTTATCGTGTTTTACTTCAGCAACCACGCCTGATGGAAAATTGTACCCCGCAACAATCAAATCTACCTCAGTCCTGTAAAACTCAAGCGCCTCTTTAGTTTGGGTTAGCCTTGGCGGATATGCAAATGTCAGAATTATTTGCTTTTCCTGGTTTACACGGTTTAATTGCGATAAACCCGAAGCATACTCAATTCTTGAGATGTACTGTAAATCATGATTTCCTCCTTTAGCGTCGCGCACCTGGAGCGATCGAAGATCATCGATGTTTCTCTCCTTTGGTTTTTCGGTTTCCTCTTTCTCACGGATAATGATATCGTAGTCTTCGCTTTTTTGTTTGAATCGAACGCCAGTTGATATCTCTCCTGTAAAGTTATTCAACGAAGATCCAACTTCGGAGAGTGGAATATTCAACTCATTCATCAGTATCTGGTTGAAGAGCAGATGAACCTCAGGACGCTCGGACTGTATGTTCATGTTGATGAAGCTGGTTTTATCCTTTAGCCTATACTTTAGATCCTCTGCGACCTTTCTCATGGCCTGAAAATCCTGCCCTTTAAGGATAATCGACTCAGAGTTATCTCCAATACCTAGCATTCCGGCAAATGCCATCGATTCAAAATTACTACCTCCACCACCTCTACCACCGCCCGATGACGATCCGCTCTCTTCGAATTCAACTATTGCATTTGGAAGGTCCGAAGTTTTTTGGCGAATCTCATTCTTCAACGCCTCAAAACTTCTCTCCTGAATTTTCTCAAAATTCTCTTTTAGTTCGAGCGTTAGTACTGCGTTATCTGTTTGAATGCGGCTAGTAAGAACCTTGATCTCTGGCCAATCCTTCAAATATCCTTCAATAAGTCGTATGGTTTTATCCGTAGTTTCGAGCGATGAACCAGCCTGCATGTTAACGTAAACACGCATTTCGGTTGTGGCAGCTTCTCTATTTTCTGTTAAACTAATTGTAAGGCTTAATAGAACACAAATAAAGAATAGAGAGATTCCTGTTAAAATGGTTTGAACTGGTTTACGAAGAGTGGTCTTGAGTAAAGCCAAGTATATCTGGATAATTCTACTCCTTAAGTCAAACCTGTTGATTTCTGGAAATTTAGTTTGTCTGGATAAAAGGGTATGTGTAACCGATGGAATTAAAAGTAAAGCAACAACTAAAGAAATTGTAAGTGTTGATATTATTGAGATTCCAATCTGATTTCCAAGCATTTTTACAAGGAAATTATCACTGAAAAGGAAAGGCACAAAAACAACAATTGTTGTAATAGTTGATGCAAATATCGATCGCCACACCTCGCTTGTACCATTTACAACTGCTACATCGAGAGGAATCTGAGATTTGCTTTTATGCCGGAAAATATTCTCAAGTACTACTACACTACTATCAACCAGCATTCCAACAGCAAGCACCATTCCAATAAGCGAAAGGGTATTTATTGAAATATCAAAAGCATAGAAAAGGTTAAACGCTGCATACATCGATATTGGAATAGAAAAGCCGATAAGCGATACAACTCTAATATTTCGCAGAAATAGCCATAGAACATAAACTGCTAGTAGCCCTCCGGTTATAGCGAGGTTTATAATATCGTTCATGTTGTTCTCAATCTTTTCAGCGGAGTTACTTTGAACTACGATGGCAATATCCTGATCCTTAAACTTCTCGTTTAGTCTATCAATTACATCAAGGGTTCTGTGCGAAAGATCTATCAGGTTTGCCTGATTATCGTTCATCAGCATAATTGTTACTGCATCGTTACCATTGATACGGCTATACGAGGTTTCCTTTTTGTATCCGAAATAAATCTTGGCAACATCTTTAAGGAACACTGGCCCTTTGCCAACCACTATTTGTCCAATATCATTCACATCCTTGTACTCTGCGCTAACATGCACAAAAAGCCTATTACTGCCATCGATAACTTTTCCAACAAAAGTTTTTTGCTTCTCGCTATTCGATAGAGCGCTACGAATCTCGGAGGTTGTTATACCATAGGATTTGCATGCATCGGCATCAATTATCACCTCAATAGTTTTTTCTCTTCCACCAAAGGTGCTTACACGCGCAATTCCCTCAACGTTTTCGAGTTCTGGTCTGATCTTTTTATCTACAAGATTTCTTACCCTTTCGGACCCTCCCGATCCGCTAACATTAAGTTCCATGAAGCTTCCGAAAAGTTGCTTAGTATCGAACCGCATTAATTGTGTGTAAAACCCTTGTGGTAGCTGAGATTTAACCTGATCGATTTTTTGCTGTAACTTGAGGAAGGAGTATTTCAGATTAGTTTTCTTCCGAAAAGTAACGAAAATGATTCCGTTGTTAGGTGTTATCTGCGACTCAATTCTCTCAATATTTTCGAGTGTTCCAATTGCTCCCTCTATAGGTATAATTGCTTTCTGCTCCATGTAGTCGGGGTCAACCTCGGTGGCCGAACCAACCTGCACTACAAGAAATGGTAACTCTGCATTGGGAAGCATCTCAACGGCAAGTTTTTTATATGAGACATACCCAAGCAGGGTTATCCCAATAAAGAGCATGCTTATTAATACCTTCCGCTTTATAATGAATTCCATATAATTTTAAATATCAGATAATAACTATTGTATTACTCATTATCAGTATTATTAATTGCTTGAGGCACTCGTCCCCTCTTGAAATACTCCGCGATTAAATCGAAAGTGAAATAGAACGAGGGTATAACAACAAGAGTTAGAAGTGTTGATGTGAACAATCCGCTAATAACAGCAATAGCCATGGGCTGTCTGAGACTTGCACCTTCGCCAAATCCAATAAGCATAGGCAATAATCCAAGTATAGCTGTCAAAGTAGTCATTAGGATTGGGCGAATACGCTGTCTTCCAGCGTAAATAATAGCAGTTCTCCTATCTAATCCCTCTTCTTTTAGCTGATTTATCCTATCCACTAGAATAATTGAATTATTTACAGCAATACCACCAAGCATTATGATACCAATAATTGCGATAATATTCATTGGCATTCCAAGAATGAAGAATGCCAGAATTGATCCCACTAGCGCTAATGGCACCGTAAGTAGAATTGTAAACGGATGAATAAGGGACTCAAACTGCGATGCCATTACCATGTAAATTAGAACAATAGATAATAGGAATGCCATGGTAAGACTCTTCATTGCCTCTTGTCGCTTCTCCTCTTCGCCAGTAATTTGGATTCGATAGTCGGTTGGAAGGCTTATTGAAGCCGTTTTTGCAGATATCTCCTTTGAGATTTTGTCCAGCGATACACTATTCGATTTCATGGCATATATTTTTACCATTCTCGATTGGTTTCGGTGGTGTATCTCTTTAGGTGATTTTGATATTTTGATCGTTGATATTTCGGGCAACCTGAAAACCTGATTACCGCTGGCTATAGTCATATCCTCCAGTTGCGAAAGACCTTTTTCGGGAATTCGAATATTGATAGGACGCAACTCTCCTCCCTGATCAACCTGCCCTGCCTCTAGCCCCTCAAGTTGATTCTTGAGTTGATCAACAACTGTTTGCATTGAAATATTGTACATACCTGCCTTTACCCTATCTAAAACTATTTCAATTTCAGGGGCACCATCCTCAATAGATGAGCGTATATTGTATAGCGCGGGAACTGATTGCATTTTTTGCTTAACCGAATCGGCAATATCGGAAAGCAACACAAGATCTTCACCCTTTATCTCTACAACAACAGGGGCTTCGCTTGTTCCAAGGATTTGTCGTAGCGTTGACTCATCGCGGTTAAATCGAACCTCTATACCGGGAATACCTGTAGTTGCTCTGCTTATAAGAGCCATAACATTATCGGGAGTTAGTTTCGATTCCTTTTTAAGTCGAACCCTAATATTTGCAGTATTATCGCCAGTATAAACAGACCTATTATTGTCGGATAGTCCAGTTGAAGGTCCGCTTTGGCAATAAACAATCTCGAGATTATCTCTTAAACCTTCTCTTATAATGTACTCTATGTTCTCAACAGTTGCAGCGGTTCTTTCGAGCGAAGTTCCTTCATTCATTTTTATATCAAAAGTAAACTCTCTACTTTCCGCTTGTGGCATAAACTCTGTTCCAATATAAGGAATCAGCATTATTGAGCCTCCAATAGTTAGAAGGGATAGAAGCACTATCAGTTTGTTATGGTTAAGAACCCTATCTAGAATTCTACCATACCACTCGAATTTTACCGATTTATTGGAAATAGGTGCTGTTTTTTTTCTGAAGAAAAAATGGTAGAACATTGGCAGAAATAGTATTGCAGCAAACAATGATGTGATTTGTGAGTACGTCACCGTTAGCGCCTGATCGCGGAAAAGCTCACCTGATGCACCATGCATGTAAACAATAGGAAGAAATACAATTATTGATGCAAAAGTTGAGGCAACAATTGCCATTCCAACCTCGCCAGTACCATTTATAGCTGCATCGCGAACCGATTCGCCCTCTTCGTGGTGCCTAAAGGTGTTTTCGATAATTACTATAGCATTGTCGAGCAGCATACCAACACCAAGCGCAAGTCCTCCAAGAGTCATAATGTTAAGGTTCAACCCTGTAAAATACATTACTGTAAAAGTCGCAATAATCGATATTGGGATTATAAATCCAACTATCAGGGTTGTTCCAATTCTGCGAAGGAAAAGGTAGAGCACTAAAATAGCTAGTATCATACCCATCCATGCGCTATCTCTAACCTCGCCAACGGCCTGACTAATGAATGTGCCTTGGTTATTAACTATCTCAATTTTATAATCGGGTAGCGCTTTCCTTATATTTTCGAGTGCCTTGGTAGTCTGCTCAACTGCCTTTACAGTATTGAATCGGGTTTCCTTGTACACCGCTAAACCTAAGCAGCGCTCTCCATTTAATCGTACAATATTTTTGGGCTTTTGGTTGCTAACTGATACATCGGCAACTTCGCGAAGAAATATTGGAGCCTTTAAGCCTTGAGGATCGCCTACTACAGTTGATTTGTAGCCAACAATAAGGCTATTAAAATCATCTATATTTTTTAGTAGACCAACTCCTTTAACAATGTACTGCATACCCGATTCGGTGATAGTTCCACCTGAAGTTTGCTGGTTTTGAGCGGCTATTCTTTGGCTTAATTCATTGATTGTTAAATTGAATGCTGCGAGCCTGAAAGGATCGGTACTTATTCTCAACTCGCTCTCCTCCTGACCTGTAATCTCAACTTCGGCAACACCTTCGAGACGAATCAACTCGTTTCTAATGTAATGATCAGCAATCTTTCGAAGCTGGTTAAGATCGTTATTGCCAGGTCGACTAAGACCTATAATCATTACCGGAGCGCTGTTAGGATCGTGCTGAGTGATTTTAATTTCATCCGCCTTATTCTGCTGGGCAAAGGAGTTAACTGCTTTCTGTAGATCGAGGAAAGCCTCATCCATATCGGTGTTCCAACTGTACTCTACGGTTACCTGTGCCGATCCGGCACGAATAATCGACGAAACCTCAGCAACATTCGATTGGCGAATTGCCATTGATTCGAGCTTATCAACGTACTGTTTCTCCATCTCTTCGGGAGGGCGCTCTCCTGACCGTACCTCAATGAATAAGCGGGGATTATTTAGATCGGGGAAAAGATCAACTCCGAGTTTGTCGTAGGAGAACCACCCTAGAACTCCTACTCCGAGAATAATCATCAGAATGGATACAGGGTAGTCAACCGCGAATTTTGCAATTTTTTTCATTATGAAAATTTTGAATAAAACCTAAATCAATTTTATGAGATTACCTCTTCTCTCCTACCTGCAATGAATCTAATGCGAGTATTTATTACAAAGCAACCTCAGATTTTAATCATTGAAAGTTATCGGATTACCTTTACCTTAGAGTTATCCTTAAGAGTTTCAAATCCTTTTACAACAAGCCTGTCGTCCTTACTTAAGCCAGTTAGGATTTCAACGTTATTTCCATTCTCAATACCAGTTGTTACCTCGCGCTGGCGAGCGATAGTCTTATCGACAATGAACAGGTACTTAACATCATTATTGCGCATAACCAAGTCCTTTGAAACTACAAAGGTGTTTTCCTTTTTCAGTAGAATGATATCTGCATTAACGAACATTCCTGGCTTTAAGCGAAGATCTGGGTTGCTCACATCAATCCGTCCCTTGAAAGTTCTTGTTTCGGAGCTAATTGCAGGGGATAAATCCGAAACAGTTCCCCAAAGAGTATCCTTCTGAATATTGTAACTGGTTAAACGGGCTTTCATTCCACTTTTCAAATCGCTAACGTACTTTTCAGGAAGACTAACCTCAATATACATTTGGTCGTATTCCATAACTGTAAAAATTGGCAAACCTGCAGCAATACGAACATTTTGTGTGTAGTAGGGTTGTTCAACAATTACACCATCGAATGGCGATGAAATCTTCATTTTTGCCAGTTTAATCTTCGAGTTCTCGAAGTCGTACTTTGCGTTGGTAAAACTTACTTCGGCATTTCTCAACTCACGTTGTGTAACACCACCTTTTTCAAAAAGCGATTGTTGCTTGGTGAACTCCTGCTGAGCTATATCTAGGTTTAACTTTTTCGATTCAATGGCTATTGAGTTCTCGTATTCTGGATCATCGAGTGTTACAATTGGCTCACCTGCTTTTACCTTATCGCCTAACTTATACTTATTACCAGTTCGTGGATTTGTGTTTAACTTATATATACCCGAAATTTCCGATTTAAATTCGGCTTTCTGCATTGGAAATACTGTTCCATTGGTATTAATAACCTTTTCGATAGATGTAGGAGTAACTGTAACAACTGAAACTGGAATTTCTGGCTCATTGGTCTGATTATCCTCAGAGTTACCACACGATGCAACTATTATTGATGATGCTAATAGGAATATAATATTCTTTGTTTTCATATATGTTAGTTATTTCTGGTTACTAAATAGGTCTGTAGGAACTAATGGTTGATTCTTCTCAAAATCATATAGTGATTGTATTTTAAGATTAAGCAACTCAAGTTTATAGTTTATTTGTGCTTGTACTAGCGACATCTTCTTTTCCGAAAGTTGGTTCTGGTAAAGTTTAAGGTCCATACTAGTTAAATCGCCGTTTCGATAACGCTCAAGGTTAATTTCGTAGGTTAATTGTGCATTCTTTTCGTTTTGCTTAGCAATATCGATCTGAGTAAGAAGATTTTGAATATTTCTGTAAACCTTTCGAATATTTAACTCAATTTGAATTTTTTGATTCTCCAGGTCTAGTTCAGATGATTTGATAACTGCCTCCTGCGCTCTAATTCTTGATTTTTTTTCGCCCCAATCGAAAATAGGAATATTGAATGTTACAGATACCTTTGGACTCCGAGTTGGATTATCGTAAGTATTTGCTAACGCTTCGTTTTCGCCAAAGAGCCCGATCGAAAGGTTAAGGTCTCCCTTAAAGTCGTTTAGTGCTTTCGTTTTAATAAGATCGAACTGAGAGTTTTCAATGCTAATCTGCTTTTGACGAAGTTCCATTCTTGCTTCAAGCGCATGTTGAACAGCAATTGCCATGTCAACCTGTGTAGGAGTAATACTTATATCAGCCAAGGTTATCACTTCATCCTTAAGCTGTATCCCTATGAAACTTTTAAAATCATCCTTAATGTTTTCAAGTTCAACCTCCCTATTCTGGAGGCTTGATTTTGCATTCATTAGGTTTAGCTCTGCTTGGTATAGTTGCTCTTTGGCAGCTAAGCCAGCATTCACTTTATTCGAAATGATATCGTGGCTCTGCTGGGTTTTTTCCAATTCATCCTTTGCAATTGCAAGGCTCATCTGAGCCATGTATACCTGATAAAAGTACTGGCTAACGCTTTTCTCAAGACTAAGCATCTGCATTGTATAGCTCAGGTTTGCATTCTCGTAGTCTAGTTCAATCCCTCTAAGTTCTAGTTTCCTCTTGTTGTAGGTAAAAAGTGGTTGACTAATGCTAAGGTAAAGATTATTGCTGAACGATTTTGTAGTTGATCCTACAATACTTCCATCTAGGCCAGTCCTTTCATTAAAGTTTTTCATCCAGCCAAATTCGTTATTCAGAGAAATGGTCGCATCGGTTGGGAGAAAAGGCTGAATTATAGAAAATGTCCCGCTTGATTTTGTATGTTCACTAGTGAACCATTTTGAATTATACTCATCGAATTTTCGTTCGTTTGAGTATGAAAATGGTGTTACTCCTAGTTCAAATCTTGATTTTAATGATGCTCTTTGCGCCTTTAGCGATTGCTTATATCTCTCAAGGTTAAGTAGCGACTGCTGTATGTCTGGGCTATTCTGCCCAGCAATTTCTAGTGCTTTTTCGAGGCTTATCAATGTTTGTCCATTTGCCTGGTAATAGACCACCGATAAAGCAATGAATACAATTGGTATAAGAGTTTTTCTATACATAGTTTTAATATATATTATTTTGTACATCTCATTGGCTTTGCTAAAGTTTAACCGCTTTAATGGCATCAGCAACCACAACTCTTGCATTTGATTTATTGTTAAGTTCAACCTTAGTGTTCTCGGGCGAGCAGTAGTAAGTGCCGAGTAAAACCCAACCACCATCACTGTCATTTCCGTTTACCATTATATTATTTACACCATCATCGGTTGTTACCGTATAGTGGTATTCTCCCAAATAGTCGTTATCTTCCTTATCTTTAACTTTTGGGATATAGGTATAAATATCGTATTGACCTTTCTCTATAATCGGAATTGTCCAGAAGGCTTTTGACTCTCCCTTCCCGGAGCGAACAGCAACAGCAGAGTTAAGGTATCGCCCATAGAAAGTAGAGTTTATATATTTTCCCCACTTACCACTTACTGACCATGTTAAAAACCCTTGATACTCATCGCCAGGGATACTAATCTTGTTTGCTAGTTTCACGAGGAGTCCTTGTGCCGAAATGTTTTGAACTGTAAACAAACTATCCTCATTATCCACAATGATTTCATTTAACTCATCCCAATTATTAAGCGGTTCAACTTTCTCCTCGTTGGCGGCTTTAATGTAATCGTTTTTCTCGGCCTTCATTATGGATATCTCCTGCTTAACAGGGACGTTCTTTGATGCATTTGTATTAATAATAACAGTCGAAGGCTGTTTATCCGTCAGAATGCTAATCGTTTTAAATTGATTCAACCCAACATCAAATGTCTTGTACTCAATATTACTACTTTCATCGTTACCGGTTTCACGGATTGCAATCTTTACAATACCTTCAATATCTCCATCGTTACCTATAACAGCTCTAGTTAGGTAATGCTGTCGTTCGCCGTCAGAAACTTTGAATGCCTCAACACTTCCAATTCTAAACCCGGGTAACTTATCTGATTTTAGCCAGAATTCAAGTAATGTTCTCACATCGTGCCCAGTCTTTTCTTTGATTAACGAACTGAACTCACTGAACTGAATTGTTTGACTTTTATGTTTCGAGAAAAGTTCTAAGAGTATCTCTTCAAACTGCGCTTTGCCAATTCTTTTCTCAAGTAACGAGAATAGCGCATCGCCCTTCAGCATAATAAGGTTATCTGCAAGATTATAGTACTCCGAATTGAGCATTATATCGTTTAAACTTTTCTTTTGTAGCAGCAGAACTGCTTTTTCCTCTTCGCCAAACCCAAACGAATATCTATTATCTTTTCCTGTTATAGCTTTCTTTTGATAGTAGGATCCTAATAGAGTATTGAAAATTGGGTACTCCTCTGACTCAACGGGATGGTTGAAAGCGTAAAACTGATCGAATATGAAGAACGGATTTACAACCTCTTCCTCAATTAATGTATTGTTTCGGAAATTGAAACTATTTCTTTCAATTTTCTTTGAGAAACTGTTCAGTAAGTTATTCAGCTCTTCAACCTTGAGCTCTTTATCGCTCTTACCCCTTGATTGGCCCCAATCTTTTTTATTCTTGACATTCCGTTCAAACCTGAAAATACGATTTTGACCACCTCCTTCAGGAACGAATATAAGTTCAGGCTGGAGCATTTCTGTATGATTTGACCAAAACCGTTGAATTGATGTTACTTGAATAGGGACTTCCACAAGGCATAACCTGTTAAAGGGATACTTAATATTCAACTTCAGGCTATAATCTTCAAATGCCTTGTATATAATTCCCTGTGCAGTATCCTTTATCTCCGAGAAAAATTTTGAGTAAAAGTCAACACCTGACCTATGATAAACTCCAATATCTGGTTGCTGATTTTCATAACTCTTCTTTACATATTCCCCAATTACAATAGAAATTCCAGGAAGTAAATTTTCGTTATGGAAACTTGTTTTATTCGCTATTTTACTAGTTGATCCTTGGGAAATAACCGTGAGCTTTTCGTTTGTTGTAACCTCTAAATAATACTTACTGAAATTAGGAAGCATCCAAAGTGCATTCTTATGATTAAACCCAACAGTAGATGTAGGATACCAATTGCTCTCAGGCGATAGAAAGACAAAACTTTTAGAAACGTAGCTGTACACTTTCCCAATGTTAACCATATCGGCATCTTGCTCCTTCTTTCTAGTTTTTTCATCGATATCAATATAGCAAGCCTCATCGCTAACTAATCCTTGGTATGATATATTGATTTCTATTGAATCGTTTGAACTTAATGGTTTTGATAATTTTACTAAAGCTAGATGAACATCTCTTGTGAAATTAATATCTCGATTGTTAACCTCAATTTTTGATATTATTAAACCAGGATTCAGCGAAAGAATAAGTGTGTCGATTGACTTATTGGTTTTATTAATTGCTTTTATTGAACTTTCAGCAACAATATTTTTATCTATATGTTTCAAATTTATTCCCTGCGATACAATTGATACGCGATTGTAACTTGCATACTTGTTGTTTACACTCACCATCTCTTTTCTTAGCTCTTCGCCTTTCGTCGATTCGTTAACGTGGATTGTACCCAAAATAACTCCACCTGCTAAAAAAACTACTGCCAATAAAAGCGGATATACATTGGAAAATGGCTTATTCGGGAGCCGCCATAGTTTGTAGATTGAAAATGTTATAAACGAGAGCCCAAGCAGAGTATACATTCCCCTATGAATAAGCAAAAGTTTTAGATTAACAAAACCGATAAAACCTGAGTAGAGCATAGGAATGTTATACACCATATAATCGAAAAGATAGTAGTACTGGTTTTTGAGGTAGAACATGGTCAGAAAAACATAGCCCACAAGCACCGCAAAGGTTACTGCCTGATTCTTAATTATATTCATCAGTACGAATGATAATCCTATAATAAATATCAGGGTTGGCACTGAAATCAGAAAGAAGTAAAGTATGTATGCCGACCAACTAATAGTATTAAACCCTACAATTATATTGAAAACAAGGGCTAATCCAAGAATTATGAGATTCAGCGTGGTAAAAACTATAAGATTTCCAAGCAGTTTCCCAATAACATAATCGCCATTGGACATCGAACGGGTGTAAATAACCTCGGTTGTATCGAGTTTTTTGTCGCGTTTTAAAAAATCGGAGGCTAGGAATATTGCTATAATAGCCTGAACCACATTGTAGAACATCAAGTTTGAGTAAGGTATTGCCGATGTTACGGCTTGCTGAATTTGACCTTCCTTGAATACAATCATTGCAAGGTTGTAAAAAAAGATCGTACCAAGCATCAGGATGCCAAGAATTCGGAAAAACCAACTGCGAAAAAGGATTTTTGCCTCGAATTGAGCGATAGTTCTTATTTGATGTAATGAAAGCATAACTTGCTAATCTTCTTGGTCAATAATAACTTCGATGTTTTTTTGCACATACTTATCCATAAAGTAAACATATGCATGCTCAAGATTTGGCTCAACAGGTAGCCCCTTGAACGGGGATGGATCATCAGCAACAACTTCAATTTCCCAACCCTCATCAACAGGAATGGTTGTGGTAATTGGGAAAAGAGCACTAATTCTATCCATCTCGTCGTTGTTAACGGTCATCTTCCAAATTTTTCCATTCGATGATGAAACAAGATCTTCGGGAGATCCATTAAATGCAACCTTGCCATTGGAAAGTAAAGCCATGTTTCGGCATGTACTGGAAATATCAGCAACAATGTGGGTCGAAAGAATAATTATTACATCGTTAGCACTGATGGTCGAGAGCAGGTTCCGGAAACGAATTCGCTCCTCGGGATCTAATCCAGTTGTTGGCTCATCTACTATAATGATTTTAGGATCATTTATTAGTGCTTGCGCAATTCCCAATCTACGCTTCATTCCTCCAGAAAGTTTATTCGCTTTACGATCGCGAGCTTCGTAAAGACCAACAGTTTCGAGCATTTTCCCAACTGCACTCTTGCGGGTTTTGCTATCCTTCATCCCCGATAAACGAGCACCATAATCAAGAAACTCAAAAGTGGTAAGGTTCGAGAAAAATCTAAAATCTTGTGGTAAATAACCAAGCATCTTGCGAATCTCCTGCCTATGCTTAGAGGCATCAAGCCCATCAACCAGAACCATACCCTCCGATGGTTCAAGAAGTGTTACCAGAATACGCATCAGGGTGGATTTTCCGGCTCCGTTTGGGCCCAATAGCCCAAACATTCCACTATCAATTGTAAGGTTTACACTGTCTAAAGCCTTGTTTCCGTTAGGATATCTTTTTGATAAATTTTGAATTTCTATTCTCACAGCTTATTTATTTTATTCAAATATTTAATAATCAATATTTTATTTAAAACTATACTTAACAAGGTATTTATTACATACAAATATAGCATACTTTTAAGTATTATGTATAGCATAGTATATTAATTTAACAGATTTTATCATATCCACTTTAATCAAATTACTGTATAATTAATATAGCACTGATTAATAATACTATAAATACTAATCATAAAAGTATATTTTACTTGTGGAGTCCTTTTTCATTAAAATCTCTTCCAGCTGATAACTATAAATGGATGAATTATTAGATAAAACACCAAGAATTTTTTTGGAAGAAGTTCTTAAATATGCATTGGAACTGCA
>Ga0075012_10002183_pt1 | contig 19384 bp, 16 predicted proteins | sample All_14_2_FD_71474 | JGI IMG/M metagenome (GOLD analysis project Ga0075012, IMG submission 71474) | Freshwater microbial communities in response to fracking from Pennsylvania, USA - Allegheny Zone_MetaG_DW_15 | ecosystem: Environmental > Aquatic > Deep subsurface > Groundwater > Drilled... | reverse complement strand
GTCCTCACCAAGGCCAGACTCATCGATGACATGAGATAGAAACGTCTGTATCAGCATCTTATGAATGGACGGTTGACGTACATCGTCGAGCGTTGAAGCGCTGTCATGTCGAGTGTGAGGAAGCCTAATATGAAGCTTTGACCTCGTTGATTGACCTAGCGGACGGAAATTGCATGTCCGGATTTGGGCGTTACGTCTCCCGAGTATAATGTAGCAGGAGAAGAAGCCAAGTTCCCGTCTTCAACCTTTCAACATGAAAAGGATGCTGGTTGTCGAAGTGTGTGCAAGAATCGAAGCAAAGTGATCATTTATATTGCAAGTACCTGATGCGATGTGTTATTGCTTACCTCAGACCAATCTCGTGCGACCTTTGGGACAAGCCAGGTTCTTGGGGAACAAAGTAGTCAATAGTGAGCGCAAGGTCTTTCTCGCAGTGCAACAAGAACTAGGTAATCCTTTCATGTGTGGCTGAAGGAAGCTACTTGATAAGGAAAGCGTGCCACCTCGTGCACCTCCAGCCGCAGTAGGTGCTTTCAAATGATCTGGATTGGGTGCCTTTAGTTTGAATTTTGCATTGTCATGTTCGCTCCATATGCACTGGATGTCCCGCACGTGCGTTCTGCGGATGTCAGCGAAGGTTCTTTTTGTTCTAGGGCATGATTAGTGGTGATGAGTTGTCGTATAGTATTCTAGGGTGACTGTAAGGTATACCGCATCATAACCGAAATGATACCATGGTAGGTCCCGTTTGGCGTACGTCACATTTCTTCGCAAGGGAGTGGACCCAACATCGGAAGGCACAAAACAGCGTCTCTTTTTTAAAATTCTCGCCTCTGTTCAATCAGGCTACTATTCGAGTGGGAGAGGAGATACCCATCTTCGCCGTCAATCGGTGTTATATAAGGCGGTTCTGCTCTTTGTCACACACATACGCCCTCCCCGCGGTTTCTTTCTCTTTCCTGCCCTCGTCACCGTCTTGATTGGACCATTCCGATTGGACTAGGTACTATTGTAGTTACGGACCCATTCCCCGGACATTTTGATCGGCAGATAAGGAATTAAAAGCTGCCTTCCCTTACTGCTCTTTGGCTCTGCTATCACTACTAATAATAACTCGTTCCGATCTGCCATCACGTAGTTGATGGTGATTGACAGAGAGAGAGACCAAGAAGAAGGCTGCGGAAAATGCTGGAGACGTCGCGGTCGTCGGGAGGCGCGGCATTGTCGCTGAGTCCGTCCAAGAGCGGAAGCAGGCCCAGGAATCAGAAATCATCTTCCTGGTCGTCGGCATCTTCGGCAGCGACATCCTCCTCCTCTCCAAAGAACAAGGATAAGTCAGGCACTCATAACAACAGCAGTGCGAAGAACAACAGGCGACGGAACGATAATGCTGCGGAGCGCGTGATAAGCATCGTGGACTTTGAGTTCACACCAAAGTCCCTGCACATCCCTACAGGCTTCAAGGTCATTTGGACCAAATCCTCCGGGGAGCCCACCGACGAACACGTGATCCGGTTCATTGGCAACGAAGAGAAGGAGGCGGAGATGCCGTTCGGAGTAGGGGGGAGCTACTCTAGGGTATTCACGTATCCTGGCAAGTACGAGTATTATTGTGAAAGACATGTCTTTATGCGAGGAGAAATCATCGTAGAGGGCAGTGGGGAGAGACTCAGTCGAAGCATACCCCAAGGCAATCCGCAGGACTCGCCCCTAGCCGGCAAGACATCCGAAGCGGATGCAAAGTACAGAGAGTACGTGTCAAAAAGACAAGAGGCGCGCGAGAAAATGGCAAAGCTTCGAGCAAAAAGAAGCGAAGAGCATGAGTCGACGGAAACATCCGCGACGGAGGAGAGCGCGGGGAATCTCGCTCTAACTAGCGAGCATCGCGGACATGAAGTGGTCCCGCTGGTGAGGTTCGGATCGTTCGATGACGAGGAAGATGACGACAATTCGAGTAATGGGACTCAGAGTGGACCTCCAACGCTCGACCTTGATGAAGGTATTCAGGTCAGGTTCGGGCATTTCGATGAGGATGAAGAGAAAGAGGAAGCATCTAGTGGTACACCAGCTGACGACCTCAAAGTGCACACGCCTGCAACATTGGAGATGGTTGAAGCGTCGCTTCAGGAATCGATCCTAAAGCCTGAGTTCGATGCTGCATCGGCCATCGCCTTTCTGAACGAGCGGTGGGACTCGCATATGAATGATTCGCACATACGATGGGTTTAGCTCTGTATTAAAATTGATCAACGACAACGTTGACTATCTGCTCGTTCCCTAAACTGCTGCTTTATATACAAACTTGTAAACAGGTGTTGACTAAAAAAGGTCCAGTATCACAACTGAGTTGAATCATTACTCGACCTGGATTCGAGAGAGTCGCTCCTTGATCTCATTATAGACAGCGGCCTCGCTTCCACTATGACGGTCGGTCCATAGTTTGTTCTCCTTGTGATCCGGGTGCTCCGTCATGATCTTAGAGCGGTCACGGAGATAACAGCACAGTTCAGCGATGACGAACTTTGCTGCGTAGTCAAAGAGCGCATCAGGCAAAAGAGGCATTTTCAAATCAATCCGAGCAATCATGGTGAGCTCGGCTCCACCGCTCGCCTGTGGCTTTATAAGGATCCCTGAGAATATTACGTCGACTCTGCTGGCTCCTGGCTTCACGTTGAGCTTCTTTTCTGCCTCGGCTGAGTCGATGCTTGAAACGAATATCATCACCTTGTTACCCTTCCACACATCGCCGTAGCCCTTCATGAGGACGTCCCGGTCCTTCAGTGGAAACGGCAGTTTGAACCTTAGGTACAGATGCTGAAAGAACATAGACAGATCGTACCTGCCGCTCTCGCTCACTCCGGGGACCCAGTGTTTGTAGAACTGGGTTTCGATGATTAGCGATAGCAGGTTGAACATGTTACTCTCCGGACACTCGCAGACAACCTTGAAATCTCGCGTATCAGCGATGGAGGAAAAGATGTCGCACTTCTTATGAGACATCTTGAACTTCCAGTTTGACTCTCGTTCGAGCGTATCGGTCAACCGAAAAATCTCATGTCTAGCCTCGTCAATTTCGTTAACGATTCTCCGGTATTCCAGGGCGAAGCGTGCTTCATCGCTGATTAAGTTATTTGCCCGGAGCCGCTGCAGTTCTTGAACTGCTTCGAATGGCCGGTCCTCATCGTACAGCATTTTTAGGTCATTCAGCAGTGCTTCTTGTTCCAGAATATGAGACACGTTGGCTATGGCCTGGTCAATCGCAGAGGCAGACGGACGTCTTTGATGTTCCCCGGCGTGGGGTTCACCGCTGGACTCGCGCCGAGACCCGATTTTTAGTCCATCTCCAGAGGACTCCTTTGTTCCGTGGTGGACATGCTGTTGCTGATGGTGGTGGTGATGGTGAGGAGTCGGTGGGTGAACGTGGTGAGAATGACGCTGTTCCGACGAGTGATCAAGCTTTTGAGGGGGGTTAAAGTCATCCGAGTGAACGAGTAGATCGATGGCTACAGTGCACAGCAGCACGGCCGCAACCTGTGCGAACCATTCGACTTGAAAGGCCTTGTCTAAAAGAATCGCGAGGCAACAGAGCGCAAAGAACTGCCTCGGGTGCTGAAGGATGAACCCGCCTCTCCCCATTTCTCTATATAACTAAGCACGTGCAGGCCAACCAAACCAAAATAACACCCACTTTAGCGGTTATACCCCTCAAGGTGTACTTAGCATCCTCTCTTCCCCTAACGCCGACAGCTCAAGATTTCCTTCTTTTTTTGTATCTTTGTATGTGATTCAGTAGATGAGTTGCAATGGTTATGGGGCTCTTACAACCTTAACAGCGTACGGGAAAGGGAAAAGGTTTCTGGAGGCTTCAAAGCGACGTAATCCGTTGTCCGAGCCCCGGTGCACATGTAGAAGCTATCTCTACCTGGTAGATCATTTTTCTACCTCCAAGAACCAGCACCAGACAGGCCTCCCTCCCTCGGTCTCTCGTCGTGTGTCCGTGCTCACTTGCGCATTATACTGTAATCTATGATAGCTTGTGCTGTGGTTCAAGCTCGCATGTGTCGCTCAAAAGAAACAGCGCCCGGTCCCACGGTGTAAGGGAAACAGGAGCGCAGCTACCTTCTGTTTAACAAAATCTCACTCACAAGGAGAGCCTGTAATCGGTTCTATGTGCAACGTGTCCGATTGCGCCACCAAACGTATTTCGCTTTCCGTTGTTTCGTTGACGATTTCTCCCGAATGTGCAATCGAACACTGCACCTTAGCTTGCTCCGGTAAACAAGGTGCATGACGTCCTGTGGAGGTACCGCAATCACAGCTAAAGGATTACGGCCGCACACACCACAAAGGGTACACAACTGTTGTCCGTCCTTCGTTTAACTCCGCGGGGCGGGGGGCTGTTTAGTCATCATCGGCGCACATTTATCTTCGACTTCTCAGCAACTGAATTCGCAACTTAGGTAATACATCACCGTCTCATTCGCTAAAGGTATACAAGCACTTACCATCTATTATAATTCAGGGCCGTTCACGGAGCTCCAGAGAGCCCGAGACCCGATGAATAGCTGAGAGGCGTAGTCAGATCTAAGAAGATCACTCTCACTCCCCTACTAAAACTCATATACGTCAACATGCCTTTGTGACAAGCGCCGACGAGGAGCGGTTAGAGATACCTTAACAATAGTACCTATGCCTGGTGGATAACGATCCCCGGTGTCTGGAAGGTGGGGATAAAATACTCGGCTCGGCGCACGTGTTGCTGGCGCAATGGCCACGCCGCTCTTCTAAACTCTCCGTCGTATTTATTGACTTGTTCTGAGCGATGTGCTGACGAGCGGAGCATCGATCTTGTGGAGGAGGTTGGCGTTTCATGAGGGAAAGTTGGACGGTTTCACAAAGAAAGATGATGAAGTCATCGTTTGCAACCCATTCAACTCCTCATACACAACAAGAAAGAAACAGGCACACACCCTTCGTTCCTCCCACAAGCAGATCGATCGACACAAACGCACCCACATAAGTACGTACCTCCCAGGACTACAGGGTGCAGAAACATCTTCGCTCACGACAGCCCGTCGTCTCTTGTGGGTCTCGTTCCGTCGTCCTGCTCAATCTACCTAGGGAGTATCCTTCCGCCTCCTAGCTCTCCTAGTTCAGTCCTTCACCGAAGAAGAGGATCGTTTCACACATTTCTCGGTTGAGAGACAAAGTAAGACTCTACTTATAGTAGTGTAGGTGTGAAGGGAGAGAATTTACAACGAGAAGCAAGGGGTGTGGGTGCTTTTGTGCTTTGATAGTTTTGACGGACTTCAACGCGGCGAAAATGACCTCGCTGGTGAACTCGACGGTGTTTAACACCCATCCGGCGTGTGCGGGGGTGGGCCCGACGCAAACGGTGGAGGACCCGTACCGCACCACCCAGCTGGTCGTGTTCACCCTCATCGCCGCATTCATGCTCGTCACCTCCGTCTTCTTTCTTTGGAGAAGAAAGAACCGAAGACGGTTGAGCAAGCGAAGCATTCTGCCGCTATGGTTTGGATCAATTGTCTGCGGAGTGTTCCTTATGATCAGAACGTACTACAACTATGTGGGAAAGGAGTACTTCCCGTGCTGGCTTTCCACAGTCATCTATTACTTGGTGATTCCTTACATGGTAAGTCAGAGAGCGGCTGGGGCAAGAGATCGTGAAGACGTTTTTGTCCAACGAAGGACTAACAAACACCCCTCCTTCAGTCTGGCGCCGATATGTTCTCTCTAGTGCGGTACCTGCATAACATCTCGGTTCGACAGGATGTATCCGAAGACACCCTTAAACAGGTCGTCGCTGGGAAACAGACGACCACTGAGCACCTCGGGGCCGCCCCGCCAAAGATTTGGATGATTGGACTGTACAACTACCTGCTGTTCATCGTTGATCTGTACTTCCCGAGTGGAAGCACCATCTCTACCACGTTTGCTCTCAAGGAAGAAAAGTTTCGCAGTGTCTCAAAAGGTCGCTTGCTCTCGTACGAGATTATCGCCCTCACAATTCTCTCGCTTCCTTATTATGTTGCGGCCTCGGTTAGGTCTCAGATGGAGCCGTCGTTGAACCCACAAAACGGATGCACCGGATGCGGGGTCCTTCTTACCGACTGGCTGATCATCTTTGGGCTCTTTTTCGTTTATGTGCCCCCGTTCGCGACGTTTGCCTACCGCCATCGGGACGTCCCCGATGCTCTGTTCTTCAAGAAGGACGCAAAGTATGCTACCATGTTCGGCGCACCTTTCGCGTTCATCGGGTCGATCTTGGCTCTCGTTGACCCCGGAAGTGTGATGAAGTCCCAGCAGTTTGATTGGTTCACGTTTGAGATGCTCACCGTCTTCTATTTCCATTGCACTCGATGTGTGTTGCAGCTGTGGCGAACGGCGCGAATCCATAGGCTTGCCGAGCAGAACATTCAGCTCATTGAGGTGTTGAATGACCCCAAGGGATCGATTCTGTTTGAAAAGCACCTGATGTCTGAACTGGCCAGTGAGAACCTACTGTTTTGGCGGGAGGCGATCAAGTACAAGTTGTCGTACACCAAGAATCCTGACTTTGAGTACACGCAACAGCTCGCCAAGGTGCTGTATAGGACATTCATTGGGTACGTAAACGAACAGACCTTTGGTGGTTAGAGATGGTGAACTGAAACTAACCGACGTCATTGCCTGATTCACAGTCGCCACGCACAGCTTCCGATCAATATATCTGACGAGCAGGCGAAATCCATTGAGGCGAGGATCAAGGGCACAGCGAGCCGCAACCTATTCGATGAGGCTATCATCGAGGTCTACCGCCTCCTCGACGGTCCGTTCCGGCGATTCATCCACACACCAGTTTTCAAGGAGTACGCAGCGAACAAGGCAGATTTCTCACTCCCGACGGTGTCTACGTCAAACAACCCGATGGCCATCGTTCCCTCGGTCAGCGATTCGGAGACCGGAGTGTCGTACGCGAGGTTCAATATTGACGAGTACGTCCACTCGCTGTAGAGCTCGGAACATGCTTTACCATTTTGTATACAGGCGATCATCCTGTGCCGGTGTAGGAGCTTCGGCAAGCTCCCTGCTCCTCTGGTCATATGTTAATAAAACACATATCGAAGAACTTTATTATTATCAATTTATTGTATAACCCAAGAAGCGAATACATTCTGCGTCGGTCTTCACACCGTCATCGCCTTCATCCTATCGGCAGAAAGTGCGAAGCAAGTCTCATCCTGAGGTCTACAGCATGGAGTCTACATGTCTGAAGACAGTCTAAATCACGTTCTTGGGTAAGTGCCGCCGTCGTCGTCGTTGCCGACGTTCGGGCCAAGGCGTCCCGTATGCGAAGCGATTGGCTTTCTACGTGCTTAAAAATTGTACGTAATGCTATAGTGGAGAGTCCTATGCAATGCTGATTCGACCTGCATAAAAGCAGCAGCACAACTCCAAAGGATAATAGCCCACTTCAAGCGATCCACTCTTCGAAACATCCTCGCGACACTTCGCCCCAGACAGACAGAATCGATGGTTGAGCCCTCCTCTCGCACCCACTGGCAATGTAGAAAGAAGAATCCCACCTACTTATTGAACAAACTTTGGTTCAAGACAATTGTTGTTATTTCTTCACTCGTTAAGTGAACGACTACAATAAATATACTGTCGGTGTGACGTAGTAAATGCTGGCATGGGCAGGTACCCAGCCAACGAGTCCTGTGTCTTCTTTTCAAAGCAAGTTTAGCTTTGATTGAATCCATACTACGATTGTTGGATCAAACACGGAAAGCAGCTTTCCATCTAATTGCCCAACTTTCCCCTTCTACCTCGACTAGAGCAACCGCTCCGTCGTCAACACTTTGCTGGGGGAGGGGTGACCGACTATATGCTAAACGGAAGGTTCTGTATTGCGGCAAAGGACTCTGGGGTCCTCTGAGAACCTCTCCGTTTGACTGATTGCTTGATTGAGTTGATTGCTGGCTCGATTCGGTTCCTGACATAATTACTCGACTAGAACATGAGCGCTGGTGCCGCCGCAACGTCCGTGTCGTTGGCCTCCGCCTCCGCAGCAGTAAATTCAAAAGGCTGCGCGCGATGGGACCCCGCCAGCCAGACGGCTCTGGTGGTCCGGGCCAAGGGCAAGTACATGCCTACGATGGGGTTCGCTCTGGACGGTCAGCGACTCTTCCCTGAGGAAGCTGTCTTCCTTGCCGACAGCGACGAGATTGACCTGGTCGTCCACGCAGGCGAGGAGGGAGATAAGGCGTTGTCCAAGGTCCGGACGATGGCTCTGTTGGGATTGTGCTCAATAGACATGAAAGCGTACACTGTGTATGCGGCGCTGCGTGAACAAAGGTTCCACGTGTATCGACATGGAGCGTGGCAGAGGTCGTCGGGAAGGGCGTGGAGGGACCTCCCATCGCCACGGGTGGTCCGAGCGCACTCGGCTGATGGTGAAGAGCTCGTGAACCCAATGAAGCGCGTGCGGACTCTGGAGCAGGATAACGTTGGTGATGGAATCAATCAGTTGTTCATCTCGTTTGATGTCTATCGCCCGCAATCAGGCTTCTCAAAGAACCGCATGCCCAAGCCCGATTTCTCGCTCATCATTCTCAGCTCCGAAGGTTCGATACCATCAGTCGCTTTGCTCCGAGCGACGTTGAAGGCAAATGATCCATCCATACCTTTGCGGTTGGCCATAGTCGGGGATTCGTCTCTGACGTTCATCGAGGTAAGCGACTTTGATCCAAAAGCTGAAATGGCCTCTCAAAGTGGAGTCGATGATGCCAAACCTGCGGAGAGCACGGCGTAAAGAATGGGCGCTATAATACCGTATTAGAATCAGACTACTATTGAACACTATATGTACATAGGATCCCCTATCAATCTAGATGATGAATGCTCGTTTGCAGTCCTTGAGGCTAAACTCCTGGTGGGTAACCGGACAGCACACCTTGCCGTCTCCCCGCGATGCAGCCATCTGCTCGAGAGCCGCCTTCGAGTACGCTTGGCCGTTCGGTAAGACCAGGGGGTCTTCCATCAGTCCTCCCGATAAGCGGCACACTAAATACGACCGTTCCCGCATCGTTCGCGGGATCCGCGTGGCGAGCCTACCAAGACTCGGTTGACAGGCCGGGCAACCCGCGGCCTTGCCGGGTCCATCGGCACAGCAGCTCTGGGTTTTGATTACCGCGAGACCGATGCGAACGAGAGTCTCCAAAACCGTCACCGAGTTCAGGGACAGAACCTCGTTCCTCACGCGAGCGAATTCTGAGGCCAACGCGGTCCAGCAGTCTCGCGACACCAACTGCTCGTAGGGGCTCTCGTGGAGGGACCCTATCGGGAACGCCAGCATGGCCATTGCTTTGCGCATTCGCTCGTCACTCACGTTGCTGGCCATGTGCTTGCGTGCGAATTGAACAGCCTCGATGAGTTGTCCCGACTCCACCAGTTCGCAGAACTGTCTCAGTCGTAACTCAAACTCAAAATTCGATTGTTTCTTTTTTAATGCCGAACGGTTCTCCTGACACCAGGCAAGGGCGAGGTCAGCGTGATTACTCATCTCCAAGGCTTTGTGAATCGCCGCATGGCTTTTGAACACCTCAACATCCGATGCTAAAAACTCGCAGTTCGACTCTCTACACAGGGTCTTGAACGTTTCGAACCGTCCCGTCCTCAAGAGATAATTGCTAATCACTGCCAGATCGATCATTCTACCTCCGCCGCCTCCAGAAAACGATAAAGGGGATGATGAGGATGCGCTCTCATTCGAGGGTCTCGCTCGCTTTGAATCATGTGTATCGACGGGGGGCGGCAAACTGCCATTGCGCATGGCGACACGAAAAGTAAGAGACTCTAACGTTGCCTGCATATCAGCCGAAGCCGCTCTCGTTTGCTCCTTGACCTCGACCAGCTTGCTGGTAATCTTGTCCAGTGCCGCGGCGATCTTTTCAGGGGCCACCGTTTCGCCGCTTCCCTCTTTGGCGGAGACCCTCTGCAGCAGATCCCGTATCGCCTTCAGCGCGACGTTTGCTCCCTGTTCGTGGGTCTTTTGCTGGTTTCGCAGGTTCCTCGATAGGGAGTGGAGCGGGACCTGCAGGTGGTCGTTCAGAACCAGTGGGAGGTCCCGGACGTCCATTCTTCAGAGACTAGATTGATACTATCCACGTATGCTAATACATCAGGACCGCCTTTGCAGTCTCTTTCATTCATAAGCGAGTAGGTGAGAGGGAAAAATCCTGAAGGTGCGGTCAGCGGGACAACACACAGGGAAAGACGTTAACAAGGATAGACCGGCCAGCTGTTGTTAAAGATCCTTAATTGGTGTCTTATTTAATCTGAATATCTGAGTATCTGAGCCGGGTGCGGTTGAGGAGTCATCATTCGCGTTCCGCAGTTCTGCGATTTCCGCTACCCGGGTATCACCTTAGCAGTGCAGTCACAAGTCGAAGTTTCGAATTCACGTTCTCATATATTATAAACCAGCCGCCTTCAAGGACTTCACCTTAATCATCTAATGTCCTCGAGGTCATCATCAAAGTAAACTCTGACACGAACGATTTGGTTGGTATGTTAGTCCTTTCACAAACAACAACGAGTTCAAATTTCGGAAAGCAAGAATTTGAAACCCGCAAGCTTGACCTTTGTTTCGTACGCTCTTGAGTCGTTGCGCAAATGATGGAGGACGAGGATCGAACCCGCCGGAAGAGGGGGCGCGACGTCGATATGGATGACGACGGCGGCGGTCAGGATGAGTTCACAGACAGCGACCTCGAGTTCTCGCTAAAGAAGGTCAGGATATCCAAGCAGTTTTCAGGCGCGATTCGACTGCAGCAGGACGTGTCTGAGTGTTCAAATCGGTCACGGGAGCTTGGTATCGAGTACATTAAAGTTGATCCAAAGAATCCGCTGCATTTAATGCTTCGACTGTCAATGAATCGTGAGTACTCTGTAACCATCGGCAAGTTTTACCCCCACCAAGCTCCGGTCGTGGAAATGCAGACTGGCGCACGCATATGGCTACCTGTGCTTGAGAACTGGGTCCCTATTCATACTTTGGCAGATATCATTCAACAGCTCAATACATCTCCGCATGGCAACCCTCGAATAGTCGAGCGACAACGAGAGTGAAGGCAAATTCTTACGACAAGATCAGATAAGTCTATATTTTTCACAGGATCCATGTAAATACTATTTCTAGTACCAGTTGCATGTTGCAAGTATCTGGCGACCAGAAGGATTCGAAATACACAAGTTGCTAGCCTCTCTTTAAACATTAATGAATGGGGTCAAAATCAAGCTTCTTTACCCTAGACTTCTTCTTCAGCTTCTCCTCCCTCTCCTTGGCCTCTTTGAGAGCTGCTAGTTCAACAGCGCTCTTCTTCGGCGCCTCCTTCTTCACGGGCTTCTTGGTTGGTTCGCTAGGCTTGGGTGCGGCTTCGGAATCGACTGCCTTCTCAGTGTCCTTCTTTTTGGGTGCCTTCTTCTTCTTCTTCTTCGCTGCCGCGGCAGCACCCCCCTCTTCCGCTGGTGCTGACGAATCCTGGGCAGCGCTCGATTCAGACACTGGTGCAGATTTTTTGCTCTCGGTGGCCAACTCCTGCAACAGGGCGTTCAACTCTTCCTCCTCGAGCTTCTTCCTTTCCTTTTTGGACAGCTGCTTCTCAGTTTCCTTCACTTGAGGAGCTGAGGCCGGAGCCGGCACGGGCACAGGGGCAGCGTCTTCTTCCTCATCTTCGCTCTCTTCCTCGGAATCGTCCTCTTCATCTTCCTCCTCCTCATCCTCGTCCACGGCCTCTGGCTCTGGCTCAGGAACAAAAACAGGGACATTCTTGACCTTCTTGCCTTTCGTGGGAACCGTCATGAATCCATCCTCGTCGATTATCACTCCCTTGGTGGCCACCGGCGCGACCTCTTCGTCACCCGAATCGTCTGCCCAGGCGCCTTCCACTACGTGCCTCGATCTTGAGAAAAAGTTATCCATGTTATTACGAGCAGGTTTGTCAAATACCGTCGGAGGAGCCGTCTTCTTCTTGGTTGCGGCCCCGAGCGCCGCGAACGTGTTTGTTCGCTTCTCTTGAGGCTCCATTTTGCGTGGGTTGTCGTCACAGCGATGTGCAATGTACACTACGACGATGATGACGGGATGGAAAAGATTCAGAGCAGTGCAAAGTCACGAGATCAAGTGATCATCAACGTTCTCGGCTTCTCTGAACAAGGTATCGATCCGAAAGGCCAACCCGAACATAACCTAGAACAAGTCTACAAGTAGCTCAAAACGATTTGGAGCCTATTTCAAGAAAGCTCTGTAAACTTCAGGTAGCAAAGCTCGAGATCAAATCCAGCGATGGAGAAACTCAAGTGGCGACTACTTTGTGGGGTGGCGATGTCAAAAAGGTCATGCACGCCCCGACGATCAACAAATGTGATGACTACTGTTTTCCAAACAAGAATTTGTGAGGCGGGAAATCGCGTACCAGTGGTAGCTCTTTATCGCGCCTTAAAATCCACTCAAGAACTCAGAATGAAATTCTCACTGAGTACTACGAGTAGCGTCCTCACTATTTAGTCTTGGAATTTGATACGGTGGAGCGTTTCTTGGGGGATATTCCTCTCTTCTGTATAGATGTATGCGTTGTTTCCACAACGCTCTTGTCATACATACACCCTTTTCAAAGCATTAAAATAGCTCCCGTATACAAGAAGATTCGCTCGTTCAGTATTGATTAGTTGATTGCCTCGTGGGGACGTCAGTTGTGGGGGCTCTGGAACCGGTCTGTTTCAAACGGAGAATGGCGGACGACTGGAGACAATGTGTCCTCGACCCAGCACTTCGGGTCTTGGCAGAGCTCAACCTGACGGTCAATGACCGGAACTCCATATCGCCGCTGTCTCGGGCTGTGTTGCTCGGGGCCCCGGCAGCAGAGCTTAAGAAGTATCGCCAGTACATGGATAAACTGGATGACCGCGGAAGGACAGCCTTGAGATATGCTGTGGAAATGGGATCCTTGGAAACAACCAAGGAACTGGTGGACTCTTTAAACGCCAACGTTGATGTGGCGGACGCTGAGGGTGTCTCGCCTGTTCACGTTGCAGCCAGAAGGGGAGATATTGAAATCCTAGACGTCTTGTTAAAGAAAGCCGCGCAAGTCGTTGTTCCGGATAAGCACGGGGAAACTCCATTAGTGGCTGCGTGCCGTTTGATGAACTGGGAAGTCGTCCCCAGACTTGCGAAACACGGACTTGGAAATGCGGATGCGGCTGGAATGACGCCGCTTCACTGGGTGATGACGAAAACATCGTCGATATCCGACTGCAGCGAAGCAGTCGAGGCGCTATTAAGTAGTAATGCAGATGTGAACGCTCAAAACCTCGATGGATGCACCCCGTTGCACTTGGCAGCCAAGAGAGGCCTGAGTGACGCATGTCAGCTTCTCGTGAAGCGAGGCGCTAAGTTGAACATACCTGATAAGAAGGGAGAGATACCGCTGCACAAGAGCATATCTCAGCCCACCATCCTGCAAGGAAAGAATTGCGCGTTGCAAGTCTTGATTGATATGAAGTCTGACGTGACTGCACGACGGCTGGATGGCAAAACAGCCGACGATATCATTGCGAACGCCTTGTCGACGCGTACTTGGACGGATGCACAAAAAATAGCTTTTGAGGTTGCAAGGAGAAGGTTAGCCAAGGCAACGGAAGATATGCATAAGGTGTAAAGTCGAGGCAAACGTCAAGAGGAAACGATAGTGCATGTATGGGACAGCCATTTGTAACATATGGTATCAAGGTATTACAAGTACTCGTACATTACTTCAAAAGAAGGTCCCCAGAGTTCCTCAAGCATCGGTCATTGTCACGTCAGCGTGTATGCGTTTCGAGTTAGAATCTTGGCTGATCTGGAGAGGTTGGATTCTTCTAAGCGTCTTGGTTGGCTGCTCGAATCCGCTCATAGATGTCGGGAGCCCCGATAGCGAATGTCCACCGCCCCAGCTGTCTTCTTCCTCAACCAACTCCGAGTATCTATCTGGGGAACACCAGCAAAACTCGATGCACCCGTCCACTATTGAATCCCGCACGACAGCTCGCGCGGGAAGGATTCGGTCAGACCCCACAGAAAAGAGAAACAATTTCAGGTTACTCTTTTTCAAATGATCGTCAACCGATTTCCACCGAAACTCGAGGTCACTAGTTAGCTGGGCCACGGTGGTTGTCCGGCTAATCGTTTGCTTGGTCTCAGTGTCCAGTCCCTTCTCCAGCATAGTGCGTAACGTCCTGTCGCCATCAACGCCGCCCGCCTTCGGTGTCAGCTGGATCCTCATCGAACCTTTAGCGGCCTCGTTTGGCCTTAAGAAGCGAGCGGGAACAGAGTCTTTTCCGAACCGCTTAGCGAGGTCCTGCCACAGCTCCGTTTCTCTTCCATCGTAATGAGCGAGCATCGCAGACTGTTCCGCCTTAGTCATGCAAGGTTGGTGAAGATGAAGAAAGGCAGAAAATGCTACCTGCAGAGCCTTCTTCTTTGAATCCGCAGTTGAGTCCGTCTTTGAGCCTGATGACGGCTCGGACTTGCTCACACGTTTCGACCCCGACGACGTCGATGATGGCGTCGTGTTTACAATGGTCGTGGAAGTGGCACCGGGTTGACGAATCGGGACGGGAGGCTTTGGCTGCTGCGGGAGCGACTTGACTGCTGACGAAGACGGGGCCACAGAGGAACTCGGATTTGAAAAAGAAGCAGTCGCTGATTGCACGGTCATAGAAGAGGCTCCGGCATTCGTGCCTACAGGTCTCGGGGCAACAGAGCCCGCAGTTTGTCCGCCCGAAACACTCGTCGGAGCAGCGACTGGCGCTGGTGCTATCTTACGTTTGGGTTCTGGGGCTTTTCGTTCCTTCGCCGGCTTACTGGGAGGCGCGATCTTCGGCTGCACACTTCCGTTCGCCGGCTTGGCGGGCGGCTCTGTCTTTACGGGTAGTGCGTTCTTCTTGTCGAGTTCGGCCTTGCTCGCTTTGTCAATGCCCATGAGCGGCTCGAGGGCTTTCTCGTTCACCAGTTCCTTCAACGCCGAGTCTATGTCAAGCTCGCGGAAGAGAGTGTTGTCCCCCGCATCATCCATCGGGTTGCCCTGTTGCGACTGTGTGTCGAACAGTCCGGTCAATGTGTTGGTCTCCACCAGCGTGTTCAACCACTGCGATCCTCCAGTTCTGGACGATCCGCCTCCGACCAATCCTGATCTACTAGCAGATGAGCTCCCCTGCATTTTCGACCTATTCGACTTTCCCCAAACTGGCAGCGACACCTATGTTGTTGCACGAACCCTCCTTCTCTCTCTTTCTATACCGGTACAGCATACAAGGTTTAATATGAGTGCAGGGAAATCAAGTTGTGATTCAAAAAAAATCTGAATTTCAAAAAAAAGGGTAGCTACCATTCAGTGGTACTGGTACTCGTACCTTTGATTTGAAATATTTGAAATTGAAAAAAGCTGCTGGGGTGGAACAACATTCACGAGAGCAGCGAGAGAACGATCGCCCTATGAACGGTAGTTGAGTGTAGGAGAAAGAATGAGCTCGATTAGTCAAGAAGGATGCGAGTCAAACGATCCTGATCTGGAGTAGTACGAAAACATGCAATTGACCAGGATTCGTTCGATCGTGCGAAAAACGGGATATCAATCAAGTCTTCTAGTGAAAGGGTTGACTTGCCTGCACCGTGTCACAGAGAGCGCGAATATGTCGCGTGCGCTTCTTCAATGAGGAATGAATGTCGACGTTTTGGATGATCAGGGGCGAACCCCTCTAATGCACGCGGTCAAAAGCAAACAACCTCGTGGAATGAAAGCAATCCTCTTGTTTTTGGAGAAAGGGAGCGATGTCAACATTCTCGACTCGAAGGATTACAGTGCCCTTTATCTTGCTTTAAACGATGCGTCCGATGCGGGGTGTTTGGAGTTGCAATACTGGCCAAGTATGGCACCAGGAGAAATCAACTCACAGCTCACCACCCTGCTTTGATTCGGTTTCACAACCAACTGATGATACTTTCGAGCATGTGCATCCCTCTTTTCTGCAAACGAGCGTCAAAACCAGTGTGGATTTGCATCGACCTGATAAAGGTGTTGCGAGAGTTTACTGGATCAACGTTGGTAGCAAAGAATTAGATCATCGGAATACAGCGGACGAGTACCTTCCCTCTTAGCCGACGCAGGTCACCCACACGGTTTGATGGGACGGGTCTACTTTGCGAGAAAGTTCTGGATTCTTGGAGTGTTCATTTTGCGCGATACACATGTGGTGGATGCGTGTTGTGAGGAACTCCGATGGCCACACTGGTGAGAGGGTGGGGCTCGGGTCACGTGTGGTGTGCGACATATGTACAGTAGTGGTGTGCGCTCAAAGACAAATGACAGCTGCAGGACCTAATCAAGCATCCTGCTCAGCTCACACCATCATCGATCATAGATGTGGAGCCAATCTGTGGTCCTTGAGCATCACCAGAGGTGAACAGACACGTCTCCTTCGGTATCGTACTCGTACATTGTACCCAAAAGTCCTTACACCCAAAGCCGATGAACAGGCAGAGGCCCCTATGTATCTATTAGTTACGGCGCTCAGCTGTTGTTCCTTGTGTCGTTGATGTGCATTGAAACTAGTGCCTGGTCATCGGTTTTTAAATGATGTCATGTGCCAGTTTATCACCGGCCGCGCTACGCCGCACTCTTGCTAGTGCACTATTCTGATTCAGGATCTGCGCAGAGTCCGGGTTCGTTTGGGCTCGCGTTGCATGACCTATGAAAACGAACGTTTCGCTTGATCAATTTTCAGGATCGATAAGTACAGTAGAAGAATACCCAAACCAGCTGCATCAGGCATCTAAATCTTGCAGAAATAGCACCGCTTGAGGAACAAGCCCAGCGTCCTTGAGCGTCACCGCATTATCCTCGATGGTCTTCTTCGGATAGTTCAGTACTAGAGCATATCTCAACCCTGGGGTCTTCAACTGATCCGCTAGGTGGATGTCGAGCACATCTCTAACGTACTGGACAGTATCGCTCTCGTGGAACCGTCGGTTCATCTTGCTTCCCCCAGGGAACTGGAATCTCAACGTCGTGATTCCGGGGCTGCCCGTTGCTGGTTCTGGTCGAATTTGTGCCTTCTTGTTCTCAAACTCCTTCACCCGTCTCTCTTCCTCTTCTTGCTTACGTCTACGCTCTTCTTCTTCTTGCCGCTCTCTCGCGCGCTTTTCCTCTTCGCGACGCCTATCCTCCTCCATCGCGGCCCTCAAAGCGGCGTCTTGTTCCTCGAGCACACGCCGTCTTTCTTCCGCTGCACGAGCTTCAGCGGGGTTAACGACGGCAGCGGGAGCCGGCCGAGCTGCACGAACGGAGGCTATGCGAGCAGCAAAGCGATCCGCTAGACTGGGATCGTTGATGTCATCGACGTACAGCCGGTCGACAATCCGCGCATCCCTACCGCGATCTGTTGCAATCAAAACTATGCAAGGAAATGAAGCTGCTTGAACCTTAGTACTGGCAAGATATCCATCAGGCTGCTCGATTGAGCCGCCCCAGAGACGGACATCTGCTAGTGAATTTAGTACACTTCGAGAACATAGAATATCGCGACAGAATGACTCGCTGAAGGGGTGCCAGGGCGAGTGCAAGTACACTGCCAGGGCCTTCCTTTCTGTCGATGCCGATAGCAAAGCGTCTTCAAAAGACGACTCAAAAAACTCCGGTACCTCAACAACTCCGCCCACCAGCCGATCAAATTCCGCTACGAACTTCCGCGCAGCAGCTCCAGAACCTTCGTGATGTGCCTGGCCCGTGACTGCTTCTTTTAACATTTGCGACAGCGAGCGTTGCGGAGCGGCAGGCGCAGCTGCCGAGCGTGTAGCCCGCGCGGCGTTCGGGGCCTCAGTCCGCTCTGGAGATACACCCCTGCGTCTCGATCTGACTCCGCCCTCGTCCATTCGCTGCAAAAACGCGGCGGATTCGTCCTCGTCATCCATCTCGTCATCCTCGAACTCGGGAAACGCGATCGGTTGGGCGTTTCTGGGCGAGGAGGGCCCTTCAAAGAAGTTACGTGCCGTGGCTTCCACGTCCCAGTTGTTCGACTCGAGGAGCGCCGCGCAGGTTCCCTCGTCCAGGTCCTCACCGGCAATGTCGCGGAAGAGCAGGAGCCGTGAAGTCCGCTCCTCTTGGCTGATTTCCATTCTCTGTCGTTCAGGGGTGAAGATGATGGGTCACATTAACCTTTGGAATTCGAATAGGTTTGCACGATGGGCGTAGTGAGACGGTCATGCGTGCCTGGTGTGGTGTCGTGATGTGATGTGAGTGTGAGTGAGGATGAAGCGAGGGAAGGATTCCGGGCCGAAGAATCTGATCCGGGTAGCTACCACCGTGGAGAGATTCGATTGGTAGCTACCTCTGGGGGACAGCATTTCGAACGATGAGAATTGAGGTTGACACTGCAGCAGGTACCTGCAAACAATTAACAAAATCAACTGTTCAATCATTGACCATCAATTCTCCTGATACTTGTAGTTTGTGCGAGGCTTGCAAAAATATTGCCATCATTGAAACGCTTATTTAGTCCTGGTCTCGATCTTGGATCCCACTATGGCTACACGCGAGTGCTGGACTTTGGCCCCATGAAGGCTTTAAGACTTACAGGGTTGCTCATAGCGGGAGCTCTGTTCTTCGGTCTCCTCGTATACGGGTACTCTCAGTGGCTGAAGTCCTCGCAGCTCATTCCGTTCCCGAAGTGGTCTGAATCAGCCGAGGGTGAAGTGTATGGTGACTTTGACGAAGAACGCAGAACCGTCGAAGAAGACGATATATGGCCTGAGGATAAGCAACCACTGAACTCCACAAGCACGTTTGGCGGCAAAACCTGTGGCAGACCGATAGCCTCTAACTTTTCCGAGATTCTGGTACCCCTGCAGCGTCGCGAGGCAAAGTACTACTTGTTACCCCGATGGTCGACGAGATCGACATTGAGCGATGCTAGATTAGAAAACGATACCACATTCATCTTCATTCATGTGAACAAAGCTGGCGGAACGCTTTTCAAAGAAGAGGTGCTGGGACAAGTGGCCAAAGTGAAGGAATGGGATGGAGCAGGATATGGCTCCACTGTTGGTTGGGCCCAGCTCCTAAGATGCAAAGCGTCACAGCAGTCAAGTTTTGCGATAAGCAATGAGGCGATCAGTTGTGGTAAATCCACGACGTTACTCCCCTGCGGGCCACAAGGCGGAGGGAAATGTCCTTTGCGATTGCTCTGGGGCACACATTCCATGGGGTTCTGCGAGCTGTATCCCGACCGGCCGTGTGTGATGACCTTGGTGCTACGAGATCCTGTGGAACGTATCATCTCCCAGTAC
>Ga0075012_10002180_pt1 | contig 19391 bp, 17 predicted proteins | sample All_14_2_FD_71474 | JGI IMG/M metagenome (GOLD analysis project Ga0075012, IMG submission 71474) | Freshwater microbial communities in response to fracking from Pennsylvania, USA - Allegheny Zone_MetaG_DW_15 | ecosystem: Environmental > Aquatic > Deep subsurface > Groundwater > Drilled... | reverse complement strand
CTGAACAGTACTCTTCGGTTGATATTATTACATCACCAGCTTATATTTTTTAATTTAAAGTTGCATCATAGTGAGGCCAGAAGGCCGGTTAATATCATATTTTAACGAAAATTTCTGCAAAGATGCCACAGGACTTTATTTTTTTATATTAAATCATATCTTTGCACGCCTTACAAGGACAGGGGTATCCTATGTCCCTGTCTGTGTTTTTGACAAAAAAGTAACATACAATTTCAAGAAGCACCTATGCAGTTAAAAGGTTTAGTGAAGTTTTTTACAGCGGCGCTCATTATTATATCGCTGTACCAGCTTTCGATAACATTTGTTGTCCGCAATAAGGAAAAAGGCTGGCGCGAAATGGCGCGCAAAACTGCTTTGGCCGAAGACCCTAAAGCTACCGGCGCAGCACTCGAAAAGCTGGTAGATAAGTATTACCAGGTTATTACCGATACCATGCAGGGTGAGGTAGTGTTCTCCATCCCAATGATTAAGAAATATACCTATGCTGCCGCTAAAGGCGAGGAGCTGGGTCTGGGTCTGGATCTGCAGGGTGGTATGAACGTGACACTGGAAGTGAGCCTGAATGATCTGGTTCGTTCTATGTCAAACAATCCACGGGACCCGGCGCTGAACAAGGCTATCAATGATGCCAATATAGAAAAGGCTAACAGTGATGCTAACTTCATTACGCTATTTGGTCAGGTGTTTGAAAAGCAGAATCCTGGTGTGAAGATGGCTTATCTTTTCACAAAACCTGCTGAGAAAGACATAACACTGAACTCTACCAATGAGGAGGTACTGAAAAAGCTGAACACAGAAGCAAAGGCTGCGATAAACCGTACGCACCATGTGTTGCAGACACGTATTGACAAATTTGGTGTATCTAACCCTAACGTAAACCTTGATGAGAATAAAGGTATCATCACTGTGGAGCTGGCAGGTGTACAGAACCCTGAGCGTGTACGTAGTTATCTGCAGGCTACGGCAAAACTCCAGTTCTTTGAAACATTTACAAATCAGGAAATAGGGCCACTTATCGGCGCAGCCAATAAACCCCTGTATAACTATCTGGCAGGTATTACTGAAGATAATACTTCTGATTCTGCTACTACAGACAATGTAGCAAACATAGAAACCCCTGCAGCTACAGACAGCAACGCAACCGGTAATCTGGATGACCTGATAGCGTCCGGCTCAAAAAACACTGCAAAAGACTCTGGCGATGCGCAGGCAAAAGCAGTAAGGGAAAATCCACTGAGTGCGCTTATCATACCTAACGGTACACCGGAAGAAGGATTCTTTAATGGTCCTGTAGTGGGCTATGTAGCCCGCAAGGATACTGCAAAGGTGAACAAGTATCTGGCACTGGATGTGGTAAAGAGCAAGTTCCCCAACAATGCAAAGTTTGTATATGGCGCTGACAGCAAGAAGTCTAAAGACCCTAATGCTGTGCTGGCTCTTTATGCTATTAAAGTAACGCCAGGTGGTGGTGCAAGACTGGAAGGTGATCATATTACCAATGCACGTGCCGACTACAGCGCAATGACAGGCCAGCCAAATGTGAATATGGAGATGGATATCACCGGTGCACGTATATGGAAGGAAATGACAGGCCGTAACGTAGGTCGCTTTGTAGCGGTGGTACTTGATGATAAGGTTTATTCATGCCCTCGTGTAGATAATGAGATTGCTTCAGGCAATACTGAAATCTCCGGTTCTTTCACTGCTGAAGAAGCTGCCGACCTTGCCAATATACTGAAAGCCGGTAAGCTCCCTGCACCAGCACACATTGTGCAGGAGCAGGTTGTAGGTCCTACACTGGGTGCAGAATCTATCTCTGCCGGCTTCTCTGCCATCGTACTTTCATTCCTCGCTATCTTCGTTCTGATGCTTGTGTATTACAGCACCAGCGGCTGGGTAGCAAATATTTCTCTTACCCTCAACCTCCTGTTTACAGTAGGTGTACTTTCTGCCCTGCATGCCACGCTTACCCTGCCTGGTATAGCTGGTCTGGTACTGGGTATAGGTATGGCGGTAGATGCTCACGTACTTATATTTGAGCGTATCAAGGAAGAGCTGGCACTTGGCCGCTCGCATACCGACGCTATTGCCGAAGGTTACCGCCGCTCTAATGCTCCGGTATTGGATGGTCACGTAGCACAGCTCATTACTGCAGGTATCCTGTTCTACTTTGGTCTGGGTCCTGTACTGGGTTTTGCCACTACACAGTTGCTCAGTATCACTATATCACTGTTCTGCGGTATACTGGTATCAAGGCTTATTAAAGAGATATATGTAGGCCGTGGTAAAGAGTTCAAGTATTTTACTCCGGTATCAAAAGCGGTATTTAATAAGGCTCGTTTTGACTTCATGGGTCGTCGTAAGATGGCATATATTGTATCGGTGATTGTAGTAGTTGCCGGTATAGGGGCTGTGTTCAATGGTTTTGATTATGGTGTGGAGTTTGCCGGTGGCCGTTCTTATACAGTAAAGCTGGATAAGAAAGTAGAGGTTTCTGCTATTCGTGAGAAGCTTAATGGCTACTTTGGCGAATATCCTATCGTAAAAACTATAGGTACCAATGGTAACGTGAATATCACAACGGCATATCTCATCAAGCAGCCGGGACAGGATATAGAGCGTAAAGTACAGGAGAAACTGTATGAAGGTCTGAAATCAGGAGGCTTTATCGGACAGAATATTTCATTTGAAAGCTTCCTGTCTCAGAGCATTCAGAGTTCTCAGACGGTGCTGCCTACTATATCTGACGACCTTATCAAAGGTGCACAGTGGGCTACCATCATATCTCTGATATGTATCTCTATATACATCCTCCTGCGTTTCCGCAAGTGGCAGTATTCTCTGGGTACATTCGTATCGCTGCTGTTTAACATCTGTGCTACGCTGGCTGTATTCTCATTCCTTAAAGGAGTAGTGCCATTTGCACTGGAAATAGATCAGCACTTTATTGCTGCGGTACTTACGGTAGTAGGTTTCTCTATGAATGATACGATTATCGTTTTTGACCGTATCAGGGAGTATTTCCGTAAATCGCCAAATGAGGATAAGACAAGCGTTGTCAACCGCGCTATCAATGATACCCTGCCACGTACGGTGATGACATCACTCACTGTGTTTGTAGTGGTACTGATACTCTTCATAGTAGGTGGAGAGGTTACCCGTGGTTTCGCATTTGCAATGCTGATAGGTGTTATCACCGGTACATACTCTTCTATTTTTGTAGCATCACCCATACTGGTAGATACCGATAAGGGAGACACACTGAGCCGTGAAGTAGACAAAGAAGCACGTGTAGAAGAACTGAAGAAAATGGCTTAATCAGCTAATAAGAAATAGAACAGAAAGAGGGCGATTCATTAGAATCGTCCTCTTTTCGTTTGTGAGTGTTCGATGAAAATTTGTTATGTTTACATCCTAAAATATACCTTATGAAAAAATTACTTACAACAGTTATGTTGTTGGCATCTTTGGGTGCCGTAGCGCAGGGTACAGCGGGACTTGTTGCGCATTGGGATATGAATGGCAGTGTCAATGATGTGACCGGAAATGGTCATGACGGACACATGCATGGCATAGTACCTGCAGCTGGTATGGATGGTATCCCCAATACAGCTTATTACTTTGATGGTGACAGCAGTGTAATTACGGCACCATATATGCCTGACCTGAATGTGACACAATTTTCCATCTGCAGCAAGCTGAAAGTAATAGGCTTTAATCATGGGTACTGTCAGGGAAACTATGTTATAGCAAGAGGTACCGAATCTTTCAGTGCAGGAAACTGGTCTTTAAGGTTTGATGATAATGCATATAATAACTGTGCTGTGCTTGATACTACCAAAGAGGTATTTCACAGTACTGCCGGAACCAATGCACCACCTTCAGGCTCTTACTGGCAATATAGCCCGCAGATAGTGGCAGACACATGGTATAACGTAGTTGTAACATTTAATGGTACATCGTGGAAGGTGTATGTAGATTGTAATCTTGTTAATACCGTACCTGGTAGTGGGGTGTCTATGAGCCCCACTACAGATAGCGTAGCTATTGGAAGGGAGATACACAATCCTGCTGCTCCATTTCCTTTTCATGGTATCATAGATGATATACGCTTTTATAACAGGGTGATAGCAGATACTGAAATAGCGCAATATTGTCTTTGTGGAAGTATTACAGCTCAACCGTCTGGCGCAGTAGTATATGCCGGTGCGGATACTACATTCACCGTAAATACTACAATGGTAGCACCTTCATGGCAGTGGCAGGCTGATACAGGTGTAACGGGTTATCATAATATATCAGACGGAGGACATTATTCAGGAACAACTACGGGAACACTTACTGTTACAGGTGCTACCAATAGTATGAGCGGGAATAATTATCGTTGTGTTTTATATACAGCAACAGGATGTCATGACACTACAACGGCAGGGTTGCTTACGGTCAGTCCACTGGGAGCATATAATCCTTTTATTGCCGATGCGAATGTATTGATATATCCCAATCCGTCCGGAGATTATTTTAGTGTTTCGGGTATTCCTAATGGTAAAAACGTACAACTGCAGCTTATTGATGCTGTAGGCCGCACGGTGCTCACTCAGGTTTATACAGTGGGGATGGGACCTGTAAATATAGCTGTAATGCCTGACGGAGTGTATACTCTGAAGATGGATATGGGAGACAGGGTGCTATTCAGACAACTGATAAAGAACAATAAATCTATTAGATAGTACAAACGCATTATGCATAAGTATGGAATACTATTTAAATATCACTTAACTTCGTAGTTCAAAAATATACCTTATGAAAAAAATACTAACAACAATTATGATGTTGGCATCACTTGGTGCCGTAGCGCAGAGTTCAGCAGGGCTGGTAGCGCATTGGGATATGAATGGCAGTGCCAATGATGTGACGGGCAATGGTCATGATGGTCACATGAGCAATGTGGTACCTGTAGCAGGTATGGATGGTATCCCCAATACTGCCTATTACTTTAATGGGGTAAACAGTGTAATTACTGCGCCATATATGCCGGATTTGAATGTGACGCAGTTTTCCATTTGCACGAAAATGAAGATAACGGGTTTTAATCATGCTTTGTGTGAGGGAAACTATGTTATAGCAAGAGGTACCGAATCTTCCGGTGCAGGAAACTGGTCTTTAAGGTTTGATGACAATGCGTACAACGGTTGTGGGGTTCTGGATACTACAAGGCAGGTATTTATCAGTACCGCAGGTAATAATGCGCCTACATCAGCAACAGCATGGCAGTACAGCCCACAAATAGTGGTAGACACATGGTATAATGTGATAGTGACCTATAATGGTACCACATGGAAAATATATGTAGACTGTAACCTGATAAATACAATTACAGGAGGTGGTGTACCCATGGGTTTCACAATTGACAGCATTGCAATGGGCAGGAACATCTACAACGCTTCATACCCATATCCTTTTAAAGGCATCATAGATGATATACGCTTTTATAACAGGGTGCTGACTGATGCAGAGATTACACAATACTGTGATACCTGTGGTACTATTATCTCTAATCCTGACAGTGTAGCTATATATGAGGGAGGAGATACAACATTTATAGCAAGTACTACTATGGTTATGCCTTCATGGCAGTGGCAGGCTGATACTGGTACCGGATATTACAATATATCAGATGGGGGACATTACTCAGGAACAACAACCGGAACACTTACAGTAACCGGAGTTACAACCGGCATGAGTGGTAATAATTACCGCTGTGTAGTATCTACAGAAACCGGTTGCATTGATACCTCACTGGCAGGTATGCTTACGGTGAATAGTACATTAAGCACATTTAATCAGTTTCAGGCTGATGCAAATGTGTTGATCTATCCAAACCCGGCAGGGGACTATTTCAATGTTTCAGGCATTCCAGCCGGAGCAGAGGTAGAGTTACAACTTATTGATGCCATAGGGCGTACGGTATTAACTCAAGCTTATGTGGCAGGGTCGGGTGCTGTAAATATTGCTGCTGTGCCAGCGGGAGTATATACGCTGAAGTTTACTATTGGTCACAGGGTGCTGTTCCGCAAGCTGGTAAAGAATAACCAAACGGTAAGATAACCACTGTTGCTATTTACAGTGAAATATTAGCATTCTATTTATAGAGCCTCTCATACATATGAGAGGCTCTATTTCATTCTTAATATGATCAAGAGTTAAATTGGTTTTTCGGGTTTCAAATATATTTTCAGTAAAAGATGAATGGATATATCTTAAAGTACACAGGATGTTTTTTTTGTCGGCTTAATTGGTCATCTTTGAACTGCTTTATGGACATAAGAAATAAGAGATACTGACATGTTAAGGGCAATAAGAAGGCGGTTTATAAAATTGATGACAGGGGTGTATGACCCCCCTCATACATACAATATTGGCAACAAAACGATCCGTTTACCACTATCGCATGACTTGCCTGCTATCATGCATGATCACCCGCAGTATAACTATAATCTGGCGAGGTTAGTTGGTTATTTGGCGGAAGCATACTCCGGCACCCGTGTAATAGATATAGGTGCAAATGTAGGAGATTCAGTAGCTTTTATTAAAACAGTGGCCGATGTGCCAATATTATGCATAGACGGGCAACCGGATTTTGTAAAATATCTGAAATGGAATACAGAAGGATATAGTAATGTATATGTATGCAATACACTTGTGGGTTCAGAAAATGGGTCTGTAAGTCTTTCGTTGAAGTCGTCAAAAGGTACTGCAAGGTTGGAAGCCGGAGGTAGCACAGTAAGTATGCGCACGCTGGCAGATATACTAACGGAGTTTCCCGACTTTGCTGACAGCCGTATGATAAAGACGGACACGGACGGATTTGATACGATAATACTGAGAGGAATTGAGGAACATCTGAGAGTACATCAGCCGGTTTTATTTTTTGAATTTGATCCGCACCTTATTAGGAATAATGGTGATGATGCTTTCAGTTTCATGAATTTTCTTGAAGAATGCGGGTACAAATATCTCATTTTCTATACCAATGTTGGCGACTATCTGATTTCGCTTAAGGCGGATGATAAGAAGGTTATTAACGAGTTGATACATTACTTTTCTGGTCGTAAGCTGGACCTATATGCGGATGTTTGTGCTTTTACAGGGAAAGATGAGACCTTATTTGAGACAATATCCAGAAAGGAGATAGAGTACTTTCGCAGGTTCAGGAATTATTGAAATAATGAGAGTACTTTATGACCATCAGGCGTTTTCACTTCAGGACTATGGCGGAATAACGCGTATATTCACTGAGTTGCTGAAAGGAGTTCCATCTACGGGGAACGAGGTATTTCTTCCATTGTTGTGTTCAAATAATACACATCTTCGGGAGGCCTCTTTACAGCCAGATGGTTTTTTCTCCCGCTTGCCGGTAAAAAGGCGTAGCATCATGTATGCTATGAATGAGTTATACGATAGGGTTCAGGCATACAGGTTGTCATATGATGTATATCATCCAACATACTATTCCGGAACTTTATTGTCGGCGACCGGAGGCGTACCTGTGGTAGCGACATATCATGACTTGATTCATGAAAAACTTTCGGACAAGTTTCCCGAGCTTGCAAAAGAGCAGAATCTCATCAAACAGAAGGCTGTGCTTATCGGGAAGGCTAACGCTATAATAGCAGTATCAGAGAATACTAAAAAGGATCTTATAGAACACTACGGAGTATCTGAAGATAAAATATCGGTGGTTTACCTTGGCAATTCATTTTCAGCTTCTGTAGTAAATGCTGGCTCTCCCTTTCCTATGCCATATCTGCTTTTTGTTGGGAACCGTGGGCTTTACAAGAATTTTTTACCTTTTCTGAGGGCTATATTTTCTTTATTGTTATCAAGAGGCATTATGCTGGTTTGTGCGGGAGGGCGACCATTTTCACAACATGAGGCAGATGAGATAAAAAAAATGGGTGTGACTGACAGGGTGCTTTATAGTGATGTGAATGATGATGTACTTGCAACATTGTACACAAATGCCCTTGCCTTTGTATTCCCATCTTTGTATGAAGGTTTTGGGATACCAATTCTCGAAGCATTCTCCTGCAATTGTACGTGTATTCTAAGCAATATGGGGTCTTTGCCGGAAATAGCCGGAGATGCAGCTGTATATATGGATCCCTATGATGAACATTCTATGTATACAGCCGTAATAAGTGTAGTGGATGATGAGCTGTTAAGAGCATCACTGATAGTGAAAGGTGGCGAGAGACTCAAGCATTTTTCATGGAAGAAACACGTGGAAGAAACAATAGAAGTATATAAAAAAGCGGTAAGTAAGAGCTGATAGGGTTACTTTCGGGTAATGATAGAATACAGCAGTTTGTTGATGTTGTCTTTTACAACATTCATGTCGAAGTTGCTTATGGCCACCTGACGGCCTGCTGCGCCTATAGCTGCACGCATGGTATCATCATTAATGGCCATCTCTATTACTGCCGACAGCTCTGCAGCGGTACATCCTGGCCGCATGAGCATAGCGCTTTCACCATCTTTAAGATACCAGGTATTGTCGCCTATGGCAGTGCATATTACCATACGGCCTGTAGCCAGGTATTCGCTGAGTTTGGTAGAAAGACCAGTGCTGCTCCATGCATCATCTTTACGCAGACCAATCAGTATGTTGGACTCCTGTATATAGTCTTTCAGCTTGTCGTGCCGGGTAAAGCCTTTGAAATCTATTTCTTTCTCCAGCCCCATTTGCCGGGTCATTGCAGCCAGCGCTTCCATGTATTCCGGTTTGCGCCGGTTATAGCCCAGTAACCACAACTGTACAGGAGTGTTTTTTTTCTTCAGTATACTTACCGCCTCTATCATTTTCTCTACCTCGTCAAAGCCAAAGAAGGCACCATAGTATAACAGCGTGGGAATATTGTTTTTCTTTTCAGGACCTGCAGCCCATTTGCCGGTGTCAAGTACTGTAGGAATAATAATTACCGGAACATTGCCACCGGAAAGCTGCGTATATTTCTGCTGCAGGTGGCGGGATATAACTACCAGGCCATCGGCACGACGGGTAAGATACTTATCGGCAGCTACCTGGTTGGTATATATTATTTTTCGTTTCAGTCCGGGGCCTTTTGAGCGGTCATCTTCATAAGACTGTACTGTCTTTATGCCCAGTTTTGTGGCTAATCGGGTAATAGGGTATATGGTGTGAAATGCCATCTGGTTCAGCCATACTACATCTACCGGCTGTTGCCGGTGCATCTCTTTGATAGCAGAGAGCAGCAGCTTTACCGCTTTGTATTTACCGGTAAAGAATTCAGCGCCTTTCAGAGGATGTACATTGCCCAGAATGTACCGGAAGGGTATTCCATCTATCTCACCACTAACTTTCAGGTTAGCCTCATCAATATTCCCGGATGGATTTTCAAGAAAGATTGTTACCTGATGGCCCCCGGCTTTGATGGCTGAAGCAAGTGTTTTCAGGCGTGTAGTTTCCCCACCGCCTTCAGGTAAATCTACCGCAGCAATAATAACTATGTTCAGTGGACGCATATCGGGTTACTAAGTAAGGGAGAAATCCGGAATGTTATAAATCCGGAAAATCAGGCTGACATTAACAAGGCCAAATTTAGATCTTATTTCTAAGGTACGACAGTATAAATGACATAAGTATTCACAACACTGCAACACTGTATTGGATAGTGGTAAGTAATGTAATCGGGGCTATTGTTTGTTTTTACCAATAAGGTCAGCAAATAGCTTTTCTGAGCAGAAAATGGTATTTACATGAGTGTCGGCATAAATGAAATACCCCTTTGAAGCCAACAGATCAAGAATACTTGTTTTCTTTTTTAGCTCACCGTATCTGTTGTATGCTACTGTTTCTACACAAATAAGTAAAGGTTGGTATTTATCAAAGTCGAGGCTGCTGAGAATAATTTCGTCCAGCCCTTCTACATCCAGTGAGATGATGGTAGGTGCATCAGAAAAGTTTTCAGCAATTACGTCATTGATATTCTTCAGGGGCATTTTCACTACTTTCTGTATCTTAAATCCTTCTTTTTCTATTGCACGAGCATCTTCTTCAGAAAATGTATTCATTGCATGGTCGCCATTGCCAAACATGTAGTAATCAGCTTCTTTCTGATTATCACTACTTATGCCATAGTTCAGGCAAACATCGTTAGGGCGTACACCAGATAGCTTGCGGCACAGGACAGAGTTAGGTTCAACAAGTACCCCGCGATAACCCCGCAGATAAAAGCTGTAGGTATTGCTGCTGCTGATAGGTTCATTGGCTCCGATATCCAGATAGGTAATTTTCTCTACATTATATCGCTCAAGCATCTTGAGCATAATTGTATCTTCTCCAAACTGAGAGAAGGAAATATTTCCGGTGCCATTCATCAATGGACCGATGCTTTTAAGTTTTCTTATTATTCTGGATACTGTTGACATGATACTGTACAAGCAGTTGCTGCAATATTGGTGAATCCTCAAAAATATACTAATCCCATCATTACTTACGTAATTTTACTGTATTCAAACATTGATGTAGTATAAATGGGTGTCGTCTTCAGGCAGTCGGTTAAGACTTCTCTTGTGGTATTAGGTGGTGCATTGCTGGGAGCGGTGTGGACTTTTGTTTCGGCCCGCTATCTGCACAAGCAGGACTTTGGGTTTATAAAGACACTTACCAATAATGCGGTAATTGTATCCCAGTTGCTCACATTGGGTATGAGCAATACGCTTGTTGTTTTTATACATAGGTTCAGTAAAGATGATGAGCGGCGCAAAGTTTTGCTCTCATTATGTATTCTGGTGCCATTGGCTGCTTTTTTTATTTTTCTGGCAGTGTATCTGGGGTGCCGGCCATGGGTGCTGAATCATTTTCAACCGGCCGACCGACCACTGATGAACCGTTATTTCCTGTGGCTGCCACCATATTCACTACTTATTATGTACCTGGCATTGCTGGAGCAGTATCTGGGGTCTCAGATGAAGGTGGCTATCTCGGTATTTATGAGGGAGGTAGTACTGCGGCTATTCAATATGGCGATAGTGCTGCTTTTTGCATTCGGTTATATTGATTTTACAACATTGGTAATAAGTACGGTGCTGGTATATCTGGTGCCGCTTTTTATTCTTATTCTCTTGTCCCGGCGTACTCGGGGATTCGGGCTTTCATTTCGCTTTTCCTCTTTTAACCATGCAGAATACAGAGAAATGGCACATTTTGGCTGGTTTCATTTTCTGCTGGGCATATCCATTTCTCTGATAAGTGTTATGGACCAGAATCTGCTGCCGTTATACGATCATAGCGGGTTTGACTCGGTTGCGGTATATTCCATAGCAGTCCTCATCATATCATTCCTGCAGATGCCGCTTAAAGCATTTATGCCCGCCAGTCTGGCTGTGCTTACACAGGCATTTAATGATAATGATTTACCACGTGCTGCCGATATATTCCGACGCTCGTCTATCAATGTGCTGATACCTTCCATGGCTATAGGGATATTGCTGGCATGCAATCTGCATAATGCAGTGGCGGTAATAGGCAACAATGGAAACTATGCCGATATGGCTCCGGTGGTACTCATACTTATGCTGGGGCAGCTGTTCAATATAGCTACAGGAATCAATGACCAGGTACTATCTGTTACAAACTATTACAAGTTTACGTCCTATAGTTCTATTGCGATAGTGGGTATGCTTTATGTAATGCTACGTTTGTCTATAAGCCACTACGGTATGGTAGGTGCAGCATGGAGTACTACCGTAGCACTCGTCATTTATAATCTGGTTAAGTTATTGTTCATACATCGTCAGCTGGGGCTTATGCCTTTTTCGGCCGCCACCTTACGCATATTGCTTGCTGCGGTGCCTGCATGTATTGTGGGGTGGTTTCTACCTCATTTCTTTGATACGGGACGGCACATATATGTACATGCTGTAGCAGATACCGCGCTGCGTAGTGCAGCCATTATGATTATTTATCTGCTGATGCTGCTGTGGCTGAAACCGTCAGAAGATCTGGAGTCATGGCTGGCGGGTGTGCGTAAAAACAAGCGCCTTTTCTGATTATCCTTTTATAATAGCATCGAAAGGATTCCTGAGGTTAGAGTAGCTCATGAGGTCTACTTTTATACTACCTACGGCTATGGGGCTGTTTACACGCAGGGGTACATGGTTCTTATCGTCACTTACCCATACCGTCATTTTTTCACCACCGCTGAATATGGTTCCTTCTATGAGCAGGGGTGCTATCTTGATGGCTTTGAATGTTCCTTTCCGGGTTTTTATCTCTTCCCGGCCCAGATACTTGATATATAGCGAGTACACCTTATCATCCAGAAACATATCAAATGGTATCCGGTCTCCGGGTTGATATTTACTATAATCTATGTTTCGGGCAAAGTAGATGGCAGAGAGCACATCCTGTGTACATTGAGGTATATGATACAGCTTTCCTGCCGACTCTGCACTTTGCGCACTCCTGTTGAATGTCACATCATGTCTGAACTTCAATCCGCCTTCATTAACATCTCTTATAAACCGCACCGGTAGCAGTGTTTCCTGGTCTACATAGGTTTCATACATGTCCCGTACTTTATAGAACCACTCATAGGATGACAGGGTTTTACCATCGCCTTTTATATGAAATACCTTCTGGCCGCCCAGGTTTTTCTCCTGAGTGGTGAATACTGCATCTCCTGCATGTATCCATATAAAACCCATATTGTAGAATACGCTGAACTGCAGCAACTCTCCACTCTGATAGCTGGTGTTACGAGTGTTGCAGAAGTCGTTCTGTGCCATTGCCGGTATATGCCACATACTCAGTATTAGCAGGAGTGTCATGTATGCTTTGTGTGTGTGTGCTATTTTAGCCATTTCATTCTCAGAATTAGTATGCTGCCTGCCAGTGCTGGCACCATGAGGTTCAGCAGCCAAAGGCTGCCGGTTGCTGCCAGTATCCCTATGGTATTGGTAGTGAAGCTCCGGAATATCCAAATACTCACCGCTCCTCTGATACCCAGCTCTGTAAGTGCCAGTGACGGCACTACAGCCATCACCCAGAAAAACAGTGCCGCCATACAATAGCCGGGCACCAGTGGCAGAGATACATTCAGCCACGTTAATAAAATCAAATACTGTGCCGTAAACACGGCTACACGCAGTGCCGATATGGCCAGTACCTTCATTCTGTGCCTGGCAGGCACCCGACTCATAAGCCTGCCATATACCCCAAACCTGCGCAGATACTTGATTTGCTCCAGTCTGGGCCACCAGTTTTCAAACCGCCAGTATACCAGTGCTATAACTATGTTAATAATGATACATACGGCCAGTGCCAGCCTGCCATATGCCGATGGGAATGCATAATTGTAATACACCAACCCCACCAGTCCTGCACCCCAGATACCTGCCAGTTGGGATACTACGCCAGATACCGATACGTGAATATGCCTGAAGGTATTGTCGCCTCTCAGATACAGAATCCTTCCCGGATATTCGCCTATACGGTTGGGGGTAATAACAGAGAATGCGATACCTGCCAGATAGGAGGCTGCTGCATGGGCATAGCGTACAGGTTGTGCCCATGATAGCAGTAAGTACCATTTGTAGCTCTCCAGCAGGCTGTTCAGCAGCATGAGGGCGATGCATATAACTGGTAGCATCATGCTGCCTGTCTGCTGCCACAGACTGTCATCAATACTGCCGGTTTGTTTTTTTACCTCAGCTATGATAGTATAAGCCAGACCGGTGCATACTGCTGCGCCTATCAGATAATTAAGCCATATTTTAATACTTTTGTTCACAGTAACGGATTCCCTTCTTTTTTGAAAGACAGACAAGTCATACTCGGTATAGACCCAGGAACGCTCATAATGGGCTATGGCCTGATATTGGTAAACAAAAGTAGCGTTTCACTGATAGAAATGGGTGTGCTGCAGCTATCTAAGCATAAAGACCATTCTGAGCGGCTGAAGCTTATTTATAAGAAAATGGAAAGCCTTATTTTACTACACCAGCCTACGGCGGTGGCGATAGAGGCGCCATTTTTTGGCAAGAATGTACAGAGTATGCTAAAGCTGGGCAGGGCACAGGGTGTAGCAATAGCAGCTGCCATGATGGGGGGGCTACAGGCGGTAGAATACTCGCCACGTAAAATAAAGCAATCGGTGACCGGCAGGGGGGCTGCTACTAAAGAGCAGGTGTGGAAGATGCTGCAGCATACGCTGAACATTGTGGATGATGTAAAATTTATGGATGCTACAGATGCCGTAGCTGTGGCATTATGTCATCATTATCAGGGTAGGGGTGCAGCAATTGGGCTACCGGATCCTGAAAAAAAAATACGTACGGTAAAGAAGAGCAGCTCATGGGATGCATATATAGCACAGAATCCCGGGCGTGTTAAATAAATATATCCGTTAACATATATTATATTTGTCAGTTTTTGGCTCATTCAGCCAGGAAACACTATTTTAGCGGTAGAATTTCTGCATTTCCTATGTCGCAGCCCAAACTCAAAATACTCCTTGTTGAAGATGACCCTGTTTTAGGATACGTTGTAAAAGACTATCTGCAAAAACAGGACTTTGAGGTAACACACTGTACCGATGGCGACACGGCATGGCATCAGTTCATGAAGAATATTTATGACATCTGCCTGCTGGATATTATGCTGCCCGGTAAAAAAGATGGTATGGAGCTGGCCAACAGTATCCGTAAAAAGAATGAAAACATTCCTATCATTTTACTATCGTCCAAGAATATGGATGATGATAAGATAGCGGGTTTTGAAAGCGGAGCTGATGATTATGTAACAAAGCCGTATAATCTGCAGGAGCTACTGCTGCGCATACAGGTATTTGTAAAACGAAGCAAGAAGAAAGAGGATTCAGGACCTGTTATTTTCAAGATAGGTGAGCTGGATTTTGACTATACTAATCTCATATTACGTAGTGATAAGGTAGAGTATCAGCTTACCCAGCGCGAGGCAGACCTGATTCGTTACCTGTGTCTTAATGCTAATCGTGTACTGAAACGCGATGAGATACTGATGAATGTATGGGGTAAGGATGACTACTTCCTGGGCCGCAGTATGGATGTATTCATTACCAAGATAAGGAAGTACCTGAAAGCACAGACCGCTGCCAAGCTCCAGACCATTCACGGTATAGGCTTTAAGTTCAATTTCAACCAGCAGTAAGGCTGTTCCCGTCAGGGGTTTGTGGCAGGTGCTGCTGTCTCGGCGGCGCGTTTTTCCTTTGCCTCTTTACTCATGGTGAACTCTTTGAAAAACGCATAGAAAAGAGGTGCCAGCATCAGTAGCAGCAACAGCAATGCAAGGAGTTTTCCTTTATTGCCTTCTACGTATTTTCCTGTCAGATTACTATCCTGTCCCTGTGTGTTCATTTCGTTTTGTGGCCGGCGTGCAGCATCTCTATTACGCCTTCCTGCTGCAAAATTAAGTATCCGATGCGGTCATTGGAAATTCCTTCCTTCAGTTTGTAGGTAAATTCGTAATTGCCTCCGTCACGTATATTGGTTACGAAGTAGTGAAACAGTATGCGGCTGTCTGTACTGAACTGCTGAGCTACCTCGTAGAGATGTGTAGACAGTACCATCAGATGATTGGGATGGTTTACCAGGCCCTCTGTTACTGCCTTGGTACATTCACATGCATCATGTACATTGGTGCCTTTAAATAACTCATCCATAAGTGCCAGATGTGGTTTCTGATGGCTCAGCTGTGTAGCTATAAGCTTCATACGTTGTACCTCGGCAAAGAAGTAGCTTTCACCCTTCAGCAGATTGTCTTCAGTATGCATGTTGGTAATGATACCCTGCATGAAGCTGGTTTGCAGGTGCTGCGCAGGTACACCCATACCCAGGTGCGCCATGAGAGAGCCGGTACCCAGCGCTCTTAGAAATGTGGTTTTACCCGACATATTGGCACCGGTAAGCAGCATGAAATTGTGTCCCTGGCCCAGTAGTACATCATAGGATACCGGAGATGTAAGCAGCGGGTGATATATCCCCTTTGCTTCCATAAGTACCGGCTGTTCGGGCAGCAGGGTAGCATAACTCCAGCCATGTTCCTTAGTGGCACGTGCCATGCTCTGCCATGCATCCAGGCGGGCATAACAGTCCATAAGCCGGTATACTGGGTTTTTCAGTTCCCGCCGTGCTTTGTATTGTAACAGAGATAATGCCGGAAAGGGCGTTTTATCACTTATACTCATTATTTCACCGGTGAGTGGATGTTTCAGGTCGTCCTGTATGGTTTCCAGTTCATGCTGCAGCAGGGAGGGTATGTTATTATCGGTCAGTAGTGCTGTCAGTTCTTTACATCCACGAAGGAAGTCATTCAGGTGCGAGAGGGAAAAGCGGGTAAAGAAGTATTCCCGCTTGTTGAACAGTTTCTGAAAAGCATGTGCCACTGCACCAGCAAAGCCCTGCGGAGGCGCCATCGTATTATCTGCCGATTCAAAGAACTTTTCCAGCATTACCATGGTGCCGTTAGATATCATTGATGGCCAGTCGTTCAGGTGCAGGCCCCAGTATTTTATAGTTTGCTGCAGGGCACATAAGCGCTCATAATTGTCTGGAGGAGCCAGTATATGTCTGCGCAATGCATCCCTTCCGGCCTGTGTAGTAGTACGGTCTATGAGGGAAAAGAGTCCGCCATTCCCGTCTGCCGGGAATACAGATAAATCTTTCAGTGTAGTTCTATCAAGTTGCATAACTTTCAGCGGCAAGTTATCCAATTTTACAGCACTGGTATGAACTCCCTTCTATTACAGATGCATTTCTGCAGGTATTCCATACAGTGTCATGTGTTTCCGGCATGGGCATTGCATATTTAATGACATGACGTGCGACAACAGCGCAAAAAAAATGCGCTCCGGTGAAGGAGCGCATTTACTGCATAATATGTGTTGCTTATTTCAGCTTTACATTTACTGCGTTGAGGCCTTTTTTGCCGTTCTGAACGTCAAATACTACCTGATCGTTTTCACGGATCTGATCGTAGAGGCCAGACACGTGTACGAAGATGTCTGCGCCACCATTTGCCGGTGTGATAAAACCAAACCCTTTGGTTTCGTTGAAGAATTTTACTGTTCCTTCCTGCATTGTTTTTGTTTTTGTTGTTATTGATACTCCGTTACCGGCATTATTGAATAATTTTTACACGTACTGCTGTATAGCCTTTTGGTCCACGCTCACGTTCATAGCTTACCTTATCACGCTCTTTGATAGGCTGCAGTGTCTGGTTTACATGCACAAATACATTTTCTCTGGTTTTATTGTCAGTAATAAAACCATACCCCTTTGCATCATTGAAGAAGGATACAATTCCCTCTCTTTCCGGACTCTCAGCTTCTCTGGGGGCAGCAATACCGGTATGAGATATACTCACTCCGTTATCGGCCAGTCCGTGACTTTGCGGTGGCGTATCTGATATGTTGCCATTTTCATCTATATAGGCCATCATTTGATTAAGGCTTTTGCCTTTTTCATTATTGGCCTTGCGCTCCTGCATCTTTTCAGCTTTTTCCTGTTTTTTCTTTGCTCTTTTCTTTTCCAGCTCTTTTTTTGCAAATGTTATACCCATATTTCTTTTTTACAATTTTGTTACCCCTTCCGGTACCTCTACGGTATCCATCCGGTATATAATCTGTTTTACCGGTTTGCCATATGTGTATACCATTTTGTTATCTGGGAATCAGCTATAGCCGTTGCACTATATGACTGAACTCCTATTACCAGAAATGTTACACAATGCGTATCTCCCGGGAGTTGCGGGTGTCTGAAAAATGCGAAAACTGAAGAGAAAAGAATAAACTAAAAACTTGACAGAAGAAGCTGAGGCAGAAACCCACAGGCACAAAGGTAGCAAAAATCTGTATTATCTGAAAATTATATGTACAGTATGCAGCTTTATTCCGGTTTTGTGCCCAGAGTTTTCATAAAACGGTAGTGCGATAATATCGCTGCCCCCACAGTAGGCATTGAGTTATACTTCAGGTTATATTCGGTACACTTACGTGCTACTATCTTGCTCAACGCCGGATAATGCACATGACTGATACGTGGAAACAGGTGGTGTTCTATCTGATAATTTAGTCCACCAGCCAGCCATGATACTATTTTGTTGTCAGGGGCAAAGTTTGCAGTAGTTTTTATCTGGTGTATAGCCCACTCATTTTCTATCTGTTTATCTTCACCGCCGGTATATTCAAACTCAGTTTCTTCTACAACATGTGCGAGCTGAAAAACTACTGACATAGATAGTCCCATAGCAGCATGCATACAGGCAAAACCTATCGCCCACTTACCCAGGCCAAACATGTAAATGGGAATGGCCATGTAAAAAACGACGTACAGTATTTTGCTTACCCAGAATATAACATGCTCGCTAGTACTCATTTTTGTAAGCTGCGTAGTATATATACGTTGGGTGCTGTATTTGGAAATGTCCATGACGAATATCCAAAGGAACGAGCTGAGTGCATAAATAAACCACAGGTATATGTGCTGGGCGCGGTGTACAGGATACCACTTTTGTGTATGGCATTGTCTTATTACCGGGCTTTTGGCTATGTCATCATCCACGCCATCTACATTGGTGTAGGTATGGTGTATGATATTATGTTTCTGCTTCCATATAAAAGCATTACCACCCAGTGCATTAAGAGTCAGCCCCAGCAGTTCATTCACCCATTTGCGGCGTGAGTATGAGCCATGACATGCATCGTGCATTACATTGAACCCTATGGCAGAAAGCGTGAACCCCAGCATAAGGCAGAATGCAATGGCAACAGGGGCATTATTTACAACTGCCGGCAGCGACAGATATAGCGCCAGAGATGTAACTATAAGTACTATTGTTTTAATGTGCAGTTGCCGGTTGCCGGTTTTTCTGATACCATTCTCTGCAAAATATTTATCAACGTCAGCCTTAAGCGACTGGAAAAAAATTGCCTTCTTATTGTTAAAAGTTACCTTACTCATACATATGTCTGAAGTACTAAACTAATCATAACTCCGACATTATGCACACTTAAATGCAAATAACCCCGATTTTATTTCTGGTAAGCAAGAAAATTTTCTATGTTTCGCAACAGGTATTATTTTAATTGCCGGCCCTTATTATGATCTTAAATGTCTGTCTTACACTGATTTACTAACGAAAAAATGACTTTGATATTGTGTGGGAATATTGCCTTCAGGCCTCTTTAAAATTTTATAGCAACCAGTAAAAAAGTTATTTTTTACTGATGTTTTATTTACTATTCCAAAGATGCAAGCAAATAATCAGGGTAAAGGTACCTTGTTATTTTCCTAATGGCTGTTATTTT
>Ga0075012_10002179_pt1 | contig 19393 bp, 20 predicted proteins | sample All_14_2_FD_71474 | JGI IMG/M metagenome (GOLD analysis project Ga0075012, IMG submission 71474) | Freshwater microbial communities in response to fracking from Pennsylvania, USA - Allegheny Zone_MetaG_DW_15 | ecosystem: Environmental > Aquatic > Deep subsurface > Groundwater > Drilled... | reverse complement strand
CGCCGTTCAATGCCTGGGTGGTGCTCAAGGGGCTGGAGACGTTGGGCATCCGCATGGAGGCCCAGTCTGCCCGCGCGCTGGCACTGGCGCAGTGGTTGCAAGATCACCCCTCGGTTAAGCGGGTGTTTTATCCGGGCCTGGCCAGTCACCCGCAGCACGCGCTGGCCATGGCGCAGCAGTCCAACTGCGGTGGTGCGGTGTTGTCGTTTGAGGTGAAAGCCCTGGACGATGACCAAGCCCGCCAGCGCGCCTTCTACGTGCTGGACAGCCTGCAAACCTTGTCACTCTGCACCAACCTGGGTGACACCAAAAGCTTGCTGGCGCATCCGGCCAGCACGTCGCATGGGCGCCTGACCCCGGCGCAGCGGCAACTCGCTGGCGTCAGCCAGGGGCTGATCCGCGTGGCGGTGGGCCTGGACCACCTTTCTGACATTCAGGCCGATCTTGATCGTGGCCTCACCTCTTTTTGATATGAACGCAACCGTGACCTCTTCTCAACACACCCGCACCCGTTTCGCCCCGTCGCCCACGGGCTTCATCCACCTGGGCAACATCCGTTCGGCGCTGTACCCGTGGGCTTTTGCCCGCGCTACCGGCGGTGATTTCATTTTGCGCATCGAAGACACCGACCTGGAGCGTTCCAGCCAGGCTGCGGTGGATGTGATCATCGAAGGCATGGCCTGGCTGGGTCTGGACCATGACGAAGGCCCGTTCTACCAAATGCAGCGCATGGACCGCTACAAGGAAGTGCTGGCCGAGCTGGTGGCCGCAGGCCATGTGTATCCCTGCTACATGAGCATGGCGGAACTCGACGCCTTGCGCGAACGCCAGACCGCCGCCAAGGAAAAACCGCGTTACGACGGCACCTGGCGCCCGGCCGAGGGCAAGGTCTTGCCACCCATTCCCGAAGGTGTGGCGCCGGTGCTGCGCTTCAAGAACCCGCAGAGTGGTTCCGTCGTGTGGGAGGACAAGGTCAAAGGCCGCATCGAGATCAGCAACGACGAACTCGACGACCTGGTGATTGCCCGCCCGGATGGCACGCCCACCTACAACTTCTGTGTGGTGGTGGATGACATGGACATGGCCATCACCCATGTGATCCGGGGTGACGACCACGTCAACAACACACCGCGCCAGATCAACATCTTCAAAGCTTTGGGCAAAGAGCACCCGGTGTACGCCCATTTGCCGACCGTGCTCAACGAGTTGGGCGAGAAGATGAGCAAGCGCAACGGCGCCAAACCGGTCACCCAATACCGCGATGAAGGTTACCTGCCCGACGCGATGGTGAACTACCTGGCGCGTCTGGGCTGGAGCCATGGCGACGACGAAATTTTCAGCCGCGAGCAGTTCTTGCAGTGGTTCAACCTGGATCACCTGGGTAAAAGTGCTGCGCAGTTTGACGAGGCCAAGTTGCGCTGGGTCAACGCCCAGCATCTCAAAGCCACGCCCGACGACGTGCTGGCACCGCTGGTGCAGGCGCAGTTGCAAAAGCGTGGCATCACGGTGGATGAGCGTCTGACCTCTATTTGTGCGCTGTTAAAAGACCGTTGCGACACCACCGTGGCGCTAGCAGACTGGGCCGCCGTGTTTTATGCTGATGTGACACCACCTGAAGCTGAACTGGCGCAGCATGTCACCGACGCCGTCAAACCCGCTCTGAACCTGCTGGCAGACAAACTGGCCAGCTGTACCTGGGACAAAGCGGGTATCGCGGCCGCCATCAAGGAGGTACTGGCAGCTTGTAGCTTGAAGATGCCGCAACTGGCCATGCCCGTGCGCGTTTTGGTGGCCGGTACGGCCCACACGCCATCGGTCGATGCGATGCTGGCGCTTTTTTCTAGAGAAAAAATTATTCAAAGCTTGCGCAAAGCCTAATTTCCGTTCTATAATTTGAGGCTTGGAAACGACGAGTAGCTTGAAAGAGTAGCAAGTGGTTTAGGGGGTATAGCTCAGCTGGGAGAGCGCTTGCATGGCATGCAAGAGGTCAGCGGTTCGATCCCGCTTACCTCCACCAAAAGGTTTCCAAAGTGTTGACTGGTTAGTCCAAAGGTTTTGACCCCATCGTCTAGAGGCCTAGGACATCACCCTTTCACGGTGAGTACCGGGGTTCGAATCCCCGTGGGGTCGCCAAGTTATCTTCGGATAACACGGCGCAAGTCGGTAACGGTTTGCTGTCACAAGCAAATGACTTGGCTCGAAAGAGCAAACGTTAGCTACCAGGAGTGGTAGTTCAGTTGGTTAGAATACCGGCCTGTCACGCCGGGGGTCGCGGGTTCGAGTCCCGTCCACTCCGCCAGTACTAAGGGCTTGCAACTATGAAAATAGTCGCAAGCCCTTTTTTATTGTTTGATTCCGAGGTTCGGGAAGTACCGATTCACTTCAACCTCTGTTGCACGGCGTCGCCAGGCAAAAAAAAGCCTGCCACGTTGTTCGTGGCAGGCGGGTAGTGTGAGAGGGGCGGTCAGTCGGCGAAGCTCAATTGCACCTTCATTTGCGTCGAGCGATCCCGGGCAATCGTCAGTGCTTCAGCGACCTGTTCCATGGGCAGGGTTTTGGTGATGACCGGCTTGACGTCGATACGCTGGTCACGGATCAGGCTCGCGGCCACCGCGTACTCGTGGTGGAAGCGGTGGGTGCCCACCAACCGGATCTCCTTGCCGACCAGTGCATTGACCGGGATGTCGGCACTGCCGGTCACACCCACCTGAACAATCGTGCCGCGTGGCTTGATCACCGGAAAAGCTTGTTTGAGCACGGCGCCCACGCCCGTGCATTCAAACACCACATCAAAATAACCTTTGTCCGCCGAATAGTCAGTCATCAGACGATCGGGCTCCAGCGCGGCATTGATGGCGACCTGGGCGCCCATGGCCAGCGCGGTCTTGAGAGGCGCCTCAGAGATGTCCATGGCCACAATTTCACGCGCCCCGGCGACGCGAACCGCACCAATCAGCAAAGCACCAATCGGCCCGGCGCCGGTCACCAGCACCCGTTTACCGACCAGGCTGCCCGCCTGATTGACGGCATGCACGCCGACCGCCAACGGTTCGGTGCAGGCCGCTTCGCCGAGTGACACCTTGTCGCCCATCGGCTCGCACTGGTATTCCTCCGCGATCAGCCTGTCACGGAAGCCACCGTGGGTGTGCGGCTTGCGCATGGCGCTACCGAAAAATTGCATTTCCAGGCAATGCTGCTGTTCGCCGTCCAGGCAGAACTTGCACTTGCCGCAAGGTCGGCTGGGGCACACCGCAATGCGGTCACCGGGGCGGACCTTGGTGACGTTGGCGCCAACGGCTTCAACCACACCGGCCACTTCGTGACCCATGGTGATGGGCTCGGTGACCCGGATGGTGCCGATGCCGCCTTCCCAGTAATAGTGGATGTCGGAGCCGCAGATACCGCCGGCGCCGATGCGCACCAGCACCTGCTGCGGGCCCATCTCACCGACTTCACAAGTTTCAATACGGACGTCTTCCTGGGCGTGAAGAACACAAGCGCGTGTTTGCATGGTGATTCCTTGGTTTCAGAGTGACTGGATCTTGGCCCACACCCCGTCATCGACGGGAATGCCGTTGGCCAGGTTGGCGTTGCGGATCGCCAGCGAACTTTCGCCGGGATAGCGCACGGGTTGGGCCGGGTCCACGGGCACCGAGCCGTGCAGGTTGTCCAGCACCTCGTTGACCGCGTCGGCCAGTTGGCCTTCACCGGCGATGCGTTTGGCATCCAGCGCGATGAACATCTGCGACAGGCTGTACTCGTCGCTGGACATTTTGCCGATGTTGGCTACCGAACGACCGCCAGACAGCACCGTGGCCACCAGGTCGAGCACGATGGACAAAGCGGAGCCTTTCCAGTACCCAATGGGTAACACACGCCAGGTCTTGGCGATTTCTTTCGGGTCGCAAGACAGCTGACCCTGTTCGTCGTAACCGCCCGGCACCGGCAGCATTTCACCGCGCAAGGCCTTGTTGTCCATCTGGCCGTAGGAGAACTGCGCCATGGCGATGTCCACCACCACGTGGCCGCCTTCGCGCGGCACCGCCATGATGAACGGGTTGTTGCCGATGCGCCGGTCACGTGCGCCCCAGGCGGGCATGTTGGGCTGGGTGTTGGTCCAGCAGATGCCGACACAACCGGCTTCTGCGGCCTGCCAGCCGTAGCTGCCACCGCGCAACCAGTGGTTGGTGTTGGCCATGGCCACGCAGCCAATGCCGTTCTCGCGGGCCAACTCAATCGCGCGGTCCATGGCCAGTTTGGCGTTCACATTGCCCAGGCCGAGGTTGCCGTTCCAGCGCTCAAAGGCGCCCATGCCGTCCACTTTGGTGGGTGAGGCCTTGACGTCGATATACCCTTTGTCGATGTACTCGACAACACGGGCAAAGCGGTTCACGCCGTGTGAATACACGCCGTCGCAACTGGTTTCGGTCATCAGCTGGGCCGACAGGTCGGCGGCAGCGTCGTCGCAGCCCTTTTTGATCAGGACGCGTTTGAATTCGGCTTTCAGGTCGGCAAAGGAAATGCGTGGCATGTTGGGATTCCTGTAGGTTCGTGACGATAGGACGGGCTCAGTAGCCCTGTTGCTGGCGGTAGTTTTGCAGCACGGTATCGGCCACCCAGCTGGAGCGCACCGCGCTCTCCACACTGCCTGGGCAGGGGGCGAGACCGTTGAGGTCGTCCACGATGCTCTGGATGAACGGCTGCTGCACATGCGCCGGGTTGGCAATGTCAACCAGCTGTTCACCTTCTGCATTGACCAGCCTGAGCGGCTTGTCGGAGAAAAATTCAAAACTGATCGTGCCTTGGGAGCCGACGATCTCGATCGCATCCTCACCGTGCCTGCTCACATAACACCACGAGCCGTAACCCTGCACGCCGCTGGCATGCCGCCAGGTGGCAGTCACCGTGTCTTCCACGTCGTACAAACCAGCCTGGTTGCTGGCGATGCCATGCACTTCTTCGATGGCACCAAACAAAAAGTCGAACACGTCCAGTTCGTGGATACCCATGTCCAGGAACTTGCCACCGCCCGCCACGGCTGGCATCAGCCGCCAGGGCAGTGTGGCCCGCGACAAATCCTCCGGCGCCGGGGGCTGATGTTGCACCGCGCGCACATTGCGCACTTTGCCAATGGCACCGCTGTCGATCCATGCCTTGACCTGCAGAAAACGTGGCATGGCGCGGCGGTAAAAAGCGACGAACAGGCGCACACCTTTGTGCTCACAGGCGTCGACGATCTCGCGGCATTCTTCAAACCGCATGGCCATCGGTTTTTCGACATACACATGTTTGCCCGCCTTGGCGACCAACAGCGCCAAAGGCTTGTGGGATGAGGGTGGTGTGGCGATATAGACCGCGTCAATGTCCGGGTCGGCCACCAATTCTTCATTGGTCTGGTAGACCTTGGCAACGCCATGACGCGCCGCAAACGACTGTGCCTGCGCGCCGTCGCTGCTGGTCACGGCCAGCAGGGCGCTTTGGTTGGCCTTGTAGAAGCCCGGCCCGCTCTTGACTTCGGCGACCGCGCCGCAGCCAATCATTCCCCATCGAATTGTCTTCATGGTCTGCCTCACGCCAGCAGGGCGGCGCGCACCTTGACCACCACTTTGCGAATCTCTTGGGGGGCGCCTGCGGCACACCCGGGGCGATGGACGTCAGTGGGCAAAAAGACGGCAAAACTGCCTGGGGTCATGGTCAGCGTGGATTCGTTTTCCATGCCGGTGTAGAGCAGCAGGTCGCGTTCAGCCAGCATGTCTTTGCCAACCTGGTTGTTGCCGGTGTCGGTGGCCACGCCAATCTGTTCGCTGCCACGCACCAGAAACTGCACGTCAATGTTCTGGCGGTGGACTTCCGGATGGGTCTCGCCAATGGGGCGCGTCATCATGTCAATCACCTGAACAATGATGTCCTTGCCCTGCAACTCGTAGTTGCCAGCGGGCAGGGCGGCGAAATCTGTCGTCTTGAGGTGCTCGACAGCCGTCCTGAGCGGTGCTGGCAGCCAGGCGAAGCTGGTGTCCAGGTCTTTGACGTTTCCAAAAATCATTTTTTCAACTCCTCGAGTGGGTGCAATGGCCGATGCTGCCGGGTCAGGACATGCATCTTCAGTGACAAAGCGCCACGCCCAACCGACAGGTCGACGTGGCGCTCTGGGGTTCAACGGCAAAAATTACTTGGTGTCGCGCTGGGCATCAATGGCCTTGATGACATCAGCACCGCCAAACTTGGCGACGAAGGTGTCACGGCCAGCCTTGGTGGCTTCCAGGAACGGCCCACCATCCACTTTTTCAACCACCTGCATGCCGGCTTTCTTCAGATCGCCAACGATCTTGGCGGTGCCGTCGTTGTTGAGCTTGCGCTGGTATTGACCGGCCTCACGGGCGGCTTCGACCAAGGCCTTTTGATGGGCTGGCGGCAGCGCGTCATATTTGGCTTTGTTCATCGCCAGGATGAGGGCGCTGTAGGCGTGGTTGGTCAAGCTCAGGTGTTTCTGCACTTCATACAGCTTGGCCGACCAGAGCACGCCAATCGGGTGCTCTTGGGCGTCCACGGTCTTCATTTCCAGCGCGGTGTACAACTCGGCCAGCGGCATCGGCACCGGGTTGGAACCCAGCAGCTTGAAGGCTTCGATGTGCGCCGGGCTGCCGGTGGTGCGCATCTTCATGCCTTTGAGGTCTTCGGGTTTGGTGATCGGACGCAGGTTGTTGGTCATGTTGCGCCAGCCGTTGTCCCAGAAGGCCAGGCCCTTCATGCCGAATGCGTCAAGCTTGTCGAGCATGTCCTGCCCCACCTTGCCGTCCAGCACCCGGTAAGCGTGTTCCGCGTCCTTGAACATGAAGGGGATGTCGAACACGCCGAGCAGCGGCACCATGCCGCCGTAATTGGCCGAGCCGGAAATGGCCATGTCGATGGTGCCGCCGCGCACACCGGCAATCGCTGCCTGGAACGCACCGAGCGAGCTGTCCGCAAAAATCTTGATGTCCAGCGCACCATTGGTCTTGGCCTTGAGCAGCTCATTGAAGCGCTGACCGGCAATCGACTGGGTATCGGTGCGGGGAGCTTCCGATGAAAAGCGCAGCGTTTCGGCGCTGACTGTGCCCACTGTCCCAGCGACCAGGCCGATGGCCATGAAAGACGCCAATAAACCATTTTTCAACTTCATTTCACTTCTCCTCGATTAAAGAAACAACAAGGTGCAAACACATCCGTTCCTGAGGCACCCGGCGCTGCCGCCGAAGCCTTGGGAAAAGATTCAGGACCGCCCGACTCATGAGATCCATCTCAACGGGGCAAGAATGAGGGCCGGGAACAAGGTGAACAACAGCAACAAGCCGAGCATGGCCGTCAGGTAGGGCAACACCCCTTTGACACATTGTTCAAACGGTAACTTGGACACACCGGTGATCACGTTCAGCACATTGCCCACCGGTGGCGTGATCAGCCCGATCGAGCAGTTCAGGATGAACAACACGCCGAAGTAGACCGGGTCAATACCGGCTTCGCGCACCAGCGGCATCAGCACCGGCACCAGAATCAGCACCGTGGGGGTCAGGTCCATCACCATGCCAACGATCATGATGAACAGCATCATGGCCAAGAGCAAAATGGTGGGTGAATCTACCAGCGGTTGCATCAGGTCCACCACCATCAGCGGCACTTCGGCAATGGTGATCAGGAAGGCCGACACCGCCGAGGCCGCCACCAGCAGCATCACGATGGCAGTGGTTTCAGCCGCGGCAAACAGCACTTCGAACAGGTCACGCACCTTCATTTCCCGGTAAACGAACAGGGCCACAAACAGCGAATACATGGCTGCCACGGCACCGGCTTCGGTCGGCGTGAAGATGCCGCTACGGAATCCACCGACGATGATCACTGGCAGCAGCAAAGCCCAGGCCCCTTCTTTCACCGACTGCCAGATTTCCGATTTGGTAGCCTTCTCGGTCATGGCCATTTGGGATTTGCTTGAGCGCCACCACCACACCAGGGCGAGCGCCACACCCATCATGATGCCGGGTGCAATACCCGCCAGGAACAGCTTGGAGATCGACACACCGCTGGCGACACCAAAGATGATGAACGGGATCGACGGCGGAATGATCGGGGCGATGATGCCGCCGGTGGCGATCAGACCCGCCGAGTCACCCGGCTGATAACCGGCCTTCCTCATCATTGGCAACAAGACCATGCCCAGCGCGGCGGTGTCGGCCGCGGCCGAGCCCGACAAGCTGGCCATCAACACCGAGGCAATGATGGCCACGTAGCCCAGACCACCTTGCTTGTGCCCGACCAGCTTCAAAGGCAGGTCCACAATGCGTTTGGAGATGCCGCCGGCATTCATTAACTCACCGGCCAGCACAAAGAAGGGAATCGCCAGCAGCGGGAAACTGTCGGCACCGGTCACCAGGTACTGCGTCATGATCTGAAAATCGACCATGTCGAGCTGGAACATCAGCGCCAGGCCACACAGCAGCAGCGAAAACGCGACCGGAATACCCAAGAAGATGCAGCCCAGCAGGCTGCCCAGAAAGATCGCGATAGTCATTCTGGTGCTCCCTTGCCCGAATGAGCGATCTGGCGCCAAACCCGCACCAACAGCAAAACGCCAACAATGACGCTGAACGGCACACTGGCAAAGTACAGCGTGGCTACCGGCAGGTCACTGATGGGCAGATAGTTGGCCATGTTGGATTTGGTCAGCTGCCAGCCACCAATCAGGATCAGGACACAACAGGCCAGCATGGCCAGACTGCTGAGAATCCCGACCACCCGCTGCATGTTGGCAGACAACATCCGCAAAAAGGTATCGACCCGCACATGCCGGTTGCGGATGAACGCGGAGATGCCGCCCAGAAAGGTCAACCAGACAAACAGATAACGCCCGATTTCCTCGGTAATGGCCAAGTTCGAGTTGAACCCGTAGCGCAGCACGACGTTCAAGAACACCAGCGTGGTCATGCTGCCGATGATCAGCACCATCAACCATCGCAACAGGCGCTCCGCTGGATTGGCTTTGGATAATTCAGACATGTTTCCAACTCTCCTCACTATGTGTATGAATGGCGATCAAAGGCCGTTCTGTTGCATTCGGGACAGCGCAGCGGTTTTGTTCTCTAGCGCCCCATCCAGCCACCATCCACGGTGAGGATGGTGCCGTTGACGTAGTCGGACGCGTTGGAGGCCAGGTACACGGCGGCACCCACCATGTCTTCGGGGCGGCCCCAGCGGGCAGCGGGAATGCGTTCCAGAATCTGGCGGCTGCGGTTGGCGTCGGCCAGCAGCGCGGTGTTCATGTCGGTGTCCATGTAACCCGGTGCAATGCCGTTCACGTTGACGCCCTGGCTGGCCCATTCGTTGGACAGCGACTTGGTGAATTGCGCCACGGCGCCCTTGCTGGCCGCATAGGCTGGCACGGTGAGCCCGCCCTGGAACGACAGCAGCGAGGCGATGTTGATGATCTTGCCCTTGCCTTGTGCCAGCATGAGTTTGCCGACTTCCTGGCACATGAAAAAGACCGCGCTCATGTTCACGCCAACCACAAAGTCCCAGTCCTGACGCGGAAACTCGGCGGCCTTGTGACGGCTTTGCACACCGGCGTTGTTGACCAGGATGTCGATGTGGCCAAAGTCGGCCTTGACCTGGGCCACCAGAGCGGGAATGCCGTCGATGTTGGACAGATCAAATTCGTAGAACTTGGCGCGTTGCCCGGCGGCGGTGATCTGGTCGAGCACATCCTGATCATGATGGCGGCCGACCACGGCCACATCGGCACCGGCTTGGGCCAGACCCACGGCCATGGATTTACCGAGACCGCGGCTGGCGCCAGTGAACAGGGCAACCTTGCCCTGGAGGTTAAAAATGTCGAGCATGTCGGTTCCTTGAAGTATTCAGGTGAGCAGCTGCTGATCAGGCTTGCGCCTCAAGCTGAAACAGCATCTTGATGGCGTCGGTGTTACCGGTCAGCAGGTTGCGGAACTGTTCGGGCGCCTCTTCCGGCGTGGCCACGGTGAGCAGCCGCTCAAAGTTGACGCGCCCGCTTTGCAGGATGGCAATGGCCACCTCAAAGTCGCGCCGCTCGTACACGCGGGTGCCCACCAGGGTGAGTTCCTTGAACTCGACCTTGAGCAGGTCCACTTCCGGCGGTTTCTTGTAAGAGCCCACCACCACGCTGGTGCCCTGCACCCGTAACACGTCCAGAATGCTGGCGTGCACGCTGGGGTGGGCGGCGCAGTCAAAGGTCAGGTCGGCATTACGGCCCTGGGTCACTTCAAGCACTTTTGCCTTGATGTCGTCCTTGGCTGCATCGATGGTGATGAAGCCGAGTTCTTGCGCCACTTTCAGACGGTTCGGGTTGGCTTCCACCACCATCACTTTGGAGGCGCCGAAATACTGCAGGCAACCGGCCACACACAGGCCAATCGGGCCCGCGCCATACACCACCGCGCTGTCGCCCGGTTTGTAACCCGAGCGGCCAACCGCGTGCACACCGACCGCGACGGGTTCGATGAAGGCACCGAGCTTGAGCGAGAAACCCACCGGGATCGGCATCACCTTGTCTTCAGGCACCTTGACGTATTCGGCCATGCCGCCGTCAAAGTCGATACCGATCAGTCGCAAGGTGTTGCAGACGTGGGCGTAACCGTTTTTGCACGGTGCACAGGTGCCGCAGCTCACCAGCGGGTACACCGTGACCGGCGTGCCGGGTGGCAAGGTGCTGTGACCCTTGACGATGGTGCCGGAAAACTCGTGGCCCATCACCAGCGGCGCCTTGGCGCGGGGGTGTACGCCCTGATAAATGATCATGTCCGAGCCGCAAACGCCTGCATAGGCGACCTTGATCAGCACTTCGCCCGCGCCCGGTTCCGGCACGCTTTTGTCGGCCATTTCAACTTGCTGCGTGGCCTTGTATTGGATACTTTTCATGAACATGTCTCCTCAGAATTGGTTGACTTGGTACATCGGGGTTTCACCACGCAGAACGCGTCGGGTTTCTTCCGCGGCCTTGCGTTTGAGTTCTTGTGCCGACTCTTGCGAGTGCCAGGCCATGTGCGGCGACACCAGAAAGTTGTCGTGTTGGAACAAGGGATGCGCGGGCGAGCCGGGCTCGGTGCTGAGCACATCGAGTGCCGCGCCAGCGAGCAGTTTGTCTTCCAGCAGGGTGTTCAGGGCGGTCTCATCCACAATCGATCCGCGGGCCGTGTTGATCAGGTAGGCGCTGGGTTTCATCAGGCGCAGCTTGGCTTCGTCGAGCAAATAGCGTGTGCTGTCGTTGAGCGGGCAATGCACCGACACCACGTCAGAGCGGCGCAGCAGGTCGTCCAGACTGACAAACTCCACGTAGTCGGGGCGGGTGGCGGGGTCCACAAAGGGGTCATGCGCCAACACCTTCATGCCCAGCGCATGGGCCTTGTGCGCCATGGCGCTGCCGATGCGGCCAATGCCCACAATGCCGATGCTCTGCACCTGGTGGCGGTGGATCGGGCGCATCAGCCGGAAGTCCCACTGGCCGCTTTTCACCAGCGTGTTGGCCAAAGCGATCTTGCGGGTCAGGCACAACATCATCGCCAGCGCATGGTCAGACACCTCGTGGGTGCCGTAATCGGGCACATTGCTCACCACAATGCCCAGCTCGGCGGCTGCCTTCAGGTCGACCGTGTCGACGCCCACGCCATAACGCACGATGACTTTGCATTTGGGCAGTTGCGCCAGCACGCGCCGGGTCATGGGCGCATACATGATGATCAAGCCTTCGGCCTCGGCGCATTGGGCAATGACATCGTCTTCGGTCTTGCAGCGCAACCACGGCACGTCCGGGCAGATGTCGGCCAGCACGGCCCGCTCGATGTCCACTGAGGCGTGATCACAATCCACGATCAGCACCGCGTGTTGGTTGCCAGGCTGGTTGACACCAGCTGCTGGGGATGTAGGTTCAGTAACCGCCATGATGGACCACCCGCTACAAAAAAGAAAAAAACGCTAACTGTTGGAAGCCACCCTCAGGCGGCAGACAGCGGTGCCACGCCCAGTGTGGCGGCGCACGCGGCCAGCTTGGTCAGGGTGGCCTCGCTCAGCTGGATACCTTCTGTCTGGGCGCGCAAAATGTTGCGATCCGCTTGATCACCCGGCAGCCGAACCGGAACCCCTTCTTGGGCGGGTGCGCTGGCGCGGCAGGCATCACCGATGAAGTCCATCTGTGCCACAAAGCTCTCGGTACCCGCAAACGCCTCTGGGTCCAGCAGCTGCAGAAAGACGTTGCCACCCCAGCGTTTGGGCGCGTCCAGCCGCCCTTGGCCCGACAAACCTTGGGTCAAAGCCTCCACCATCAGCGCCAGACCAAACCCTTTGTGGCCGTATTCGGCACCGCCCAGCAGCAACAAGGAGCCGCGCGGTGTGGTCTGCTCCAGCACCCGCGGGTCGGTGGTGGGGTTGCCCTGGTTGTCGATCAGCCAGGGGTGATCAAAATCCACGCCGGCAGCGGCCTTGGTCCGGGCCATCGACACGGTGGTGATCGAGGCAGAAATGTCCACCAGCACCGGCCCCTTGGTGCCGGGGTAACCGATGGCAAACGGGTTGGGCGTCATCACCGGCTCGCGCCCGCCAAACGGGGCCACAAATTTGCCGCTCGGGTCTGAGGTCGCCAGAATCGCCACGTAGCCCTTGTCGGTGGCCTGTTTGACCAGTGCGGCCAGGCAGGCAATGTGGTGGCTGCGCCGCATGACCGCGGTGACCACGCCGTGTTCTTTGACTCGCTCAAACGCGATGTTCAAGGCTTTGTCCACCAGCCAGAGCCCGGGCAGGTAGTGGCCGTCCCAGACGATGGTGGAGCCGGTGTCCTTGACCACCTCGGGCTCGCCGTCCTTGGTCATCAGCTGGTTGTTGAGCTGGTCAATGTAGAGCGGAATCAGCGCCGTGCCGTGGGTATGGCGCTGCATCATGTCGGTCAAGGTCAGCAGGCGCGCCACCGTGGCGGCTTTGTCGTCTGCCATACCGGCTGCTGACAACAGGTCTTGTGAAAACCGAGTCAGTTCTTGTACTGAGACCGCGGGACGGAGGGTCATGGCGCGTTGACGTTACGGCTAAGCAACGTTTCCAAAAAGTTACTTGAAACTCGGTGGTCAGACCACCAAACGTATATTTCGGCGGGAGTTTAGTCCTGGTTTCCACATTTGCTGTAGTGGTAAACCACTAGATGAATTTTTGGTATACCAATTAAGATGTTGGCTGCCTCCTTGAGGCGGGTGCGGGTGGGCCATGGTTGCAGCCAGCGTCCCGGCCCTTGTCGGCAGTGTTTGGTTTGCGCGGCCTGTTAGCATCTTGATGGCGTCCACGGCCCGGCCTGGGCGGTATTTACAGGGATAGGCATATCTATGGCAATGGAACTGATGACACCCGGCGTGCAAGGCACAGAGCTTGTGGATGACGTCAATGTTGACCGCGCGTATCTTCGACTGGCCAACCAGATTGGCGAGTTGTTGACCAAGTCCGGTCTCAAACCGGGCGACCGGTTGCCCTCCGAGCGCGCACTGGCTGACCAATTTGAGGTCAGCCGAACCTCGGTGCGAGAGGCCATCATCGCCATGGAACTCCACGGTATTGTGGAGGTGCGGGGTGGCTCCGGGGCGTATCTGGTCCAACCACCTGTGCGGGTTTACGGCACGACCGCTTTTATGCCCGAGTCAGGCCCGGGTCCGTTTGAGTTGCTCAGGGCGCGCTGCCTCATCGAATCCGAAGTGGCCTTTGTCGCGGCGGAAACGCGCAAGGATTCTGATTTAGACCGGATTTTTGAGGCCCTGGCGGACATGCGCCTCTACATTGACGACAAGGCGGCCAACATCGCGGCCGACCGGCGTTTCCATGTCTGTATTGCGGACGCCACGGGCAACAGTGTGTTGCTGCAGATGGTGACCGCCATGTGCAACCAGACCAAAAGCCCGGTCTGGAACAAGATGGACCAGCACTTTCACTCGGCCGCCATGCGCGAAGCCTCTCAGAACGACCACCAGTTGATTTTTGACGCCTTGCTCGCTCGCGACCCGTTCGCGGCACGGGCTGCCATGCGCGCGCACCTGGAGCGGGTCATCAAGGAATTTTCACAAAGCTGGCGATAACGCCCGCCTGGCCGCTTTACAAGCTGCCCACAAAGTCCAGCGGCGCAGGCCGCACACGCGCGGGTTTGCGTTTGGACACCGTGCCCACATTGATGCAACACACCGCCTGTTCGCCCTCGCTGAGCGCAAACAGCTGGCGCAGCGGCTCGGCGCGCATCGCCTGGCCACTGGTCAGACCACTGCCAAACCCCATACTGTGGGCACACAGCAGGATGTTCTGAATCGCGGCGCCCAGTGACACCATGCGCTCCAGCGGGTCAATGTCGGGTTCGGCCGGGCCGAGGCGGGCAATCGCCAGCGCCAGAAACGGTGCCCGGAAGGCTTTTTCGCGCGCCGATGCGATTTGTTGCTCGGTGGCCTCGGCATCGCGGTCCACCAGGGCCTGGGCAAACACGTCGGCCAGCAACGGGCGCTTGTCTGTCGGCACCAGCACAAAGCGCCATGGCCTGATTTCACCATGGTCGGGCGCAGCAGCGGCCGCCAGAAACAGGTCATGGGTCTGATCTGCGCTCGGGCCGGGCGCCACCAGCCGCCTGGGGGAGATGTTTTGGCGCGTGGTGATCAGGTTCAGCGTAAAACTGGTTTCTTCTGAACGGTCTGCGCAGGCGTCATCGGCTGCGCTGGTAGGTGTTGGGTTAGTCATGGCCGCTAGTGTGCCAGCGAACAGACCGGCTGCCCCCATCCGCCTATAACCCCCGGTATCAAGCGTGATCCTGCGCTTGATGGAATTACAGGAGATGAATAATGACGATAACCTCAAGCCGCTGGCTCGCAGCTTTGTTGGGCTTGGCCGCCGTGTTGGCCGTGGGCTGCAGCAGCCTGAAAACCCCCGCCACCGCCGATGTGGCGGTGTCAAAAGCCGCCGTTGACAACGCCGCCAGTGCCGGCGGTGTGCAATACGCACCGGTCGAGATGATGGCTGCACGCGACAAAATGGTGCTGGCCAACAAGGCCATGGCCGACAAAGACTACAAGCTGGCGCGAGAACTCGCCGCCCAGGCCGAGGTCGATGCCAAGCTGGCCCAGAGCAAGGCCAATTCCGCCAAGGCACAGGCCGCCGCCAAGGCGCTGCAAGACGACATCCGTGTGCTGCGCACCGAGCTTGAGCGCAACAACTGAAGCGCCGTTCACCCCACCCATACCCACTGGACTTTCTCATGAAACACAACTACCTCACCCCCATCGTTCTGGCCGTGGCCGCCTTGCTGGCAGCCTGCGGCTCCACGCCCAAAGCCACGTCCTTGCTCGACCAGACCCGCGCCGAATACCGCATGGCACAAGCCAGCCCGGCTGTGGCCACCTACGCCCCGATGGAGATGAAACTGGCCACCGACGCCATGACCAAAGCCAACGCCAGCGCCGCCGAGCGTGACAGCGACGCCGAGATCGACCGGCTGGCCTACCTGGCGCGGCAAAAAATTGCCCTGACGCAGGAAGTTACCAAACGCAAGGTTGCCGAGGCCGAGGTGGCCAACGCTGGCAAACAGCGTGACCAGCTGGTGCTGGACCAGCGCACCAACGAAGCCAACGCCGCCCAGATCCGGGCCAACACGGCCAATCAGGCCGCAGTGATTGCCCAGAACGATGCCGCCAACGCCAAGCAGCAAACCCTGCTGGCCCAGGACGAAGCCGCCGCCGCGCAAGCGCGCAACGCCCAACTGGAAGCCCAGCTGAGTGATCTGGCCGCCAAAAAGACCGAGCGCGGCCTAGTCATCACCCTGGGTGACGTGTTGTTTGGCACCGATCTGTCGCAACTCACCAGCGCGGGCATGGCCAGTGCCCAAAAGCTCGCCACCATTCTGCAAAACAACCCCAAGCGCAATGTGCTGATCGAAGGGTTTGCCGACAGCACCGGTGCGTCGGATTACAACCAAGCGCTGTCCCTGCGCCGCGCCACCGCCGTGCAAACGGCGCTCACCCAGTTTGGCATCGCACCAGGGCGCGTGGCCATGCAAGGTTATGGCGAGGCCTTCCCGGTGGCCGCCAACGACACGGCGCCAAACCGCCAGTTGAACCGCCGGGTCGAGATCGTTTTGTCGGACGACAGCGGCCAGATCCGGGCCCGCTGATCCCCACCCGGGGCGACGCGCACAGCCGTCGCCTCGCTGTCCATACCTGCCACTGAGGTGAATTCGGGCAGCGCAACACACCGTTGCGCTGCCCGTTGTCATGGTGCTGCCGCCCGCTCGCGCGTGATCAGGGTTTTGGCTCGGTGTCGCCTTGCAGCGCTTTGCCCAGCTGGTCCACCACGCCGGACCAGTCGGAGTCCTGGCTCAGGGATTCGCGCAGAAAGGCAGCCTGCGCGGGGGTCCAAAACGTCGCATCGGGCAGCCGATTGCCCGCCGGTAGCGGGGTGTGCCGGGCCAGAAACCGGGCAATGCTCTGGTCGTCATTGGGCAGACCCAGCTGCGCAAACAGATCGCTGAAGTGGGGGAGGGTCGTGTTCATGCTGCGTGCCTCCGAACCCAGGCCACATACTGGTCCATCCAGCCTTGCAAAAACTTTTTGCTGCCGACCCCAATGTTGCCGTCCGCGTCAAATAGATCGTCCTTGGCCTGGATGAAGGCCTCGGGCTGACCCAGCGTGGGCACGTCCAGATAGGCCAGCACATTGCGCAGGTGCTGCTGCGCCAGCGCGGTCCCGATGGCACCCACCGACACGCCCAGCACACCGGCAGGCTTGCCCGCCCAGGCGCTGGCACCATAGGGGCGCGAGGCATGGTCGATCGCGTTTTTCAGCACTCCGGGCATCGAGCGGTTGTACTCCGGCGTGACAAACAGCAAGCCTTGGGCGGCCTGGATCTCCGATTTGAGCCGCAGCACGGGCACCGCCTGCTGCGCGTCGTCGTCCTGGTTGTACAGCGGCAGGTCGCCGATCTGGATCTGCTGGAAGGTGAAATCCGTCGGTGCCAGCCGGGTCAACGCGGTAGCGAGTTTTTTGTTGAACGAGTCCTGTCGAAGACTGCCCACCAAAACGGCGATATGGATAGGGGCCATGGTTTTCTCCTCAAAAAAAAGGATGGTGCGTCAGCACTGTGCAGGTGACTGTGCGCCAGCGAACGTTGGGTGGCCGATGACCATCAAAGCGTCGCGGGTATCAACAGCCTGGCTTGAAGTGGTTACCGTGTTGGCGCACAAAGGTTTTTCAAAACGGTTCTTGGGATCACACCTTGTTGATGAAAGGGATGCCGCCATGAATCCAGACACGTTGCCCGCCGGGGTGTTGTGGGGCGCACAAACCGCCCGCAGCCTGCATTTTTTTGCCATTGGCGAGCAGCGCATGCCGCTCGACATCATCCACGCGCTGGCCTGGATCAAGTGGGCCAGCGCCTGCGTCAACCGCGACCTGCAGTTGCAAGACCCCCGCAAGGCGCAAGCCATTGCCGACGCCGCCCAGCGGGTGGCGCACGCCGAATGGGATGGCGAATTTCCGCTGTCGGTGTGGCAAACCGGCTCGGGCACCCAAAGCCACATGAATGTCAACGAAGTCATTGCCACACTCGCCAGCCGGGCGCTGGGGCAGGGCGGCAGCAGCCCCCCGTTGGTGCATCCCAATGACGACGTCAACCTGGGGCAGTCGTCCAACGACGTGTTTCCCAGCGCCATGCACATCGCGGTGGCGCTGACAACGCAACAGACCCTGCTGCCCGCGCTGGACGAGTTGCGTGCGGCGCTGGCTGCCCAGGCGCAGGCATTTGAGTCGGTGGTCAAGATCGGCCGCACCCACTTGCAAGACGCCACCCCGGTCACGCTGGGCCAGGAGTTGGGGGGGTATGGCGCCCAACTCACGCTGTGCCGCGACAGCCTGGTGTTTGCGCTGGGCGCGGTTCACACGCTGGCCCTGGGCGGCACGGCGGTCGGCACCGGTCTCAACACCCACCCGGAATTTGGCGCCCGTGTGTGTGCCATGTTGGCAATCCGGCTGGGTTTGCCGCTGCGCCAGGCCAGCAACCTGTTTGCCGCCATGGCGGGCCATGAAGCGCTGGTGGCCTTGCACGCCAGCCTGAAGATGCTGGCGGTGGCGCTCACCAAGATCGGCAACGATCTGCGCCTGATGGGCAGCGGCCCGCGCGCCGGGCTGGGTGAGGTCACGCTACCGCAAAACGAACCCGGCAGCTCCATCATGCCCGGCAAGGTGAACCCGACGCAGGTGGAGGCGCTGACCATGGTCTGTGCGCAGGTGCTGGGGCATGACGTGGCGATCAGTTTTGCCGCCAGCCAGGGCCAGTTTGAACTCAACGTCTACAAACCGCTGATCGCCCTGAACGTGCTCGACAGCCTGCGCCTGCTGGCCGATGCCATGCGCAGTTTCGCCAGGTTTTGCGTGGTTGGCATGGTGGTCAACCAGGCGCGTGTCGACGCGCTGCTGCAAAGCTCGCTGATGCTGGTGACGGCGCTGGCGCCGCACATTGGCTACGACCGCGCGGCCGCCATTGCCCAACATGCGCAAACCCACCACATCACACTGCGCCAGGCCGCGCTGGCCTTGGGCACGGTGACCGCCGAGCAATTTGATGCCTGGGTGGACGCGCGGCGCATGGTCGGCACCCCGCAGACGGACTTGATGCGTGGCCCCTGAACCACACCAACCCTGCTGTGTTCGCCAGCCCACCGACAGCGCCGCCACAAGCACCTAAGCTGCAGTTTTTAAAGGACAAACCATGAAATACACCCTCTTGATTTCCGCCGTGATCGCCACACTGAGCTTGGTCGCCTGTGAGCGCGAAACGGTGGTCACACCCGCACCGGCCACCGTCGTGGTGCCCGGCCCGGCCGGCCCCACAGGCGCGACTGGCGATCAGGGTGCGACCGGCGATCAGGGTGCCACCGGCGATCAGGGTGCCACCGGTGGGCAAGGCGCCACCGGTTCGACGGGTGATCAGGGCGCCACTGGCGCTACCGGTAACACAGGCAGCGGCACCACGGTGATCGTGACGCCACCGGCATCCGCGCCAGCCAACTGATGCCACGCGCAGGTCTGGCTGGTAGCAGCCAGCCCTGCGACCCAGCGCGCTTGCCGGTGTGAGCGTGCAGCCTCTTGGGTTTGTACAAAAAAGCGATCCGCACTTTGAGAAAAGGGCGGATCGCTTTTTGCTGGACCGGGTCATCACACCAAGCCTCAGGGCAGGTTTTGTCGCCCAAAAGCCTGGTCAACCCGATCACAGCGCCTGGATTGCTGGTGCGGTGGTGCCGTAGTCGTCGTGCACGTCCTTGGCCCAGGTCTGGTCCGACATGTTGGGCCAGTTGTCCTTGTCAAAGCCGGGGGCTTTTTCCAGGCGGTCTTTGGCC
>Ga0075012_10002177_pt1 | contig 19401 bp, 13 predicted proteins | sample All_14_2_FD_71474 | JGI IMG/M metagenome (GOLD analysis project Ga0075012, IMG submission 71474) | Freshwater microbial communities in response to fracking from Pennsylvania, USA - Allegheny Zone_MetaG_DW_15 | ecosystem: Environmental > Aquatic > Deep subsurface > Groundwater > Drilled... | reverse complement strand
CGCTGATGATCATTGCCATCGGCATCACGGCGCTGGTCGGCATCCTCACGGCCATTGACAACATGATTTTCTCCCTCAACGACAACTTTTCTGGGTTGGGCGCCAATTCGTTCACCATTCACCCGAAGGGTGCGGAACTGAGCGGCTCGGAAGGTGGCCGTCGGCAAAAGCGGGGCGAGTCCATCTCGCTGAAGCAGGCGCTGGAGTTCAAGGAGCGCTTCGACTACCCGGCCAGAGTGTCCGTGTCGGTGGATTGTACCAGCAATGCCTTCATCAAGCATGGCGATGAAAAAACGAACCCCACCGTCTCCGTCGTGGCCATTGATGAAAATTACATCGAGGCGAAGGGCCATGAAATCCAGTTCGGTCGGGCGTTTACCAATCAGGAAATCATGAACGGCGGCAACAAGGCCATCATTGGCTCGGACATCGTCAAGACCCTGTACAACGACAAGCCGGAGAAAGCGCTGAACACGGACATTGCCATCGGCAACCTACAGTTCAGGGTAGTCGGGGTGATGAAATCGAAAGGCTCCGCCATGAACCAGAGCGAAGACCGGGTGGTGCTGATCCCGCTTTTGGATGGCAAAAAATACTACGCCTCTGAGGGTCAGAACTACAACGTGATGGTCACGCTGAACGACGCCACCCAGATGGAGCAAGCGGAATCGAACGCCATTGGCATTTTCCGCAGCGTGCGCCGCCTCTTGGCCATCCAAGGAAACGATTTTGAGATTTTCAAAAGCGACAGCCTCGTGTCCATTATCAAGGAAAACACCACCAACCTGCGTGCCGCAGCTGTGGCCATCGGCCTGATGACACTGCTGGGCGCTGCCATTGGCTTGATGAACATCATGCTCGTTTCTGTCACAGAGCGCACCCGTGAGATTGGCATTTCAAAGTCCCTAGGCGCTACCCGCAAAAACATACTTTGGCAGTTCCTCACGGAGGCCGTTATTATTTGCCAAATGGGCGGCGTGGTGGGCATCTTCCTTGGTATCATCGCCGGTTTCGGTGTGACGGCGGCCATTGGCGGCAATTTCGTCATGCCTTGGAACTGGATTATCATGGCCATCATCGTTTGCACCATCGTGGGGCTGGGTTCTGGGTTGTACCCGGCCATGAAGGCCGCACGCCTCGACCCCATCGAAGCACTGCGGTACGAGTAAATCTTCATTTTTTTCCAAAAAAGAAAGGGGCTGCCCACTTGGGCAGCCCCTTTCTTTTTTGGAAAAAAATCCCAAACACTACTTCGTAGCAAGTGCGTAGGAAAAGCCGATAAGATAATAAAACTGAAGCGGGTTGTCGTCCCTTTTGGCAGCAAGGGCTTCCTGCTTGTTTTTGCGCAAGCCAAAGTCAAAACCAACACCGACGCCCTTGATGGCGGTGGTGAGGCCGTTTATCCAGGTCCAGTTGTGAAGGTCGCTGCTTTTGTAGCTGAAGAAGCCAGAGAAGTTTGACTTCCAGGCGAGGCCGGGAATGAGTTCCCGTTTGTAGTCGGCCACCACTTTGCAGCCCAACGAGGACTCGTAGTTGAAGTCGCTGTCAGAGAAGACGAAGTTGTAGTTCAGCGGATGGAGGACCACGACCATATCGGTGACAGGCGTCCAGGTCGCCCCCGCTCCAATGTCGAGGTAGCCGGGGTTGTTGAACTTGCCATCCAAGATGGAGGTACGATACTCGCCGAGGGTCGAGATGGCCCATTTCTCCGAAAGTTTGTAGCCGAAAAGGGAGGTAACGTTGAATGCATCGGCAGCTACTTGGAAGTCAGGATTGTCGTCGCCCACGTCTTCGTTGTCGAATTTGAGCCAAGCGAGGGCCAAGTTGGCGTTGTTTCGCCAGAAGTACTTGCGTTGTTGGAGGTTGGCGAAGCCGCCCGTGGTCAGGCCAATGTTGACGGCGGTTGTGTTCGGCGTGGACTTGGGCAGCCAGTTGTTGAATCCAGAGATGCTGAGGCCGAGCGTTCCTTGCAGGCCCACGTCCCAGCGTGGATATGGGGTAGTTTTGTCGTTGAGGTCGGCCACTTCGGCTTTGAGGCCGTCCACTTTCCCCTTCAGCTCGGCCAGTTGGGCTTCGAGCGGGGCCAGTTCGGCTTCCTTGGCGGATTTGGTAGCTTTTAGCTCTTCGATGGACTGCGCAAGGAGGGCGTAATTGAGAGCCAAGAGCATGAAGGTGGAGAGTAAAAGTCTTTTTTTCATCGTCAGAAGTTTTTGTTTTGGTGAAAAAATCAACAAGGTGTAAACGTACAAAAAAACATTACCCTAGCTGTTTTTCACTGTTAAATATTTCGACTTTATCTGACGTGAGTTTTCTCAATGGTAACACAATGATTTTTCCTTCGCCTTGGAGCGTGATGGAAGTGCTGTCCATAGCTATCACTTTGCCTTTGGAGCCATCAATAGCCACATAGTCGCCCACCTTTACTTTGTTTTTGCTATAAAAAGAGGCCAGAAAGTTGGCCATGGTATCTCTCGAAGCAAAGCCGTAGCCAATGGCAAAAGCTCCCACCACACCGCCAAGTATGACAGTCAGGTTGGAGGTGATGAGCGAGGTCTCGATGCTGGCCTGCGCCATTGCGCTGATGGTGAGTGTGAGGAAAATAAGGTAGAAAACGAAGTTGGCGATGATTTTTCCAGAGGAAATGCCCAAGGCGTTTGTAGTTGCCAGAACGATGTTTTTCACAAACTCGGCCAAGTAAATCCCGAAAACAAAAAGTGTGAGCGCTGAAAGCAGTTTCGGCAGGTAAGAAATCAGGTCTTTTACCATCGAGGATACAATGGGCACGCCCAACACATCGGTCGCCATCATGACAAAGACCAACAGTAGGACATAGTAGGCCAGTTTTGAGATAAACGCACTCAACTTTAGTTTAAAGCCACCTTTTTGGGCAAACTCTGTTTCGTTGATTTTCTCGCCGTACTTGTCAATGTTCACGCTGGCCAACAGTTTCTCCAGCGCCTTGGAAACGACCTTTGCAATGCCCAAGCCGATTGCCATAACAATGGCAGCCTTGAAGATATTCACGGCTGAAGCGGCAAATTGTAAAAGCACTTGTTCTACTACTTCGATTATATCCATTTTGGTTGATTTTTATTTAGTGCGGCCAGAGCGGCACGGTCCTGCTTCAGTTGGATAAGTTCCTTAGGGGGTAACGGACTCCTCGCCACTGCCCGCTGTGCCCGGTGCGGGGGAATCCATGTCGGGGGCGGTCATGCCGCCCGGCAGCTCATTGCTTACGTTTTGGTCCAGTTCCTTGATAGTACCACCCAAGGTCAGGATGAACATCTCGAACACCTTCGGGATGTACAAATCCATAGCCTGCCCCATCATGGTCAATATCTGCAAGCTACCAAGGACGTGCTCCTCGATTTCTGGAGGGGGCGGGAACGACAGCTCGTCCTCCTCCATTAGTTGCTTGAAACTGTTGGTGGTGCTCATCAGTTAAAATTTAATTCATTCATCGGGGTATAGTTCATCATATACCATTTGAGCTTTGTGTTTGGCTCGTTTTATCTTCATTTTAATGGCACTTTCCGTCTTGTCCAGCATGTCCGCAATTTCCTTTATTTGCAGGTCATCCTGGTATTTCATCAATAGAATGGCCTTGTCGCCAATGGGTATTTTATCCAGCACTACTCGAAGGCGGTCGGCCTGCATGGTCAGCAGGGCCTCATCATGTACTTCGTCCACAAGGTCGGGCAACCGCTCCATATCATCGGAGAAAACATCGCCCATTTTTTTCTTCTTGCGGATGATGTCAATGCAGAAATTGTAGGTGATGGAATACACCCACGTCGAGAACTTGGCCTGTTCGGCAAACTGGCCAAGGTTCAAGAAAATCTTCATGAAAATATCCTGTGCTGCATCCCTTGCCAAATTTTCTTCTTTCAGCAAGGAAATACACTTGCCATATACCTTGCCGGAGTACCTCCGGTAAAGCAGGGTGAAATACCTCGCATCCTTCGTTGCAAGATATTTTCTGATAACATCTATGTCCTGTTCCGTGGAAATGTCCGTTGTTTCCATCAAACTGGCAAGTGCAATTTTCCTAGTGCAACCATGTGGGCTTCCTCATGGCTCGGCAAATTAAGAGGTTGATTTTCAATAGATTGCTTCAAAAAGTCCTTTGGATGAATGGGCGAAAGTAGGAAAATTACATCTTTGGAGGGGGATTTAGCTTTCTGACGAGGAAATGGGCCGTAGGGTACATGGTTTTAGCAAGTTTTTTACACGCCTGCGAAATAATGGCAAAAAAAAAGAGGCAGCGCTCTTGCAGCACTACCTCAGCCCTAACCAAATAAAACCAAATTATTTATCTTCGAATCATCAAAATCGAAACCGACTTTGACGATTTTTTTAGCTTGGTGTAAAAACTACTCTTAGTTTCTTGACGCTAAGGTAAATTGTTTTTGAACAAATTTGCAAGGCTTGAGTGAAAAATTTTTTAAAAAAATTTATCAATCTATGGGCTAAGCATCAAAATCAAGATAAAAGCGTTGGCGTTCGGCACTTGTTTCAAATTAATTTTTGGATAATTTTAGATTTGGCATTCGTAAATTTTAGATTTGGTCAATTTAAGGCTTTTGAACAAAAGCCACTTATTTTCGAAAAAAGCACAGCTTTGCCGCTGTTTTTTCAAAAAAATTGCAAATGAAAAATCACTCCTTTTTCCTCCTCCTTTTCATTTTTCTTAGTGTAGCGCCTACAGTTAGTGTGCTCAGCCAAGCAAAAACCGACACCGACACGGATGCCAAGTTCATCCGGCAGCTACATAATGCAGCCCTCACCGAAGGCAGGTGCTACCCTTGGCTTCATTATCTTACCAAACGTGTAGGCGCTAGGCTTGCAGGCTCTCCACAAGCCGCTGCCGCAGTGGAGTACACCTTTCAAATGCTGGACACGCTGGGCCTCGACTCGGTTTGGCTGCAGCCCTGCACCGTGCCGCATTGGGTGCGGGGGGACAAGGAAATTGTGCAGGTCACACAATCCAACATGGGCGAAGCTGGACTGCATGCCATCGCCCTCGGCAACAGTGTCGGCACTGGCGAGCATGGAATTTCGGGTGAAATTATCGCCGTCATGGGCGTTGATGAACTGGAAAAATTGGGCGAAGCCAAGATTAAGGGCAAAATCGTGCTGTTCGACAGGCCCTTCGACGCCACCAAGCTGAACACATTCGAAGCTTACAGCGGTGCAGTTGACCAACGTGGCAGCGGCCCATCCGAAGCTGCCCGGTTTGGTGCCATCGGCGTGCTGGTGCGTTCCATGGCCTCTGGCCTCGACGACGTGCCGCATACAGGCGGTACTGGCTACAAGGACGGAATTCCGAAAATACCTGCCTGCGCCATTTCCACCAACGATGCGGAACTGCTCGGCCAAATGCTCAAGACAGGCCCCGTGCGGGTTTACATGCGCACCACTTGCCAAATGCTGGCCGACCGGCCCTCTTTCAATGTCATTGGCGAAATCAGGGGCAGCGAGCACCCCGAAAAAATCATCGTCGTCGGTGGTCATTTGGACTCTTGGGACGTGGGCGAGGGTGCCCACGACGACGGCGCCGGCTGCGTACAGTCAATGGATGTCTTACAATTATTCAAACGGCTGAACTACAAGCCGAAATGTACCATCCGTTGCGTGCTTTTTATGAACGAGGAAAATGGACTGCGGGGCGGTCTGGCCTACGGCAGCGAAGCAGCGCGCAAGGGAGAAAATCACCTGGCCGCTATCGAAAGCGACCGAGGGGGCTTCACGCCAAGGGGCTTCACCGTGGACGGCGAGTCGGCGGGTGCTCCCGAAAAACTGAAGGCAATGCAAGCTTGGTCCTCCTTGCTGGCTCCTTACAACTTAACCATAAAAGGCGGCGGCGGCGGGGCCGATATTTCGCCGCTAAAAAAACAAGGTGCGCTGCTCATCGGCTACGAGCCTGATTCGCAGCGCTATTTCGATTATCACCACACTGCTGCTGACGTTTTTGAAGCCGTAAACAAGCGGGAACTGGAACTTGGAACCGCTGCCATGGCCAGTTTGGTGTACCTGCTCGACAAATATGGCCTCTAGTTTTTCTGTGTTTTCTAACAATTTGGAGTTACCACCTATATAAAAAACAAGCAAATATGTATTTGTATTGTAAGTATAGTTGTTACTTTGTGTTTTATTAGTGGACATCTCACCAATTTTTTGGCATTGCCGAGTTGGTATTTCTGACATCACAGCCTTTTTTAGCATGTCCGTAAGGCTTATCCAATCGAATCGCTAAATCGTCTGAACCAAGGCTGACTATCCCTTAAAGAGTTCCCACATTCCGATTTATCTGATTGCCGTCGTGTGCCCACTGGGCATGGGTCGGCATGTTGTCATTGTGCGTACTCCGCACTGTAGCTACAAGTTCGGTAAGCAATATTTCCCCCGTTGTTCAAAAAGTTGACAGCGGCGGGACAGGAAACTTTTTTATCATTTTTTAACCATTGACAATTTTTTACAACATGAAAAAGCAATTCATTACCATCGCTTGCACACTTGTAGCCATCATCTTCAACTTCAACGCCGCTAAGGCCCAGGAGCTTGCATTCATCACTGCCAGCCCGTACGCCCTTGCTGCCAAACTTCCTGCCTATTTTGATTTGAAAGCGGCTGATCCATCGAACGCCGAGCCAGCCAACGCCCTCGACTTGACGGGTCAAAGCCTAACGGAAGTTCCTGGCGACGTGCTGAACTCCAGCGCCGAGGTCATCACCCTCGACAGCAACCTGCTGAACGAACTACCCGCCACCATCGGCCAATGGTCGAACTGCCGCCAGCTCTTCGTCCGCCACAATTGGCTCACCAGCTTCCCAGAGGGCGCCTCGCAAATGTCCAGCCTGGAAATCATGGACCTCACCCGCAACCAGATTGACCGCCTGCCTGCCAGCGTCGGCAAGCTTTCTTCCATGAAAAAACTGGTGCTCGACCTGAACTACCTCGGCACACTGCCCGCCGAAATCGGACAGATGAAGTCCCTCAAGGAACTCAGCATCCGCTGGAACGCCCTGACGAAGCTGCCCGCAGAGATTGCGCAGCTACAGAGCCTGGAGGTGCTGAACCTGACGAACAACAACCTGAGCGAGCTGCCAGCCGAAATCAGCAGCATGAAGAACCTCAAGGTGCTCCGGGTCAACTTCAACAACATCCAGTCTCTGCCGAAGTCGTTGGCAAACCTGTCCGGCTCCCTCAAAATCCTCGACCTGTCAAACAACCCGATGGGAAGACAGTGGATTTCGGAGGTCAAGGCAATGCTGCCGAACACGCAGATTATTTTCTAAAACTGTCAGCCTTCATGTCTTAACACTAGGAACTTATTAATCCTACATCTAAAAAGCCGCCTGTGGTAAAACACTGGTGGCTTTTTTCTTTGCCATTCGCCTGCGGCAAATTTTTTTCGCCCTACCTTTGCGCCCCGGAACGAAGTAAGACCAGACTTCCCATTCGCCAACAGGTCGAATCGGAAGTCTTTTTTTAAAAAAGCAAACCGAAACACATCATGCCAAAAGATACTTCCATCAAGTCCGTCCTCATCATTGGTTCCGGCCCCATCATCATCGGACAAGCCTGCGAATTCGACTATTCTGGTACGCAAGCCAGCCGCTCGCTGCGGGAGGAGGGCATCGAAGTGACCCTCATCAACTCCAACCCGGCCACCATCATGACCGACCCGGTCACTGCCGACCATGTCTATCTACTGCCGCTGACCACGGATAGCATCGAGCAAATTTTACAAGAAAGGCATATTGACGCAGTGCTTCCCACGATGGGCGGCCAAACGGCGCTCAACCTCGCCATCGAAGCTGAAAAACTGGGCATTTGGCAAAAGCACAATTGCCGCATGATTGGGGTGGACATTGACGCCATTGAACTGACGGAAAACCGAGAGGCGTTCCGCTTGCACATGCTCAACCAAGGGCTTGGCGTGGCGCCTTCCAGGATTGCCAACTCGTTTTTGGAGGGTAAAGAGGCTGCGCAGGAAATCGGCTTTCCGCTTGTGATTCGCCCATCCTACACCCTCGGTGGAACGGGTGCGGCCTTTGTTTTCAAAGAAGAAGAATTTGACGAACTGCTGCGCCGTGGCCTTACGGCTTCACCGACCCACGAGGTGCTGATTGACAAAGCGGTATTGGGTTGGAAGGAATTCGAGTTGGAACTTTTGCGGGACGATGCAGACAACGTCGTCATCATCTGTGTGGTGGAAAACCTCGACCCGATGGGCATCCACACCGGCGACAGTATCACCGTTGCGCCAGCCATGACCCTGAGCGATACGAGCTACCAGAACATGCGCAACCAAGCGATTCAGGCCATGCGCTCGCTTGGAAATTTTGCAGGAGGCTGTAATATCCAGTTTGCACAAAACCCTGAAACAGAGGAGCTTATCGTCATTGAAATCAATCCACGGGTGAGTCGCTCCTCGGCTTTGGCCAGCAAGGCAACGGGCTACCCGATTGCGAAGATTGCCGCCAAATTGGCCATCGGCTACAACCTCGACGAACTGAAAAACCAGATTACGAAGAGCACTAGCGCCTATTTCGAGCCGACGCTGGACTATGTGATTGTGAAAATACCAAGGTGGAATTTCGCCAAATTCCCCGGCGCCGACACCCGGCTCGGCCTCCAGATGAAATCGGTAGGCGAGGTGATGGCCATTGGCCGGAATTTCCTCGAAGCCTTGCAAAAAGCTTGTCAGAGTTTGGAAAATGGCCGGATGGGACTCGGTGCCGACATGAAGGAATGGGTGCGCACGGAGGACATCATGGAACGCTTGGAGAAGGCGAGCGAAGACCGGATTTTCAGGTTGAAAGACGCATTGCGCCTTGGCGTACCAGAGAAGTCCATCCATAAAATTACGAAGATAGACCCTTGGTTCATCAAGCAAATCAAGCGCTTGGTGGACATGGAGCATGAGCTCATGCGCTACAATGTGCCGGACGACGTTCCTGAAAAATTCTTCCGGGAAATGAAGGAAGTTGGCTACTCCGATGCCCAAATCGCCTGGCTGATGCGGGTTAAAGAAGAGGACGTGACCAAGGCACGCAAGAAGCAAAATATCCGCCGCACCTATAAAATGGTGGACACCTGCGCCGCCGAGTTCGAGGCACAAACGCCCTATTTCTACTCAACTTTTGACAAGGAAAACGAGAGCATTCCGACTGAAGGAAAGAAAAAAGTCATCGTGCTTGGCTCAGGCCCCAACCGCATCGGTCAGGGCATCGAGTTCGACTACTGCTGCGTCCACGGCTTAATGGCCATCAAGGAGGTGGGCTACGAGGCCATCATGGTCAACTGCAACCCGGAGACCGTCTCCACTGACTTCGACATGGCGGACAAACTGTACTTCGAGCCGGTGTTCTGGGAGCATTTGGAGGAAATCATCGAGTTGGAAAAGCCCGAAGGCATCATCGTGCAACTGGGTGGGCAAACGGCGCTGAAATTGGCGGAGACTTTTCACAAAAAAGGCATTCCCATCATCGGTACCAGCTACCCGAATATGGACTTGGCTGAAGACCGTGGCGCCTTCTCCGACCTATTGAAGGAACTCGGCATCCCGTACCCAAAATACGGTGTGGCGGAAGATGCGACGGAGGCATTGCGGATAGCGAACGAAATCAGCTACCCCGTGCTGGTGCGCCCCAGCTACGTACTCGGCGGGCAGGACATGCGCATCGTCATCAACGACAAGGAACTGGAACACCATGTGCTTCACATTTTCAAACATGCACCCGACAACAAGGTGCTCGTTGACCACTTCCTCGACCGGGCCAAGGAGGCCGAAATTGACTGTATCTGCGACGGCGACGAGGTACACGTGATGGGCATCATGGAGCATATCGAGCCAGCGGGCATCCACTCTGGCGACAGCAATGCCGTGCTGCCTACCTATAGCCTCTCCGTCAACGCCGTGAACCTGATGGTAGAATACGCCGAAAAACTGGCCAAAGCGCTGAATATCAGGGGCTTGATGAACGTACAGTTCGCCATCAAGGGCGAAACGGTCTATGTCATCGAGGCGAACCCACGGGCCAGCCGCACGACACCGTTCATTGCGAAAGCATATGGGGTGCCTTACCTGAAAATCGCCACGAAGGTGATGCTGGGCACGCATAAATTGAAGGATTTCGTGATAAAGCCGCAGCCCAAAGGCTATGCCATCAAGGTGCCGGTGTTCTCGTTCAACAAGTTCCCGGAAGTGAGCAAGGATCTAGGGCCAGAGATGAAGTCAACGGGCGAGGCGATACAGTTCATCCGGGACTTGAGCGACCCCTTCTTTAGGGAGCTGGACAAGAATCGGAATATGTATTTGACAAGGTAAAATAAAAAGGGCTTGCAACTTGCAAGCCCTTTTTATTACATTCTCTTCACTCCTTCGAAAACGTCCACTTCAGCATCTCGCCCAACGTAGCTTTTTTTCCATACAACAAAATCCCTACCCGGTAAATGCGGCCTGCCAGCCAAATGAAGAAAACTCCAGACCCTGCCAGCACCAACATCGAAACCACGACTTCCCACAGCGGCGGCTCAAACGCCAACCTTGCGGGCATGATGACGGGTGAAAAAAGCGGGAAAATGGACATCCAACGTGCCAGCGAACTTGTCGGGTTTTCTATCACTGGGCTGATGAGAATGATGGACAGGATGATGGGCGCCATTGCCACCAAGGATAATGATTGGCTCTCGCCTTGGTCGTCGCCCATGGATGCCCCAACGGCGGCAAACAACGAGGAGTAGATAAAATACCCGCCTACAAAATAGAAAAGGAACAATGGCAGGATGTACCCCCAATTCTGGCTTGCAATGGCCTCGAAAACTTGGCCTGCCTGCGATGCCACCACATCGGGCTGGGGCTGCTGCATGGGGCCCATCTGGCCTTGCATGGAGGCTGGGTCAATGTTTAGAAACGAGGTGGCAACCGTCGTCAGCGTAAAGGTCATGGCTATCCAAATCACCATTTGCGTAAGGCCCACGGCGCTCACGCCAAGGATTTTGCCCATCATCAGTTGGAAGGGTTTCACCGACGAAATGATGACCTCCACAATGCGGCTGGTCTTTTCTTCCATGACGGAGCGCATGATCATTGCCCCGTAAAAAATGAGGACGATATAAATGATAAATCCAGATATAAAACCAATGGCCGTGGCAAGCTCAGCGCTGTTTTTCTTTCCAGTTTGCACGAGCGTACCATCTTTGTTGAAGGCGAGTTCCTCTTGGTCAATCTCAACATCGGTCTTGAAATTCTCCATCACCGCTTCGCTGTAGCCGGCATCCTTGATTTTTCTCGCCTCTGCCAACTCCGCTACCTTGTCTGAGATGTAGCCCACCACGCTCAGCGAGAGTTGTTTTTCGGAGAAATAATTGAGCCTTACCTCGCCACTTTGTGGGATGACGGGAATATGCAGCACCCCATCGTAGCCTTTGCTTTTATAGCTTGACTTCAGCGAATCCAGCGGCGCTTGCGATAGCGTGAAGGTAGCCCTAGCCGATGTATCGGTAGGCACGACGAACACACCAGAATCGTCCTTCACCACGATGGATTTTTCTTCCTTGCCTGCAAAGAGCGTGACCAGCACAGGGATGGTGAACACCGCTACAAATATGATGGGAGACAGCAACGTAATCAGGATGAAGCTCTTTTTTTTCACCCTAGTCATGTATTCCCGTTGAACGATTAGCCAAAGTTTATCCATTTTCTGCAGATTGAAGGATTGATTGAAACAAGGGTTAAGGGATGCCTACTCACTCTCGATGGTCTCCCGCACCCGTCGGATGAAAATCTCGTTGATGCTCGGCAGAATCTCATTGAAAGACCGCACCTGTACGCCGGATCCAATGACTTTTTGAAGCACATCATTCGTCTTCGTGCCGTCAGTCATTTGCACCGTCATGCGGTGGTCTTCCCGGTTTTTTATGTTAAAAACTGGGTTGTCGTAGGTCAGGCTATCGGGTAGCGAACCCTCGTATTCGATGCGGAAAAGATTCTCCTTGAACCGCTGTTTCACCGCCTTCACCTCGCCCTCCAACACGTTTTTCCCTTTGTTGATAAGCACGATGTGGTCGCACATTTCCTCCACCTGTTCCATGCGGTGTGTGGAGAAAATAATGCTCGTGCCCTGCCGTGCCAGTTCTCTGATTTCCGATTCGATGAGTTGGGCGTTGATGGGGTCAAGGCCGCTAAACGGCTCGTCGAGGATGAGCAACTTCGGCTTGTGCAGCACCGTGCTCACGAACTGCACTTTTTGCTGCATGCCCTTCGAAAGCTCGTCCACCTTCTTCTCCCACCAGTCCACGATGTCCAACCGCTTGAACCAGTAGCCGAGCGATTCCTTGGCTTGTGCAGCAGTCAAGCCCTTGAGCCGGGCGAGGTAGGTGAGCTGCTCGCCTACCTTCATTTTTTTGTAAAGGCCCCGCTCCTCTGGCATGTAGCCGATCTGCTCTGGGTGGCGGCTGTTGAGTGGCTCACCGTCCAGCCAGATTTTGCCACTGTCCGCCTTGGTGATATTGGTGATGATGCGGATGAGCGAGGTCTTGCCTGCTCCGTTCGGGCCGAGCATCCCGAACACCACGCCTTTCGGTATCTCAAAAGTCACATCGTTCACGGCCCGGTAAGTACCGTAGGTTTTCACGACGTGTTCAAGTTGAAGGATATTCATGTTTGGCTTTGATTGATGCGGGAAAGGTAGGTTTTTAGTGGAAACAGGCGGTTGGAAAATTCTATTGGCAGCGTTTTATTTTAGATGAAAGGCATTTGGGGATACAGTTTCTTCCTGAATCAGAAAGCTGATTTTTGGTAAAAAATGGTCAGCGTGGGAGTGGGGTTGGAAGTAGTTTTGGTGGTATTGAATCACAAAAATATTGAGCTTATGAAAAGGAAAGCTACTGCCATCAAAATTCAAATTCCAGAACCATGCTCCCAAGATTTCTCAAAAATGCACCCACTGCCCGGCGGTCACTACTGTGACCATTGCGAACGCACAGTGGTTGATTTTCGGAAAATGACTGACCGGGAAATCGTGCAGATTTACCAGCAGCGCCAAGGTCGGGCCTGTGGTATTTTCCAAAACAATCAACTTTTCAGGCCACTGCCATTGCCGCAGGCAGCTAAAGAAGGTAAGCCTTGGGCAGCGATTGCGGCACTTTCCTCTGCACTACTTTTGGGAAATCCAGCTAGTGCACAGTCAACAACCGAGCAGCATTCAGTTCAATTATTTGACAACCAATTAAAAGAAAAAACTCCAAGTGTGTTTGAAGCTAAAGCGACAATTGAAGGATGGATAAATGCGGATAATGGCGAGCCAATTCCGTTTGTAAATATTCTATTTGCTGATGGAAAGGGCACGGATACTGATTTTGGCGGCTATTTTAAGATTGAAATACCCATTAATTTAGTTGGCACCGAGATGAAAATCTCATGTATGGGCTATGAACCAAAGTCCATAATCATTGACAAAAACTACGTTGGCGGGCAGTCTATAGATATTGAACTTAAGTTTGGTTTGACTTTAAATGAAGTCATAGTAACATCTGAAAGACCTAACTTTATGCAAAGTTGGGTTGGAGGTGCTGTAGGTTACGTTACTTACGATAATTTCGGAAATGAAGAAGTAGAAATAAAAGTGGATAACCGAGTTCACCTAACCGTTTACCCCAACCCCTTCATCTCCACCCTCACCGTCGAAATGGAGGTAAAAACCGCCCAGCCCTACCTATTCCACCTGTACAACGAAGCCGGGCAGCTCGTCTTCGCCGAAAGCCGGGAACTGGAGGCGGGCCTGCAAAACTTCCAGCTCGACCTCGTGCAGCGCCATTTGCCGGAAGGCGCCTACTTCCTCCGCATCTCCGACGACGCCGGAGAAATTCGAACCAAACGGCTAGTGAAAGTCAGCCTGTGACGCAACCATGTTTTTTACCCAAAATAAAAAGCCTGTTTTCAAAAAACAGCCTACATTAACGGCCTCAATCGCTTCGGCGGTTGGGGCCGTTTCATTTAAAACTAACTGGTAAAAATGTCAACTACACCATCCAACAAAGAAAAAAACGCCTTCAAGCGAAGGGATTTCGTGAAGACAGCCGGGCTGGGCGCAGCAGGCTTCTTCATCGTGCCGAGGCACGTGCTGGGCAAGGGCTTCCAAGCCCCCAGCGACAAACTGAACATCGCCCTCATCGGGGCAGGTGGCCGGGCCGAATCGCACCGTGACGCACTGAAGGACACCGAAAACCTCGTGGCCTTCTGCGACGTGGACGATGCCCGTGCAAAAGGCACCTACGAGATGTTCCCAAAAGTGCCCCGCTACCGGGACTTCCGCAAGATGTTCGACGCCATGGACAAGCAGATTGATGCCGTCGTCGTCGCCACTCCCGACCACACCCACGCAGTGGCCGCCATGGCCGCCATCCTCCGTGACAAGCACGTTTACGTGGAAAAACCCCTCGTGCACGACATCTGGGAAGGCCGTGAGCTTTTGAACGCTTCCCGCAAGCACAGCAAAGTGGTGACGCAGATGGGCAACCAAGGCTCCTCCATGGACTGCAACCGTGACCTCGTCGAGTGGGTGCAAAGCGGGGCCATCGGCGATGTGACCCGTGCGCACATCTGGACGAACCGTCCCGTGTGGCCACAAGGCGTGCCCACGCCCAAGCCCGGCGCAAAAGTCCCGAGCACACTGGACTGGGACCTCTGGCTCGGCCCAGCCCCGCAGCGGGAGTATGACCCCGTTTACCTCCCATTCGCTTGGCGGGGTTGGTGGGACTACGGCACCGGCTCCTTCGGCGACATGGGCTGCCACCTCGTGGACCCCGTGTACCGTGCCCTGAAGCTGCACCTGCCCACCAGCGTGGAGGCCAGCACCAGCACCGTTTGGGCCAACGGTATCGAGACCAATTACGTAGACTCCTGCCCACCGTCCAGCTTCGTGAGAATGGATTTCCCCGCAAGGGACAAAATGCCTGCCGTCGAGCTTTTCTGGTACGACGGCGGCCTGCGGCCAATGCGCCCTGCCGAACTCGGCTCCAACGAGCCGTTTGGCTCCTGGGACGGCGGCGTGCTCCTCGAAGGCACCAAGGGCAAGCTGACCTGTGGCATCTATGGGGAAAACCCACGCCTGCTTCCAGAAAAACTGATGAAGGATTTCACGCCACCAAAACCTTGGCTGAAGCGCCGCACCGGCTCTCACCAGCAGATTTGGGCGGATGCCTGCAAGGGCAAAGGCGAGGCTACCTCACCCTTCGAGTATGCCGTGCCGCTCACCGAGACGCTGAACATTGGCAACCTCGCCGTGCGCTGCTACGACATCAAGCAACTGCAAAAAGGCAAGCAGCCCGACTGGTGGGCACCTTACGACTACCCGGGCCGTGTCCGCCTCGACTGGGATGCCGAAAATGGGGTTTGCAAAAATTTCCAAACTGCCAACCAATGGGTACAGCGCGATTACAGACCCGGCTGGTTGTGGTAGCCTGCGGATTGCCGAGCAATCCCCCTGACTTTTTTTCACCAACTTTTTTATAAAACTGCGGCGTTCCTTCGGGGACGCCGTTTTTTTATTTCCAGATTGGAATGTTGCCCTTTTCCAACAAATGCTCGCTATTGGAAAACCTATCGGTCAATCGCAAAAGCCCCGTTTCCTTAATCAATATATGAATATTCTTCAATCAAAGTCCATTCCTCTTCAATGAAAGTTGATTTTTCGTCAATCAATATTACAAGCATGTTTTATAATTACTCGTTTTTGTTTCAAAAAATACAATTTTCGGCAACTAAGCAGCAGGTCTTGTCGTCAAAAAATGGACTCACAAACACATATTGTTTGCTATTATTGAGAAAAAATGGACTTTGATTGACGAAGAATCAACTTTGATTGAAGAAGAATGGACTTTGATTGAAAGAAAATCAACTTTGATTGTCGAGGAATGAGCTTTGATTGACGATATGGGGTGTTTTTGAAATATTTTGTTGTAAAATGGTGGAAAAAGAAAGGGTTTGGTAAAAATAGGGGGTTTGTGGAGGTGGGAAGAAACTAATTGTTTCGATGATTTTTTTTGAAAACCCTACTCCACTACTAGCAATTTCGAAACACCTATTAATCTACCATCCCCCCTAAGCAATAAAGTTATGATACCTGTCTCCATTGGCGCAAAAATGGATGGCTGATTCGTCAATTTTTCTATTTTCATGAGTTGACCTTGTTGGTTTATGAAAAGCGCTTCCAAGTTTTCGTTCGTTGTTATCTCTCGTTGGATTGAAATTTTTTGTCCCATCTTACATGGATTAGGGTATAGACAAATCTGTTTGTTAGGTTTTGAGAAATCATTGGTACTTGATGTTGTCTCATCATGGTACCACTCTTCAGTTACATAGGTGTTTAGCAAACTATTATCAAAATTTGAATAGCCGTAATATTCTTCTCTGTAATAAACCCTTCCATTGCCTAATTCTTCGTACTTAATATACCTTTTATTCGTGGGAGAATAAGTTGAAGTGGTTGGATTAAAGTAATAAAATATGACAGAGTCTGATTTGTTACTGTAAATGCCGGGGCCAGGGTATCTCACTTCTTTTCCGTAATAGCTCAGTTGATTATTACTATTCCAAACATTATAAATATATTCAACTGTTGAATCTTGCCCAAAATAATCAAAGGCTCCTAAAATTTCAAGGTTGCAAATTACATTGCTTGGATAATCATACTTGCAGTACTGAAAGGTATCCAATAAGTCATCGTCACCATACAACCAATTATTCCTAGACAAATAATAAGGGCCATTAGCTCCTGAGTTGATGTCTATCTTTTGAATTATATGATGCGACTCATCATACTCAAATAGATTTCCACGATTGTATTTTAGTATGCCGTTGTTATCCACATAGTACTCTGCTATTTCTGTGTTGTCGCCAAAAGAATTGTAAGTCTTTTCTCTTTTATAAAAATTCGACCAAGTGGCTTGCCAATTCTGTATCAATTTTAAAGTCTCAAGGCCATCAGGATTATATGAGTATGACTCAAGGCTTGAGTTCTTCCATGTGTTGTTGGTAAAAGTCTCAGTAAATATACTGCTGATTTTTCCGTCATTGTAAACTGAAGTTTTTCTGTTCAACGGTACCCAATCACCATTTGCGTCCTTTTTTTCTGATGCAATAAATACCGTATCTATCGAATAAGAATAGTTTGACCTTTCATTTGGGATTCTCGTTTGTATTAAGCTGTCATTAGAATCGTAGGTGAATCCTTTCCAATCTTCGTTAATCAAAGTGTCACCTTTTTTTGAGATGAACCATGACCAATGGTAATTGCTATCTATGGTTAGTGGTATGTAGTCCTGAGATTGGATAGTGGCTGCAAAGAACAAACTAGAAATTACGAGAAAGTACCGTTTCATTTTTCATTTCTTTGAGTTGGAAAATACCACGCCAAACAAGAATGGCATGAGTTGCACAAAACTAATTTTTTTTGGTTGCCAAAGCTTCAATTGTTTCACAAAGTGACGGAGCGACTTGAAGCCAAGCCGCCACTGTCACCTCCCGCATCAAAAAACACCCCGTACTCTTTTCTTCCCTCCCAACGCTTACCTTTGCGCCCCGAAATTATTAAGCATCAATGAGTTTAAAACAAGAAATCGCACGGCGCAAGACCTTCGGCATCATCTCCCACCCCGATGCCGGGAAGACCACCCTCACCGAGAAGCTGCTGCTTTTTGGCGGGGCCATCCAGACCGCCGGGGCCGTCAAGTCCAATAAAATCAAGAAGACCACCGTCTCCGACTTCATGGAAATCGAGAAGCAACGGGGTATCTCTGTGGCCACGTCGGTCATGGCCTTCGAGTACAAAGACTTGAAAATCAACATCTTGGACACTCCTGGTCACCAAGACTTCGCCGAGGACACTTACCGCACCCTAACGGCCGTGGACAGCGCCATCGTGGTCATTGACGTGGCAAAGGGCGTGGAGACCCAGACCGAAAAGCTCGTCAACGTCTGCCGAATGCGCTCAACGCCCATCATCGTTTTCATCAACAAACTCGACCGGGAAGGGAAAGACCCCATTGACCTGCTGGATGAAGTGGAGCAAAAGCTGGGGCTGCGGGTATGCCCCTTGAGTTGGCCAGTGGGCCAGGGCGGCACCTTCAAGGGCGTTTACAGCATGTACGAAAAGAACCTCGTGCTATTCCGCCCCCATGCCAAGCAAGAGGAGGAGGACGTGGTGGAAATCAATGACCTCGCCGACCCGACGCTTGAAAAACACATCGGCGAGCGGGCCGCCAACACCCTGCGTGAGGAGGTGCACATGGTGCAGGAGGTCTATCCCGTATTCGACCAGCAGGCTTACCAGCGGGGGGAGCTGTCGCCCGTTTTTTTCGGCTCTGCCGTCAACAACTTCGGCGTTCGGGAAATGCTGGACTGCTTCACCGACATCGCCCCGACGCCGCTACCACGGGAGACGGAAGAGCGCCTCGTGCAGCCAGATGAAGAAAAATTCAGTGGTTTTGTGTTCAAAATCCACGCAAATATTGACCCCCGGCACCGTGACCGCATTGCGTTTTTGAGGATTTGCTCCGGCAAATTCGAGCGCAACACCAACTACTTGCACGTGCGCAACGCCCGCCAGATGCGCTTCGCAAATCCGACGAGCTTCATGGCCTCCAAAAAAGAGGTGATTGACGACGCCTACCCCGGCGACGTGGTCGGCCTCTACGACAGCGGCAATTTCAAAATTGGCGACACCTTGACCGAGGGCGAGGTGCTGCATTTCAAGGGCATTCCGAGCTTCTCGCCGGAGCAGTTCCGCTACGTGGAAAATGCCGACCCGCTCAAGTCGAAGCAGCTTGCCAAGGGCCTCGACCAGCTCATGGACGAGGGCGTGGCGCAGCTTTTTACGAAGGAAATAAACGGAAGGAAAATCATCGGCACGGTGGGGGCGCTCCAGTTCGAGGTCATCCAGTACCGCCTCCAGCACGAGTACGGGGCATCTTGCAGCTACGAACCCGTCAACCTCTACAAAGCCTGTTGGGTGAAATGTAGCGACGACAAGGCATTCCAGGAGTTCCGCAGCCGTCGCAACAAGGACTTGGCCAAGGACAAGGACGGCCAATTGGTCTTCCTCGCCGAAAGTGCTTGGACCTTGAAGATGGCGCAGGAGGCGCACCCGGCGGTGGAGTTCAGGTTCACGAGCGAGGAGTAGGGCAACCCTTGCGGTGGCCCTTCATATTGGCAGTCAGTCAGCAGGCCTTGTCCTGATTCGTCGGGATGTTTAGACAACGCCGGAGCATTAAAAAAGGTAATGAGTCAAAAAATAGTTGGTGGATAAGTTGGCAAAGCCACTTATTTTCCCGGCGCAAACTCGAAGGGGAAGCAGGCTCTGCTGGAGAGCAACCTGCCAGCAATAAGGTTTG
>Ga0075012_10002176_pt1 | contig 19406 bp, 28 predicted proteins | sample All_14_2_FD_71474 | JGI IMG/M metagenome (GOLD analysis project Ga0075012, IMG submission 71474) | Freshwater microbial communities in response to fracking from Pennsylvania, USA - Allegheny Zone_MetaG_DW_15 | ecosystem: Environmental > Aquatic > Deep subsurface > Groundwater > Drilled... | reverse complement strand
CACCGCTTTCGTTTCGCCGATACGCTCGGGGTCCTCGATCCATTCGGGACGTATGAAATCTTCCGCCGTCTGCGCGCGGAGACCGACCTCGAGCTCGAGTTCCATGGGCATGACGATCTCGGTCTTGCGACGGCCAATACGCTGGCCGCCGTGCGTGGCGGCGGAACGCATGTCAGCGTCTGTGTGCTCGGCCTCGGCGAACGTGCCGGCAACGCGGCGCTTGAGGAGGTTGTCGCGGCGCTCGGCCAGATCGCCGGCCGGAAGACCAATGTCGACCTCACGCATTTGTTCGATCTGGCGGAACTTGTTGCCGACGCTGCGCGACGCCCGATTCCCGCGGCAAAGCCGATCGTCGGTTCGGCGGCCTTCGCACATGAATCCGGTATCCATGTCTCCGGCCTGCTGCGCGATCCGGCATGCTACGAGGCGCTCAACCCGGCCTGGTTCGGGCGTCGCCGGAACATCGTGCTCGGAAAGCATTCGGGCATGGCGGCGATCTCCAATGCCTTGACGTCTCACGGGGTCGTCGTCGACGAAGGTCGTGCCAGGCGGACGCTCGACGCGGTGCGGGCGCATGCCATCGCGCTCAAGCGATCGGTCGACGAGGAGGAACTTCTCGAATTCTATCACGCGACCTCGGCCGCTCCAGATCGCCTGGTGAAGGTCGAAGTGGAATGAGGACACCGACCATGAACCCGCAGAGCGTTGGAGCCGGACACCCGCAAAGCCGCAGCGTACCGCTCCTGACGCTGATCCGCGAAGACATAGCTTGCGTAAAGGCGCGCGACCCTGCGGCTCGATATGCCGCCGAGATCGTGCTCACCTATCCCGGCGTTCACGCCGTCATCGTCTACAGGCTGGCGAACCGGCTCTGGAACGGCGGTTTGCGGTTTCTGGCGCGCTGGCTTTCCTGGTTCGGGCGGCTGCTCACCAATGTCGACATTCATCCCGGGGCGACGATCGGGCGGCGCTTCTTCATCGATCATGGTGCGGGCGTCGTGATCGGCGAGACTGCGGAGGTCGGAGACGATGTGACGCTTTACCACGGCGTCACGCTGGGCGGCACGACCTGGTCGACCGGCAAACGCCATCCGACGGTCGAGAACGGTGTTCTGATCGGAGCGGGGGCCAAAGTCCTCGGCCCGATTACGGTCTGTGCCGATGCACGGATCGGTGCCAATTCGGTGGTGGTGGAAGATGTGCCGCCGGGAATGACGGTCGTTGGCATTCCGGGGCGGATCGTGCGCGAGGCGCGCGCCGGGCGACGCTTCGACGGGCGCATCGATCTCGACCACCATCTCGTTCCGGATCCGGTCGGCGAGGTTCTGAGCGTGCTGATCGACAGGATCGAGTTTCTGGAAGCACGCCTCAGTCACATGCAGGGGCGCTCGCTATACTCCATCGGGGCGCGATGAAGCTAGCCAATGAAGAAATTCCGGCGGCGTGCGACGTGCTGGCCGTCGGCGTTGCGTCCGGCAAGAGGAGACCACAGCAATGAGCGTGCTCGATGAACTGGCGCAGTTGTCCGCGGCGGAAGAGTTCTTCGTCTTCCTCAATGTGCCTTACGAGCCAGCGGTCGTTCATGTCGCGCGGCTTCATATCCTGCGCCGGATGGGCCAGTACGTCAAAGGCAGCGAAAGCGACGGTGCATTCGAAGGCCTGCGAGATTCCGAGATTCGGGCACTCTGCCGCGAACATCTGGAACAGGCCTATCAGGACTTCGTGACCTCCTCGCCGATCCAGGAGCGCCTCTTCAAGGTTCACAAGGATGCCGTCGAGCCCAAGCCGGAGGCCGCAAGACCCTTCGTGGCGCTCGCCTCGCTTGCGGCGACGAAAAGGGGACCATGACAATGATGTCGCTTAATCGACAGAGGGGTCCGGTTTCGTGCTCGTCTTTGTCGGGGGAGAGCCTCATCCTTGCCGGTTTCATGCGCTTTTCCGGCGGCGTCTGTGCCGATATCCGTTGGCACGATGCTTGCCGTTACACAACCGTTACCTCTGCCGTTGCAGAGGCGCCAGGGCGAGGGTGAGAGCCGATGCATATCGTCGTCTGCATGAAACAGGTTCCCGACAGTGCACAAATCCGTGTTCATCCGGTGACGAATACGATCATGCGCCAAGGTGTTCCGACGATTATCAACCCATATGACCTCTTTGCGCTGGAAGAGGCAATGCGCCTGCGGGACCAGTTCGGAGGCGAAGTGACGGTTCTCACCATGGGGCCTCCCATGGCCGAAGAGTCGCTGCGCAAGGCGCTGACTTTCGGCGCCGACCGTGCCGTTCTGCTGACGGATCGCTTTTTTGCCGGCTCGGACACGCTGGCGACGAGCTATGCGCTGGCCGGGGCGCTTGCGAAGATCGGCGAGACGTTCGGCAAGCCCTCGATCATCTTCACCGGAAAGCAAACGATCGACGGCGATACGGCCCAGGTCGGGCCGGGCATCGCAAAGCGCTTGGGGTTCAATCAGCTGACCTATGTCGCGCGGATTGCGGAGCTCGATCTCGCGACGGGGGAGATTGCGGTCGAGCGCCGGGCAGAGGGCGGTGTGCAGGTCCTCTCGACACGGTTGCCCGTGCTCATCACCATGCTCGAAGGCGCGAACGAGATGCGTCGCGGCACGCTCGAGGATGCCTTCCGCGCCGCCCGTACGGAAGTCGTGACCTGGAATGCGGCGGATGCCGGCATCACGGATCTTACGAAGTGTGGGCTGCGGGGATCGCCCACGATCGTGAAGAAGGTTTTTGCACCCTCGGCCCGCGCCGAGAAGGCGCGCCAGATTCCGACGACCGATCTTTCCTTCGAAGCGATGGCTGAGACGGTGATGGGCGAAATTTTCGCGCGGCAGCCCGCCATCGAGGGTGACCTGATGCGTTTTTCAAGCGGCCAGTAGGAGGGGTTCGATTATGGCTGAAGCACCAAAACAGGCGCCCGCGGCGGCCGGCAGGGCCGGCATGAAGAAGGAATTGCCGGAGCACTTCAAGGCCTACAAGCATGTCTGGGTGGTCGTCGAGTGCGAGCATGGCGTCGTGCATCCCGTCTCGTTCGAGCTTCTGGGCGAGGGCCGCAAGCTTGCCGACAAGCGTGGCGCCGAACTTGCCGGGGTCGTTCTCGGAAGCGACAGGGAGGCAATCGCGGCGGCGGCCTCAGCCGCTTTCGAATATGGAGCCGACCTCGTCTACACAATCACCGATCCGGCACTGACGCATTACCGCAACGAGGCCTTCACCAAGGGCCTGACCGATCTCGTCAACACCTACCAGCCAGAAATATTGCTTTTAGGCGCGACGACGCTCGGGCGCGATCTGGCTGGTTCAGTTGCAACGACGTTGCTGACGGGGCTGACGGCGGATTGCACCGAACTGGCCATCGACGAGGAAGGGTCGCTGGCGGCGACACGGCCGACTTTCGGTGGCTCGCTGCTCTGCACGATCATGACGCTCAATTACCGGCCACAGATGGCGACCGTGCGGCCGCGCGTTCTCGCCATGCCCGAGCGCCAACCGGGCCGGACGGGCCGGATCGTCGAACACCCACTCGGACTTGCCGAGGAGGACATCGTGACGAAGGTACTGCGCTTCGTAGCTGATCGCGATTCCGACAAGGCACAGCTCGCCTATGCGGACATCGTCGTCGCAGGCGGGCTCGGCCTCCGGTCGGCGGAAAATTTTCAGCTCGTCAAGTCGCTGGCGGAGGTGCTCGGCGCCGAGTATGGCGGCTCGCGTCCCCTGGTTCAGAAGAGCTGGATCACGGCGGACCGGCAGATCGGGCAAACCGGAAAGACGATCCGGCCGAGACTCTATATCGCCGCCGGCATATCCGGCGCGATCCAGCATCGTGTCGGCGTCGAAGGCGCCGACACGATCGTTGCGATCAACACCGATCCGAATGCCCAGATTTTCGATTTCGCCCATGTCGGGATCGTCGCCGATGCCATCAAGCTCCTGCCGGCCTTGACCGAGGCATTTCGCAAACACCTGTCGGTAAATCGTCTCGCCGGCTGAAGGAGGCATCTATGATCGAGGAACACTTCGACGCGATTGTCGTGGGTGCCGGCCCCTCCGGGAATGCGGCTGCCTATACGATGGCGAAGGAAGGACTGAAGGTTCTTCAGCTTGAGCGCGGCGAATATCCCGGATCGAAGAACGTCCAGGGTGCCATTCTCTATGCCGATGCGCTCGAGAAAATCATCCCGGATTTTCGGGAAGATGCGCCGCTGGAGCGTCACATCATCGAGCAGCGTCTCTGGACGATGGACGATGCCTCCTATGTCGGAATGCATTATCGTTCCGAGGATTTCAACGAAGAAAAGCCCAACCGCTACACGATCATCCGCGCGCAGTTCGACAAATGGTTCAGTCAGAAAGTCAGGGAAGCGGGCGTCACCCTTCTCTGCGAGACGACCGTGACTCAGCTCCTGCGCGATACGAACAGCAAGGTCATCGGCGTGAGGACGGATCGGGACGGCGGCACGGCCTTTGCCGATGTGGTCATCCTGGGCGAGGGCGTGAACGGCCTTGTGGGCCAGCGCTCGGGTCTCCGGCCCGAACTCAACCCGGACAGCGTCGCGCTCGCGGTCAAGGAGATGCATTTTCTTCCGCGTGAGGTGATCGAGAGCCGGTTCAACCTGAAGGGCAACGAAGGCGTCGTCATCGAGGCCATGGGAACGATCACGGCCGGCATGACTGGAACAGGCTTTCTCTATACCAATCAGGAATCGATCTCGGTCGGCATAGGCTGCATCGTCTCTGACTTCGCGGATAACGGCACATCTCCCTATGCGCTTCTCGAAGCCTTCAAGAACCATCCGAGCATCAAGCCGCTTCTGGCGAACTCCGAATGCAAGGAGTACGCGGCGCACCTGATCCCGGAGGGCGGGTATTATTCGATCCCGGAACTTTACGGAGACGGCTGGCTGGTCGTCGGCGACGCAGGGCAGTTCGTCAATGCCGTGCATCGCGAGGGCTCCAATCTTGCGATGACAACGGGCCGCATCGCTGGCGAGACAATCGTCTGGCTAAAGCGCCGCCGCGAGGAAATGTTGAAAGCCAATCTGGCGGAATACAGGCGTCGTCTCGACGAGACATTCGTCATGAAGGATCTCAAAAAGTACAAGAGAATTCCCGAATTCCTCCATGGCAATCGGCAGATCTTCGGTCTCTACCCGAAGCTCTTCAGCGGCGCCGCGCAGACTTGGTTCCGCGTCGACGGCACCGACAAGCGAACCAAGGAAAAGGAAATTTTCAAGTCGTTCCGCAAGGGCCGGACGCTGCCCGGTCTGATCGGCGATGCATTCAAGTTGGCGAGGGCATGGCGATGAGAGCGACGGCAGAGGCGAACGCGCCGACCATCAAGGTCGAAGAGAAGCTTTTCCAGAACCGCTACCTGGTCGATGCGGGGCGGCCTCACATCAAGATTAGACCCCACGAGACGCCGTCGAAGGCGCTCATGTCTCTCACCTATACGTGTCCGGCCGGATGCTACAGCGTGAACGACCAGGGACAGGTCGAGATCACGGCCGACGGCTGCGTCGAATGCGGCACCTGCCGTGTCGTCACGGCCAAGACGAGGGAGATCGAGTGGAACTATCCGCGGGGCGGTTTCGGCGTGCTGTACAAGTTCGGTTGATCGTCCGTGAGCATGCCCGTTCTGCCGGGAGAGCCATTGCGGCTTTCGGAGATGGAGATCGAGCGCCCCCTTGATGAGGATACGCGCTTCGGTGACATGACGACACGCGCCCTCGGGATCGCCGATACGCCCGCGCGCATGGTTTTCACGGCGCGCGAGCAACTGGTGCTTTGCGGCTCGGACGAGGCGGCGCGGCTCCTGTCTGCCCTGGGCGCTTCCATATCCACCGTCGCGCGGAGCGGAACGCGTTGCGACAAAGGGTCGCTCCTGCTGGATGCGCGCGGATCTGCCGCAGCGCTTCATGCGGGCTGGAAGGCTGCGCAGACGCTGATGGAATGGGCGTCCGGAATCGCGACGCTGACGGATCAAATCGTCGCGGCGGCCAGCGCTGCGACGCCGAAAGTGCGCGTCCTGTGCACACGGAAATCCATACCCTTCACGCGTCAACTCTCGCTCAAGGCGGTCATCGCGGGTGGCGGCGAGGTTCACCGGTTCGGGCTTTCGGACACGATCATGCTCCTTCCGGAGCATTGTGCCCTGATGGGCGCGGGCGATCTGGGCGATGCGATCGGCAAACTCAAGGAACGGTTTCCGGAAAGCTCTGTCATGGTCGAGGTAACCTCCGAAGCCGATGCGGTGAGGGCCGCCGAAGCCATGGCAGATGTCATTCAACTCGAGAAGTTCAGCATCGAAGCCGTGCGTCGGGTCGCGCAGCGCGTCGAAAAGCGGCGCGATGGTCGGCCGATCATTGCCGCGGCGGGCGGTATCAATATCCAAAATGCGACTGATTACGCGCTAGCTGGCGCGAACACGCTGGTTACCTCAGCCCCTTTCTATGCAAGACCCCGCGACGTGCAGGTGCGCATCAAGCCCCTTTGAGCTTCATGTTTTCGTGCCGGTTATGGTGGATGGCGATGTCGACAATTCAAGAGCCAGGGGAAAGGGAGGACGGCGCAGAATCTTCTTGCACCTGTGTTTTGCTCCTGCAACAATTCTGCGAAGCCTCAAGTCTTAGACGAGGTTTTTGGGAGGCGCGCCCTGCACACGAGAGTTGGTGCGACCTATGAGTAACCAGATGCAGAACGCTCCACATTTCGCGACGGGAAGCAGCCTTCCTATAGCGGGCATGATTGGCTCTGCCAACCGGGCCGAGATGGCGTTGCATGGCGTCTACGAAATCTCGAAAATCCTGACCGTTCCAGCCCGTCTGGAGTTCACCCTCTCCAATGTCCTGACGCTGCTGTCGAGTTTCCTCTCCATGCATCACGGGATCATCTCGCTTATGGGCGACGATGGGGCGCCCGATATCGTCGTGGGTCTCGGCTGGAACGAGGTCAACGCGAAGAGCCATCTCGCGCGCATTCCCGAGCGGGCGCTCGGACAGATCGTGGCGACCAAGATGCCGGTCGTCATTGAAAATGTCGCGACCAACCCGCTCTTTACGGATTGGAGCGTTGCGGAGTGGGGTGAGACCGACTCGGTCGTTTCCTTCATTGGTGTGCCAATCAAGGAACGCGATCAGGTCATCGGGACACTGACCATTGATCGCGTCCGGGACGGTCGCGCGGACTTTCGCTTCGACGAGGATGTGAGATTCCTGGTGATGATCGCCAATCTGGTGGGGCAGACGATCCGCCTCCACAAGATCGTGGGTCGTGATCGGGAACGGTTGATGACGGAGCAGCGGCGCCTCGAAAAGGAGTTCTCCGAAAGCACGAAAGCGGAGCGGGAGACCGATGTGCGCGGCATCATCGGCGGAAGCCCCGCCATCCGGGCCGTGTTCGAGAAAATCAAGATCATCGCACGCAGCAATTCACCGGTGCTTCTGCGCGGAGAGTCGGGGACGGGAAAGGAACTCTTCGCCCGGGCAACCCATGAAATGTCGCCTCGCAAGAAAGGCCCCTTCGTCAAGCTCAACTGCGCGGCCTTGCCCGAGACGATGCTTGAGACCGAACTCTTCGGCCATGAGAAGGGCGCCTTCACCGGCGCGGTCTCGCAGCGCAAGGGACGGTTCGAACTGGCCGATCACGGCACGCTTTTTCTGGATGAGATCGGCGAGATATCGCCGGCGTTCCAGGCCAAGCTTCTGCGCGTTCTTCAGGAAGGCGAGTTCGAGCGGGTCGGCGGCATGAAGACGCTGAAAGTCGATGTCCGTCTCGTCACGGCGACCAACAGGAATCTGGAAGATGCCGTGACGCGTGGCGAGTTTCGCGCCGATCTCTATTACAGGATCAACGTCGTTTCGGTGTCTCTGCCGGCGCTTCGCGATCGTCCCGGCGACGTGTTTCTGCTGGCCCGGGAATTCCTCCACCGATTCAACGACGAGCACGGTACCCAGATGTCGCTCACCGAGTCGGCCAAGACCGTCCTCGAAGGATGTTTCTTTCCCGGCAATGTGCGAGAGCTCGAGAATTGCGTGAGACGGACCGCGACCCTCGCGCGGGATCCGAGGATCGTGGCGGACGATTTCGCATGCCGTCATGACGATTGTCTGTCGTCGACGCTCTGGAAAGGCGCGATCGCAACGCAGGCCCCACTGAAAATCATTTCGAGGGGGACGGTCGCCGCGCCGCGGCCGACCCCTCCCGAGAGCAATACCCCGGCTACAGCGACCGACGAAGCGGTCGATCCGGCGTCCATATGTCCGCAGTCGGAAACCTGCAGCGCCTTGCATGGCGGCGAGCAATCGGAACGGGAACGCCTGCTCGAGGCGATGGAAACGGCGGGGTGGGTTCAGGCCAAGGCGGCGCGCCTTCTTCATCTGACGCCGCGCCAGATCGGCTACGCACTTCGCAAGCACAATATTCCGATCAAGAGGTTTTAGGTTGGACGATCTCCATGGGTCGAAGCGACAAACTGACGCCTCGGTGGACTCGCGCGGATGGTCCATCCTCCAAATGTCGACTTATAAACGGAAAGATCGACGATGAAGCTGAGCGCCCGCAATGTCCTCACAGGAAAAGTCGTGTCGGTGACCAAGGGGTCGACGACCTCGAAATCAAGGTCGGCGATGCCGTTTCGGCGATCACCAAATCGTCTGACGTGATTATCGGGAAGTGATGGCGGTATTGCCGGGCTTGCCAGAGGTGGGAGCGGTCCACGCGGCGGCGATAAGGCGGCGGTGAATGGTGCGGCTGCAATCCGGCGACAGGCGCCGCCGACATTGCAGACATTGTCTTTTAGAGCAACCGGCGTGCCAGATGGCGGAAGGCCGCCCACCGGGCGCTTTAAGGGCGACGCTCCTTTGCGAACAACATAACCGGCAACAGAACATTGTCGGATTTCCAACACTCAATGTTGCGGGAGCCGCGCCACGGTTGCCGAAAGTCCAAGGTTCCCTGCTTATATTCGGCCACCGCTCAAGTGGCACAACGCTTGCTCCTCTGCTGCCCATACAGAGGAGACCAGCCATGGCATACAAGATCATCGCGTCACAATGTACCGGCTGCAGCATCTGCGAGTTCGAGTGCCCCAACGCCGCCATTTCGATGAAGGGCGATACGTTCGTGATTGACCCCAAGAAATGCACCGAATGCGAAGCGCATTTCGACTCGCCGAAATGCGCCGAAGTCTGCCCGGTCCCGAATACCTGTGTGCCGGCCTGAGGGTGAAAGGACATCTGTCCCCAATGGAGAGCGAGGGCATGGATCAGCGGCATGAGTCCATCGATTGGCAGGCCGCATTGACGCAGGTCGGCGACTGTCCGCGGCACGTCATACTCGATGACGGCCCTCCGAACAGCCAGGACGAGGCCTTTCTCGCCTTTCTGCGCAACGAGATCGGGACGTTTCTGAGCGACCACCTCGCACTTGCGAATCAATGTGTCGACCATCCCTGCACGGAGATACGCGCCATCGCCGCGGGCTATGTCAATATTTTCAAGCTCTCCGCACTGCTGGAAGATCCGGACCCGATCGTCCGCATGGTCGCCTCGCGGCGGTTACCCGATGCCTGGATGTGCCGTTCGGGCGGTAATATCCCACGTGATGTCGGATCGTCCGCGGACAGGTTTCAGATTCGCCGTCTCCTGGCGATGCTGATGAATGAAGATATTGAAATCCGCCGGGCGGTCGTCAGTTCCCTGCCGCAGGAAATATTGCCGCTTGCGGCTCACGATGGAGATGCCGCCATCCGCCGCGAAGTTGCACGCCGCATTGCGCCCGACTATCTCGCCAACATGATCGATGATTTCGATCCAACCGTCCGTTTGGAGGTCGTGGGCCGTCTGCCCGCCACTCAACTGCCGTTGATGGCGCGGGATGGCGATGCCCGCGTCCGCTTGGCCGTCGCGGCGCGGATTGCCGAATCGGAACTGGCACCTTTTCTGGACGACCCGGAGAGCGCCATTCGCGAGCTTGCCGGCAGCAGGCTGGTGGCCATCTCCCTCCGGCATGTGCGGCGTCTCATGGGTGAAGTCACACAACCCGCAACCTCGCCGTCGTCGCTTCCTGTGGAGGTGGTTTGATGAAAATAATGATCCGCCGCTCTCCCGAGACCGGTCTTTCCATCTATGTGCCGAAGAAGGATCTGGAGGAGCCGATCGTCGAGTCGGAGCACGAGACGCTCTGGGGCGGCTGGATCAGAATCGCGAATGGCTGGGTGCTTGATCTGCCGGAGATGGATGCCGCGACGCGCCTGCCCATCACGGTCAATGCGCGCAAGCGCGGCGAAGAGGAATAGTTCGACATGAACATTGCCCTGCCGGCGACAGCGGTCGTGAACGCGGCGGATGCCGAAGCCCTACTCGGCGAGATCGGCCGCCAGCTCCCGGGCGGCGAGATCGTGCCCTATCTGGGGTCTGGGCTTCTCGACTTGTCCGCGCCCTCCATTCCGATGACGCCGGAGGCGCTTGCCGCCTTTTTCGGAACCAGGGTTGCCCTTCCGCGCCGCGCCAAAGGCAATGCCTGGGCCGCCGCCCAGCATATCGAAAGCTACAAGCATCGCTCCACGGTGTCGGCGCTGATGGTGGAGGCCTTCTCTTCGCCCGTCGCGCCGACCGGGTTTCATCGCTATCTGGCCTCGCTTCGCCTGCTGCCGCTGATCGTCGACACATGGTATGAGGGCGCCATGCGGGAGGCCCTGCGCGCGCGGACGGATTGGGGCGAAGTGCAGGGCATTACTCGGGTCGGCATCGGCGAGGATCGCTGGTATCGCTTCTATGCGCCCGACGGTGAGGAGGCTGATCGCGCAACGGCCGATGGCTGGTCCACAATTCTCTATAAGCCGCATGGCAGCATTGCGCCGGCGAAAAATTTTCTCATTTCGGATGCCGACTATGTCGAGGTTCTGACGGAAATCGACATCCAGACGCCGATACCGGATGCGGTGAAGGAACGGCGTACCGGCCGAAGCTTTCTCTTTGTGGGCTGCCGGTTCAACGACCAGCTTCTCAGAACCTATGCGCGGCAGATCGCCAAACGCTCGGCCTCCGTGCATTACATGGTTGCCGATGTCGCAACGCTGACGCGAAACGAACAGCGCTTCATGGCCGAACTGGGCATCATGCCGATCCCGGTTCCGCTCGCGCGCGCCGTCGAGATACTTTCTTCCGCCGCCTGAACGCACGAACGCATTTCTCACGGCTGAACCGGCGTGCATTTTTCAGGCGTGCGCCGTCGGGTTTCGGCATGCGCGCCGTCGGGATGTGTCGCGTTTCCAACAGGACATCGTCGCTGGCATGGATGTGTCGGCAAGGCGACAGCGTCGGCCTTCCACCGCAACCCATTGATTTGGCGGGAATTTATGTCGCTCTCCGGAATGGCACGCGAGTTGCTGAAGAGCAGTCGAGTTTTCGGCAATTGGCCATGAGCGAGGAGCGGACATGCACAGTTCGGCGCAGCAGGAAGGTACCAAGGCTGAGACCGTCATCAATATCGAAGACGTTATGCAGCAAGTTGCCGATCACAAGGGGTGCGGCACCCAGGGTGGCAGCGGCAAGGCGAGCTGCGGCTCCGCAGCGGGCCAGGGTGACTTGCCGACGGAAATCTGGGAAAAGGTGAAGAACCATCCCTGCTATAGCGAAGAGGCACATCACCATTACGCCCGCATGCATGTCGCCGTCGCACCGGCCTGCAACATCCAGTGCAATTACTGCAACCGGAAATATGATTGTGCGAACGAGTCTCGCCCGGGCGTGGTCAGCGAAAAGCTGACGCCGGAGCAGGCGGCCAAGAAAGTGCTCGCGGTCGCGTCGACCATTCCGCAGATGACGGTGCTCGGCATCGCGGGTCCCGGCGATCCGCTCGCCAATCCCGCCAAAACCTTCAAGACCTTCGAACTCATTTCGCAGACCGCGCCGGACATCAAGCTCTGCCTGTCGACCAATGGACTGGCGCTGCCAGACCATGTCGATGAGATCGCGCGCTACAATGTCGATCACGTGACCATCACGATCAACATGGTCGATCCGGAGATCGGCGCCAAAATCTATCCATGGATATTCTGGAATCACAAGCGCTACACGGGTGTCGAGGCGGCGAAGATCCTGACCGATCGCCAGCTCCAGGGGCTCGAAATGCTCACGGAGCGGGGCATCCTCTGCAAGGTCAACTCGGTCTTGATCCCGGGCGTCAACGACAAGCATCTCGTCGAGGTCAACCGGGCCGTCAAGTCGCGCGGCGCCTTCCTTCACAACATCATGCCGCTGATCTCCGCGCCCGAGCACGGCACCGTCTTCGGCCTCACCGGCCAGCGCGGTCCCTCGGCGCAGGAGCTCAAGGCCCTGCAGGACAGCTGCGAAGGCGAAATGAATATGATGCGGCATTGCCGGCAGTGCCGCGCCGATGCCGTCGGCCTGCTGGGCGAAGACCGCAGCGCCGAATTCACGACCGACAAGATCATGGAGATGGAGGTCAATTACGACCTCGACTCGCGCAAGGCCTATCAGGCCAAGGTCGAGGAGGAGCGCATCGCCAAGGTCGCTGCCAAGCAGGAAGAGCTCTCGGCGCTCGCCGGCGAACTGAGCGACATCAAGCTTCTGGTAGCCGTCGCGACCAAGGGATCGGGCCTCATCAACGAGCATTTCGGCCATGCCAAGGAATTCCAGATCTATGAACTTTCGACAAGCGGCGCGAAGTTCGTCGGTCACCGCCGCGTCGATCTCTATTGCCAAGGAGGTTATGGCGAGGAAGACAGCCTCGACACGATCATTCGCGCCATCAACGACTGCCATGCGGTTTTCGTTGCGAAGATCGGCGGCTGTCCGAAGAACGATCTGCTCACGGCCGGCATCGAACCTGTCGATCAGTTCGCCCACGAGTTCATCGAGAAATCGGCCATCGCCTGGTTCAAGGCCTATCTCGACAAGGTGAATAGCGGCGAGGTCGAGCACGTCCTGCGGGGCGACGCGGAAATTCGCCAGGGCGCGCTCATCGCCTGAGTCCACTGGCTGCTGGGTAACGATTCAACAGGAGCAATTGATGACGCTCAAGATCATATCATCGCAGTGCACGAGCTGTTCGGCCTGCGAGGCGGAATGCCCGAACGTGGCGATTTCCGAAAAAGGCGGCACCTTCGTCATCGATCCGAAGAAATGCACGGAGTGCCTGGGTCATTTCGACAGCCCGCAATGCGCCGCCGTCTGTCCGGTCGACGACACCTGCGTCATCGACACGTCCTACCCGCGTTATCAACTGTCGGCATAAGGAAAACACATGAGCTTTACGCTTACACCCGCCGCAGCGCGATTTATCCGTCTCATGGTGCTCGCCGACGGGGCGCCGGGAAGCGGCTTCCGGCTCGCGGTTACGCCGGGCGGCTGTTCCGGGCTCGCTGCGGACATGGAGGTAAGACCCGCGCTCGAACCGGGCGATACCGTCGTCGAGCGCGACGGCGTGAAGCTCTTTCTTCCCGCAGAAAGCCGGATTTTGCTTGAGGGCGTGACGATCGACTTCGCCGATACGCCGACCCAGACCGGCCTCGTTTTCCACGATCCTAAAGGAACGTCATGCAGCACGAGCGCCGCCAGGCCGGTGGCACTGTCACAATAGGATGAGCGCATGATCGGTTCCGCCGCCCAGGGAAAGCCTTCGCCGATGATGGAGGACACTCTCTTTACCGAAGCCTTGCTCGGCGGGGGGGTGCCGCCTGTGGCTGAGCGCCATTTGCTGCAGGCGAGCCTCAACTATCATCTCGGAGACGTGGCCGAGACACACCTGCGAGACGCCGAGATTCTGGCGCCGGGGCATCCGGCGGTCCTGATCGGTCTTTACCGTTTTTATTTCTACAAGGGGCGCCTTGCCGATGCGCTGGCCGTCGCGCGGGCATGTCTCGCCAGGGCGGCCGAGGAAAATAACCTTCCGACGGACTGGCGCGATGTGCGGGCGGAGGATGCCACGTTCGACCGCTATGAAGAGATCGGGCCGCGCTTCTTCCTCTTTACGCTCAAAGGCTATGCCTATCTCCAGATGCGCCTCGGCGACTTCGAGGAAGGTCTGGCCGCCGTGCTGAAACTTCTGGAGCTTGATCCGAGCGACAAGATAGGCGCCCGGGTTCTGTTCGACGTGCTCGAACGCATGGGGCAGGACGATGACGGATGACATCGACGAAGCCCTCGACTGGCTCGGGAATGAGGTGGATTGCGCCTCTTGCAGGCATCTGCCGCAGAAGGCGGCGGATCTTTGCAGGCCCAAGCATGCCTGCGTCAACGATCGCTATGCGCGGTGCATTGATCGCTTCTTCACCTGGAATCCCTCATTCGGCAATTCCTACATCCGGCATCCGCATTTCGAGGTTCGCGCCATCGCGGCCAAGCATGCCGACATATTTCAGTTACCGGCGCTTCTCGACGATCCGGAAGAGACCGTTCGCTGGAATGCGGCGCGCCGTTTGCCGCGGCGCCACATCCTGCGGCTGAGATCGGATCCCCATCGTGAAGTCCGCATCCGGATTGCCTCACTTCTCGATCCCGCCGATCTCTCTCCGATGGCCGACGACCCGGACTACTACGTCCGTCTGGTGGTGGCCCGGCGGGTGCCGCCGCCATTGCTCGTGCGGATGATCGACGATGAAGAGCCCGAGGTCCGGCGGGTGGTGGCGAACCGTGTGTCGGTAGAATGGCTGCTTCGCATAACGACCGATCCCGATCCGTTGGTGAGGCTCGAGGCGGCCAGGCGCCTCGTCCCGTATCTCCTGTCGCGGCTGAAGCACGATCCGGACTGGCGTGTCCGCTACGAAGTGGCGAGGCGAAGTCCGCTCGAAGAAATTCATGAGGTGATCGAAGACGACGATCTTCTCGTCCGGGAGCTTGTGCAGTCGCGCCTGTCCGGCGGGAAGGCGCATCAGGAGGGCATGTCGGTATGAGCAATATCGTTCGCGACAGCGATGTGGTCGAGCTTTCCGAACCGCCCTATTTCGGCTTCGGCGAGAAGGTGCGGGCGAAACGCACGATCCGCAACGACGGTACCTATGCCGGCAAGGAGATCGGCGAGATCCTCGCGAAGAAGGGCGAGGAAGGATATGTCGTCAGCATCGGCACCTTCCTGCAGCAATTTTACATCTACGGTGTCGAATTCATAGAGAGCGGAAATCGCGTCGGCATGAAGCGCAAGGAACTCGATCCGGTAAGGTCGCGCGACGAGGAGGGGGACGACCTTCCTCTTCCGGGGAGAGTGGCATGATCGAACCCCGGTTTCCGATCTATCAATGGGGCCAGCGCGTCGCGGCACTGATCGACCTTCGCAACGACGGCACCTATCCCGAGGCGCCGGTCGATGCGCTTCTGGTCGCGGCCGGAGCGGTCGGCGAGATCGTGCAGGTCGGCACGCATACGGATTCGAACACGCCGATCTATCTCGTCGAATTCGGAGAGCGGCTTGTCGTCGGCTGTCTTGAAGAAGAAATCGTTCCTCTCGAGCAGGGAGTTGGCCATGAACGCGTTGGCGCTGAAGGAGTTGGCGGCGAAGAGACCCCGGCACCCGAATGATCTCGACCGCAAGCGCATTGAGTATGCACTCAGGGAACGCAAGCGGTATCGCTACGTCTCGCCGAGTGTGCTCGCGATCGACGGCGGCTACCGGATCGAAAGCCCCTGCTGCTCGCGCAATGTCGATGCCGAAGGCGGGATCGTCGACGTTGCCCTGATCGAATATCGCGAGGAGACGGATATCTGGCTTCTCCACCGAAAGAACCACACGGACGGTGCCTGGGAATTTCACAGCACGTATGTACGGCTCAAGGAGCTTTTGGAGCGGCTGAACACGGATGCGGAACGGAAGTTCTGGCAATAGCGGAAAGCGCGTTAATTCACGGCAGCGGGATAAGGATTTGGCCATGACCGTCGAGGAATTGAGAGCGATCGAGCAATTTCTTGCAGCGCTCGACATGGATGCCAGCATCTTCGCCGAGCTTCGCCGCCGATTCCCGAATTTGTCGTGGTTGCGTTGCGACGCATCGGATGTGATCGAAACGCCGTATCGCGCATTCGAGCGGTTCGATGTTCATCTTCTGAACAATGTCGATCACTGCGCGCAGATCACTTCCGACCCGGCATTGGCGACCGGCATCGTGCTCGCGCAGAAGGTGTCGCTGTCATGAGGAAATCGCCCCCCATCAACCTGGTGACGGATAACGGCGTTCCGGTGGAGCGGGAAGACCCGAATTCCCTGATCCTCCTGTCCGATCCCGACGTGACGCCGGCCGAGCTCGATGCGGTCGACACCGTGCTTCGCTCGTCGCGTCTGTCGAATGGACTGGTGGCCGAAGCCTTCGAAGAGGCCTTTGCCCGCTACGTCGGACGCAAATATGCGGTTGCCGTGCCCAGTGGTACGCTCGGGCTTCTCATAACGCTGAAGGCCTATGGGATAGGTCCGGGGCAGGATGTGATCGCGTCGTCCTATAGCTTGCGGGAGACGATTCACGCGATCCGGCTCGTCGGCGCTATGCCGATATTCTCGGACATCGATTACTGGGCGGGCACGATTGCACCGGACAAGATCGAGGCGAGGCTGACCGACAGGACGCGGGCCATCATCGCCTCCAACAATAACGGGCATCCGGCAGCCTGGGCGGCATTGCGGGCGCTTGCGAAGAAACACGACCTCATTCTGATTGAGGATTCGACAGAGGCGATCGGCTCGAAATACCAGGATGCGCTCGTCGGAACATTCGGCGACACGGCCATATTCGATTTCTCCCAACCATCGCCGCTCGTTTGCGGAGAGGGCGGCATAGTGGTGACCGACGATATAGATGTCGCGGTCGGGTTGCGGCGTCACCGGTCGCGGCGCGAAGACGAGCGTTCATCGGTTGTCATCGGCGCGACGGCGCCCTATCAGGCAGGCATGAGCGACCTGTCGGCGGCTCTCGGCCTCACGCAACTGAAGCGTCTCGATGAAATCCTCGAGCGTCGTCGGCTCACCGAACATCTCTATTACAAGCATCTGAAATCCTTTGAGGGAATCAAGGATCCCTATGTCGCGCCGGACGTGACGGAGGTGAACTGGTTTCTCTATGTCGTTCATCTCGGCACGCGCTTTTCCAGATCCAGTCGCGATGCGATCATCGAAGATCTGCGCGTCGAGGATGTCGAGGCCATCGCTTACAGCAATCCGCTCCATTTGCAACGTCACTATTTCGATCTCGGCTATCGCCGGGGCGACCTCTTCGTGACGGAAAAGGTCGCGGATCGTGCTGTGGCGCTCCCCTTCCACACACATCTCTCCGAGGACCAGATTTCCTTCATCGTGGAAACTATGAAAGACGCTTCGATCAATGTCGGAGCGGGATCGGCCATTTACTGAATAGCGACGCGAACAGGCGAAGCAATATCGAAGAACCTTGAGGAACAGACCAATGTCCATGATCACGATTATGCCGTCCGGAAAAACTTTCGAAGCTGCGGAGGGCATGTCCCTGCTCGCGGCGATTCTCGCGGCCGACGAGGCGATGAACCACAAATGCAACGGCAATGCATCTTGCGGCACATGCCACGTCTTCGTCCATGAAGGACGCAAGGGCCTCTCCAAGATTGCGCGGGAGGAAAACGAGAAGCTCGACATGATCGTCGGCGTTGGCTCGAAGTCACGCCTCGCATGTCAGGCGAAGGTGCTGGGCACGGAAGATATCAAAGTCGAATTGCTTGGCTTCGGCTCCGGTCTCTAGAAACGAGGAGATGAAGATGGACACCGACAACGTGATGATACACGTGCGCTTTGCTCCGAATGGGGAAGTCGTCGAAATCGGCGAGCGCCCGACCGGCTCGACGCCCATGGACTGGTTCAATTGCCTCAGCGACAAGGCCGGAATGCATTACCAGCCATTCGCCGGCGGGCGCGGCGTCTTCCGGCTGACACGCCAGGAAGTCGATACGTTAAAGAGCGATTTTTCTGTCTAGGAAAGGATCAGATATGTCGCGATCGATAGCGAAACTCGGACGCGGAATTATCTTCAATCTGCTACTGCTTCTGCCGCTGACCTCTCAGGCCCATGCGGGAACCGTTGCGGTTGCGGTAGCCGCGAATTTTGAGGCGGCGGCGAAGGAGATAACACAGGCCTTCGAGGCGAAGACTGGGGATGCAGCGATCTTCAGCGCGGGCTCATCGGGGCAGCTCTATACCCAGATCGCCCAAGGCGCGCTCTTCGACATTTTCATGTCGGCGGATTCCATGCGTCCGAAGAAGGCTGAAGAGGAGGGGTTGGCGGTTCCCGGCTCCCGCTTCACCTATGCGACAGGCATGCTCGTGCTGTGGAGCGCCGAGCCGGGCGTTGTCGATCCGCAAGGCGACGTGCTGCGGCGGGCTTCCTTCGCTCATCTCGCGATCGCAAATCCGGATGCGGCACCTTATGGCCTCGCGGGGATGGAAACCTGAAAGCTCTCGGCCTCGACAAGGCGGTCGAGCCGAAGATCGTCAAAGGCGCCAGCATTACCCAGACCTACCAGTTCGTCGCCAGCGGCAATGCCGAGATTGGCTTCGTTGCGCTCTCGCAGCTTGTGGATAAAAAAAGGGATCGTGATGGTACGATTTGAACCTGATGCTAGGTTCGGCATTCGATACCATGCCACCTCTGGTGGGGTGTTCGTAGTATCGAATTTTCGTAACGCATTGTTCTATAAGATTTCTATACAGTGCAGTGCGGCTAAACCAAAACCGGCCACTCTTGACTGTGTCTCGAATGAGATACAAAACCAAAACTGGTATGGCACCAGGAGAATTACGATGGCTGCTCAAACCTCTATGCTGCACATCCGTGTAGACGACAAGCTGAAGGCCGATGCGACCGAAAAGCTCGCCAACGTTGGTCTATCCGTCTCAGATGCCGTGCGAATTTTCCTGACTCGCGTCACCAAAGAAGGTGGGTTGCCTGCGGGACTGACGACTGACCCGGAAGCCCATGACAAATGGTTCCGCGCCAAGGTGCATGAGGCTTTGGCGGACAGCCAGCCGGGTGTGCCACATCAGCAGGTAATGGACGAGGCGCAAGCCCTTATCGACAGGAAGCGCCGTCTTACCGTGTCGCGGCCTTAGAGCCTGCTCCAAAAAGAGGTGTGTGATTTCAGCGACTTATGATTCTGTTGGTTTGCGAACTAACGGGAGATCAAGATGCCGTGGACTGAAATCACACGCTCGCGGTATGAGCGGGATAGCGCGCGTTACGCAAGTAACCTGACGGACGATGGAATGGGCCCTTATCGAGCCCTTCATGCCGGAGCCCAACCGGATTGGCCGCCCGCGCCAGACGGATTTGCGCGAGGTCGTGAACGCGCTTTTGTACATCGTCTCGACGGGCTGCCAATGGCGCTTTCTGCCGAAGGACTTTCCGCCTTTCTCCACGGTGCAGAAAT
>Ga0075012_10002175_pt1 | contig 19406 bp, 14 predicted proteins | sample All_14_2_FD_71474 | JGI IMG/M metagenome (GOLD analysis project Ga0075012, IMG submission 71474) | Freshwater microbial communities in response to fracking from Pennsylvania, USA - Allegheny Zone_MetaG_DW_15 | ecosystem: Environmental > Aquatic > Deep subsurface > Groundwater > Drilled... | reverse complement strand
TGCTGGCGTTCGTGGTCATTACGGGCGTCGGCTGGGGGTTCACCTCGGCCGCTCTCACCGGATTGCAGTGGCAGGGCTGGGCGTGGCGCATGCTCGGCATCGATATCGAGTCGCTTTGGGGCAGCAGCGATGTCGGCGTGTTCGCTGCGCTGCTGCTCGGTCTGCTCGTGCCGATCGTCGCCGGCATTCCCGCGATGCGCCGATTGCAGACTGCTGAGCGCGACGCGGCCGCGGCCGAGGAGGCCGCGGCCGCAGGGGCCACAACGAGCGACACCACGACCGGCGTCAGCACGGTGCAGGCGCCCGCGACCGCGAACCCCGCCGCCAGCGTTCGAGCCGAGTCATGACCTCACTCCGCGACACCATGGCGGTGGCAGAAACACTGTGGCCTCTCGCGGGCGCTGAGCAATGGGATGCCCCGGGTCTCGTGACCGGAAATCCTGCCGCCGACGTTCGCCGCATCTTGCTCGCCGTCGACGCGGTCGCCGACACCGTCGACGAGGCTGCATCGGTGGGTGCCGACCTGCTGCTCGTGCATCACCCACTGCTCATGCGCGGGGTCACGACCATCGCCGAATCGACGGCCAAGGGAGCGCTCCTTGCGCGACTGATCCGGGCAGACTGCGCGCTCTATTCCGCGCACACCAATGCCGACATCGTAGATGCGGGAACGAGCGCGCGGCTCGCGGAACTGCTCCACCTTGTGGATGCCCTCCCCATCGTCGAAACGAGCCCGGGCCTCGGGCTCGGCCGTGTGGGTGCCCTTGTCGAGCCGACGACGCTCGGAGCCCTCGCTCGTCGGCTCGCGAGCATCCTGCCCGCCACGGCGACGGGAGTGCGCGTCGCGGGGGAGTACGACCGGCCAGTGCAGCGCGTCGCCCTCTGCGGCGGGGCTGGCGACTCCTTGCTTGCCGAGCCCCTCGTGCGCGGAGCCGACGTTTACATCACCTCAGACCTGCGGCACCATCCCGCGAGCGAGGCGATCGAGACGGCGCGAGTCGCCGGAGGCCCTGCCCTGATCGACGTCTCTCACTGGGCGAGCGAGTGGCTTTGGCTCGAGGTTGCCGCTGAGCAGCTTCGTGCCGCGCTGCCCGGCACCGAAGTGCTCGTGAGCGAGCTGCGCACCGATCCCTGGGAGTTCGTGGCCGTACAGTGAGACGCGCGACACTTTCACAACTCGAGACGAACACGGTGATCACCCCATGCCACTGACCGCGAGCCCCGCCGACCAGAAGCTCCTGCTCGATCTGCAAGCCTTCGACACCGAACTTCAGCAGCTCGCCCACCGCGAGCGCAATCTTCCTGAGCGCGCGGTCGTCGAGAAGTTGCGTGACGAAGCAGCGACGATGCGAGAGTTCGCAAGCGAGCGGCGAGGCGCACTCGAAGACGCGCGCATCGAGTTGCAGCGCACAGAAGGCGACGTCACGCTCGTCGAATCGCGCATTGCGCGCGATTCCGAGAGGCTTCAAGGTAGCAGTTCGGTCAAAGACATTCAGGGCCTCGAACACGAGCTCTCGAGCCTCCGCGACCGGCTCGCCGCGCTCGAGGAGATCGAGCTGGAGGTCATGGAGAAGGTCGAGACGCTCGAGAGTGAACTTCAGTCAGCTCAGGCGGCGTTGAGCGAGCACGAGGCGCAGCTCGCGGCGGCCGAGCAGGCAATAGCCGCGGCCATCGCGAGCATCGCTGTGGAGCGCGAGCGCGTCTCGGCCGAACGGCAGCAACTCGCGGGCCGCCTGCCCTCCGACCTTGTGGCTCTCTACGAGAAGCAGCGCGAGCGCTACGGCACGGGTGCGTCGCACCTTCGCGCCCGAGTCTCGAGCGCGAGTGGCGTCGAGCTCACCGGCAGCGATCTCGCGGCCGTGCGGGCAGCCGCTCCCGATGCCGTGCTGTTGTGCCCCGACTCGAACGCGATTCTCGTGCGCACCGACGAGAGCGGCCTGTGACCCGCCAGCTGCTTGTCGAGGCCGACGGTGGTTCTCGCGGCAACCCTGGCCCCGCCGCGGGCGGCGCCGTCGTCATCGATCCCGCCTCGGGAGAGGTGCTCGCCGAGGTCGGAGTGTGGGTGGGCACGGCGACGAACAACGTCGCTGAGTACTCAGGCATGCTCGCCGGAGTGCGCAAGGCTCTCGAGATCGATCCCGATGCTGAGCTCACGATTCGTATGGACTCCAAGCTCGTCGTCGAGCAGATGATGGGTCGTTGGAAGATCAAGCACCCGGCGATGGCCGAGCTCGCGGCAGAAGCCCGCGAAGCGCTCACTGGCACGCCAGTGCGATTCGAATGGGTTCCGCGATTGCAGAACTCGCGCGCCGACAAGTGTGCCAACGACGCCATGGATGCCCGAGCCTCGTTCTCGCGCTGACACACACGGGGCCGGTTCGACGAGTGCCGTGCATCCGCAACCCGCTACTCTGAGAACGCAAGTGGGCCGGCCAGACGGTCGCGTCGAGCGCACGCCCCGCAAGGGGAACGGCCTCGCCGAGGAACGTCCGGGCTCCGCAGAGCAGGGCGGTGGGTAACACCCACCCGGAGAAATCCGCGAGAAAGTGCAACAGAAAGCAGACCGCCACCGACCTCTGGTCGGCGGTAAGGGTGAAACGGTGGTGTAAGAGACCACCAGGGGCCCGAGTGATCGGGCTCGCTGGGTAAACCTCGCCCGGAGCAAGGTCAGACAGACACCGTTGACGCGGCTCGCCGAGGTGTCGGGTAGACCGCTAGAGGGCTGCGGCAACGTAGTCCCGAGAGAGATGGCCGTCGAAGGGAAGCGATTCCTGGAACAGAACCCGGCGTATCGGCCGACCCACTTGCCTCAGTCGGGATGGTGCGCGGTGGATGTCCGGCTCACCACTGTGAGGGGCGGTAGTCCTTCAAGAAGACGCCGAACAGGTCTTCGCCAGCCTCGCCGCGCACGATCGGGTCGTAGACCCGAGCCGCTCCGTCGACGAGGTCGAGGGGAGCGTGGAACCCTTCCTCAGCAAGACGCAGCTTGGTGGGATGCGGTCGTTCGTCGGTGATCCACCCCGTGTCGACGCTCGTCATGAGAATGCGGTCTGTCTCCCACATCTCGCGCGCGCTCGTGCGCGTGAGCATGTTCATGGCTGCCTTCGCCATATTGGTGTGCGGGTGACCCGGGCCCTTGTAGCCGCGCCCGAAGACTCCTTCCATCGCACTGACGTTGACGACGTAGGTGCGGTCGAAGCTCGAGGCTGCGAGTGATGGCCGCAGTCGGTCGACGAGGATGAACGGCGCGACCGAGTTTGCGAGCTGCACTTCGAGCATCTCTAGAGGCTCGACGGAACCGACTGCTTGCGTCCAGCTGTTGACGTCGTGCAGATCGGGCACGAGGCCCCCCGCATCGATGGCCGTACCGTCTTTGTGCCGCTCGATCGACGCGCTCCCCGCTGACATCGCAGCCTGGGTGAGTTGCTCGGCCTTGAGTGCGGCTGCGGCCAGGATGGGGTGAGACGCCACCGACTCGGCAAGAGCGAGCGGGTGCGGGTCCATCGTGTGTCCAAAGGTCACCAGCTCGGGGAGTGGCCCGTCGGGTAGCGGAGCGAGTTCGGCTTCGATGAGTGGTTGATATGCGCCGGGGGAGCGGCGCACCGTCTGCGCTGCGTTGTTGATGATGATGTCGAGCGGACCCGCCGCGGCGACCGACTCCGCAAGCCCGATGACTTGCGCCGGGTCACGCAAATCGATGCCGACGATGCGCAATCGGTCGATCCACTCGGCCGCGTCGGGCAACGCCGCGAAGCGACGTACGGCATCACGCGGGAAGCGCGTGGTGATCGTCGTGTGTGCCCCATCGCGCAGGAGTCGAAGGGCGATGTACATGCCGATCTTCGCGCGCCCACCGGTGAGCAACGCGCGTCGTCCGGTGAGGTCGGTACGGGCATCCCGCTTCGCGTGATTGAGCCTCGCGCAGTCGGGACAGAGCTGGTGGTAGAAGGCATCCACGAGCGTGTACTGCTGCTTGCAGACGTAGCAGGCCTGAGAGCGCGTGAGCTCGCCAGCGTACGGACCGTGGGTCGAGCTTGAGATATCGACGCCTCGCGTTTCGTCGTCGATGCGATCGGGTGATCCGGTCGCCGTCGATTCGATGACGGCTCGGTCAGCGTCAGCCAGCTCGGCTCGCCGCGCGAGTCTGCGTGCGACCTTGACGGCGCGGAACATGTGGGCCGTCGCGTGGCGCACGGCGATGAAATCGGGATGCTCGTGGTCGAGCTCGTGGAGCGTGCTGAGCACGCGCAATGTCGTCGCGAGGTCGTCGGGGTCGATGCCCGCTGAGTCGTTCATGATGCTCGGGGTGGAGTCGGAAGGCACACGCTAGGGTACCTGGCCGCGCGGGGCATGCTGGCGCGTGGCTAGCCGATCGCGGTACCGAGCAGGGCGCCGATGCCGAAGGTCACGGCGAGCGCGAGCGCCCCGCCGATGACCACTCGCAGCGTTGGGCGCAGGGCGGGACTGCGCCCGAGGCGGGCACCCAGCCACCCGGTGAGCGCGAGGGCGACGAGTGTGGCGGCGAAAGCGATGGGCACGCGCAACTCGGCGGGTGGTAGCACGATGGCGAGCATGGGCAACACAGCCCCGAGGAGGAACGAGATCGCTGACGCCCACGCAGCTTGCCAGGGCTTGAGCACTTCGTTCTCATCGATGTGGAGCTCTGCCTCGAGGTGTGCGGCGAGAGCGTCGTGCTCAGTGAGTTCGACAGCCACGCGCCGGGCGGTTTCGGCCGAGAGCCCCTTCGCCTGGTAGATCGCGGCGAGCTCTGCCAGTTCTTGCTCGGGCATCTCGGCGAGTTCGCGTCGTTCTTTCGCAATAAGCGCGGTCTGACTGTCTCGGGCGCTCGCGACCGAGACGTACTCGCCGAGCGCCATCGAAATGGCACCTCCGACGACGGCCGCGGCACCCGCGGTGAGAATCGGGGCAAGCATGGGTGTCGCAGCGGCGACGCCCACCACCACGGCGGCCACCGACACGATGCCGTCGTTGGCACCGAGCACGCCAGCACGCAATGTGTTGAGGCCGTCGCTGAAGGCTCTGCGATCGTGAGGCTCGCCAGCGTGCTGGGCAGCAGGCGGTGAGGGTTCAGGCGATGACGTGTCAGTGCTCACGGGCTCAGTCAAGCCCTCAAGCCCGGGCACCTGCAAGCAAGGTCAGGCTCTCCTGAGCATCCGCCTGTCATACCGCGACGGGCATGTGTACGTGCGTAGAGTCGAAGCATCTGGTGAGCGTTCGCTCGCGTCACGCGCCGGCTGGGAAGTCGCAACCGATCCCCGAAGGCAGTATGTCCTCTTTCGCCGCATCTGGATCACTCGGTTCTGTTCGCACGACAAGCCCTCGTGACCCATCAACTCCGCCGATCACCGCTTCGTATGGTGCGCTCATGCGCACTGTGCGAGACGCCGGACTGCTGCGGCGACGTGAAGGCTTCTATTACGCGGTCTTCACCGGGCTTGCCCTCGCTCTGGGGGGCATCATCGCCGGCATGGTGCTGCTCGGCGACAGCTGGTTCCAACTGCTGATGGCGGGTGCGCTGGGCATCGTGCTCACGCAGATCGCCTTCGTCACACACGAGGCCTCACACCGCCAGATCTTTGCGTCGGGTCGGGTCAACGACTGGGTCGGTCGGGTTCTTGCGACCGCCGTGGTCGGCATCAGCTACCACTGGTGGATGCACAAGCACTCGCGTCACCACGCGAAGCCCAACCAGAAGGGCGCCGACCCTGACATCGAGCAAGACACGATCGCCTTCCTCACCGAAGACGCTGCGAAGTCGAAAGGCGCGTTCGCGCTCATCACGCGCAACCAGGGCTGGTTGTTTTTCCCGCTCCTGACGCTCGAAGGCATCAACCTTCACTACCGTTCGATCGCGAGCCTGTTCGGCAAGGGCCGAGTTGAGCACCGCTTCCTCGAGCTGACCCTCATCGCCTTGCGGCTGGGCCTGTTCGTCGCCGTGCTCTTCACCTTCCTGCCGCTCGGTATGGCCTTCGCCTTCCTCGGCGTGCAGCTCGCTGTGTTCGGCGTGTACATGGGCGCGTCGTTCGCGCCCAACCACAAGGGCATGCCCATTCTTGAGAACGACAGCACCCTCGACTTCTTGCAGCGCCAGATCATCACCTCGCGCAACCTCAAGGGCGGCTGGTGGGCCACGGTGCTCTTCGGCGGGCTCAACCACCAAGTCGAGCACCACCTCTTCCCGAACATGCCACGGCCAGCGCTGTCGCGTGCGCGTGAGATGGTGCGCGAGTACGCGGCGACGACGGGAATTCCCTACACCGAGACCGGAGTCATGCGCTCGTACGGCATCGTCGTGCAGTACTTGAACCGGGTGGGACTCTCAGCACGCGACCCCTTTGACTGCCCGATGGTCAACCGCTTCCGCCGCGCCTAGCGCGCAGCGAGCGCCGCAGCGCCGATGATGCCGGCGTTGTTGCGCAGAGCCGCAGGCACGATGGGAGTGTCGACCTCGATGAGGTGCATGAACTCGTCGTGTTGTTTCGACACGCCCCCACCGATGACGAAGCGCTGCGGCGAGAACAAGAACTCGACATGGCGGTAGAAACGAGTGAGCCGCACCGCCCACTCCTCAAAGCTCAGCGCTTCGCGCTCTCGCGCTGAGTTCGCGGCCCAGTGTTCGACATCGTCGCCGTCGAGCTCGAGATGCCCCAGCTCGGTGTTCGGAATGAGTACACCGTTGTAGACGAAAGCGCTGCCGATGCCCGTGCCGAGGGTTGTCACGATGACGAGACCGTCTTGGCCGCGGGCGGCACCGTAGATGGCCTCAGCGAACCCGGCGGCGTCGGCATCATTCACGAAGTGGATGCTGCGCCCGAGCGCTTCGCTGAACAGGGCATCGGCATCCAGCCCGATCCAGGCGTCGCTGACGTTCGCCGCCGACATCGTGCGACCCTCGCGCACAATCGCCGGAAAGCAAATGCCCAGGTGCGGCGCCTCGCCGAGCTCGAGCGACTCGAGTTCGGCGACGATCTCGCGCACCGTGTCGATGATGGCTGCAGGCTCGCCGCCTTCGGGAGTGTCGCGCTTCACGCGCTCACTCGCGAGTTCTCCTGCGTCGAGGTCGACGAGGGCTCCCTTGATGCCGGTGCCGCCGATGTCGATGCCGATCGCGTTCGTCATGCGGTGCTCCAGTCGTGGGGGTGTGGGCTCACGGCAAGGTGAGAATGTCGGCTCCGCGCTCGGTGACGACGAGCGTGTGCTCGAACTGGGCACTGAGCGACTTGTCTTTCGTCGTGACCGTCCAGTCGTCGTCCCACAGATCCCATTCGATTGAGCCGAGGGTGAGCATGGGCTCGATGGTGAAGACCATGCCCGGCTGCATGACCGTCGCATAGTTCGGGGCCGCGTCGTAGTGCGGCACGATGAGCCCAGAGTGAAACGAGCGGCCCACGCCGTGCCCCGTGAAGTCGCGCACGACTCCGTAACCGAAGCGCTTGGCATAGGCCTCGATGGTTCGGCCGATGACATTGATCTCTCGCCCAGGAGCCACGGCCTTGATGGCGCGGTTGAGCGACTCGCGTGTGCGCTCGACGAGCAGCCGAGCATCCTCGCTCGCCTCGCCGGCAATGAAGGTCTTGTTGAGGTCGCCGTGCACGCCGTTCTTGAACGCTGTGATGTCGATGTTGACGATGTCGCCCTCGACGATCACGGTGTCGTCGGGGATGCCGTGACAGATGACCTCGTTGAGGCTCGTGCAGCTCGACTTCGGAAAGCCGCGATAGCCGAGCGTCGAGGGGTACGCGCCGTGGTCGAGCAGAAACTCGTGCGCGATGCGGTCGAGCTCGTCCGTCGTCACTCCGGGCGCGACCGCCGCTCCGACTGCGTCGACTGCCTGTGCGGCGATGCGGCCAGACTCACGAATGAGCTCGATCGTCCCCGCGTCGTAGACGTCGCCACCTTCGTGCGGGGCGGGTGCCTGCTTGCCGACGTATTCAGGGCGGCGGATGCTCGGCGGAACGGAGCGCGGGCCTCCGACTCGGCCGGGAATCAAGTGGCCGTGGTCGTCGCGGGGCATAGGGTCGAGTCTATCGAGCGAGGGGAGATGCTCATGGCCGAGCAGTCGAGTGGCGAGCAGTGGTGGTACAACCACAAGACCGGAGAAGTCGAGCACGGCCCGCAGTCACTGGGTTCTGACCGCGATGGCCCCTACGCTTCCCAGGCTGAGGCGCGCCGCGCCCCCGAGATCGCCCGCGAGCGTGCGCGCGCCTGGGCGGCGGAAGAAGAGTGCGAGCGCACTGACTAGGTCGTGCGGTCGCGCAGCGCTGACTCGGCGGTTTCGTCGCTGTAGCTGTGCGCCTCGTCGGGGTAGGCGCCTGACTCGACGTCAGCCTTGAACGCGTGTGCAGCATCCAGCAGCACTTGCCGAAGGTTGGCGTACTGCTTCACGAACTTCGGAATGCGCCCCGACCCGAGCCCGGCCCAGTCGGTCCAGACGACGAGTTGGCCATCGCAGTGCGGGCCACCGCCGACGCTGATGGTGGGGATGCTCACTTCTGCTGTGATGCGTCGCGCGACTTCTGCTGGAATCATCTCGAGCACGACCGCGAACGCGCCGGCCTCTTCAACCGCGCGCGCGTCGGCGAGCAACTTCTCTGCCGCGGCACCGCGGCCCTGGATGACGTGACCGCCGAGACCGTGCTCGCTTTGCGGTGTGAAGCCGATGTGCGCCATGACGGGGATGCCCGCCTCGACGATGCGGCGAATCTGTTCAGCAGAGCGCACCCCGCCTTCGAGCTTCACCGCGTGCGCACCCGTCTCTTTCATGAACCGGAACGCGGTGTGCAGAGCCTCATCAGGGCCGGTCTCATACGAACCGAAGGGCATGTCAGCCACGACGAGCGCGCGCTTCACGCCGTGGACGACTCCGCGGGTCAGCGGAATGAGGTCGTCGATCGTGACGGGAAGAGTAGTGTCGTAGCCGAGTACGGTGTTGCCCGCCGAGTCGCCGACGAGCAGGAAGTCGATGCCGGCCTCATCGAAGATCTGGGCGGTGAGCACGTCATAGGACGTGAGCCCCGTGATCTTGATGCCCTGCTGCTTCGCACTCTGGAAGTGCCGGATGCGGACGCGCTTCGGTGCCTCAGCCATGCCGTCAGCCTAGCCCCGCGTTCGGGGAGGGTGCCTATGCGAGAGGTCGCGCCGTGATCGGCAGGCGCCGGTCGCGGCCAAACGCGATGCTCGAGATCTTCGGGCCGATGGCGCCTTGGCGCCGCTTCCACTCTGCGCGATCGACGAGTTGGGCTATGCGGCGCACTTCGGTTTCGTCGAAACCGAGCTCGACAATCTCGGCCACGCCTCGCTGCGCACCGACATAGTGCTCAAGCACAGCATCGAGAACCTCGTACGGGGGGAGTGAGTCTTGATCGACCTGCCCGGGGCGAAGTTCCGCGCTCGGTGGCTTCTTGATCGAGTTCTCGGGGATAGGCGAGGTCTCGCCGCGCGTGGTCGCCACAGTGTTCCGCCACCGTGCGAGCTCCCACACGAGCAATTTGGGCACGTCTTTGAGGGGAGCGAATCCACCGACCGAGTCACCGTAGATCGTCGAGTAGCCCACCGCGAGCTCGGTCTTGTTGCCGGTCGTGAGCACGAGGTGACCGTGCATGTTCGACAGTCCCATGAGAATCACCCCGCGCACGCGGGCCTGCACGTTCTCTGCGGCGAGCCCCTCGAGACCCAGCTGCTGGTCGAATGGCGCGACGAGGTCAGCGATCGGTTCGATCGAGTAGTGCAGACCTATGCGATCTGCCAGGTCGTCCGCGTCGCTACGGGAGTGGTCGCTGCTCCAGCGCGACGGCATGGAAACGCCGAACACGTTCTCGGCACCGATCGCGTCCGCCGCAATCGCGGCGCAGACGCTCGAATCGATGCCACCCGACAGACCGAGGATGACCGAGCGAAAGCCGTTCTTGACGACGTAGTCGCGCAAGCCCAGCACGAGGGCGTTCCACAACTGCTCAAGGTCATCGGGCAGGGCGGCGATGTCGCGGTCGAGCTCGGGGCGAGCATCCACCGCCGCGTCCGCGACGGCCGAGAGCTCGACGCGCTGCACGGCGGGTGGCAGGGGAGTGTCGGTCGCGGGTTCGGCGTCGATGTCGACGACCAGCAGGTGCTCCTCAAACTGCGGAGCGCGCGCGAGGATCGTGCCCTGACCATCGACGACGACACTGTCGCCGTCGAACACGAGGTCGTCTTGACCGCCCACGATGTTCACGTAGGCCACGATCGTGTCGGTCTCAGTGGCTCTGCGGGTCACGAGCGGCAAGCGCACTTCGTCTTTGTCGCGCTCGAAGGGTGAGGCGTTGAGTACGAGCAGAACGCCGGCGTCTGACTCGAGTACCCGGCCCACCGGGCCGCCGTCACGCCACAGGTCTTCGCACACGATGACGGCGAGGTCGACGCCGCGCAGACGCAGCACGAGCAGTTCGTCGCCAGGAATGAAGATGCGGTACTCGTCGAACACCGAGTAATTGGGCAGATGGTGCTTGGCGTAGCGAGCGACGACCTGTCCGCGGTGCAGCACGCTCGCGCAGTTCTGAGCGATCGCCGTCGGAGCGTTCGACGAACCGAGCAACCGCGGCTCATGGGGACCGTCGGGGTGCCCGACGACGACGACGAGTTCACCGAGGCCCTCAGCCCGCAGCCGTGTCGCGAGCGTACTCACGGCCTCGACCGAGGCACGCAGGAACGCTGGTCGCTGGGCGAGGTCTTCGATCGGGTAACCGGTGAGCGCCATCTCGCCTGTGACGAGGAGGTCTGAGCCTTGCTCGACTGCCTGGCGCGCTGCGCGCACGATCTGCTCGGAGTTGCCGGCGAGGTCACCGACAAGGGGGTTGGACTGGGCCAAGGCCAAGCGGAGGCGGGGCATACCCAGTAGCCTACTGGCGGGGGCTGAGCCCCCCTGAGAGCACCGCTTGTGCGGTGACCGAAGAGCCGTCAGGCCGAGGCACGGAAGGGCATCATGGACAAGCAGCGTGACTTCGTTCTCCGCACGATCGAGGAGCGCGGCGTCAAGTTCGTTCGACTGTGGTTCACCGACGTCGTCGGCACGCTCAAGATGGTGGCCGTGGCGCCGGCCGAGGTCGAAGGAGCCTTCACTGAAGGCCTGGGCATCGACGGCTCGTCGATCGAGGGCTTCACCCGGGCGTTCGAGGCCGACGTGCTGCTGCACCCCGACCCGACGACCTTCCAGTTATTGCCTTGGCGAGGCGAAGTCGACCCGACTGCTCGCATGTTCTGCGACATCACGACGCCCGACGGACTTCCGGCAGCAGCTGACCCGCGCCACGTGCTCAAGCGCACGCTCGCGAAAGCAGCCGATCGCGGCTTCACGTTCTACACGCACCCCGAGATTGAGTTCTACCTGCTCAAGAGCTCGAAGTATGGCCCCGAAGGCCCCCAGCCGGTCGACTCGGCCGGCTACTTCGACAACGTGCCGGGAGGCACGGCTCACGACTTCCGCCGCAGTGCGGTGCGCATGCTCGAAGACCTCGGCATCTCGGTCGAGTTCAGCCACCACGAGGCTGGCCCCGGTCAAAACGAGATCGACTTGCGCTACGCCGATGCCTTGACCACGGCCGACAACATCATGACCTTCCGCACGGTCGTGAAAGAGGTCGCGATTGAGCAGGGTGTCTACGCAACCTTCATGCCGAAGCCGCTCGCGGCGCACCCCGGCTCGGGCATGCACACCCACATGTCGCTCTTCGAGGGCGATACCAACGCCTTCTTCGACGCGGCGGGTCAATACCAGCTTTCGAAGATCGGCCGCCAGTTCGTGGCGGGCATTCTCACCCATGCACCCGAGATCACTGCGGTGACGAATCAGTTCGTCAACTCGTACAAGCGACTGTGGGGCGGCGACGAAGCACCGAGCTACGTCACCTGGGGGCACAACAACCGTTCTGCGCTGGTGCGCGTGCCGCTCTACAAGCCGGGCAAGGGTCAGAGCGCGCGCGTCGAATACCGAGGTATGGACGCGGCGGCGAACCCCTACTTGTCGTACTCGCTGCTTCTCGCTGCCGGGCTCAAGGGCATCGAAGAGGGCTACGAGCTGCCCGCCGAGGCCGAAGACACAGTCTGGGCACTGAGCAGCGCTGAGCGCCGTGCTCTGGGCTACAAGGCATTGCCCTCGAGCCTCGACCGCGCTCTCGCGCTCATGGAAGAGAGCGAACTCGTCGCAGAGACCCTCGGCGAGCAGGTCTTCAACTACGTGTTGCTCAACAAGCGGCGCGAGTGGAACGCCTATCGCGCGCAAGTGACGCCGTACGAGCTAGAAAGCAACCTCGAGATCCTCTGATCTCTTCGGAATCGAAGGCTCCACCCCATGACGCGGCAACCGTCAACGCTGACCGAGCTCGCCCGGCTGGGCTTCTCTGAGCTCAGCGGCGCCCGCGAATCGCTCGAGGGCCTCGACGGCCACCTCGACGCCTTCGGCAGCGCGGCCGACCCCGATCGCGCCCTGAGGTTGCTGCAGAGGCTCCGTGAACAGCATCCGGATGCTCTTCGTCCGGTGCTCGCCGACTCCGCCTGGCTCGCTCGCCTCGTGAGGGTACTCGGGGCGAGCGACGGTCTCTTTGAGTTTCTTCGCCGCAGGCCCGAAGAGCTCGCGGCCTTGCGAGCGCCGATGACGAGCATCCCCGACGCCTCTGCCTATCGCGCCGAACTGCACCAATCCGTGGCGGGTATTGACGATGTCGACCGCGCGCGCGTGGCGATGCGCGTCTGCTACCGACGCGCGCTACTGAAACTGGCGGCCTGGGATCTCGAGTCGTCCGACGCCCTTGAGGTGCTTCCGACGGTTGCCGCCGCGCTCGCCGACCTTGCTGGCGCAACCCTCGACACGAGCCTGCAGATCGCGCGCCGCGCATCGACCTACCCGGCCGATGACGTCGCCCTCACGCGGCTCGCCATCATCGGCATGGGAAAGGCGGGGGCTCGCGAACTCAACTACATCAGCGACGTCGACGTCATCTATGTCGCTGAGGCCGCCGAAGGGCTCGAGTCGAGTCGTGCCGTGGAGATCGCCACCAAGCTCGCCGCCGAGACGGCGCGCGGCATTCAAGAACCTGGCTTCGAACCTCCGCTGTGGGAGGTCGACGCGAATCTGCGGCCCGAGGGCAAAGACGGAGCCCTCGTGCGCACGCTCGACTCGCACCGCGCCTACTACGACCGCTGGGCGAAGAGCTGGGAATTCCAAGCGCTGCTGAAGTCGCGACCGCTCGCGGGCGACGCCGAGCTCGGGCGGCGCTATTGCGAAGCCGTGCATCCGCTCGTCTGGACGAGTTCACAGCGGGATGGCTTCGTCGATTCGGTGCAGCGGATGCGCGAGCGCGTGACCGAGCACATTCCGGCCGACGAGGTCGACGTGCAACTCAAGCTAGGACCAGGTGGCCTGCGCGACGTGGAGTTCACGATCCAGTTGCTACAGCTTGTGCACGGCGCTCACGACGACAGCGTGCGCCAACCGGCGACACTCGACGCTCTGGCAGCTCTCGCCGAGCGCGGGTACATCGGCCGGGCCGAGGCGGCGGAATTCGCTCGCGACTATCGGCTACTGCGAGTCATCGAACACCGCGTGCAACTCGACCAGTTGCGGCGCACCCACCTCATGCCTCGCGACGACGATCGCTTGCGCGTACTCGCGCGCGCAACGGGGCTCGGCTCAACCGCCGACGACATCACCGATCAGTGGCACCGCACGAAGATCGCCGTGCGTTCCTTGCACGAGAAGCTGTTCTATCGCCCCCTGCTGTCGGCAGTGGCTGCGCTGCCCGAGGAAGGTCTGGCTCTGACGAGCGGGCAAGCCGAAGCGCGACTCGCCGCCATCGGCTTCGCTGACCCGCGTGGTGCGCTACATCACATTGCGGCGCTCACGAGCGGCGTATCGAGACGGGCGCAGATTCAGCGCACGCTCCTGCCGGTCATCCTGCAGTGGCTCGCCGAAGGCGCCGACCCCGACTACGGGCTCTTGGCGTTCCGACGGCTCAGTGAAGACCTCGGCGAGACTTACTGGTTCTTGCGCATGCTGCGCGATTCCTCCGGAGCCGCCCAACGCCTCACGAGCGTGCTCGCCTCGTCTCGATTCGTCGGAGCGCTCTTCGAGCGCATTCCCGAAGGCGCGGCGTGGCTCGAGAACGAAGACGAACTTCGACCTCGATCACTGGATGCTCTGCTCGACGAGGCGCGCGCCACGGTAGCCCGCTACGACGGCGATGTCGCTGCGGCTGCCAAGGCTCTCCGCACCGCGCGTCGCCGCGAGGTGTTGCGACTCGCCCTCGCGGGCATTCTCGACACCATTGCGATCGACGAGCTCGGGCGCGCCTTGAGCGATGTGACGACGACGATCATCTCGGGCGCGCTCTCGCTCGCGCACCACGACGTCGATGGCATCGAGTTCGGTGTCATCGCAATGGGACGCTATGGCGGCGCTGAACTTGGCTTCGGGTCTGACGCCGACGTCATCTACGTCTACCGCGACGCGGGCGCGGGGGAGGAGGCGCAGAAGCGCGCCGAGCACATCGTGCACGAACTCGCCCGCCTCACTGAAGACTTGCGCTTGCCGCTCGATCTCGACATCGGTTTGCGGCCCGAGGGCAAGAATGGCGCGATCGTGCGGTCGCTCGACTCCTATCGGGCCTACTACGAGCGCTGGTCGCTGACCTGGGAGGCCCAGGCGCTTCTGCGCGCGCGCGGTGTCGCGGGCGATGCCGCCCTGCTCGACGACTTCACGGCTCTGGCTGATACCGTGCGCTACCCGGCTAGCTTTGGCGAGTCGGAGGCTCGCGAAGTGCGACGCATCAAGGCTCGCGTCGAGTCTGAGCGGCTACCGCAAGCTGCCGACCCAGCGCGACACTTGAAGCTTGGTCGCGGTTCGCTCAGCGACGTGGAGTGGTTCGTGCAGTTGCTGCAGTTGCAGCACGCGGCGGAAGTGCCCGAACTGGCGACCCCGAGCACCCTCGAGGCCCTCGATGCTGCAGTGGATGCACGTCTCGTCGAGCCCGTCGATGCCGAGCGCCTCCGCGCCGCATGGATCATCGCCTCGCGCGCCCGTTCAGCGCTCACGCTGTGGAGCGGTAAGACCGCTGACGTGCTGCCCAACGATCGCGCGCAGCTCGACGGTGTCGCTCGGCTCATGGGATATCCGGCTCGGGGGGCCTCGCAACTCGAAGAGGACTACCTCCGCACGACGAGGCTCGCGCGGCAGGTGTTCGAGAAGGGTTTCTACGGCACCGCTTAGGCTGCGTCGAGATCGAGCCCGTACGACGGGAGTGAAGCCTCAGTTTGGTCACTGCCGTCGACGTGGAGTGGTTGTGGGTCGTTGATTCATTATCGCTCGACACTGCCGTTCGGATGGTTGGCTAGTCCTTCACTAGACCTTCGCCCTGAGTATCTCGCACAGTCTTTGCCCTACGCGTCGTCCGTCCAGGCGGTGGACTGAACCGCGGCCAAGGTCTCCGCTTCATAGACAAGAATGTCGTTCTCGCCGTTGTCTATCATTGATTCGGCAAGGCTGGGATAAACGTGGACTGTGTTTAATCCTACTTCGACGCTGACGTGAGCCACGTAGGAGTCGCGTATCAACCGGCTTAGTTCGGGAGAGCAACCATTCTTTAACAGGCAGATCAAGTAGTCGTCGTCTGTGCCGTATTTGATTCGGTTGTAGAGCGAAGGCTCGATTAGTTCGAAAGACTCGAGAATCTCGATGTATCTCATGAGATTGAAATCGACGAAATCTTGCTCCTCCTTGACCTTCGCTACCGCGAGATTGATTTGTTGCGGACGGGACTTAGTTGCCATCCTCACGAAGAGCCGCCTGTAGCCATCTCCGAATGTTTCTTCGCCCCACGCTGGTCCAACGTAGACGAGTTCTTCGGTTAGCTGCGCCCAATAGCTGAGAAAGTGGCCGATCATGCGCTTATAGGGCTCGTTATTCGAGCGCCAAGAAAGGAACAGTTTGTAGAAGCGGCGAGCGCTCGGGGTGTCTCGGACGCGGCGTAGATCGTCAGACTTAAGGTCCACGCCGTCGAAGAAGACATCACAGATGGTTTCGATGACCTGTCCAACCTCCGAAAGTAACGAGTCGGATAGTTCGTTGATCCGTTCCTGGATCAGAAGTTCGTGCGCGAAAATGTCGAAGTCGCGAACACCGTGCTTGAAGCATGCAAGTCCAGCTTCCGTCTGCGCCACGCGACGCGTTGATTCTGCCCGGTCGGCAGGTTCCACATTCTCCCAGTACTCAATCGCCGCGTCTCGACCGTCTGAGTCGGTCGATTCGGCGAGTAGAGGATTCTCAACTGAGTCCACAACGGGCTTCGCAATGTCGGCAACGCGCTCAAGGTATCCCTCGGCATCCCACTCGGCTCTCGAATAGCTACTAGGGACTAGGTGGATCTCTGGTTGTAGGAGTGCGAGGTCAGACCTATCGTTGGAGAATACCTCTTTGAATCGAGCGACTCTTCCGATGAGATTGCGGAACTCTGCTCTACTCAGGTATCCACGACCTCGACCCGCCGTCATGAGAATGAGGCGGTCTGCCGGCGTATTCACTCCCTCGAGAAGGGTTGATGTCGTTACGAGGAACGCAGGGGAAGTTGCCGAGGTGTCGCGAAACAGCCTCTCAATGTATTGTCGAAGCATGTCCGGCACTTTGCCGTGATGAAAAAGCACTCCGGCCTTGATGCATTCGATGAGGCTATAGCTCGGATCGATTAGATCGCCAATTGCTTCGATTGCGGCGGCGCTGGATTCGGAAAGCTGCACTGTCCGACCGGTTGCAATCTTAAGGGCAAGGTCTTGCGCTTGGCTGGGCTTGTTCAAGTAGACGAGCGTCTTCTGCCCAGCGAGAGCTCGAATGGCTTCAACCTCGTCATCGGGAGTCTCGGTGTCCAGCTCAACGAGGCGGTTCAAGAACTGGTCATAGAGACGTTGCCGTTGTCCGAGTCGACTGACGATCAGTCGTTCAGCTTTGACATGTTCGTTGATCGCTAGGCCTATAGGTGAAGGGCCAGCATCGACGGCGAGCTTAACGCTGTCTGGCGACGATAGGAAAGGTGTGTAGTAGCTAATTCCTGCGTGCGGGTCACGAGCACGGACTGTCATCAGTACTTGCGAAAGTTCTATTGCCCTAGCGTCACCGTCAAGAAGGTTGTGTGCTTCATCAACCAGAACCAGCCCGATTGATAAGGCAGGCTCACTCGCGAGTAACCGTTGTAAACGTTCCTGCGTCATAACCGCAATAAACAGATTGTCGCCCACATAGGCATCGGGGTGCGTGATCAAACGCACACCGGAGGACCTTACGCGTTCGTCAGAGATAATAGCAGCACGAGTTTGAGATATCAGGGCGCGAGTTGGTACGAGAATGCACGAACGGCGATCAAGGTTCTGCCCGAGCTTGGTGAGCATCATTTCAGACTTACCGTACGAGGTCGGAGCGACGACGACCGCATTGAGGTTTCGCGCATTGAACGCACGAAGGGACATCTGGCCCCTCGTCCTCGAGGAGCCCTGTCCATCCGCAGTCTCAATTGTGAAGTTCGTGCGATGGGCCTCAAAGAGACTGGCTGCTAGTCCACCTTGTGCGCCCAGCGCGGGTTGCAATCGCTCAGTCGCGACGGTGATTGGCATTAGGTCTCTAGTGCGTGCGATTGCATGTAGAGGTTCGTAGTCACCCGTAACGTCGCCGTACTGCAGAACGATGCGGTATCCCAACCGATTCGCAAGATCATCGTCGGCTCGAAGGAACAAGATCGCGAAGCTGAGCAAGCTCGTCAGATCCTCATCACTGAGGTGATTTCGTCGCAGCAGAGCCTCATAGAGCTCAAGGAAACGAGAGCCTTCGATGTTCGACTTCAACCGTAAGCGGCGCCACGTGACTTCAATCGGCTCAGGCATCGGCACACAGTTCATCTCGCAAGAAGGCGATGATTCCATCGAACACCGCTTGCTGGGCAGCAAGCACACGTAGCTTCGTGAACTTTCCCGAGCGTGCGATCGATTGCGCCGTCGCCGAGAGCGCGGCCCCGCTTACCTCACAGTGAATGTAGTCATGAAACACCACCCCGGCGAGAACCGCATTGGCTGGGAACTGTCCTTCTGTCTCCAGCACGCTGGAATCTCTTCGAAGGAGAGTCTTCATGGACGTGGCATCTTCCGAAGCCAGCGCGAGGCCAGCATCGATGATGGCGGACTCCCACCGTGAGCGCGGCGAATCTGCTTTGAGCTTCAGTGCAAGGTCGCGTGCGGCCTCCAGCAACAGCTCGTGGGCTTTTGAATCGGCAGTCTGGGTGTCGATGGAAATCTCGCCAGACTTAACCTCTCCGTACCAAACCGACGGAGAGTGCCTCTCGAGAAAAGTTAGGTCGAACCCTTTCTTGATGTGCTTCTCTTCTTTGTTGAAGAAGATGCCACCGCTCGTGAGCTCGAAGTTGGAGAGTGGCAAGACGAGGTGAATGAGGAGCTCGCCGGCCATACCTAGCTGGGTGGTCTTCGCCTTCGAGTCGTAGCGTTCCAGGAGCTGCCGAACGGTGTTGGCGAACGAGTAGAAGTCGGAGTCTTCGCGTGACTGTGTCGACCCATAACAGTATTCGTTCAGGCGCGCGCGGAGATGCTCCTTGAGCTCATCGGAAATCTGCTCGACGACAGCGACGACTGCGTCTCGGTCGGCGATTATTCGCACATTGTCCACAAAAACAGATTACGGCTCCGATGGGAAATAGGGCGCTCCCCAGTCATGGTGTCGCATCAGGTGCTGGATCTCCGCACCGCCCGAGCATCAGACAGTGTTGGGCCAGGGGCAACGCCCCAACCTGCACTCCCCCTAACTTTGGCCAATATGCAATCCTCCGCGGTGTTCGATTTCAATCCACCAGGTATCGGAGAGTACGGCGACTCACACAGGGGGTTCCGCACTTGCGGCGGCGCAGTGCTGCTACCACTCGCGCATTTTGGGCAGGGTGTACTCCATTTGCCGAGCACACTGAATACGGTGCCGAAGCACTGTGGGGGCTTGGCAACTCTCGTTGACTCCCCCGGGGTAGTCGATGGAGACATGGCCACTCAACTTCTAACCCACAGATCGGCGCGACTGCGGGCCGAGGGGCGCAGAGAAGTGGAATAGCGACTCGAAGAGCGCGCGCCAGCTTGCCCTCCAAGCATGTGGTTCAGGCCCCTAGTGACTGAAGAGTCGTGTCCACCGATAGGCGAGCGTCATCGACGAAGGCCCCGCTCCTGACGGAACGGGGCCTTCGTGTGACGCGAAGTGAGCTACGCGTTCGAACTACACCGAGAAGTACAGCTCGGCTTGAGGATCTGAGAACCGGAGGGGGTTCCGCAGGCTCACACTTCCCTGCAAACACAGGGAAGTGCAATGGTGAGCATGAGTGGGG
>Ga0075012_10002170_pt1 | contig 19421 bp, 10 predicted proteins | sample All_14_2_FD_71474 | JGI IMG/M metagenome (GOLD analysis project Ga0075012, IMG submission 71474) | Freshwater microbial communities in response to fracking from Pennsylvania, USA - Allegheny Zone_MetaG_DW_15 | ecosystem: Environmental > Aquatic > Deep subsurface > Groundwater > Drilled... | reverse complement strand
GGCGGGCACCGACGGAAAGTTTGTTGCGGCGAAGGCTGTCATCGATGGGCATGCCGTGCGGGTTTCTTCGCCGGAAGTCGTAGCGCCGGAGTTTGTCCGCTATGGGTGGATGCGGTGGTCGCCGTGCGATCTCTACAGTCAAGAGGGTTTGCCGGCCGAGCCTTTCCGGACAGACGCGTTGCCACTGCGATGAAGCGTATGGACCGGGGCCAGAAGAGGAAACAAGTATGAGACGTGCATGCATTGCGTTCGGAATTTGGGTCGGTTCTCTTGCCCTGTCGGCGTGTGCCGGTGCTCCGCAGGAGATCCCTCAGATGGAGTACGCCCGGATGAGGCCGGGGCAGATCAGTGCGGCTGTCTCGAACGGGCTGGCGCTGTTGATGCCGGTCGGTGTTCTGGAGTACCACGGACAGCAGAATCCGGTCGGGCTGGACGCTCTGATCGCTGAGGGTGTCGCGAAGCGGGTGGCGAAAGAGGTGCCTTGCGTTTTGGCGCCCACGCAGTTCTACGGATACTCCGGCCAGTGGGCGGGAGGCGTCAAGGACGGCGAGGTCCACATCGACGGCGATGCGCTGTACGGTTATGTGAAGCCCATTCTGAAAGCATTCTACGCGCAGGGGTGGCGGAAGATCTATGTGATCTGCCACCACCAAGGGGCCAAAGGCGTCACCATGCTGTCGTATCAGCGGGCGGCCTCCGAGGTGGCGATGGAATATGCGCACGAGCGCGGCGGGCCGGGGTGGTCGGAGTCGACCAACGTTCCGCCCGGCGTGTTCAGCCGGATCGCGGTCGTGGGAGACGGCGAGTTCTCCAAGATCGGGTATGCGGGACACGGCGGCAAGGGCGAGACGCAGGCCATGATGGCGCTCTGTCCCGGAACGGTCGATTTGAGCGTGTGGAACCGTGACACGGACTCACGCTGGGCACGGGATGCGGGTGAGGCCACGCCGGAGGAGGGCGAACAGATCACCCGGGCCATCGTGGCGAGCTGGAAAAAGGAACTCACCCAGATGCAGCCGAGGTGGCCGCTGCCCAGCCCGCGGCAGTTGAAATGGCACGACCTGGAGGTGTACGGCTTCCTCCACTTCGGCGTCAACACCTTCACCGGTAAGGGATGGGGAGAGGGCGACGAACCGGAGAGCTTGTTCAACCCCACCGATTTCGATGCCGACCAGATTGCCCAAACCGCGAAAGAGGCTGGCATGAAGGGGTTGATGCTCACCGCGAAACACCACGACGGATTCTGCCTCTGGCCGAGCAAGTATACCGAACATTCGGTGAAGAACAGCCCGTGGCGCGGTGGCAAAGGCGATGTGGTCCGGGAGATTTCCGAGGCTTGCGCTCGCCACGGGCTGAAGTTCGGCGTCTACCTTTCGCCGTGGGACCGGAACAGCAAAGACTACGGTATGCCGGCGTATATCACCTATTACCGCAACCAGCTCCGGGAGTTGCTGACAAACTACGGCCCCATCTTCGAGGTCTGGTTCGACGGCGCGAACGGCGGCATGGGTTACTACGGGGGAGCTCGAGAGCGGCGGACCATCGACCGCCGCACGTACTACGATTGGAAAAACACGTGGGAGATCGTGCGCGAGCTTCAGCCCGACGCCTGCATGTTCAGCGACGGCGGACCCGACTGCCGCTGGGTGGGCAACGAGGCGGGCCATGCGGGCGAGACCTGCTGGTCGACATTCAACCGGGACGACGTGCTGCCCGGCGTATGCAATGCGTCCGAACTCAATTGCGGACAGCGTAAGGGGACGCATTGGCTGCCGGCGGAGGTGGACGTTTCGATCCGGCCCGAGTGGTTCTATCGCGCGCAGGACGATAACGCGGTGAAGTCGGTTCAGGCGCTGCTGAAGATTTACGACGAGTCGGTCGGCCGCGGCTGCAATCTGATTCTGAATATCCCGCCGGACAAGCGCGGAAAAATACACGAGAACGACGTCAAGGTGCTGCGCGAGTGGCGGCGGGTTCTGGAGGCCACGTTCGCCAACGATTTCGCGCGCGGGGCGAAGGCGACGGCCAGCGACACGCGTCTGTTCAATCAGGACTTTGGGCCGGACAAGGCCGTGGATGGGGATCGCGAGACGTATTGGGCAACCGGTGATGCGGTCACTACTCCCGAACTGGTACTCGACATGGGCAAGCCCGTTACGTTTAATGTGGTGCGTGTGCGCGAGTATCTGCCGCTGGGGCAACGCGTGGACAGCTTCGCCGTCGACGCATGGAAAGACGGTGCCTGGGTGCCGCTCGCGTCGGCCACGAGCATCGGCAATCAGCGGCTGCTCCCCGTGGCTTTGACGACGGCGACGCGCGTCCGGCTGCGGATCACGAAGGCGGAGGTGTGTCCGGCGATCTCAGAGTTTGCGCTGTTTATGCGGCCTGCGCCGTAACGTTGCTGAACCACGATGACAGAGTCACGATGAAGACATCAACAACACGCTCAGCACTTTTTCGGGCAGACATGTCCCGCCGCGACCTGTTGCGCTTGACCGCCATCGGCGTGGCCGCTTCCGCTGTCCCGTGCCAAGCCTCGCTCTGGCCCGCCTCCGGAAGCCCCGCGAAACTCGTCCCTACAACGGGCCCCCAGTGTGCCTTGTTGAAAGTCTGGTGCGACGGTCTGTTGAAGCTCCAGTCCGACAGCCCCGGCGATCCTCGTTCCAACGGAGGGCTTCTCTGTCCCGTTTGCGGGTTCATTCACGGACGTTCCGCCGACGCGGCGTATCCGCTTCTGTGTGTGGCGCACGCCACAGGGCAGCAGAAGTATGCCGATGCGGCCGTCCGGCTTCAAGACTGGGCCGACAATGTGACCGAGCCCGACGGAAGTTGGCTCTGCGAATTCACTTCGCGGTGGAAGGGCACGTCGGTGTTCGGCGCGATCGCTTTGGCCATGATCCTGAAACACCACGGCTCTCTGCTCGATTCGGCTGTTAGAGCCCGCTGGACCGCGCGCCTAGTACAAGTGATGAAGTTTCTCGACGGTTTTCTTACGATGAAGACGGGAAACATCAATTATCCGATCACCGGCGCCCTGACCTATGCGTTGGCCGGGCAGGTGCTTGACAACAGCCGATGGATCGAGCGCGGCCGCGTGTTCGCGCATGACAGTCTCGCTTTTTTTACGCCCGGCCACTTCATTTACGGCGAGGGCAAGCCGCCCGTCGCCAGCGCCAAGGGCTATTGGCCGGTTGACTTGGGCTATAACGTCGAGGAATCTCTCCCCAACCTTGCGCAATATGCGCTTCTGACGGGGGATGCGGAAGTGCTCGACGGTGTGGTGGCCGCTCTGCGCACCCATGCCGAGTTTATGTTGCCCGACGGCGCGTGGGACAACAGCTGGGGGACCCGTAATTTCAAATGGAGCTGGTGGGGAAGTCGGACCAGCGACGGCTGTCTGCCGGGCTATGCGCTTCTGGCCGGCCACGACCCCAGTTTTGCGGAAGTGGCTTGGAGGAACCTGGAGTTGTGTTCCGCCTGCACCCATGACGGGCTGCTCTACGGCGGGCCTGACCTTCACCGCTGCGGTTATCTCCCATGCTCTCACCACACCATCATGCACGCCAAGGCCGTCGCGACCGTGTTGGATGTCTTGAAAACCGATGTGCGCCCGCCCCGCGCGGCGTTGCCGCGCGAAACCGCCGTTTATGACCTCAGGCACTACGCGGAGATCGGCACCTCGCTCGTCGCCGTGGGAGCCTGGCGGGCCACGGTGACGGACTCGGATTGGGAATACGACGACACGCCCGGAGGTCACGCTTCGGGTGGCGCGCTGAGCCTGTTGTATCACCTTGACTTGGGGCCGATCCTGGTGGCGGGCATGACCGAGTACCGGCTGGTGGAGAAAGACAATCAGCAGAAGCACCTCAGCGACGCGACCATGCCGTTGGCCCCGCGCATACAGTGTCAGGTCGGCGGCACGGCCTACACGAACGTAAGCGACTACGGCGCTGTGGTCACACGTGAAAGCTCAGACGGTCAGGTGTTGGTCAAAACCAGTGGACGGCTCTGCGACATTCATCAAAATAATCCTCCTTCCGGGGTTCTGAACTATCGCTTGACTTACCGTTTCACCCGCCGCTCGGTGTGCCTCACGGCCAGCATTTCCGGTTCTGCGGATGCCCCTGTGAACGTGATTTTGCCTGTGGTGTGTCCGCGTGATGAGGCTGTTCAAAATCCGGATGCCCAAAACGTCCGGATCATGAAGAAGAACGGTGTCCTGTGCCTCCGTACGGATGCGGTCGGCGGATTCGGTCATGACCGCGCCGGCCGGGTTTTTAATCTCATTCCTGGTTTTGAGTGTGTGCCTCTCTCCGTCGCGCTGTCACGCGATTCGGTTGAGACGTCAGTCGAGGTTTATCTTGGTTAAGTCGGGGAATACGGGTCTGACAAGGCGGAAAGTTTTATTGTAAAGTGCGCCGAGAAGTCGGGACGATACGCGAAAGGAAAAGAAAGATGAATGAACGGATGTTCGGGAATAGCGTGTTGGGTTTTGTCCTTGTTGCTTGGGCGGCTGTCGCGCAAGGAGCGGATACGGCTGAATTTTCGGTCGGCCAGATGAAGTGGACAGCTTCCGCCGAGCGCGTGTCGGTTTCCATGGGGGGATGCGTCTTGTTCGATTTCCCCGCGCGTGTGGCCGTGGACACGGAGGAGAAACGCGACCAGGATCTGTTTGCGCCGGCCTTCCGGAAAGAGGGAGGCCGCTGTGTCTGGACAGTGCGCAGTTCGAACTGGGAAAAGAAAGAGGTCTCGCTGTCGGTCGAGAGCGGCGCGGCGGTTCTGCGCGTCAACGTGCAGGGCCAAGGCAAATTAGGAAAGCTCCGCTTCTTTCCGCAGGCCGACAAGGGCGCGCCGCTCGCGTACGAGGTGACGCGGTATCTGTTGCCCGTGGCGCTGGGAGGGGCCCAGTGTGTGCCGCAGTGGCGCAACACGATGGAAAGCGACAGCATCGGGCTGGCCTACATGACGCCGCCCCTGCTGGCGTTCCCTTTTGTCGGCAAGTTCACGGGAAGTTTCTCGGTCGGGCTGGCTCCCAAGCCCGGCGCCTACAACCTTGATCATTTCCGTTGCGAGTTTGCCTCGTTCAAGGACGGGCTTTTCACAACCGATTTTCTCGGCTACACGGAGGTTAAGGGAGAGCACGAGCTTCCCGCGTTGGTCTTTACGGCGGGTGACGACACGTTCGCCGCTCTCGCGGCCTATGCCGAATGGCTCTACCAATCCGGCGGCTGCCGCCGGACGGAGCGGGCGCAAGTTCCGCGCTGGTGGCTGGGGCCGTTCTTCTGCGGTTGGGGCGAGCAGTCGTTTCACACGCCGGGCAACGTGTTCGCCGGGGCCAACCAGCAGGCCTACACGGCGATGTCGGAGCGTCTCGACGCATTCGGCCTGAAACCGACCGCGATCATCGTGGACGACAAATGGCAGGGCCTTTACGGCGACTTGCTGCCCGACCCCTCCAAGTGGGCAGACATGCGGGCTTTCGTGGATGCCGAGCATGCCAAGGGACGCAAGGTCGTGCTCTGGCTGAAATCGTGGGACAACGAGGGGCTCCGCAAGGAGGAGTGTGTTCAGTGCCTCTGCACGCCTTACGGGGCTGACCCGACCTCGCCCGTCTACCGCCGCCGCATTCAGGAGACCATGCGCCGGTTGCTCTCTTCCGAGCCAGGCTGCTTCAACTGCGACGGCTTCAAGATCGACTTCGCCAACTGCATGCCTCTGGGGCGCAATCTGGCCACCCACGAGCGCGGCGTTTACGGCATCGAGCTTCTGAAGCGGCTGATGACGCTGTTCTACGAGTCCGCCAAAGCGGTCAAGCCCGACTGCCTGATCAACAACAGCTGCGCCCATCCATATTTCTCCGAGGTCACCGACCAGAGCCGGCTGCACGACTACAACGGGCAACTGCGGAGCTTGTGGGAAGTGCGCGAGTTCCGTGCGAAATTGTTCAAGACCGCCTTTCCGGGAATCAGCGTGGATACGGATGACCCGCACTCCACGTCACATGACGAGATGATGGATTATCTCCGCCGTGCCCCGGAGCTGGGAGTGCCTGACCTCTATCAGCTGCATCGGCACATTCGGGACGAGGACCTGCGCGAGATCGCCACGATTTGGGAAGCTTATTCCAAGCGGCTGGATCAAGGCAAATAGTGGAAAGGGGAAGTCCGTGAGTTCGGGAGTGTCATGCAAACCCACAAAGGCAATCCCGCAGGTAGATGGGTGGAATGAGGGAATGTTGGAATGATGGAAAAAAGTCGCCATTTGGTCTTGCCCCAGCATTCCAGTGTTCCCGACTTCCAATCGTCCAATGGGGTGAGCGGGCCCAGCCCGCGTTAGAGGAAAAGAAGCCTTCAAAAACTTTAGGGTGATTGATGCAGAAGGGGGATGGAGGAACATGCGCATGAGAATGACGAACGGGGTGATTGCGGGGGCTTTGGCAGCGGTCGCCAGTGTCGCGGTCGCGGCAGGGCCGGCGGTGGTCTGGGTGTCGCAGCCGGTTGCGCCCGGTGAGGCGGTGATGGTTTACGGCGGGCCGTGGACGAACGTGACGGCGGTGGAGGTGGAGGGCCCGGAGAAGCGGACGGTCAGCCCGCTGAAAGTGACAGACGATTGCGTGACGTTCATCTATCCGAAAGAGTGGCCGCTGGCGGCCTTCGCGGCACGGGTGGCGGGCGGTAACGGAGCGGCGGAGCTGCGGGTGAACGCTCCGGACATCTGGTGGCTTCAGGGCGACGCCGGAAAATCGGCGACGCCGGGCGGTTGGTTGCGGGCGTTCGGGCGCTGCATCGGCTACAACGGAAAGGCCTTCCTGGAGTTCCGCGATCGCGCGGGCAAGACGCTTAAGCTCGTGTCCAAGGAGAGCGATCTGTATGCGCTTCGGGTTGATCTCGCCACGGATTTCCCGGCGGGCGCATATGAGGTCTTCCTCAACAACGGGCTCGATGGCCGCACCGTTCCGGTGGGCAAGATCGAGGTTGTGCCGCCGCATGAGCCTTGGCCTGAAAAAGTTTTCGACGTTGTGGCGTATGGGGCCGTCGCGAACGACGGCAATGACGATACCCGCGCCATCTGCGCCGCGCTGGCCGACATCGCAAAAAACAGCGGGGGTGTCCTCTATTTCCCGCGCGGGCGCTTCGGAATGCGGGGCGAACTGGCGTTGCCGCCCGGAACACTGCTGCGCGGTGCAGGCATGACGCTCACGCAGCTCTATTGGCTCGACGAGGATGACCCGAAAGGCGCGCTGCTCAGCGGCACGCGCGATTTCGGCATTGAGGAAATTTTTCTCGCAGCCGCGAACATCGATGACGGGATCGTGGTGACGAGGCCTGCCGCGGAAGACACTTGGAAAAACGCGAACATCTTGCTGCGCCGCGTCCGCGCGCGCTTTCTGCACACGGACACGACCAGCGGCGAGGAGAGCTTCCGGCGGAGCCGGAGCGGAGGCATGCCGCTCCGGGTCGGCGGTGATTTCGTGAGAGTGATCGACTGCGATTTCTATTTTTCGAAAGGCGAGTCTAGCCTGCATGGCGATTACCTGCTTGCCGTCGGCAACCGGTTCGAGGGGCCGGGCTGCGGATACCTCGGCGGGCGCAACGTCATCTTTGAGGGGAACAATCACGAGGGGCGCGGCATGAGTTTCGCGAACGGCAGCCGGGGCGTCTACCTGAAGGGGAACCGGATCGGAGGGGTTTACGGCGACGGCGACCGCGAGACCTTCACGTTCGACGGAGGCGACGCCACCTACAGCGACACGGCTGTTTCGGCGTCAGGCCTGACCCTGACGCTGAAGCCGAGTGGCTGGCGGCACGGGGTGGAGCGCTGGATCGGCGAGCCCGTCTATATCGTCGGTGGCCGGGGTGCGGGGCAGATGCGTTTCATCACCAAAATCGAGGGGCAGACTGTGACGATCGACCGCCCGTGGGACATCGCGCCCGATGCCGAGTCGTATTTCGCCATCGCCTTGGTCAGGAGCCGGTTGCTGTTTGTCGACAACAACGATCGCGACGGCAACCCCTTCGCCTTGTACGGCAGCGCGTGTGATGTGGTCTTGTCGGGAAACAAGCTTGAGCGTTCGGGCGGTCTTCATGCGCACGGCATGTTCAAAGGTTCGCCCGAGCCGTCCTGGTTCGTGCAGTTCCTCGGCAATCAGATTCTGGAAGGCAACGCGGTGCGCGGGCCTTTCTCCTATGTGGTGCCTGCGGCCGATTCATGGATCGGCTTTTTTGACCGCGGTATCCGCCGTCCGCTCACTTATCCGCAGAATCGGGTGGGCGTCATGCGCAGGAATGTGCTTCACGGCAACGCCTTTTTGGACGCGCACGGCAGGGTCAAGGGAATGCTGATGGAGAACAACTTGGTCAAGAATGCCGACCGCGGTATTGTGATCGAGTCCAGCGTACAGGACGCGACCCTGAGGGGGAACCGCTTCGAGAACGTGACCCGTCCGTTGGTGATCCACGATCAGGTCCAGGTCAGCCCGGCCGACCGGTTGAGCGCGGGTCTCTCGGCGGCGCAGGTCGCGCTCAAAGCCGAATTGCCGGACACGTGGAAGGGCTTTGTCGAGGATGCCGAGGCATTGTCGGCGAAAGCCTTGCCGGAGGATGAGGCGGCCCGAGCCGCGGCAGGCATTCTGGAGCGGGCGGTGCGGGCGTTATCTGACAGAATGGGGGGGCGGCCAGCGCCGGCGGCAACGGTGTCGGCGCTCCTGGGCCTTGACCTTGCGCAGAGCAATCCTTGGTTATTGGGGCGCATCGCCAGCGGCAAAGTTAGTGCTGTCAAGACGCCCTTAGAGTTCCAATATCCCGCTTGGGGGCTTCCGGCGACCCTGTCGTCAAAAGTCAGAGGGATTGAAGGCTGGCAGATCGCAGGCGACCCGGCGGTGAAACTGGAGCCTGGGAAGAGGGCGGCGTATACCTTCAACATCACCCGTCCCGGCCGTCAGCCGGTGCTGTGTGGTTTCGCGGCAGAGTACACGGTGGCCGGAAACGGCTGGACGCTGAGGTTTGGGGAGAAATACGCGTTTGATTCGCTTGATGTGACGGAGTTTCTCGTGGCAGGTCCCTTCAAAAACCGCAGCGGCAAGGGCGTGGACACCGAAGTCCATCCGCCGGAGCTCCGTTTGGACGTAACGCAGAGCTACGACACGCTCGACGGCCGTCGGCCATGGGCCCTGCTGAAGGCCGACGAGAAGGGCGCCGTGGATCTGTGCAAGGTGTTTAAGAACACGGAGGTGGCCACAGCACATGCGGTCGCGGTCGTGCGCGCTGCGCGTCCGCTGCAGGTCAAGGTGGAGTTCGGCAGCAATCAGGACAATCTGCTCTGCGTGAACGGCGAGCGGGTGGGCTCCAGTGCCCGGCGGGATGCCGTGGGCGGACGCACGGTCGACTTGCGGCAGGGAGACAACCTGATTCAGCTGATCAGCAGCCACGCGTCGGGCGCGTGGCCGGTGAAGGTCGCGCTGACGGCGGTCGACTCCGCCCAGCCGGAAGATCTGCGGGTGATCCCTGCGGAAGAGCTTGCGGCGTTGCCGCTGTTGGCGGCGAGGGGCGAAAAGATCCCTGAGGGAAAAGCGCTGCCGGAGTCCATGGGGATTGACTGGAAACTGACCTACAGCGACGACTTCAACCGCCTGCGCCTGAGCGGGCTGTACGACGGACGCCATCCCCTGCATTGGCCTGACCGTTCGATCCGCATTCTTGATGGCGCTTTGGTGGGAGCCGCCCGCATTGCGCTGAAGCTGAAAGCGCCACCCCCCGTGCGGGTGGAATACGATGTCCCTGCCGTGAACCATCGCGCCAAGACGTGGCTGGCGTTCGCGCCGGAAGGGGCTTCTGCGGTTATTCAGGACTGGCAGGAGGCCTTCGCGAAGAAAGCGGCGATCTCGCTGGATAAAGTCAATGGTGCGGTGCAGGGCGACACGGCACATGTCGTCGCAATGTTTACGCGGGAAGCGTGTCGGCTCTATATCGGCGGCCGGCTGTGCTTGGAAGTCAAGGACACTGAGTGGATCGGGGCGATGGACGAACTGACTTTTTCGGGGACGCTCGACAACCTGCGGGTCTACGAGGGACGCTGAAAACGCCAAACTCTGAACGCCGAACTTCGAAGTTCGACGTGTCCCGCCCTCGTAAGTGGAATAGACCTCTTCAAAAAGTTCATGGTGAATGATTAGTAAAAAGTAAGGCGGAAGAAACGCATGAGAGTGACAAACGGGGCCATGGTAGTGGGGGCTTTATCGGTGCTGGCCGGCGCTGCGGCTGCGGCAGGTCCTGCGGCGGTGTGGGTGTCGCAGCCGGTGGAGCCGGGCGAGGCGGTGATGGTGTACGGCGGCCCTTGGACGAACGTGACGGCGGTGGAGCTGAGCGGGCCGGAGGGACGGACGGTAACGCCGCTGAAGGTGACGGGCGACTGCGTGACTTTCGTGTGCCCGGCGGACTGGCCGCAGTCGGCGTTCGGCGCGAAGGTGGTGACAGGCGTTGGTACGGCAGAGGTGCGGGTGAACGCGCCCGAGGTGTGGTGGCTGCAGGGCGATGCGGGGCGCGGGGCGACGCCGGGCGGCTGGCTGCGGGCGTTCGGGCGTTGCGTGGGCTACGGGGGGAAGGCGTGGCTGGAGTTGCGCGGAAACGGCGGGACGCGGAAGCTGGCTGCGCCGGGGGGCCTGTACGCGGTGCGCGCCGCGATCCCTGCAGACTTGCCTTCTGGCGAGTACGAGGTTTTTCTGAACAATGGGCTGGCCGCGGAGGCCTTGCCCGCGGGTCGGGTGAAGGTGGCCTTGGCCGCGGAGCCTTGGCCAGAGCGGGTGTTCGACATCACGGCCTACGGGGCGATCGCGAACGACAACAACGATGACACGCGCGCTATCCGTGCGGCTTTGGCGGATATCGTCAAGAACAACGGGGGGATTCTCTACCTTCCGCGGGGCCGGTTCGGGATGCGCGGCGAACTGGCGCTGCCGCCCAAGACGCTGTTGCGGGGCGCGGGAATGGCGCTGAGCCAGCTCTACTGGCTGGATGAGGACGACCCCAAGGGCGCGCTGGTGAGCGGAACGCGCGACTTCGGCATCGAGGAGATTTTTCTGTCGGCGGCCAATATCGACGAGGGAATCGTGGTGCAACCGCCCGCGGCGGGCGAGACATGGAAGAACGCGAACATCTTGCTGCGGCGCGTGCGTACGCGCTTCCTGCACACGGATACGATCACGGCGGAAGAGAGTTTCCGGCGTAGCCGGGCGAGTGGGAGGGCCTTCCTGCTCGACGGAGAGTATGTCCGGGTGATCGGCTGCGATTTCTATGCGACCAAGGGGTCGTCGATTTTGCATGGCGATTATCTGTATGCGTGTAGCAATCGCTTCGATGGCGTGTCATGCGGGTATCTCGGCGGGCGGCAGTGTATTTTTGAGGACAACGATCACGAGGGGCGGGGCATCAGCTTTGCCAACGGCTCGCGCAATTTCTACATGAAGGGAAATCGGATCGGCGCGGTGTACAACGATGGCGACCGCGAGACCTTTACGACGGATGGCGGACGGACGACGTACAACGGGAATCCGGTGTCGGTCTCGCCCAATGGCCTCACGCTCAAGCAAGGCGCGTGGCGCGACAGCATGGAGTCGTGGATCGGGGAGACCGTGCTCATCATTGGCGGGCGCGGGGCCGGACAGCTCCGCCATATCCGGGAGATCCGCGGCCGCGAAGTGGAAGTCGACCGCCCGTGGGATATCGTGCCGGATACGGAGTCGTTTGTGGTGATCGGCAAGGAGCGCGACCGGTTGCTGTTCATCGACAACGAGGACCGCGACGGCAATCCTTTTCAGCTTTACGGGAGCGCGGTGGACGTCGTGTTCGCGGGCAACCGTTTTCAGCGCAACAGCGGTTTGCAGGCGTTCGGCATGAGCAAGGGAGGCAGCCCCGAGCCTTCGTGGTTCATCCAGTTTCTCGGCAATGAGATTTTGGAGGGCAACGCGGTCCGGGGTCCCATGTCTTTCAATGTCCCGGCGCTCGACGGCTGGCTGGCGTTCTACGACCGGGGCATCGTTAAGCCGCTCACCTATCCGGAGAACCGCGTCGGGATCATGCGGCGGAACGTGCTTCACGGCAACGCCTATATTTCCAGTCACGGCCGGGTGGAGAACCTGCTGATCGAGAACAACGTGGTGAAAAACGCAGACCGTGGCATCTCGGTGGCGGGGAGCGTCGAAGGCGCGATTGTGCGGGGCAACCGGTTCGAAGGTGTCCTGCGGCCGTTCGAACTGAGCGGGTCGGTTCAGGTCGGTGCGGCCGATCGGCTGATCGCCGGATTGTCGGCGGTCGAGGCGTCGCTGAAAGCCGATCTCCCCGGCGAGTGGAAGGCGCTCGAAGCCGAAGCGCTGGCGCTCGCCAAACAGCAGTTGACTGAGGGCGATGCGGACAAGGCGGCGTCCGCGATCCTGCTGAAGGCAGCGCGCGCGCTTTCGGCAAAGGTGGGCGACCGGGCCGTGCCTTCTGCGGCCGTCGCGGCACTGTGCGGAATCGATCTGTCACAAAAGAACCCTTGGATGTTCGGCAAACTGGCGGCGGGGAAATCGACGAAGGTCGGCATCGGTTCGGACTTCCCGTCATGGGCCTTGCCTGCGGCGCTGACGGCCACGCCGGGAGCGTTCGAAGGGTGGACGATCCGATCCAACGCGCCGGTTGATCTGATGCCGGGCAGTCCGGTCGGATTCGCTTTGCTCGTGACTCGGCCCGATGAGAGTTCCACGACGTTTGCGCTGCCGGTCACGTATCGGCTGTCCGGCGAGGGATGGGTCTTCACGTTCGAGGAGCGCTATGTGCAAGACACGATGGACGTCGAAGAATTTTTGGTGGCGGGGCCGTTCAGGAACACGAGCGGCAAAGGCGTGGACACCGAGGTGCACCCGCCGGAACTCCGGCTGGACGTGAATCAGAGCTATGACACGCTCGACGGGCAGCGGCTGTGGGTGGCGGTCAAGCGCGGCCAGAACCGGCAGGTGGATTTGAGCGGCGTGTTCAGTCATGCCGAGATGGCAACTGCGCATGCCGTGGCGGTGGTCCGGGCCAAGCGCCCGGTCCAGGTGAAGGTTGATTTCGGTTCGAATCAGAGCGCGCTCTGTTTCGTCAACGGTGAGCGGATCGGCAGCAGTGCCCGGCGCGATGCGGTCGGGGGAAGGACAGTTGATTTTCGGCAGGGAGACAATCTGATCCACGTCATCACCAGCCACGGTTCCGGCGCATGGCCGCTGAAACTCTCGGTCACGGCGGTGGATCCGACCCAACCGGGCGACCTCTGTGTCGTGGAGGCCGGTGCGCTCAAGGATTCGCCGGCCTTGGCGGCCTCGGGTGAGAAAATCCCGCAGGGCAAAGACCTTCCGGACGGGATGGGGGTGGACTGGAAGCTCATCTACAGCGACGACTTCAACCGGAGCCGCATCGGTGGCGGCTGGACATGCCAGAGCCCGGGGTGGATGACGCAGGCCACGTGTTTGATGGACAAGGCGTTGTCCAGCGAGGCGGGTTGGGGTTTCCTGAGTTTCAAGCAAAAGGTGTCGGTGCCCGTTCGGATCGAGTTCGACCTGGTTGTCGGTAAAGCCGTCATGTCCGGCGTGTACCTGTGCCCCGAAGGACTCGCGTGGCACGATTTCTGGGGGAAGCCCAAAGGGCGCGGCTATTGCCTCTCGCTCGGTTGGCACGATGCGAAGAACAACCGGGTGATGCGCGATGCGGAGACGGTCCTGCTCGACGAGAAGGCGCCGATGCTGGAAGCCGGCAAGCGGTATCACATTGTGGCGCAATTCGTGCCGCCGCAGTGTCTGCTCACGGTCGACGGCAAACCTGCGCTTTCCTATCAGGATACCCAGTTCCAGCCGGGTCTGGATCAGATCGGCGTATTCACCTTGGGAGGGGACGCGTTCGACAACGTGCGCGTTTACACGGCAAAAGGCGAGTAGGGCCCTTCCGGTTTGGCCGGTGCGGAATGAGGGCGGAGGAGGCGACGTGAGACCTGTGTTTGCGGTCAGCGATTTGCATCTGGGCGATGGCGGCACGCGCGACAATTTCCATTTCGGCGGCCGCAGAGCTTCGTTTGAGGCTTTTCTTGATCACGTTGAATCGCAGGCTGGCCGGCTGGTCATTCTCGGCGACCTCTTCGAGTTCTGGCAGGGAAACCTGGGGCAGATCCTGGTTAGCAACAGACCGCTTCTGGACCGTCTGGCCCGGATGGAGGCCGAGTATGTGGTGGGGAACCACGACATGGATTTGGGCCCGCTGGTCGGGCATGATTTCCTGTCGCACCCGTTCTTCGCCCGGATGCGAGGTGCGTTCGACGAGGGTCTTGTGATTGGCGGAAGACGACTGAAGGTCCGGTTTCTGCACGGGCATGAGTCGGATCCGGTGAACAACAGCCTGTATCCGGGGCTCGGTCACGTGTGCAGCATTCTGGCAGGCATGCTCGAAGACCTCAACGGATCGCCGGTGGGCGTCGGAGGCGATGCGCTGGAGCCGCGGCTGGAGCAGACGGCCGAGCGTCTGCTGGTGCGCGCCGAGATATTGGGCATCCGGCTGGTGAACGGCTTCGCGCGTCTGTTCCCTCGCTGGGGGCGCAGGCTGACCCCGGCGCAGAACCCGTCGCGCCTGAAGGCGCATCTGGAGCAGATGGGGGCGTACCTCCGCGAAGGCGGATACGATCTGGTTGTGTGCGGACACACGCATCAGCCCGGGCTCTATCCGGACGCAACCGCGCCGTGGTACGTGAACGCAGGCGGCTGGGTGACCGTCTCGCGGGGCAGCCCCGTCAACACCTTCGCGCAGTTCACGGATACGTCGTTCGGCGTCTTCCGCTGGACGGAAAACGGGCCGGAGGCGTGGACGCGGGTGATTGAGCCGTAGCGGTTCAATCAACCAGCTTGCGGTGGTCTTTGACGCGGCGGGATTTGCCTTCGAAGCGTTCGAGGGTGTTCGGGCTCACCAGGTTGATGTGCATGTGCAGGCCCGTGACGCCTTGAATGGCGGTGGCGATCTTGTCGCGGATGGTCTGCATCTCGCGCATGCTGTCCGAGAACATGCCGGGCTGCATCTCGATGTGCACGGTGACCTCGTCGAGCGCGGCGGGGCGGCTGACCTCGATCATGTAATGAGGGGCGACGGTCTCGAAGCGCATGAGCGCGGCCTCGATCTGCGAGGGGAAGACGTTCGTGCCGCGGATGATGAGCATGTCGTCGGTGCGCCCGAGGATCCGGCTCATGCGGCGCGTGGTGCGCCCGCACGGGCAGAACCCGTCGTTGTAGATGTAGCCGATGTCGCGCGTGCGGTAGCGCAGCACGGGGAAGGCTTCGCGGCAGAGGGGGGTCACGACCAGTTCGCCCCGTTCGCCGTCCGGCAGCGTCTCCAGCGTGTCGGGGTCGATGGTCTCGAAGAGGAACTGGTCCTCCTGGATGTGCATGCCGTTGCGGAAGGCGCATTCGCCGCTGACGCCGGGGCCTTGGACTTCGGCGAGGCCGTAGTTGTTCCAGCAGCGGATGCCGAGACCGCTCTCGATGCGCGTGCGCATGTCTTCCGTCCAGGGCTCGCCGCCGAAGTGGGCGTGCTCCAGCGCGATGGAATCGCGCGGCACGCCGGCATTCAGGATCGTGTCCATCAGCTTGAGCGCGTAGGAGGGGGTGCAGATCAGGATTTCGGGCCGCATGTCCTGCATGCACATGAGTTGGCGCTCGGAGTTGCCGCTGGAGAGCGGGATGATGGCCGCGCCGACGCGTTCGATGCCGTAGTGAAGCCCGAAACCGCCGGTGAACAGCCCGTAGCCGAAGGAGACCTGCACGGTGTGGTCGGGACGCAGGCCGCCGGAGACGAGGAAACGAGCGCAGAGGTCGCTCCAGCGCTCGATGTCGGCCTTGGTATAGGCGACCCAGGTCGGCTTGCCGGTTGTGCCGCTGGTGCCCTGGTAGCGGGCGACCTCGCTGCGCGGCACGGCCATGAAGCCGAGCGGGTAGTGGGCGCGCAGGTCGGCTTTGACGGTGAAAGGCAAACGGCGCACGTCATCGACGCTTTTGAACGCGTCGGGGGTGAGGCCGAGCCGGGCGAACTGCTCTTTATAAAAGGGCACGGTTGCGGCGCGCGCGACGGCGGCGCGCAGGCGCTGCGCTTGGAGCGCGAGAAGTTGGGGCCGCGGCAGGCACTCGAATTCGGGCTGCCAAATGCGGTTTTCGATGATCGGTGTCGAGTTCATTCTAAAATTCCCTGACCGTGAAGTTCAAGAAGGTGAGATGCGGGAAGCGGGTTGGAGCGGGTCAGAGCACAGGGGTGCGGGCTTTTGGGCGGGCATGGTTCTGCGCTTGACCGTTCTCGTCTGCTTCGTGTTGTGAGCCGGCTACTTCGGTCTGGAGAAGAGCGAGACGGCGTCGAACACGTCGCGGCCGGCGGCCTTGAGCGCCTCGATGGCGCGGTCCGGGTTGTCGAAGCGGAAGACCAGCACGGCTTCCGCTCCGTGGCGGAAAGCGAAAGCGTACATGTACTCGATGTTCACGCCGGCCTTGCCGATGATGTCGAGAACCTCGGCCATGCCGCCGGGTTTGTCGGCGACTGCGGCGGCGACCACCTCGCGCACGTTGACCACGTAGCCGGCCTGCTCGAGGACATCCTTGGCTTTCTGCCACTCCTCGACGATCAGGCGGACGATGCCGAACTGCTGGGTGTCGGCGAGCGAGAGAGTGACGATGTTGATCTGGGCTTGGGCAAGCGTCCGGCAGATGGCGTTCAGGTGCCCGGGCTTATTCTCAAGGAACAGCGAGATTTGTTGGATTTTCATGGTGTCTCCTCTTCACTAGGCTTTCTTGCGGAGGTCGGTGACGCGCTTGAGTTTGCCCTCGCTGCGCGGCAGCGTGTGCGGTTCGACGAGCGTGATCTTGGCGCTGATGTTGATGATGCGCTGGACGGCTTGACCGATCCGCAGGCGCAGTTTCTCCAGCGTCTTGATGTCGTCGCTGAAGGTCTCTTTCGTGACCTCGACCTTCACCTCGAGCGTGTCGAGGTCGCCCTCCTTGTCCACGACGATATGGTAGTGCGGCAAGACGGATTCGATCGACATGAGGCCTGCCTCGATCTGCGACGGGAAGACGTTCACGCCGCGGATGATGAGCATGTCGTCGCTGCGGGCGCTGATGCGCTCGATGGCGCGGATGGTCCGGCCGCAAGGGCACGCGCCGGTGTAGATGCGCGAGAGGTCGCGTGTGCGGTAGCGCAGCATCGGCGTGCCGGTTCGGGTGAGCGTCGTGAAGACCAGTTCTCCTTTTTCGCCGTCCGGCAAAGGCTCGAGCGTGTCGGGGTCGATGATCTCCGGGTAGAAGTGGTCTTCGAAGATGTGCAGCCCGCGGCGGTACTGGCAGTCGTTGGCGACGCCTGGTCCGGAGATCTCGGTCAGGCCGTAGATGTCGTGCGCGGTGATGCCGGTGAGGCTTTCGATCTTGGCCCGCATCTCCTCGGTCCACGGTTCGGCGCCGAAGACGCCGTGCTTGAGCCGCATGTCTTTCTTGAAGTCGATGCCCTTCTTCATGCCCTCGTCGATGAGGTGGAGGAAGTAGCTGGGCGTGCAGGCGATGACGGTGACGCCCATGTCCTTCATGAGCATGAGCTGGCGGTCGGTGTTGCCGCCGGAGATGGGCAACACGGCGCAGCCGAGGCCTTCGCCGCCGTAGTGCAGGCCCAGCCCGCCGGTGAAGAGCCCGTAGCCATAGGCGACCTGCATGATGTCCGAGCTGCGAACGCCGCACATGGCCAGCGCGCGCATGCACCCGTTCTGCCAGACGAGGATATCGTTCTGGGTGTTGCCGATGACGATGGGCTTGCCGGTGGTGCCACTGGAACAGTGGAAGCGCACGATGTCGTTCATGGGGCTGGCGAACAGGCCGAAGGGATACTCGTCGCGCAGGTCGGTCTTCACCATGAAAGGCAGCAGGGCGATGTCCTTGAGGGTCTTGATGTGTTCCGGGCGGACGCCGCTCTCGTCCATGCGCTTGCGCGTCAGCGGGACGTTGTCGTAGATGCGCCGGACAAGGCCTTGAAGGCGGTGGAGCTGGAGCGCGCGCAACTGTTCGGCGGGCATGTAGTCGGGCGCGCTGACCGGATGGACTGGGGTGTCCAGATCGTGCGCGTATTCGTATAAGGCCATGTCGGTTCCCTCGTTAACGTGCCTTCGGCGGAAGGCGTTCAAAGTGTCGTGGAAAATGTAGCATGTTCACACGGCGCGGTGAATAAAAAAACGCGGCGCGGCGTCAGGCGGTGAGCGCGGCGAGGAACGCGCGCGCCTTGACCGCTTCGGCGGTGAGGTGGGGCAGGCCGCCCGGCGCGAGGCATTCGACCACCAGCGGCCCTCGGGTGAAGCCGCCCCGCTTGAGCCGGGCGAACACCTTGGCGAAGTCGACCCGGCCCGTGCCGGGGGTGAGGGCCACCTCGTTGGGCGGGCGGAAATCCTTCACGCTCATGCCGGCCACCAGGCCGTCGACCGCGGCGGCGTCGTCCACGGGGTCGAGCGCGCCGCCGGAGTAATAGAAGATATTGCCGGGGTCGTACCAGAGCCGGAAGCTCGCGTGGTTGATCTGCTCGATGAGCGCGCGGCATTGGGCGCCGGTCGCGTTGTTGCCGCCGTGGGGCTTGACGCTCAGGCCGACTTTCTTTTCTGCGGCGTAGTCGCAGCAGCCGGCCACGATCGCGTAGTAGGCGGCTGCGCTCTTCGCGTCGGTGCCGCCGAGCAACAGGTTGGGGCACCCGCAGGCGGCGGCGTTGTCGATCAGGCGCCGCAGCCCGTCGGGTGTGTCGAGCGGGAAGTTGCCGCCCCAGAGCGAGAGCAGGCCGAGGCCGCGCTGCCGGGCCTCTTGTCCGACGGCGGCGGCCTCGTCGGGTGTGGTTTCTGTGCTGATGATGAGGTTGTTTTTGCTCTTGGCGGTCATCAGGCCGGCGTAGGTGAAGCCTGCGGCGGCAATGCCGTCGAGGGCCACGCGGTAGTCGTGCTCGGCCCACGGGCGCGTGTAGCAGCCGAGTTGCCAGGGGGAGGCGGCCGGCTGCGCCGGCTCCCGCGAGGCCGCGCCGCGCGCGTTTGAGACGGCAAGGGCGGCGGAAAGGCCGCCGAGGAAACGGCGTCGTGTCTGCATGGCTTTAAACCGTTGTGAGGGTTCGTTTGACGGGGTCGTAGAGGGCTTTGCGTCCGGTCTCGTAGGAGGTCATGGCCATGATGACGGCCACGGCGTGCTGGTAGCCGGCGTCGATGGAGGCGTTGGGGGTCTCGCCGCTGCGCATGCACTGGAGCCAATTGAGGAAATGGTCCGGATGGGCCACGGGTGGCACCGGCTTCTCGCCGCGGATGGAGCCGTCGCGCCGCGGCGCGCCCTCGCAGTTGTAGGTCGGGGCGTTCCAGTTGTCGACCTTGAGGACGCCCTTGTC
>Ga0075012_10002169_pt1 | contig 19427 bp, 19 predicted proteins | sample All_14_2_FD_71474 | JGI IMG/M metagenome (GOLD analysis project Ga0075012, IMG submission 71474) | Freshwater microbial communities in response to fracking from Pennsylvania, USA - Allegheny Zone_MetaG_DW_15 | ecosystem: Environmental > Aquatic > Deep subsurface > Groundwater > Drilled... | reverse complement strand
GAGTTGACAGTGTTGGACTGCACCGAGAGGTGAATCTCCATATCGGGCCAGGTCTCGCGCACCATCATGATCAGGCCGGGGTCTGACATGATCATCGCGTCAGGTTTGAGCGCAATTACCGGCGCCATGTTGTCGATGTAGTGCCTGATCTTGTTGCCGTGCGGGAAGATGTTGCTCACCAGGAAAAACCTGGCGCCCTTGGCATGCGCGGTGTCGATGCCTTGTTTCAAGACATCGATGTCACCGAAGTCGTTGTTGCGCACCCGCAAGCTGTAGCGAGGCTGGCCCGCGTAGATCGCGGTGGCGCCAAAGGCCAGCGCCGTTTCCAGCATGGCAAGCGATCCGGCCGGGGCCAGTAATTCGGGGATTTTCATGGTCAAAGACTCGCTCAAAAGGTGTGGGGGTCTGGTGCCTGCCGGGGCTCAAATGCTCTCATAAAAAGAGCACTTTACCCAAAAGAAACAAGGGCCAGAGCCCGATTTGTCATCAATAGTTCAGCACCAGCCGATGGGGCCGCCCCGCGACTCAAGCCTGTGCGGCAATCGGCGACAGGCTGTGCACCACGTCACCACACTGGGCGCGGTGGCGCAGCGCGTGGTCCATCACCACCAGCGCCAGCATGGCTTCGAGTATCGGTGTGGCGCGAATGCCCACACAGGGGTCGTGACGCCCTTTGGTGACCACTTCTGTGCTATTCCCTGTGGTATCAATGGACTCGCGCGGGGTCAGGATCGAGCTGGTCGGTTTGATCGCCACCGACACTTCCAAATCTTGCCCGCTGGTGATGCCCCCCAGGGTGCCACCGGCGTTGTTGCCTTTGAAACCGGCGGGTGAAAGTGAATCACCGTGGCTGCTACCCAGCTGCGCCACACTGGCAAAACCAGCGCCAATCTCCACCCCCTTGACCGCATTGATGCCCATCATGGCGTAGGCAATGTCGGCGTCCATCTTGTCAAACAGCGGCTCGCCCAGGCCAACCGGCACGTTGGACGCACTGACACGCAGACGGGCGCCACACGAATCGCCCCGCTTGCGCAAGGCCGCCATGTAGTCCTCCAGCTTGGAGACATCGGCCACAGGTGCAAAAAACGGGTTGTTGGACACAAACTCCCAGGACTCGAAGGTGATGGGCAACTCACCCACCTGGGTCATACAACCACGAAACACGGTGCCGTATTTCTCAGCCAGCCACTTCTTGGCCACCGCTCCAGCGGCCACCATGGGCGCGGTCAGGCGGGCGCTGCTGCGGCCACCACCACGCGGGTCGCGGATGCCGTATTTCTGGAAATAAGCGTAGTCGGCATGGCCGGGGCGGAAGGTCTGAACGATGTTGCCGTAGTCCTTGCTGCGCTGGTCGGTGTTTTTGATCAGCAGGCAAATTGGTGTGCCGGTGGTTTTGCCCTCGAACACGCCCGACAAAATCTCAACCGTGTCGGGCTCGTTGCGCTGGGTGACAAATTGGCTGGTGCCGGGGCGGCGCCGGTCCAGATCGGGCTGGATGTCGGCCTCGCTCAGAGCCAGCCCAGGCGGGCAGCCGTCAATCACGCAGCCAATGGCCGGGCCGTGGGATTCACCAAAGTTGGTGACTGCGAAAAGTTGTCCAAAAGTGTTACCGCTCATGGGCGCGGATTATCCCAGAGCGACTTGCGCGGCGCGCAGCAGGCCCAAAAACTACAGCGTCGGCGCTTTGGCGGGGTCTTCGCCCTCGCCTTCGGGCCAGTCGTGGATGTAGGCCTTAAGCATCTTGTTCTCGAAGTTCTGGCTGTCCACCACGGCGCGGGCCACATCGTGGAAGCTGATGACACCCATGAGCATTTTTTTGTCCATCACCGGCATGTAGCGGGCGTGGCGGTCCAGCATCATGCGGCGCACTTCGTCCATGTCGGTCTGGGTGGTGCAGGTCAGCGGCGCGTCGTCCATGGCGGTGCGCACAATGGTGGTGCCGATGTTGCCGCCGGTCTTGACCAGGATCTGCGTGAGCTCGCGCACGGTGAGCATGCCCACCAGGTCGCCGTGCTCCATCACCACCAGGGAGCCGATGTCGCGGTCAGCCATCAGCGCCAGCGCTTTCATGAGGGGCTCGGCGGGAGACACCGTGTAAAGGGTGCTGCCCTTGATGCGCAGAATATCGGCAACTTTCATGTGGTTCCTGGTCTTGTGGAGGTTGGGTTGGCGGTCAGCGCGCCATCTTAATGGCAAATACGTTGGCGTCAATCCGGGCCCCTGCGGTGGCTGGTGGCGCAAAATGTCGGCTGCTCACGCCCCCTTTCAGACAAGGACCCGCCATGCCCGGCTACGCAGACCCTGGTTTTGACACCCTCGCCCTGCACGCAGGCGCCGCCCCCGATGCGGCCACTGGCGCCCGCGCGGTGCCGATTCACCTGACCACCTCATTCGTTTTCGAAAGCAGCGACCACGCCCAGGCGCTCTTTAATCTGGAGCGCGCCGGCCACGTCTACAGCCGCATCAGCAACCCGACCAATGCGGTGCTGGAGCAGCGCATCAGCGCGCTGGAAGGTGGCATCGGTGCCATCAGTACCGCCAGCGGCCAGGCGGCCCTGCACCTGAGCATTGCCACGCTGATGGGGGCTGGCTCGCACATCGTGGCTAGCACCGCGCTGTATGGCGGCAGCCAGAACCTGCTGCACTACACGCTGCGCCGTTTTGGCATCGACACCACGTTTGTGAAACCGGGCGACATCGACAGCTGGCGCACAGCGGTGCGGCCCAACACCAAGCTGTTTTTTGGCGAAACCGTGGGCAACCCGGGGCTCGATGTGCTGGACATTCCCACCGTTGCCGCCATCGCGCATGAGGCGGGGGTGCCGCTGCTGGTCGACTCCACCCTGACCACGCCCTGGCTGATCAAACCGTTTGAGCTGGGCGCCGATCTGGTTTACCACTCGGCCACCAAGTTCTTGAGCGGCCACGGCACGGTGATTGGCGGGCTGGTGGTGGATGGCGGCAGTTTTGACTGGGACAAGTCCGGCAAATTCCCCGAGCTGACGCAAGCCTACGACGGCTTTCACAACATGGTGTTTTCAGAGGAATCGACCGTGGGCGCGTTTTTGCTGCGCGCGCGGCGTGAGGGCTTGCGCGACTTTGGCGCGTGTTTGAGCCCGCACTCGGCCTGGCTGATCTTGCAGGGTATGGAAACCTTGTCATTGCGCATGGCGCGGCACATGGAGAACACGCGCAAAGTCGTCGAGTTTCTGGCCAGCCAGCCGCTGGTGGCCCGTGTGGGGCACCCGCTACTGGACAGCCACCCCAGCCATGCGCTGGCGGCCAAATTGTTGCCGCGTGGGGCGGGGTCGGTGTTCAGCTTTGACCTCAAAGGCAGCCGCGAGCAGGGCAAGGCCTTTGTCGAAGCGCTCAAGATTTTCAGCCATCTGGCCAATGTGGGCGATTGCCGCAGCCTGGTGATTCACCCTGCCAGCACCACGCATTTCCGTCTGAGTGACGAGGCGCTGGCGGCGGGAGGCATCACGCAGGGGACGATTCGGCTGTCGATCGGGTTGGAGGATGCGGACGATTTGATTGACGATTTGAAGCGGGCTCTGAAGGTAGCTGAGCGGGTTTGAGTGACGCTCATACTTTGTTTGCATACCAAATCCATGCAGTCATTGGAGCGTTTAAGCCTTGTGTGGCAGCGGGTGGGGTATGGGGGTGCGCCTCATACGCGTTGCTTTTTGAAATCGGCGCACCCCCATACCCCACCCACTGCGGCACGCGCGTCAGTTCGCGGGCTTTCAACAGCCGGGTTCGTGAACCCCGGGCCCTGGATTCCATGGGTGGACGCACCACACGTCGCTCGCCGGTCATGTGGGTTCAGGCAGGGGGCCGATTTTAAAAAGCAACGCGTATGAGGCCCCCTGCCTGAACCCGCATGGCCCACCCACAGCACCAGTCCGTCCAGAAATGAACCTGTCTTCAAACGACCACCCAGCAAGGGAAACCGCATGTATCTGACCGTCAACCAGGCCCAAATCTACTGCTACACCGGCGGCAAGGCGTTTGACGCGGCAAAGCCGACGGTCGTGTTCATCCACGGCGTTCTCAATGACCACAGCGTCTGGATTTTGCAGACACGTTACCTGGCGCACCACGGCTTCAATGTGCTGGCCGTTGACCTGCCCGGCCACGGCAAAAGCGCGGGTGAGGCACCCAGCTCAGTCGAAGAAGCCGCCGATGTCATTGCTGCACTGCTGGACGCGGCGGGCGTGCAAACGGCGGCGTTGGTCGGGCACAGCTGGGGCTCGCTGATTGCGCTGGAAGCGGCAGCGCGGTTGAAAGAGCGCGTCAGCCACCTGGTGCTGGTGGGCACGGCCCACCCGATGCGGGTGTCGCCAGCGTTGCTGGAGGCGTCCATCCACAACCCCGAGCAAGCGATCAAACTGGTGAACGTCTTCTCGCGCAGCACCCTGGCGCCGCCGCCGTCCGCGCTGGGGCCGGGCACCTGGGTGTATGGCGCGTCCATCGCGCTGGCGCGGCGTGTGCTGGCCAGCAATTCAAAAGTGAACGTGTTTCACCGGGGCTTTGTGGCCTGTGACCGCTATGCCAACGGCGAGTTGGCCATGGCGCAGATCACCTGCCCGGTGTTGTTTGTGCTCGGCGCGCTGGACCAGATGACGCCCCCCAAAGCCGCCCAAAGCCTGATCACGGCCGCGCGCGCCCATGAAAAAAGCGCCCAAGTCATCCAGTTGCCCGTGGGGCACAACCAGATGACCGAGGCGCCTGAGCCGCTGTTAGCTGCACTCACCGGGTTTTTGACGACCCGGCCGGTGGTTCATCAATAACGGTAACGCACGCCGATGGAGGTCATGCCAATGCGCTCATCAGCGCCACCGGCGAACTTCATTTTGTGGGACTCGTATTGCAGCAGGGCGGACCATTGCGGCGTGAACGCATATTCAACACCCATGCCGTAGGACACGCCAAAGCCGTTTTCAGAACCGGCGACCACGTTGGAACCCGGGGCCGATGACACATCGGTGTCACTGTAGGTGGTACCGATCTTGCCCAGCACATTGAACTCAGGCGTGATCGGGAATTTGCCGACCAGGCTCAGGCTGATGCCACGGGCGCGGGTTTCGCCGCCAGCACGGTTGATGCTGCCGAAGTCGGTGTAGCCAAGTTCCAGGCCCAGGTTTTCGTTGAAGTAGCTACCGATGTGGGCGCTGTAGGCGGTGTCGCCGTCGTCGCGGTCCGGGAAACCGAAGCCGTTGTCCACCGAGTAGTCAGAGCGGCCGATGTTGAAGTCGGCGTAGCTGGCGCCCACAGCGACCATCGGGCCGGTGCGGGTGGTGTTGGTTTGGGCTTGTGCGCCCGCAGCCAGGGTGAAGGAGGCAGCCACAGCCAGCAGGCCGGTGGTGATGCGCAGGGATTTTTTCATGGGGATTCCTTGGTCGTTGCGTGATCGTTATGGCGGCAAGCCACAGCGCTGGCGCCACAAACAGGATGTGTCTGTGAACGTTGGGCAAGCGTAGTCGGGTCCGCAGATCAGGTCTGTTCGCCCGCACACAGAGGCATGTTTGCAACAGTGGCCAAAAAATATGAACTTTTACAGCGCACTGCGCAAGTTCAACACGGGCCAATGGCCGTTTTGCCATAAATGCTCGGTGCTGGCTTCACGTTGCAGCAGCAAGGCATTGAACAGCGGCTCCAGCAAGGCCGTATCCGGGTCGGCCAGCAACACCAGGCGCGCGCCAGCGTCTGGCTGTTCTTCCTCCAGCTGCCCTACCCAGTCCATCTCCAGGAGCGTTTCCACCACGGGTTCGAGCTGCAACTGATCCACCCGCAGCAAGCCGCTGAGCTGCGCTAGGCTGAGCCCTTTGCCGGGGCTGTGGCGCACGCGTTCCAGTTGTTGCAATGTTTCCAGCGCCAGCAAAAACTGCCAGCCGTGGGCGCGGGCGCGGCGCTGCACCCCGGTCAGCAAGCTGGGCAAATAAGCCGCAATCACCGCCCCCAGCAGCACAATCACCCAGGCCACATAAATCCAGACCAGCAAAATCGGCACCGTGGCAAAGGCACCGTACAGCACCGAATACGTCGGCACCTTGCCCAGGTACAGCACCAGCAGGCTTTTGGCCAGCTCAAACCCAGCCGACACAAACAAGCCGCCCACCAGCGCGTGGCCCCAGCGCACATGGGTGTTGGGCACATAGTGGTACAGCGCGCCCATGCCGCCTGCCAGCAGCAAAAATTGCAGCGCATCCAGCAAAAACTGCAGCCCGCCGGGCAAGGCGCCCACCAGCCCCTTGGAGGCCGACAAGGCGTAAGACGTGAGGCTCAGGCTGCCCGCCAGCAGCAGCGGCCCCAGCGTCATCAGCGCCCAGTACACCAGCACACGCTGGCCCAGCGGGCGCGGCTTGCGTACCCGCCAGATGCCGTTGAGGGTGCGGTCGATCGTCAGAATCAGCGCCAGCGCCGTCATCACCAGCACGCCCAGACCCACGCCCCCCAGGCGGCTGGCCTTGCCGGCAAACTGCGTCAGGTAGCCCAGCACCTGACGCGCAATGCTGTCGGGGATCAGGCTCTGAATCAGCCATTGCTGAAGGATCAGCTGAAACTTGGCAAACATCGGAAACGCGGTGAACACCGCCAGCAGCACGGTGAACAGCGGCACCAGCGCAATGGTGGTGGTGAAGGTCAGGCTGCTGGCGGTGAGCCCCAGGCGGTCTTCACGGAAGCGTTCGCGCAGGGTCCAGGCGGTGTTTTTCCAGGGAAAACGGCTCAGCTGCTCCAAAAGTGCCTCCAGCGTCGGGATGCGGCTGGGTCGGTGGGGCGTCGGATCGGTCATGGCCGCTATGATGCCACCCCGATGCAAACACCCAACCCGCTTCCTCCAAACCGTCCGTCCCCGTCCGTCGCGCTGACCCGTTATCTGGCGGTGGGCAGCTTGCTGGGCCTGATCATCCTGGGCCTGGCCTGGGAACTGGTGCTGGCGCCGGTGCGCCCGGGTGGCTCGCTACTGGCGCTCAAAGTGCTGCCGCTGTGTTTCCCGCTGTTTGGCCTGCTGAAAAACCGCATGTACACGCACCGCTGGGTCACGCTGATGGTGTGGCTGTATTTCACCGAGGGCGTGGTGCGCGCCTACAGCGACCGCCCGCCCAGCAACTACCTGGCCATGGTGGAGATCGCGCTGTGCCTGCTGCTGTTTGCTGCCAGCGCGATGCACATCCGCTGGCGCTTTCGTGACCTGAAAAACGCCGCCGCGGCGTCCGCGCCCGATGCAAAGCCTGCTCAGTGATTTGAAAGCGCTGGTCGGTGAGGCCCATGTGCTCACCGACGGTGATTTGAGCGCCTGGGAGCAAGACTGGCGCCGCCGCGCGCGCGGTCGCTGTCTGGCAGTGGTTCGCCCCGGCAACACCGCAGAAGTTGCCAGCGTCGTCAAAGCCTGCGCCGCCCATCTGGCCCAGCAGCCCGCGTGTGGCTTGAGCTTGGTTCCGCAAGGCGGCAACACCTCGCTGGTGGTGGGCGCCACGCCGGATGATTCGGGCCGACAAATCGTGCTGAGTCTGCAACGGCTGAACACCGTGCGCGCGGTGGATGCGGCCAATTTGACGATCACCGCGGAAGCCGGTTGCATCCTGCAAACGGTGCAGGAACGCGCACAGGCCGAGGGTTTTTTGTTCCCCCTGAGCCTGGCGGCAGAAGGCTCCTGCACGCTGGGTGGCAACCTGGGCAGCAACGCCGGCGGCACCCAGGTGCTGCGTTTTGGCAACGCGCGTGAGTTGTGCCTGGGGCTGGAAGTGGTTACCGCGCAAGGTGAGGTCTGGAACGGCCTGAGTGGCCTGCGCAAGGACAACACCGGCTACGACCTGCGGCATCTGTTCATTGGGTCGGAGGGCACGCTGGGCATCATCACCGCCGCCACCATGAAGCTGTACCCGCTACCGGCCGCGCAACTCACCGCCTGGGCCGTGGTGCCGTCGATGCAAGCCGCCGTGACCCTGCTGGGCCTGGCGCACCGCCACCTAGGTGCCGGGCTGACCGGGTTTGAGGTGATGGGCCAGTTTGCCCTGAGCCTGGTGGACAAACATTTCAGCCAGCTGCGCGTGCCGCTGTGGACCGAGGGGCCGTTTTGTGTGCTGCTGGAAAACTCGGACCACGCGTCCGAAGCTCACGCGCGCAGCCAATTTGAGGACTTGTTGGAGGCCGCCATGGCGGACGGCTGCGTTACCAATGCGGTGATCGCCGAGAGCCTGGCGCAGGCCAAAACGTTGTGGCATATCCGCGAAAGCATCTCGCTGGCGCAGTCTGAAGAGGGGCTGAACATCAAACACGACATCTCGCTGCCGGTCTCCAGCATCCCCGCGTTTGTGCAGGTCACGGATGCCGCGCTGGCGCAGGCCATCCCCGGCGTGCGACTGGTGAACTTTGGTCATTTGGGCGACGGCAACCTGCATTACAACGTCCAGGCGCCGGTGGGCAGCGACCCGGCAGTCTTTTTGCGCGACTTTGAACCCGCAGTGAACCGGCTGGTGTTTGACTCGGTCGTTCAATTTGGCGGCTCGATCTCTGCCGAGCACGGTGTGGGCAGCCTCAAGGTCGACCATCTGACCCATTACAAATCGCCCGTGGCGCTGGAGCTGATGCGCGCCATCAAGCGTGCACTAGACCCGCACAATCTGATGAACCCAGGGCGGGTGTTGGCCGTTTGAAGCGGGGGCCGACACAGACCTGGCCATGCCCGGCACATGGTGAGGCGGTTCGATCCAGCGTGGGTGCGCATATACTTTGCGCATCATCGATGGAGGCCGCTCATGCTGAATTTTGACAATGCGCCGAAAAAAGCCACCAATCTGTCGCTCAACGTCAAGGTTCTGGAAGCCGCCCGCGAGATGGGCATGAACCTCTCCCAGACGGTCGACGCACTCTTGGCCGACGAAGTGAAGCGGCGTTATTGGGAAAAGTGGAACGAAGACAACAAAGACGCCATTGCCGCTTACAACGCACGAATTGCCGACCACGGCCTGCCATTGGCCAAGTACCGCATGTGGGGCCAATCGCTGGGTGATGGCCGTACAACGACCTAAGAACCATGGCTCGCTTCGACGTTTACCAGAACCCTTCTGCGCAAGAGCGCGGCGCCATTCCCTTTTTCCTGGACATCCAAAATGACCATGTCAAAGGCCTGCAGTCCCGCGTGGTGGTGCCGCTTTGGCAAGCTGACAGCCTGCCTGACAAGCTGGCTGAACTGAATCCCGAGTTTGAGTTTCAAGGTTTGACTGTGGTTATGGATACCCCTTCGCTGGGCGCTGTGCCGGTTGCAGCGCTCAAACGAGTCGTCGGCAATCTGGCCGACCAACAATGGCGTATTCAAAACGCGCTCGATACCTTGTTTGGAGGCTACTGATGCCCAACACCCCTATCCGCCAGCAATACGAAGACTTCCTGCACCACGTCAACACGCACGGCGTGTTCAAACCTGACCGCACCGGCACCGGCACCAAAAGCGTTTTTGGTTACCAGATGCGCTTTGATTTGAACGAAGGTTTCCCGCTGGTCACCACCAAAAAGGTGTTTCTGCGCGCCATCATTGTGGAACTGCTGTGGTTCCTGCGCGGCGACAGCAATGTCAAATGGCTGCAAGAGCGCGGCTGCACCATCTGGGACGAGTGGGCGCGCCCGGACGGCGACCTGGGCCCGGTCTATGGCGTGCAATGGCGCAGCTGGCCCACACCGGGCGGTGGCCACATCGACCAGATTCAGCAGGTGATCGACACGCTCAAAACCAACCCCGACAGCCGCCGCATCATCGTGAGCGCCTGGAACGTGGCCGAGCTGGACCAGATGGCGCTGATGCCGTGCCACGCCTTCTTCCAGTTTTATGTGGCGCCGCCCACCACGCCCGGCGGGCGCGGCAAACTCAGTTGCCAGCTGTACCAGCGCAGCGCTGACATCTTTCTGGGTGTGCCTTTCAACATTGCTAGCTACGCGCTGCTGACCCACATGGTGGCGCAGCAGTGTGACCTGGACGTGGGTGATTTCATCTGGACCGGCGGCGACTGCCATATCTACAGCAACCACCAGGCGCAGGTCGACTTGCAGCTCAGCCGTGATCCTTTGGCTTACCCCACGCTGCTGATCAAACGCCGGCCTGCCAGCATCTTTGACTACCAGTTTGAAGACTTTGAGGTGCAGGGCTACACCTGCCACCCCGCCATCAAGGCGCCCGTCGCCGTCTGAACCGTGCCGCTTCTCTATCCGGCGTTGTCAAGGTGTGCCAATATATAGCTTCTTCATGCTAGTATTTGGCATGACCATCGGTTCCGCACTTTTTACGAACAGCCAATCCAGGCTCTATGTCTGGCTGTTTGGCCAACCTGACCGTGCCTACCACCTCAACGAGCTGCGCCGCCTGACCGGTCTGGGCAGCGCCTCGTTGCAGCGGGAGCTCAACCGGCTGGCTGCAGCAGGCCTGGTCGATGCACAAGCGGTGGGCAACCTGCGCCGCTTTCAGGCCAACCCGCAATCGCCCGTTTACGCCGAACTGGTGGCTTTAACCCGCAAGACCCTGGGCACGGTGCCGGTGCTGCGCGAAGCCTTACTGCCCTTGTTGCCCCAACTGGCGTCGGCCTGGGTCTATGGTTCGGTGGCCAAACAAGCCGACACGGCCCGTAGCGACATTGACGTGATGCTGGTCGGCAACGACTTGCTGCTCAGCCAGGTCTTGGCCGCTTTGGAACCTGCCGAGGCCCAGTTGGGACGAAAAATCAACCCGACTTGTTATTCCCCCCAAGAATTTGAGCGCCGCCGCGCTGAGCCGGACTCGTTTGTCAACCGCGTGTTGTCGCAGCCCACGCTGCCATTGATCGGGGGTGCCCATGAGCCAACCTGAATTGGACAACTCGGTGCGCATTGGCCACCTCAAAGCCGAGCCGCGCAACGTCCAGGAAGTTACCCGCATGCTTGCCATGGCGCAGACCCGCTTGAAAGATGCCAAGCTGAACAACTTGTCGCTGGAAGGCCGCTTTACCAGCGCCTACAACGCCGCCCACGCCGCAGCCCTGGCCGCCTTGCGCTGGCACGGCTACCGCAGCGAAAACCGTTACACCGTCTTTCAGTGTCTGACGCACACCCTGGGTTGGCCCGCCCATCGCTGGCGTGTGCTGGACACTGCGCATCAAAAACGCAATCTGGCGGAGTACGAAGGCTACCTGGATGTCGAAGAATCCACGGTGGCGGAGATGTGCGCGCTGGTACAAGGCCTGATCAGTGACGTGCAAACCTTGGTCGTCCCATAGCCCCAAGCCCGTCTAACCTGCGTAACAACTCGTGTCGATCATGAACAAGGTGCCCCTCGCGCACCTGGCCCTGCTGACCATCATTTACCTGGCTTTCATCAGCCTGGGTTTGCCTGACGGCGTGTTGGGGGTGGCGTGGACGGCGATGCAGCGCGACCTGAACCAGCCGCTGGCTGCCGTGGGGTTGTTGACGATCACACTCACCCTCAGTTCCGGGCTGAGCACGGTGGTCAGTGGCCGGGTGCTGGCCAAGCTGGGCACCGGGCCCGTGGTGATGATCAGCGGTTTCCTGACCGGCCTGGCGCTGCTGGGGTTTGCTTATTTGCCCGGTTTTGGCTGGTTGTGGCTGCTCTGCGTGCCGCTGGGGCTGGGCGCTGGCGCGGTGGACGCCGGGCTGAATTACTTTGTGGCGGCGCATTATTCGTCGCGCCACATGAACTGGTTGCATGGCTGCTGGGGCATTGGCGCCACGCTGGGGCCGTTCATCATGGGGGCTGCGCTGGCGTCACAAGGCTGGCAAAGCGGCTATCAGACGATTGCCAGCCTGCAGCTCGCGTTGGCGGTGCTGCTGCTGTTGTCGCTGTCGTTATGGGGCCGCGAAAACGCCAAGCCACCGGCCGAAGTCCACAGCGCAGCGCAGCAGGCGCGGCTGAAGCCGGTGTCCATCACCGCCACCTGGCTGGCCCCGCTGGGCTTTTTGCTTTACGTGGCGGCGGAAGCGGGAACGGGGTTGTGGGCGGCCAGCATTCTGGTCAACAGCCGTGGCACCAGCGCCGCCACCGCCGGGTGGTGGGTGGCGATGTTTTTTGGCGCCATCACCGCCGGGCGCTTTGGCGTGGGGCTGGTGGCCAACCGGCTGGGCAACCGGCGCTTGATCCGGCTGGGCATTCTGATCGCAGTGGCGGGTGGTGGGGTGTTTGCCATCCCTGCGCTGCCCGCGCCCCTGTCATTGCTGGGCTTGGTGGTGATGGGACTGGGGTGTGCACCGATCTATCCGTCGATGATGCATGAGACGGCCCGGCGCTTCCCGGCCCACCTGAGCGCCAAAGTGATCGGCCGCCAGGTCGGCTTGTCGTACGTGGGCAGCGCCGGTGTGCCCGCGGCCTGCGGCTTGCTGGCGGCTTATGCCGGTTTGCCGATGGTGATGCCGGCGCTGGTGTTGGTGCTGCTGGCCCTGCTGCTGGTCACCGAGCGGCTGAATCGTCTGACCTGATCAGGCAGCAGCACAGGGTGACAATACCTGCCCAATCCACCCACGCCCTACAAAGCACCACCTGATGCAACTCAAACTCATCTTTGCCCGCGCCAGCAACGGCGTGATCGGCCACCACAACGCACTGCCCTGGCACTTGCCCGAAGACCTGGCGCACTTCAAGCGCACCACCCTGGGCTGCCCGGTGATCATGGGGCGCCAAACCTGGGACTCGTTGCCGGCCAAATTTCGCCCGCTACCGGGCAGGCTCAACGTGGTGGTCACGCGCCAGCCCGACTGGCAGGCCACGGGTGCATTGGTCGCCCATTCTGTCGACCAAGCCTGCCAGCTGTGCCCACCCGAAAGCACCGCCTGGGTGATCGGTGGCGCACAGTTGTACGCCTTGGCCGAACCCCTGGCCACCGAGGCCGTGGTGACCGAGATCGACCAGGCCTTTGACGGCGACGCCTTTGCCCCAAAACTGGGACCGCAGTGGCTTGAAACCAGCCGCCTGCCTCAAACGGCTGCCAACGGCATGACCTTTAGCTTGGTGACCTACCAGCGCCAGCCCCCATTGACAGCGTGACATCTTGACCATCTCCCTGAAAATCAGGACGACTGTGCAGACAACACGTCGCCCCGCCCACCAACCCACCGATTCAGCATGAAACTTGCCACCTGGAACATCAACTCGCTCACCGTACGCCTGCCCCAGGTGCTGGACTGGCTGGCCGCCAACCCGGTGGATGTGCTGGCGCTGCAAGAGCTCAAACTCACCGACGACAAGTTTCCACACGATGCCTTCGCCCAGGCGGGTTACAGCAGCCAATGCTTCGGCCAGAAAACCTACAACGGTGTGGCGCTGTTGTCGCGCACCCCCGCCAGCGCGGTAGTGAAGAATATTCCGGGCTTTGACGACGACATGGCACGCGTGATCAGTGCCAGCTTTCCCTGGCCAGGGGCATCACCCCGCACAGGCGAAGATCAACCGGCAACCTTGGTGGATCAGGGCTTGCGGGTGATTGGCGCCTATTTCCCCAATGGTCAGGAACCCGGCAGCGACAAGTTTGAGTACAAGCTGGCCTGGCTGAGTGGCCTGCGCGCCTGGCTGCGCACCGAGCTGCAAAGCCACCCCGACCTGGTGCTGATGGGCGACTTCAACATCACCTTTGACGACGCCGACGTGTGGGACCCCGAAGGCATGCGCGACCAGATCCACTGCACCGACGAGGAGCGTTACCACCTGCAGGCCCTCATCGCGATGGGTTTGACCGACGCACACCGTCTGTTTGCCCAGCCACCCAAAAGTTATTCATGGTGGGACTACCGCGACATGGCGTTTCGACGCAACCGCGGGATGCGCATCGACCACATTCTGGTCAGCCACGCGCTCAAGCCACGCGTGCAGGCCTGCCACATCGACAAAACCCCGCGCAAGAACGAACGCCCCAGCGACCACGCGCCGGTGGTGGTGGAGCTGGCACCCAACGCCGCCTGAGCGCACCCGCGCACAGTCGCCCGCATTGACAGGGTGTCAACCAAACGTTACATTGCTAACCGATCAGTCATTAACTCATGCCCTTGTCTTTTGCCGCAGATGCCACCCTGACCCACGCTGCTTCCGTCCGACGCGTCCGCCGCAAAGATGCGCGTCCCGGTGAGTTGCTGGCAGCCGCGCTGGACTTGTTTGTTGAAAAAGGCTATGCCGCCACCCGTGTCGAAGAGGTGGCCAGCCACGCCGGGGTGTCCAAAGGCACCTTGTTCCTGTACTTTCCCAGCAAGGAAGAACTCTTCAAAGCCGTGGTGCGCGAGCACATTTCCGGGCACTTTGCGCTCTGGAGCGACGAAATCGAGCGTTTTGAGGGCAGCTCACACGAGATGCTGCGCTACTGCCTGAACAGCTGGTGGCAACACATCGGCGCCACCAAGGCCTCGGGCATCCCCAAATTGATGATGAGCGAGGCGCGCAACTTTCCCGAGCTGGGCGCGTTTTACCAGCAAGAGGTGATTGAGCCCGGCAGCGCGCTGATCACCCGCATCCTGCAGCGCGGCATCAGCCGCGGCGAATTCCGGCCGATGGACCTGAAATACGGCGTCTACATGGTGCTGACGCCGATGATGTTTCTGGCCATGTGGACCCATTCGCTGGATGCCTGCTGCGCCCCGCCCGCCCGCATCGAGCCTGACAAATACCTGGCCGCACAACTCGACCTGTTGTTGTGCGGCTTCAGCGCTGCCGGTGCCCCCCCGGCGCTGGCACCTCTTTCAAATTCGGAGCACCCTACTGCATGAAACCCTGGATCAAATGGACGGCTATTGGCCTGGTGATCGCCATCCTGGCAGGCGGCACCGTGCGCACCCTGTCGGCGCGCAAGGACAAGCAAGCCGCGCTGGAAGCCCAGCAAACGGCGCAGCAGACGCAGGTGTCGATCGACCTGCTAAGCAGCGACATGATGACCGCCACCCAGCGCGAGCTGCCGTTGAATGTGGCCATATCAGGCACGGTGTCGGCGGTGGATACGGCCACCATCAAGGCCAAAGTCGCCGGTGAGTTGCAAGGCCTGAAGGTGCGCGAGGGTGACCCGGTGCGCGCCGGCCAGGTGCTGGGGCAGATCGACCCGACCGAGCCGGATGCGCGACTGCGCCAGGCTCGCCAGCAGGCCCAGGCCGCCAAAGCCCAGGTCGATATTGCCCAGCGCACCCACGACAACAACCAGGCGCTGGTGGCCCAGGGCTTCATCTCCAGCACCGCGCTGAACGTGTCGCAAGCCAATCTGGCGTCCGCACTGGCTACCTACGCCGCCGCCCAGTCAGCGGCCGATGTGTCGGCCAAGACGGCCAGCGACGCGGTGCTGCGCTCACCGATTGACGGCTTCGTGTCGCAGCGGCTGGCCCAGAGCGGCGAACGGCTGGGCATTGATGCCCATGTGCTGGAGGTGGTGAACCTGAACCGGCTGGAGATGCAGGCCGAGCTGACCGTGGGAGACGCGCAGCAGGTCAAGGTGGGGCAAGTCGCCCAGCTGCGCATCCAGGGTCTGGCCGAGCCAGTGCCCGCCCGCGTGGCGCGCATCAACCCCAGCGCCTCGGTTGGCAGCCGGGCGGTGGTGATTTATCTGGCGATCGCACCGGGCAGCGCCTTGCGCCATGGCTTGTTTGCCGAAGGGCTGCTGGCCACCGGTACCGTGACCACGCTGGCCGTTCCCCTGAGCGCCGTACGCACCGACAAACCCAAACCCTATGTGCAGGTGGTGCAAGGCGACGTGGTGCAACACGTCACGGTGGCGCTGGGTGCGCGCAGCGAGGTCGACGGCCAGACGCTGGTGGGCGTCACCGGGCTGACGCCAGGGGCCACCGTGCTGGCTGGCACGGTCGGGGTGTTGCGTGAAGGCACGCGGGTGAAGATGGCGGCTGCGGCGCAAGGGGCAGTTTGAATGTGGTTTACCCGAGTCAGCCTGACCAACCCGGTTTTTGCCACCATGATGATGCTGGCGCTGGTGGTGCTGGGCCTGTTTTCCATCCAGCGCCTGCAGGTCGACCAGTTTCCCAACATCGACTTTCCGGTGGTGGTGATCAGCACCGACTACCCCGGTGCCTCGCCCGAGATTGTGGAGAGTGAAGTCACCAAAAAAATCGAGGAAGGCGTCAACGCCATTGCCGGCATCAACGCCCTGACCTCGCGCTCGATGGAAGGCCAGTCGGTGGTGATCATAGAATTTGGCCTGCACATGGATGGCCGCAAAGCCGCTGACGACGTGCGCGAAAAGGTGGCGTCGATCCGGCCGCAGCTGCGCACCGAGGTCAAAGAGCCGCGGGTGCTGCGCTTCGACCCGGCCAGCCGGGCCGTCTGGTCGGTGGCCGTGATGCCTGACGACGCGGTGCCCGGCCAGGCGATGAACCCGGTGGAGTTGACCAACTGGGCCGAGCAGGTGTTCAAAAAGCGGCTGGAAAATGTGCGCGGGGTCGGCTCGGTCACCCTGGTGGGCGGCAGCAAGCGCGAGATCAACATCTACCTGAACCCGGCTGCGCTGGAGGCCTTTGGCATCACGCCCGAGCAGGTGGCAACCGCAGTGCGCAACGAGAACCAGGACTACCCGGCGGGCACCATCCGCTCACTGGAGCAGGACCGCGTCATCCAGATCGCCGCCCGGGTGCAGCGACCGGAGGACTTCGGGCGCATCATCATTGCCCGCAAAAACGGCGCACCGGTGCGTGTGGACCAGGTGGCCACCGTGTCGGACGGCGCCCAGGAGATCGAGAGCCTGGCGCTGTACAACGGCCAACGCACGCTGCTGCTGAACGTGCAAAAGTCACAAGACGAGAACACCATCGCGGTGGTCGATGGCCTCAAAAACACCTTGCAAACCATGCAGTCGCAGCTGCCACCCGGCGTGAAGCTGACCCAGATCACCGACAACTCGCGGCAAATCCGCGTCTCGGTGGCCAATGTGAAGCAGACGCTGATTGAAGGCGCGGGGCTGACCGTGCTGATCGTGTTTTTGTTCCTGAACTCCTGGCGCTCCACCATCATCACCGGGCTGACGCTGCCGATTGCCTTGATCGGCACGTTTTTCTTCATGAACCTGTTTGGCTTCACCATCAACATGATCACCATGATGGCGCTCTCCCTGTGTGTGGGCTTGCTGATCGACGACGCCATCGTGGTGCGCGAAAACATCGTGCGCCATGTGCAGATGGGCAAGGGGGCGTTTCAGGCGGCCATGGACGGCACCCAGGAGATTGGCCTGGCGGTGTTTGCCACCACGCTGTCCATCGTGGCGGTGTTTTTGCCGATTGGTTTCATGGGCGGCATCATCGGCAAGTTTTTCCACGAGTTTGGTTTGACGATCGTGGCAGCGGTGCTGATTTCGATGTTTGTCAGCTTCACGCTCGACCCGATGCTGTCAAGCATCTGGCACGACCCCAGCATTGAGCCCCATGGCCAGCGCCACCGTCCGGTGTCGTTTTATGACCGCACCGTCGGCCGCATCACCGCCCTGTTTGACCACGCCACCGACGCACTGATTGACCTGTACCAGGCCATCCTGCGCCGGGCGCTGGTGCACAAGCTGGGCACGCTCGGCCTGGCCGTGGTGGTGTTTGTCACCAGCATCGTCATGGTGCCTCTGCTGGGCACCGAGTTTGTGCCCAAGTCCGACTTCTCCGAGACCAGCGTCACCTTCAACACGCCGGTGGGTTCATCGCTGGAGGTGACCGAAGAGCGCGCGCGGCAAGTGGAAGGCATCATCCGGTCCTTTCCCGAGGTCAACTACACCCTGACCACCATCAACACAGGCAACGCCGTCGGCAAAATTTACGCCAGCATCTACATCCGGCTGGTGGATCGCGATCTGCGCAGCCGCAGTCTGGAGGAGATGTCGGTGATCTTGCGCCAGCGCCTGCGCCAAGTCCCCGGCATCACCGTGACCCACGTGGGGCTGCTGGACCCGATCGGCGGCCAGAAGCAGATTGCGTTCTCGATCCAGGGCGCCGACATGGCTGAGTTGGCCCGCCTGACCGACATCGCGCTGGACAAGATCCGCAACGTGCCCGGCCTGGTGGACCTGGACTCGTCCCTCAAACCCGACAAACCCACGCTGGATGTGCAGGTGCACCGCGACGCCGCGTCCGACTTGGGCCTGAGCGTGGCGCAAATCGGCAATGCCCTGCGCACACTGGTGGCCGGGCAAACCGTGGGCAACTGGCGCGCGCCAGATGACCAGACCTATGACGTGAATGTGCGCCTGGCACCCGACGCCCGAAACCAGCCCGCTGACCTGGACAACCTGCCCTTCACCCTGGGCAGCAACGCCGACGGCAGCACGCGTGTGGTGCGCCTGGGCCAGGTCGCCAGCGTGGTGGACGCCAGCGGCTCGAACCAGATCAACCGGCGCGACCTGACCCGCGAGGTGGCCATCTCCGGCAACGTCTCCGGACGGGCTGCCGGCCAGGTGTCGGCCGACATCAAATTGGCCATGGACAGCATCGCTTTGCCACCGGGCTACAGCTACAAGTTCAGCGGTTCCACCAAGGACATGGGCGAGGCGTTCAACTACGCCGTCTCGGCGCTGGTGCTGGCGATTGTGTTCATCTACATGATCCTGGCCAGCCAGTTCAAGAGCTTCTTCCAGCCGCTGGCACTGATGACTGCGCTGCCGCTGACGCTGATTGGGGTGGTGCTGGCGCTGATGTTGTTCAACTCCACGCTGTCGATGTTCTCGGTGATTGGTGTCGTGATGCTGATGGGGCTGGTCACCAAAAACGCCATTTTGCTGGTGGACTTTGCCATCCGCGCCCGCGAATCCACGCTGGATGACGACGGCCATCCGCAGCCCGGCCTGCCGCGCCATGAGGCCTTGCTGCTGGCCGCGCGGGTGCGGCTGCGCCCGATTTTGATGACCACGCTGGCGATGATTTTCGGCATGGTGCCGCTGGCGTTTGCCATGACCGAAGGGTCGGAGATGCGCGCCCCGATGGGCCAGGCGGTGATTGGCGGGGTCATCACCTCGTCACTGCTCACGCTGGTGGTGGTGCCGGTGATGTACTGTTACATGGACGATCTGGCCAGTTGGCTGCGGCGCGTGCTGGGCCCCAAAACCGTGCCAAGCCTGCCATCCCAAACGGGTTAAGACAAGGTAAATCCCGGTAAAGCCATGGCGCTAACCCGGGTCTTTCAACCCATGCCAGTTAAAATTGGTGAAGACCCTTAACATACCCCCCGGAGTAAAAGATGAATCTGCTAAACATCGAACAAGCCCGCTTCAACATGATCGAGCAACAGATCCGCCCGTGGGATGTGTCTGATGCTGCTGTGCTGGAGCTGTTGAACGTGGTCAAACGCGAAGACTTTGTGCCCGCCGCCTACAAAGCCATGGCATTTGCCGACATGGCCGTGCCCCTGCCTGCAGAGCAGGTGATGCTGCCGCCCCGCATCCAGGCCCGTTTGCTGCAAGACGCCGCCGTCCAGCCCACCGACAAGGTGCTGGAGA
>Ga0075012_10002168_pt1 | contig 19445 bp, 17 predicted proteins | sample All_14_2_FD_71474 | JGI IMG/M metagenome (GOLD analysis project Ga0075012, IMG submission 71474) | Freshwater microbial communities in response to fracking from Pennsylvania, USA - Allegheny Zone_MetaG_DW_15 | ecosystem: Environmental > Aquatic > Deep subsurface > Groundwater > Drilled... | reverse complement strand
TCAGCGTGATCTGCGGGTTCGTCGGGCTCAAGAAGGCCAAGGAGGGCCAGGGCGGGCGCGGGATGGCGATCGCCGGCCTGGTGTTGTCTGCGCTGTGGGTTCTGGTCGGCATCGCGGCCGTCGCGCTGATCGTCGCCAACTCCGACGAGATCAAGAACAGCGAGCTCGCCGACATCTTCGACCCGAACGCCGTCAACGCCGCCGATGTCGCGGTGGGCGACTGTCTGTCGGAGATCCCGTCCGACGCCAGCCTGGTGGCCTCGGTGAAGACCGTGGCGTGCACCGAACCGCACAAGGGTGAGGTCTACTACGTTGCCACCGTGCCGGGCGACGAGTTCCCCGGCGAGACCGCGATCATCGACTACCAGGACAAATGCCAGCCCGCCCTGGAGGAGTTCTCACCGGCGGCGATGGCCGACCCCGAGGTCGGCATGTTCGTGCTGTACCCGACCGCGGACTCCTGGAAGCGCGGCGACCGCGCCGTGACGTGCATCGCCACCACCGATGTGCCGCGCACCGGATCGCTGCAGGGGTAGGGGTACCGTTTCACCCATGTTTGACGCCGTCATCGTGGGTGCCGGTTTCGCCGGTATCGGCGCAGCCATCCAGCTCAAACGGCTGGGGATCGAGAACTTCGTGATCCTCGACCGCGAGGACGACCTCGGCGGCACCTGGTATGTGAATCACTATCCCGGACTTGCCGTCGACGTCCCCACCACCACCTATTCCTATTTCTTCGAGCCGAACCCGAACTGGTCGCGGCTGTTCTCCACCGGCACCGAGATCAAGCAGTACGCCGACGACGTCGCCGACAAGTACGACGTGCGCCGCCACATTCGGCTGAGCACCGTGGTCGAGGGTGCGCGCTGGGACGAAGAGACCAGCCAGTGGCAGGTGAGCCTGGCCGACGGTGAGGTGTTGAGCACCCGCTACCTGATCACCGCGACCGGATTCCTGTCCCAGCCGAAGATCCCCGACATCCCCGGCATGGACAGCTTCGCGGGCCGCATCATCCACACCACGGACTGGCAGGACGATTACGACCCCGCCGGGAAGCGGATCGCGGTCATCGGCACCGGCGCCACCGCCGTGCAGCTCATCCCCGAACTGGCCAAGAAGGCCGCCGACCTGACCGTCTACCAGCGCACGCCGATCTGGGTGGTGCCCAAGATCGACCTCCGATTCGGGCCACTGGCGAAGAAGCTGTTCGCGCGCGTCCCGGCAACCCAACGGGTGCTGCGCTGGTTCACCGACTCGGTCTACGAGGTCATGGTGTCGATCGGTGTGGTGCACTACAAGACGTTCCGCGGGCGGGGCAACATCTCCGCGGCGGACCTGTCCAAGCTGCACCGGTTCATCACCATCCGGGACAAGGAACTGCGTCGCAGGCTCACCCCCGACTACGACTTCGGGTGCAAGCGACCGACCTTCAGCAACAGCTACTACCGGGCGTTCACCCGGGACAACGTCCACCTGCAGGACGTCGGCATCGACCATGTGCAGACCGACGGCATCGTCGGAAAGGACGGCGCCAAGACCGAGATCGACACCCTGGTGCTGGCCACCGGCTTCGACCTCTGGGAAGCGAATTTCCCCGCCATCGAGGTGATCGGACGTGACGGCCGTAACCTCGGAAAGTGGTGGCGCGAAACACGGTTCCAGGCCTATCAAGGCGTGTCCATGCCGTACTTCCCGAACTATCTCAGCCTGGCCAGCCCGTACGCCTTCCTGGGTCTGAACTTCTTCAATACGATGGAGTACCAGATGCGGCTGATGGAACGCCTGTTCGGCGAGGTGAAGCGCCGGGGTGCCACCACGTTCGAAGTCACCGAAGAAGCCAACACCCGCTACCTGGACCGGATGACCGAACTGCTCGGCGATTCGCTGTTCACCCTGGGCAACTGCGCCAGCGCGCGGTCCTACTACTACAACCCGGCCGGCGAGCCCACGCTGCTGCGGCCCACCACCACCGAAACCGCCATCCGGGAAGCCTCCGAATTCCCGTTGAGCGATTACGCCATCAACTGAGAGGGATTGCCTTGGCCGAGAAGAAGAGTTCGAAGGGCGCCACCCTGGCCGGCCTGTCGCTGGTCGGTGCCGGGCTCGCGCATTTCGTCGCCCCGCAGGTGTTCGAACCGATCACCAAACCCGCCTTCCCCCGCGACACCGCCCGCCACATCAAGACCAACGGCACCATCGAGACCGCCCTCGGCGCCGGCCTGCTGATTCCGCAGACCCGCAAGCTGGCGGTCCTCGGCGCCCTGGGCTACGTCGCCTATCTGGGCGTCAACGCCGCGAAGAACCGCTGATCGACACCCTCGCGCTCGCGGCACCGGGCCGCACCCCCCGCCGCATCCTGACGATCGCCGGATCGGACTCCGGCGGTGCCGCCGGGCTGCAGGCCGATATGCGCACCTTTGCCATGCTCGGCGTGCACGGCTGCGCCGCGGTGACGGCCGTCACCGTACAGAACTCATTGGGTGTCAAGGCGTTCCACGAGATCCCCGTCGACGTGGTGGCCGGGCAGATCAGCGCCGTGGCCTCCGATATCGGCATCGAGGCGGCCAAGACCGGCATGCTGGCCTCCACCGGCATCATCGAGACGATCGTCACCACCTGGCGAGCGGAACGATTGGCCGGTAGTGTCCCGCTCGTGGTGGATCCGGTGTGCGCCTCCAATGTCGGTGAGCCACTGCTACATCCGAGCGCACTCGACAGCATGCGCAATGCGCTGATCCCGCTGGCGACGTTGGTCACGCCGAACCTCGACGAGGTGCGCCTGCTGGTCGGCATCGACGTCGTCGACGACCGCAGTCAGCGGGACGCCGCCCGCGCCCTGCACGCACTGGGACCGCGCTGGGCGCTGGTCAAGGGCGGCCATCTGCGCACCTCTGCGGTCAGCACCGATCTGCTCTTCGACGGCTCGGAGTTCCACCAGTTCGCCGCGGCCCGCATCGACACCCCCCACGATCACGGCGCCGGTGACACGCTCGCCGCGGCCATCGCCGCCGCGCTGGCGCACGGCCATCCGGTGCCCGCCGCGGTGAGCTTCGCCAAATCCTGGGTCACCGAATGCATCCGGGCCGCCTACCCGATAGGACGGGGCCACGGACCGGTGAACGGGATGGCCCGGCTGCTGTGAAGCGCACGCTGGGCGTCTTCGATGCCGTGGTGATCGGGTTGGGCTCGATGATCGGCGCCGGCATCTTCGCGGCCCTCGGCCCGGCGGCGGCCGCGGCGGGTTCGGGCCTGCTCATCGGCCTGGCACTGGCAGCGGTGGTGGCGTACTGCAATGCGACGTCCTCGGCGCGGCTGGCGGCGCTGTACCCGCAGTCCGGTGGCACCTACGTCTACGGCCGGGAACGACTCGGCGACTTCTGGGGGTACACCGCCGGCTGGAGTTTCATCGTCGGCAAGACCGCCTCCTGCGCGGCGATTGCACTCACCGTCGGTGCCTACGTCTGGCCGCAGTACACCCACGGGGTTGCGGTCGGCGCGGTGCTGGCGTTGACCGCCGTCAACTATGCGGGCGTGCAGAAGTCGGCGCTGCTCACCAGGATCATCGTCGCGACCGTGCTGGGCGTATTGGCCGCCGTGGTGGTGACCCTCGCCGGCGCGGGCGAGGCGGACCGGCTCAGCATCGGCGCAGACGCCGACGCATGGGGTGTGTTGCAGGCCGCCGGCCTGTTGTTCTTCGCGTTCGCCGGCTACGCGCGCATCGCCACCCTGGGCGAGGAGGTCCGCGACCCGGCCCGCACCATCGTGCGCGCGATTCCCATCGCGCTCGGGATCACCCTGGTGGTCTACGCGGTGGTGGCGGTCGCGGTGCTCTCGGTGCTCGGCGGCACCGGATTGGCCACGGCGACCGCGCCGCTGGCCGATGCCGTGACGGCGGCCGGCCATCCGGAACTGGCTCCGGTGGTTCGCGTGGGGGCGTCGGTGGCCGCGCTGGGTTCACTGCTGGCGCTGATTCTCGGGGTCTCGCGCACCACCCTGGCGATGGCCCGGGACCGGCACCTGCCCACCGCGCTGGCTGCCGTGCATCCGCGGTTCGGCAGCCCCCATCGCGCCGAGGTGGCGGTCGGGATCATCGTCGCCACGCTGGCCGCGTTCGTGGATATCCGTGGTGCCATCGGCTTCTCGTCGTTTGCGGTCCTGGTGTACTACGCGATCGCCAATGCCAGCGCCTGGACGCTGGCGCCGCGACGCCGGATCATCCCGGCGCTGGGGCTGGCCGGGTGTCTGCTACTGGCGTTCACGCTGCCCGTGAGCTCGGTGTCGTGGGGCGCCGCGGTGGTGGCACTCGGGGCGATCAGATACCTGTTCCGATGAACGGTGCCGGATCCCGGCATCTTCGAGATACACCGCAGCCCAGATCATTTCGGTCAACGCGATGGCCAGCCTGTCATCTGCGGCCCCCGGGGGCTCACGCAACATCTGCGCGCAGCACCGCTCGACCATCCAGGTGATCACGCGAGCGGTCTGCTCCAGGTCGATATCGCGCACCCGGCCCTGCGCCTGTTCTCGCTCCAGGAACTCACGCGTGTACTCCGCGTTGCGCTCGATCTGGCCACGGAAAGCCTCGTCGATCTCGGCGGTATAGCCGGCCACCTCCGCGATGGCGGCCAGCACGAGCTGGTGCCGACGGAAGGCGGCGATCACGTCACGCACCGCGTCCAGCATCTGCAGTGCATCGATCGGAGCGGCTCCCTGCTGCCACAACCGACCGAGCGCTCCGGCCACATCGGCAAGGACCTGCTCGGCGAACTCCGCGAGCAGCTCGGTCTTGCCCTTGAAGTACACGTAGAACGTCGGGCGCGAGCTGCCCGCAGCCACCGCGAGCCGTTCGACCCCCAGCTCGGTGAACGAGGCACCGCCCCGCAACAACTCCTCGGTGGCCTCCAGTAGACGCCGCCGGAATTCGACCCGACGTTCTTGGCGGAGGCGCTCTGCCGACGTCATCGGTGCAGCTTAACAGGCCCGCACCCCGCACGAGACAGTATGTCTTAGACAATGCGTCTTGACATATCGTCAAGGTCCGGCCTACCGTCCTCAGCACCGTCGGCTGTGGCGCCGATCACGATCGACGGCCTCCGTGACAGCGTCGACCGTGAGGAATCACCGTGCCCATCTCCACCGTCACCGTCCCCGGCAAGCCGGACTTCGACGGGCTCGACGTCTCGGCTCGCGAGTTCTGGTCGCAGACCGCCCCGGAACGCGAGACAACCTTCGCCGAACTGCGCCGCCGGCGTCCCGTGTCCTGGCAGCGCCCGGTCGAGTCGAGCCTGATGCCGCTGCCGCCGGAGCCGGGGTACTGGGCGGTGGTCCGGCATGCCGATATCACCGAGGTGAGCCGCAACAGCGAGGTGTTCATCTCCAGCAGGGGTGTGCACATGGAACCGGTGCCTGAGGACCTCATCGAGGCCAGCCTCTCGTTTCTGGGCATGGACGGGCAGAAGCACGCCAAGATCCGCGGTCTGGTGCGGGCGGCCTTCACCCCGCGCGCGGTGAACCGACTCATCGACAGCATCGAGGCCAACGCCATCCGGATCGTGCGCGAACTCGCCGAATCGGGCAGCGGCAGCGACTTCGTGCGCACCTGCGCCGTCAAGCTTCCGCTGGTGACGATCTCGGACATGATGGGCGTTCCCGACTCACAGCGCGACGCGGTTCGCGACGCCGCCGACGCGATGGTCTCGGTCACCGACCCGACGTTCCTCGGCGATCGGAATCCCCTTGAGGTCATGGTGAGCAACCAGATGTTCCTGCATGCCATCGCCGTGAAAATGGCTCAGGACCGGCGGCGATCTCCTCAGGACGACATCATGACCAACCTGGTCCAGGCCGAGGTCAACGGCGAACGCCTGACCGACGCCGAAATCGGGGCGTTCATGATTCTGATGGCCGTCGCCGGCAATGACACGACCCGCCAGACCACCAGCCTGACCATGCGCGCTCTCACCGAGTTTCCCGACCAACGTGCTTGGCTCACTGCCGATTTCGATGCACGGATCGGCACCGCGATCGAGGAGTTCGTCCGCTGGTCCACACCGGTGATGACCTTCAGCAGAATCGCCGCGCGCGACTACGAGCTGGCGGGACAACAGATCGCCGCGGGCGACAAGGTCGTGATGATGTACTCCTCGGGCAATCGGGACGAGACGGTCTTCGACAATCCCGGCGTATTCGACCTGGCGCGGCACCCCAACCCGCACATCGCATTCGGCGGCGGTGGCGCACACTACTGCCTGGGCGCCAACCTCGCCCGGGCGCAGCTGCGTGCCTTGTTCGGGCAACTTTTGAGCACCCTGCCCGACATCCAGGCCGAGGAGCCGACTTTCCTCGGCGGCAACTTCATCCACGGCGTGGCCGCCATGCCGTGTCACTTTTGAGGGGAACTCCATTGTCTGGCAAAGGCATTAGATACGAACAACCCGATCCGCGGATCGCCAGGATCGTGCTGGCCCGCCCCGATACCCGCAACGCGCAAGACACCGACCTGCTCTATGCGCTCAACGCTGCGTTCGACCGAGCCGCCCGCGACGACGAGGTCAAGGTGATCATCCTGGCGGCCGACGGCCCGCATTTCTCCTCCGGTCACGATATGCGCGAGGATCTCGACGGCGCGATGGACGGACGTACCACGGTGGGTACCTGGTGTGGCTTCGGATGCGATGGCGCCGAGGGTTACATGGCACGCGAGAAGGAGATCTATCTCGGCTTTTCGGAGCGGTGGCGCAATATTCCCAAGCCCACCATCGCCGAGGTCCAGGGCAAGGTGGTCGCCGGCGGGCTGATGCTGGTGTGGCCGTGCGATATCGTCATCGCGGCCGAGGACGCCGTCTTCGCCGACAACACGGTGGCCATGGGCATCGCCGGAGCGGAATTCTTCAACCACCCATGGGAACTGGGTGTCCGCAAGGCCAAGGAGATGTTGTTCACCTCCGATGCTGTCAGCGCCGCCGACGCCCACCGGCTCGGCATGGTCAACCATGTCGTCCCCAACGATGAGCTCAGCGAGTTCACCCTCACCCTGGCCCGACGGATTGCCGAACAACCGATGTTCGCGCTGAAGTTGGCCAAGGAGTCGGTGAACACCGCCCAGGACAACCAGGGGCGCGTCAATGCCATGCAGACATCCTTTGCCGCGCATCAGCTTTGCCACGCGCACAACAGGATCGTCGGTGGTCACATCATCGACACGTCTTTCCTGACCCGCCAGCGCGAGATCGCCCGTCGCTGGTGACCCACCCCTGGCGAACCTCAGTCATCGCCACGTTGCGCCTCAAGGAGATAAGTGTTTCCCGGAACTCACGCCGCCGCTGATCCGCAGCGCCCGGCGGTCGTCATGGCCGGCAGCGGTGACACCCTGACCTACGGCGACCTGGACACCCGCTCGGCCCAGGTCGCCGCCGCGCTGCACGCCGCCGGCCTGCGCCGCGGTGACGCCATCGCCATCTTGGCCGACAACACCGCCGAGGTCTTCGTCATCTACTGGGCCGCACTGCGTTCCGGTCTGTACGTGACGGCGGTCAACCACCACCTGAGCGCGCCGGAAGCGGGTTACATCGTCACCGACAGCGGAGCGCAGGCATTCTTCGTCTCGGGTGCACTGGCCGATCTCGGTCGCCAGCTGCTCGACGAGATACCGGCCGACGTGGCGCGCTACGCCTTCGGCGCCGATATCGACGGATACCGTCCCTACCTCGAACTGCTGGACGCGAAAGTCCCACCGCTGACCGATCAACCGCGCGGTGCGGACATGTTGTACTCGTCGGGAACCACCGGCCGCCCCAAGGGCATCAAACCGCACCTGCTGCCCATCCAGGTCGACGAGCCGGGGGACCCGGTTCTGGCGGTACTGCAGAACGCCTTCGACATCGGACCGGACGCCGTCTACCTCTCCCCCGCACCGATCTACCACGCCGCGCCGCTGAAGTACTGCGCCGGCATGCAGGCGCTCGGCGCGACCGTGATCCTGATGGAAAAGTTCGACGCCGAGCAGACATTGGCGGCCATCGAGACCCACCGCGTCACCATGACGCAGATGGTCCCGACGATGTTCGTCAGACTGTTGCAACTGCCCCAAGACATCCGATCGCGGTATGACCTGTCCTCGCTGCGCACCGTCGTCCACGCCGGCGCCCCCTGCCCACCGGAGGTCAAGGACGCCATGCTCGACTGGTGGGGACCGATCCTGGTGGAGTACTACAGCGCCACCGAGGCACACGGGATGACGATGATGAACTCCGCGCAGTGGCGCACCAAACGCGGGTCGGTGGGACGTGCGGTGCTGGGTACCATCCACATCTGCGATGACGCGGGTGCCGAACTCCCGGCCGGCGAGGTCGGCACCGTCTACTTCGAGCGTGACGCCATGCCCTTCGTGTACCACAACGATGCGGCCAAGACCCGCGAGGCCCAGCATCCCCATTACGAAAACTGGACCACCGTTGGGGATCTCGGCTACCTCGACGAAGACGGCTACCTGTTCCTGACCGATCGCAAGTCGTTCATGATCATCTCCGGCGGGGTGAACATCTATCCCCAGGAGACCGAGAACGTGTTGACCCTGCACCCCGCGGTGTTCGACGTGGCGGTGATCGGCGTCCCCGATCCGGTCATGGGTGAACAGGTCAAGGCCGTCGTCGCGCTGCGCCCCGGGTTCACCGCCGGGGATGACCTCGCCGCCGACCTCATCGACTACGTCCGTGACCGCGTCGCCCACTACAAGGCCCCCCGCACCGTCGACTTCGTCGACGCGCTACCACGTACACCCACCGGAAAACTGGTCAAGGGCACGCTCAAAGCCCGCTACATCGACACCACGAGGAGCCAGGCATGACCGCCACATCCACCAAGCGCTACATCGTCACCGGCGCCGCATCCGGCATCGGGCACGCGGTCGCCGAGCGACTGGTCACCGCGGGCGCGGAGGTGATCAGCTTGGACCGCAACACCCCGTCGGTGTCGGTCAAGCACCATATCGCGGTCGATCTGGCGGACCCGCAGAGCATCGACGCGGCGGTGAACCGGCTCGACGGCACGTTCGACGCGCTGATCAACGTCGCGGGCGTACCCGGGACCGCACCCGCGGCCACGGTGATCGCGGTGAACGTGCTGGCGGTGCGCCACCTCACCGAGGCCCTGATCGGCCGGCTGCGCGACGGCGGCTCCGTGGTCGTGGTGTCCTCGATCGCCGGATTCGGTTGGCCGGCAAGGATGCCCGCCATCCAGGCGTTACTGGCCACCGACGGGTATGCCGAGGGCGCACGCTGGTTCGCCGACAACCCGCAGGCCGGCAACGCCTACAACTTCTCCAAGGAGGTCGCCACGGTCTACACGATGGCCAAGGCACTGGAATTCGCGCAACGCGGGCTGCGGATCAACGCCGTCCTGCCCGGCCCGGTGGAAACCCCGATCCTGGCCGACTTCGAGGAGACGATGGGCAAGGACACCCTCGACGGCGCCAAGGCGCTGCTCGGCCGGCATGCCACCCCCGAGGACATCGCCGGCGCCGTCGCCTATCTGATCTCCACGGACGCCGGCTGGGTCAACGGCCAGACACTGGCCGTTGACGGTGGCGGCATGGCGGCGGTGGCCGCCGGCGTCATCCCCGCACCGGAAATGCGCTAGGACACACGATGAACCCTCAGACCCGAACCCCGCACGCGCGCACCGTCTTCGACACCGGACGCACCCGCCCCGCCGCATGGCGCATCGCACAGTTGCGTGCCATCGAGCGCATGTGCGACGAACAGGAACAGGCCATCGCGGCCGCTCTGCTCTCCGACCTCGGCCGCCCGGCCATGGAGGCGTGGATGGGTGACGTGCAGCCCACCAAGGCCGAAGCAGCGTTCGCGCGCAAGAGAATCCGCAAGTGGATGCGCAGGCGACGGGTATCGGTGCCGGTCAGCCAGCAGCCGGCTCGCGCCTGGATCCAGTACGACCCCAAGGGCGCGGTCCTGGTGATCGGTCCGTGGAACTACCCGTTCTACCTGGCGATGGCGCCGGTGGTGTCGGCAGTCGCGGCGGGCAACACCGTGGTGATCAAGCCATCGGAACTCGCCCCGGCCACCTCGGCGCTGATCGCCCGGCTGGTGCCGCGCTATCTGGATACCGAGGCGATCACCGTCGTCGAGGGTGATGCCCAGGTGACCCAGGATCTGCTGGCACAGGGATTCGATCACGTGCTGTTCACCGGCGGCACCGAGGTCGGGCGAAAGATCATGGCCGCCGCCGCGCCGACCCTGACACCGGTCACCCTGGAGCTGGGCGGCAAGAGCCCGGCCATCGTGGCCGCCGACGCAGACATCGCGGTGACGGCCCGCCGGCTGGCGCACACGAAGCTGGTGAACTCGGGACAGACCTGCATCGCGCCCGATTACGTGCTGGTGGAGCGAGCCGTCGCCGCCGAGTTGGTCACCGCGCTGTGCGCCACCATCGCCGAGTTCAGCACCACACCCGACCTGCCCATCGTCAACCAGCGCCAGTTCGATCGGTTGACGGCGTTGATCGCCGGCACCAGCGGCGAGGTGGTCGCCGGCGGCCGGTCCGATCCGGCGTCCCTGCGGATCGAACCGACCGTGATCCTCGATCCCGGACCGAGCGATGCGGTGATGTCCGACGAGATCTTCGGTCCCATCCTGCCGATCATCACCGTCGACTCGGTCGCCGAGGCCGTCGGCTTCGTCCGGCACCGGCCGCGGCCGCTGGCCCTCTACGTGTTCACCGAGACACCGGAGCGTGCCGAGGACGTGATCAATCGGACCGAATCCGGTGGCGCGGTGGTCAATCACGCGATCATGCACTGCCTGGTGCCGCAGCTGCCCTTCGGCGGTATCGGCCCCAGCGGCATGGGTGCCTATCACGGCTGGTGGGGATTCGAGGCGCTGTCGCACCGGCGCGCGGTGCTGACCAAGTCCACTCGCCCCGATCCCCGGCTGGTCTATCCCCCCTACACCGCGCTGTCCCGGAGGATCATTCGTCTGCTGCAGTAACAGTCCGCCCGGGGATCGGCGCCCGCACGGTGCGCCACGTCATCGGTTCGCGCGGTCCCGGAACGCCTGCACCGCGGTAGGCAGCGTGGGGAAGATCCGGTTCGGGCCCAGCTCGTCGTAGAACCCCGAGGCCACCAGATCGTCGAGGAGGTCCTGCTTGACGCGCGCCATGGCAAAGACGATGCCGCGCCGGGTGAGATCGATTCGCAGCTGCTCGAGGGCGTCGATCGCGGTCAGGTCCGGGTCCACGTTGGCCTCGGCGTTGTAGACGAACCATTCGACCCGATACCGTGCCTGCTCGACCGCCGCCATGGCGCGCAGCCGGAAGTTCTCGGCGTTGGCGAAGAACAGCGGTGCGTCGTAGCGGTACACCACCAGTCCGGGCACCTCTTCGGCCTGCGGGTAGTCGTCGATATCGTGCATTCCGGACAGGCCGGGCACGTAGCCGAGCACCCCGTCGTGTGGCCGCGCGATGCGCCGCAGGGTGTCCAGCGCGGACAGTGCGATGGCGACCAGGACGCCGTAGAGCATGCCGATCCCGAGGACGGCCACCGTGGTCGCGATCGCCAGGACCAGTTCGCTGCGACGGAATCGAGCCAGCCGCCGGAACGCGTCGATATCGATCAGTCGCAGCGCGGCGTAGACCACCAGCGCACCCAGCGCCGCGGTGGGGAAACCCGCCAGCAGATCGCCGCCCAGCACCAGCACCGCGACGACGACGGCCAGCATGACCAGGGAGTACAGCTGGGTGCGGCTACCGGCGGCGTCCCCGAGAGCGGTCCGGCTTCCGCTCGAGCTGACCGGAAAGCCCTGCGTGACACCGGTTGCCAGATTGCAGACTCCCAGGGCACGCAGTTCGGCGTTGGGGTCGATGGTCTCGTTCTTGCGCGAGCCGAAGGTGCGCGCGGTCAACACGTTGTCGGAGAAGGCGACCACCGAGATGCCCAGCGCGGCCACGCCCAGGCTGAGCAGATCGGCCGCCGACACCGCCGGCACGCCGAGCGTGGCGAATCCGGCCGGGATCTCGCCGATCACCGTGATCCCGTACCGCTGGAGGTCCAGGAGCCAGACGGCGGCGGTGGCCGCCAGCACCGCCACCAGAGCACCGGGCGAGGATGGGAAGAACCGGAACAACGCCAGCAGCAGGGCCAACACCGACACCGACATCGCCAAAGTGGGCCAGTTGGTCTCACCGATGTGGGCCGCGAAAGACGTTATCTGCGGCACGAATTGGTCGCCGTCGACGTCGATACCGGTGACCTTGCCGAGTTGACTGCCGATCATGAGCACGGCCACCCCGGTCATGTAGCCGATCAGGACCGGGCGCGACAACATCTCGGCCAGAAATCCCAGTCTGCACAGCGCGGCCAGCAGGCAGACGATGCCGACGAGAATGGCCAGCGCCGCCGCCAGCGCGGCGTATCGGGTGGGGTCGCCGATGGCCAGCGGGGCCAGCGCCGCGGCTGTCATCAGCGCTGTCGTCGACTCCGGTCCGACCGACAGCTGGCTGGAGGAACCCACAATCGCGTAGACGGCCATCGGAACCAGCGCCGCCCACAGCCCGGCGACCGGAGGCAGGCCGGCCAATGTCGCATACGCCATCACCTGCGGTATCAGGTAGGCCGCCACGGTCAGGCCGGCGATCACGTCACCGCGCAACCAGGCGCGCCGGTAGTGCCGAAGGTCGGCCGCGCCGGGCAGCCAAGCCATCACCAGTTGTGCTGCGCGACGATCCCTCATGGTGTGTAGTCAACACTCGTGACACGATTTGGTTGGAATTATGTCGGGCCCGATGCCGATGTCGTCGCACCCGACGAACGGTTGAGTTGGCCGCGCACCCTGGGCATCGGCGCCCAGCACGTGGTCGCGATGTTCGGTGCGACGTTCCTGGTGCCGGTGCTCACCGGATTTCCGCCCGCCACCACCCTGCTGTTCTCCGGGGTCGGCACGATTGCGTTCCTGCTGATCACCGGGAACCGGCTGCCGAGTTACCTGGGTTCGAGCTTCGCGGTCATCGCACCGGTCACCGCGGCGGTGACCGCACAGGGCACCGGCAGCGCGCTGGGTGGCCTGATCGCCGTGGGGCTGCTCCTCATCCTCATCGGCGGGGTCGTGCACCTGATCGGCACCCGCTGGCTGGATCTGGTCCTGCCACCGGTGGTGACCGGCGCGATCGTCGCGCTGATCGGGTTCAACCTGGCCCCGGCGGCCAAGACCAACTTCGAACAGGGCCCGCTGGTCGGGATGGTGACGCTGGTGCTGCTGGTCGGGGCGCTGGCGTTCTTCAAGGGCCTGGTCGGCCGGCTGGCGATATTCCTGGCGGTGGTCATCGGCTATCTGTTGGCGCTGGCGCTGGGCGAGGTGGACACCGCCGCGATCGCCGGCGCGGCCTGGATCGGGCTGCCCGAATTCCAGACGCCGACGTTCAGCCTTGCCGTACTGCCGTTGTTCCTACCGGCGGTGATCGCGCTGGTCGCGGAGAACATCGGGCACGTGAAATCGGTGGGTCAGATGACCGGCACCGACCTGGACCCGTTGATGGGCAGGGCGCTGGCCGCCGACGGGGTGGCCACCGTACTTGCCGGTGCCGGCGGAGGTTCGGCCACCACCACCTACGCCGAGAACATCGGCGTGATGGCCGCCACCCGCATCTACTCGACTGCCGCCTACTGGGTGGCCGCCGTGGTGGCCATCGCATTGTCGTTGTGCCCCAAGGTGGGTGCGACGATCTCGGCGATTCCGCCCGGCGTGCTCGGCGGAGCCACCATCGTGCTCTACGGCCTGGTCGGGGTGCTCGGCATCCGGATCTGGCTGACCAATCAGGTGGACTTCTCCAAGCCGGTCAACCAGATGACGGCCGCCATCCCGTTGATCATCGGGATCGCCGACTTCACCTGGCAGGCAGGGTCGTTGACGTTCACCGGTATCTCGCTGGGCGCCATCGCCGCACTGGTCGTCTACCACGGGATGACCGGACTGGGCGCTATTCGCCGAGCGCGTTGACCACCCGGGTGAACACCGTGGGCAGCGCCGCGGACGCCGGGGTGATAGCCGCCCGCACCGGGGGTATCCCGGTGGCGTGCAACAACCCCGCGGTCAGGAGTCGGTACCGCCGCGTCAGCGCGCGCCAGCGACGGTCGTAGTCCGCGGTACGGTCGGTCGCGACGCAGTCCACCAGCACTTCGGCTGCGCCGAACGCCAATCCCAGGCCCTCACCGGTCAACGCGTCCACGTAGCCGGCGGCGTCACCGACCAGCAGCACCCGCCCGGCCGCGCGATGCCGGACCTTCTGCCGCAGCGGTCCGGCGGCACGGTCCTGGCCGTGCGGCACACCGTTCAGGCGGTCCTGCAGGGCCGGGAACTGCCGCAGGTGTTCCTCGAATCCTCCGCGGGTCGATGTGAGGATCGCGACGCCCACGCAGTCGTCGGCGACCGGGGTCACATACGCCTCCCCGGCTGCCGGGCTCGCACCCCAGTGCACCTCCACACAGTCCGACCACGGTGCGATCTGGACGTGGCGCCGGATACCCCACCTGCGACGCTTCGGTTCCTCGGCCGCCAGTCCCAGCGACCGGCGGATCGGCGAGTGCAGCCCGTCCGCCGCGGCCAGGTAGCGAGCCCGCAAACCCGCGGCGCGCACGCAGGTCTGGTCCTGGATCACCGCACCGACCTCCCCCGACACCACCTGCACCCCGGCGTCGGCGACGGCCTTGGACAGCGCGTCGTGCAGCACCGTGCGGCGGACCCCGCGGCCCGGGCCACCGGCGAACCGGGCCTCCGCGGTGCGGCGGCCGTCGAGGTAACGGATGCCGTAGAAGTTCCGGTGCGGGTGTCCGGCGAGATCCACACCGAGGCGGTCGAGGTGAGCCAGCGAATGCGGCATGAGGCCCTCACCGCAGGCCTTGTCGATCGGCCCGCGCCGCTGCTCGACGACGACGACCTGCAGCCCCGCCCGCGCGGCGTGCGCGGCGGTGACCAGCCCGGCCGGCCCACCCCCGGCCACCAGCAGGTCGATCACGATGGACTCGTCAGACTTTTGAGTGCGTCGTTCTCGACCCGGATCCGGGTGCGCAGCAGCAACGCGTTGGCCACCGAGAACACCGCCGCGGTGATCCAGGCGCCGCCGACCAGCGGCAGTGCCGCGCCTTCCAGGATCACGGCCAGGTAATTGGGATGCGGGACAAAGCGATACGGCCCGCCCGCAACGCGCGGGGCGCCCGGCACCACGACCACCCTGGTGTTCCACTGCGTGCCGAGGGTGCTGATGCACCACCAGCGCAACGCCTGGGCGGCCAGCACCACCCAGAACGCCGGCCAGATCCACCGTCTGCGGGCCCGCGCCTCGTACACCGCCCCGGCGAGCAGGCCGGTGTGCAACGCCACCATCACCGGATAGTGCCCGGCGCCGAACTCCCGGCCTCCGTGGGCCGTACTCCATTGCAGATTGCGCTTGGACACCACGAGTTCGGCCAGCCGCTCCACGGCGACCAGCAGGATCAGTGCGATATAGCCCCGCATCGGTTCAGCGCCACCGCAACAGCACGAGTTCGGAACAGAAACCCGGGCCCATCGCCATCAGCACACCCGGGGTTCCGGCGGCCGGCCGTTTTCGGATGGTGTCGCGCAGTACGTGCAGCACCGACGAGGAGGACAGGTTGCCGATCTCGGCGAGCGACTGCCAGGTGAGGTCCAGCGCATCCGCCGGCAGCGACAGCGTGTCGATGATGGCCTCGATCACCTTCGGGCCACCGGGGTGGCTGACCCAGGTGCCGATATCGGGAACCGTGAGGTCGTGTGCATCGAGGAACTCGGTGACGTCGTCACCGAGGTAACGACCGACGAAGGACGGCACCTCGGCGCTGAGCACGATTTCGAAGCCGTCGGTGCCGATGTCCCAGCCCATCGCGTGCAACGAATCCGGGTACAGGTGGCTGCGCGAGTCCAGCACATCCGGGCCGGCCGGGTTCAGCCGCTCGGCCCGCTGCGCGCCGACCGCCACCACCGCCGAGGCGCCGTCCCCGAACAGCGCACCCGCCACCAGTGTCGGCATGGACGGATGGTGTTTGCGGGTCAGCGAACACAGTTCCACCGACACCAGCACCGCGACCTTGTCCGGCGCGCCACGCAGGTAATCGTGCAACCGGGCGATACCGGCGGCTCCGGCCACACAACCCAGACCGAAGATCGGGATCCGGCGCACATCCGCACGCAGCCCCAGTTGCCCGGCGATGCGGGCGTCCAGCGACGGGACCGCCGCACCGGTCACCGTGGTGGTCACGATCAGGTCGACGTCTTCGGGCCGCAGCCCCGCTTCATCCAATGCGCCCGCCAGCGCGGCACACCCGAGTTCGGTCGCATGCTCGATGAACAGATTGTTCGCCGCTCCGAAATCGGTCAACGCGCCATACTCCTCCAGCGGCCGCACAAGGTAGCGGCTGTTCACCTTGGCGCTCTTGTGCAGGCCGCGGACGGCGTCTTCGAGACCGTCGTATCCGGGCAACGCGAGCAGCGCTTCGGTGATCTCGTCCTGGGTGTACCGGTGCGGGGGCAGCACCCCGTGCACCCCGGCAATGGTGCTGTGAGTGGGCATTCCGGCGAGATTAGTGGCCATACCGTCATTACGGGGCGCTACACCGTTTGGTTCAACGCCGTTCGGACCACACTCTCAGTGATTCAGTCCGATCCGGTCATGCAGCCGGGCCAGCGGCGCGGGCGCCCACCAGTTCCACCGGCCCATCAGCTGCATGAACGCCGGCACCAGGACCATGCGCACCAGCGTGGCATCCATCAACACCGCCAGGGTCAGACCCAGACCGAACATCCGCATGAACGACACATTGGCCGCGATCAGTGCGGCGAACGAGATCGACATCACCAGCGCGGCAGCGGTAACCACGCGACCGGTACGGGCCAGACCGAGCGCCACGCTCTCTCCGACATCGGCCGAGGTGCGATCCGAGGCCAACCAGTATTCGCGGATCCGTGCGAGCAGGAACACCTCGTAATCCATCGACAACCCGAAGGCGATACAGAACAGCAGCACCGGGATGTTCGCGACCAGGGTGCCGGTGGCCGTCGTGCCCAGTGCGTCCAGGTGCCCGTCCTGGAAGATCCACACCATCGCGCCGAAAGTGGCAGTCAGCGACAAGATGTTGAGCACCAGCGCTTTCAGCGGCAACACCACACTGCCGGTGAGCAGGAACAGCAAACAGAACGTGATGGCCGCGATCAGGGCCAGCACCAATGGCAGCGTCGCGGCGATCGCCTGCACGCTGTCGCGGTCGGTCTGCGCCACCCCGCCGAGTAACACCTGCCGACCCCCCGGGCCGGCCACCTCGTGCAACCGATCCAGCTGCGCCGAGGAGGCCTCGGAGAACAACGGTGCAGAACTGGACACCCGCAGGAATATGCTGCCGTCACGTTCCACCGGCGGCGCGACCCCCGAAACGTCGGCCACCGCCGACAATTCGGCCGTATAGCGGTCCAGCTCGGAGGGCGCCAGCCCGGCCGCGTCGGGGATGACCACGGCGATATCGGTCGCCGAGTTGTGCGCGAAGTCCTGGCGCAGCTGCTCACCCACCTGATGTGCCGACGCGGTCACCGGCAACACCCGGTCATCGGGGAAGCCCCACTTGACCCCGGCGAACGGCAGGCCCAGCAACACCAGCAGCACCACCACCGCCACACCGATCGGGACCGCCCGACGCAAGACGAATGTGGTTGAGCGGTACCAGAACTGTTGTTCCACCGGACGCGGTGTGCGCGCCGGCCCGCGCATCCGGTCGCCGAGCAGCACGATGGCCGCCGGGGTGAGCACCAGCGCCGCGATCGCCGCGAACGCCACGGTGGCCACCCCGGCGTAGGCGAAGGATTTCAGAAAGTACATCGGGAACAGCACCAGCGTGGACATCGGTAACGCCACCGTCGTGGCCGAGAACGCCACCGTGCGCCCGGCCGTCACCATCATCCGCACCACGGCGTCCTCACGGCCCGCGCCGCCGGCGAGTTCCTCCCGGTAGCGGCTGATCATCAGCAACGTGTAGTCGATGGCCAGGGCCAAACCCATTGCCATGCATAGATTCAGGGCGAACACCGACACGTCGGTACCCATGGTGATCAACCGCAGCACCGCCAGCGAACCGAGGATCGCCATCACGCCGACCAGCACCGGGACCGCGGCGGCCAGCAGTCCACCGAACACCCAGACCAGCACCAGGAAGCTGAACGGGATGGCGATCGACTCCATCACCAGCAGATCGCGTTGGGACTGCTCGGTGATCTGGGTGTTCACCATGGCCAGACCGCCGGCCTGCACCCGCACTCCATCCCGGTCGTGCACCAAGGTGTCGACGAGCTCCTTGGCGTGGTTCTGGGCGTACTTCTCGCCTCCGGTGATGCCCGCGACGATCAGCCCCGCCGTCGCGTCCCGGCTGAGCAGTTCGGCGACCGCGGGCGGCGGGGCCGTCCAGGCGGAGTTCACCTCGGCCACATGCGGGGAATCCCGCAGCGCCGCGACGATCTCGGTCCCGACCCGGCGGGCGGCCGGGCCCATGGCGCCCGCCGGATCCGAGACCACGATGAGCAACTGCATGTCGCCCTGATCGAAGGTGCCGGTCAGCAGTTCGGCCGCCCGGCTGGATTCCGCCTCGGGGTCCTGGAATCCCCCGGCGCTCAGCTTCTGGGTGACGGGGATGCCGAAGATCGCCGCCGCCACCGCGAACAGGGCCGCCACGGCGAGGATGCGCCGCGGCGCGGCAAGGGCACGACGGGCAATGCGCTCCAGAACCCCGGGGTTATCCATCGGCTCATGGTGCCCGATGGCTACCCGTCCTGGGTCTGCACGTGAGCGCGGATGCGGCCCTGTTCGTCGACCCAGCCCTTGGACTCGGCGTAGGACACCATGCCCGCCAGCTTCTGCTGCCAGTCCGGGTCATCGTCGCGCCCGGCCAGCGCGGCCAGCTGACCCGGCTGCACCCAGGAATGTGCCGGGGTGACGACGACGACCTTGAACGAGGTGAAATCGTCGGGCTCGACCACCTCGACGAGCGGCGGGGTGGTACCGGTGTCGACGCGCAGATACATGCGGTGTCCTCATCCTCGGCGGTGCCGGCGCTCCCGGGGCGGGACGCCGTTGACTCCTTCGATCGACTCCGCATAGGTGCCGATCGCGAAGGCCAGCGCCGGACCGGTGATCGACAGCGCGCGATGATCGACGTTCTCGATCCCGTCCCGGGCAGTGCCGTGGTTGGGGTCGAACGCCATACCGGCCCGTCCGCCCCACAGCCGTGCCTGCACGGCACTCTTCTGTTGGGTCGACCCGGTGGTGATACCGCCGACGGGTACCCCGGCGGTCAGAAACGGACGGTAATCACCGGAGCCTTCCAGCGGCATGTCGGCGGGCCGGACACCGGCGAGGTTGAGGTAACCGGCCAGGGTGCGCTCGAT
>Ga0075012_10002166_pt1 | contig 19451 bp, 10 predicted proteins | sample All_14_2_FD_71474 | JGI IMG/M metagenome (GOLD analysis project Ga0075012, IMG submission 71474) | Freshwater microbial communities in response to fracking from Pennsylvania, USA - Allegheny Zone_MetaG_DW_15 | ecosystem: Environmental > Aquatic > Deep subsurface > Groundwater > Drilled... | reverse complement strand
CTTTCGGCAAACTGCCCGGGTTTCTGCATGCGAATCGTGGGAGCGCTCGCTCCCAGGCTGGCGATGAGCGAACCCCAGGCGTCGCGGATCGGAACCGCCACGGCGCTGATGCCTTCCGAATGTTCATCGCAGGTTTGCGCGTAACCCAGGCGCCGCACTTTCTGAAGTTCGGCCCGCAATTTTTCCGGCGTATCGAGCGTGTGTTTCGTAAAGGCCCGCATCCGCAGCGTTTGGAGATGCGCCTCCAGATCCTTGGGCGCCAGCGCGGCGAGCAACACCTTGCCGAAGGCGGTGCAGTAGGAAAGCGTGCTGAGGTCTTCGGGCTCCTGGACCCGCAGGGCCTGGTTGCTCGGCACGTATTTCAGGCTCAGGATCCGCCCCTGCTCGAAGGAGCCGAGCAGCACGCTTTCGTTCAATTGTTTGGCCACCCGGTCCACTGTCGCCTCCGCCGCCGCGGTGAGCGAAGCCAGGTAAGCCGGATGCCGTCCGAGCAGCATCAGGCGGATGCCGGGAGAAAAAAGCCGGGATTTCGGATCCTGCCGCAAATAGCCCCGGGCGCAAAAAGTGTGGGCGATGTTGTGGGTGGTCGTGACATTCAACCCCAGATTCTTGGCCAGGGAACGCGTGCCCAAGGCCTGGTCGGAAAAGAAAATCATTTCCAAAAGCGACAGGCTTTTATCCAGGGTGAGAACAGCGGGCATTCGTTTTGATAATCAAAACGATTTTGATTTTGTCAATGACGATTTTGCGCGAGTTTGGCTGCGTTTGCCGAACGAGTGGCTTAAAATAGGAGTCTTCCGGTGATTTTCATTATTTTTATGTCCCATTCAGTGTTTACGATATATAAACAGATGCTGAAAAAACGAATTGCCGGCGGTGATTTATCATTGTCATCCGAGGAATTCCGGCCATGATGAGCGGCGGTTTCTCCCTTATTTTTCTCCCTTTATGCGTAGTTCCCTCCGTTTTTTGTTCGGCGCATGGCTGCTGGTTTCCGGGCTCGCGGGCCCGGCGCGAGCCGTGGAAATCGAATCCAATGGCATCATTTGGACCCTCGCCGGCGATCCGGCTCACGGCACCTTTGTCACGGGCGATCCGTGGGTGGTGGGTCCGGTCAAGGTGACCGGGATTCGCAACACGCTGAACTCCCCCAACTTCACCCCGAAGCCCGGCCAGAACGGTTCCATGGTCAACCCCGGGGTCACCAGCCGGCAGGGTTACGACAGCACTTTGGCGAGTTATGACGAATCGCTGAACGCGGGCTTGATCAATGGAAATCCGGTTTCCGCCGATCAACCGCTGGAACTTCCGCCGGGGTCCACCCTGGTTTCGATGGTCAGCTGGCTCTATAATTCGCCCCAGGACGGCGAGCCGGGAATTCCGCGTTTCAACGGCGGCACCGACACTCCGCGGCCGGCCACCCGCTCCGCCGGGGTGCTGACGGTCCTGGATCGCGCGCCGGAACCGGGAAGTTTCCGTCCGCCTTATTCGGGCTCCGACAAGACGGTTAAATTCAACCAGTCGATGTTGGACTACAGCAAACTTCCCAAGCTGGAGCCGGTCGGCAGCGCGCCGAACCTCTCTTCCCTGGCCCAGGCAATGGCCAAACCCTGGATCGATCACGTGAATGAATACCTCGGGGCGTTCATTCATCCTTCCGAGCACATGCCGAACTACGGCCGCGACATGGGCGAAGTGGTGGTGGACTCCTCCCTGGCCCTGCTGATCACGGAAGGCGGGCCGGGAGCCAACCCGGACAAGGATCGCATCCTCCGGAATCTCGTTCAATTCGGGATCGACCTGACGGGGATCGCCGATCAGGGCGGCGGCTGGCCGGCCAATGGCGGCCATCATCTCGGCCGCAAGTGGCCGATTCTTTTTGCCGGAACGATGCTCAACGACCCGCACATGAAAAACGTGGGCAAATGGGAGACCCGCTTTCAGGAAAACGAGCAGACCTTTTACGTGACGCAGGCGGAAGTCGACCTCACGCACAGCCCCCAATGGAAACCGGACAAACGCGCCGAACTCGTTCCCTATTCCGCGGAGGACATCGGCATGGCGGAATGGGGCATCCGCCACGCCACCAAGCCCGAAACCGACAACCGCAGCTGGGATGCCACCTATCGGGAAGTCAATGGGGCGGTGATTCCGGGATTCGCCCTGGCCGCGCGGCTCATGGGTTTGCAGGAAGCGTGGAATCACGACGCGTTCTTTGATTATTGCGACCGCTACATGAAATGGCGCGAAGAGGACGGCCGCCGGCTTTCGAATACCGCCTCGAATTTCCTGAAAGACATGTGGACGGCTCACCGGGCCGGCGCCCCCGGCAAACCAGCCGCGGCCAAATAACGATTCCGGTCGGGCTATTTTTTCCCGGAATAGCCCGGCAGGGAGAAATCCGCCCATTCCGGGTCCTGGATCAACAGCCCCTGGTCGGGATCCTCCGGCATCCGCCGTTCCGGCCGCGGCCGCCAGCCCGTGGGGGACGCGGGATCGAGGTTGGAAAGCTCCCCGGTTTGCCGCAGGAAGTCCTGAAGCCGCTTCCGCAGCCCCGGCAGTTCCGCGGGTTCGTTTCCGGCGGCCAGGTTTTGCGTCTCTCCGGGATCGCCGAGGCGGTCGAAAAGGAACTCCCGCTGATCCGGCACGCTCCAGCAGTATTTCCATTCCTCGGTGACGATCAGGTAAATCGCATCCGCGTCCGCGGCGAACTGGGAAAAGACGCCGTTCCGGTCCGAGTCCCCGCGCTCAATGGCTTGGAGCGAAACGCCGGAAAATCCCGCCGGGACGGGCGCGCCGGCCGCTTCCAGGAAGGTCGGGGCCAGGTCAACCAGGGAAACCGGGCGGGCGACCCGTTTGCCGGCCGGAAAAAGCTCCGGATGGCGGGCCAGCATCGGGATGCGGGTCGAGGCGTCGTGCATGCTTCTTTTGCCGAAGGAACCGTAGTCCCCGAGCAGCTCCCCGTGGTCGGCGGTGAACAGGATCAGGGTTTGCTCCAGTTGGCCCGTCCGTTCCAGGACGTCGAGCATCCGGCCGACCTGAAAATCGATGAACGAAACGCAGGCGTAATACGCCCCGCGGATCGTTCGCCACAGATTGAGATCCATGCCGCGATCCCGGTATTTGTAGCGATTCTGAAAGCGGTTGACGAACAGCTGCAACTCCGCGAATCCCGGCGGCAGATGCGGCAGCGGCATCTCGAAGGTCCGGTAAAGTTTGTGCCACGGCACCGGCGGGCAAAACGGCGGATGCGGATGAATGAAACTGCTGAACAGATAAAACGGGCGTTCGCGATTCCGCGGATCTTCCAGAAATTCGATCGTCCGGTCGCCGACCCATTGGGTGGGATGATGCGACGCCGGCATCTGCGCGATCTGCGGGATATAATACATCTCTCCCCGCACGCCGTGGATCTCGGTCAGATGGCCGAATCCCTCTGCCTGCAGCCACCGGAGGTAATCATCCTCCTCCGGAGCATCGAAAATTTCCTCGCTCGTCTCCCGCGACTCGAAGCCCCGTTTCGCGAGGGAATCCGGGGTGAAATGGCATTTGCCGATGCCGTGGGTGCGATAGCCGGCCAGCCGCAGCGCCTCCATGAAGGATTCCTCGTCGCGCTGGCGCGGCAGGGAGCCATTATCGAAGCAGCCGGTTTCCGAGGGATACCGGCCAAAGACCATGCAGGCCCGCGCGGGCACGCACACCGGCGAGGGCGTGAAGGCATTGGTGAACGCCGTTCCCTCCCGGCAGAGCCGGTCGAGATTCGGGGTCCGGATCAGCGGATGGCCCAGCGCGCCGATGCAGTCCGCGCGGAACTGATCGGCGAAAAGGTGGAGGATATTGACGGGCCTCATCCGCTCGATGTCGGGAAGGTTTGGCGTTAAATTAATAGCGGTCCACTTTCTGGAATTCCCCGGCCTTGCCCGGCTTCGCGACGATCACCCGCGGGCCGTTGACCGCCGCTTCAAAACGCACGAAGGAGGCGCCGTCGGCCGTGACGGATTCGGTGGCAACGGCCTGGCCGTCCGCCGTGACTTCCGCGCCCTTCCATTCTTCCGGCACGTAGGCCTGGACGGTCACCTTTTCGCCCGCCGCCTTGTTCTTCCGGATCTCGAAAACGTAGCCCTCGCGCCGGACGTGCTCGAGGTGCAGCTTGGCGTCGTTTCCGCCCTCGATCTTGAGGATCGAATAGGGAGCCTTCGCGTTTTCGAGCTTCACGGATCCGGAGTTCACCGCGAAGGGCCCGGCCGGCAGGCCCTCGCTGCTGAACAGGGTCTCGTGCGGGTTGGGCGAGCCGCCGTAGGCCACGAACTTCACGTCGGCGACCTCGGGGTGGGAGCATTCGATGGTTTGGGCGTCGATTACCTTGACGTTCGCCCAGCGCCCGCGGCCATCGCTTCCGCTGACGATCACCCCGCTGATGCCGTTGATGCCGGGTTCGTAAGCCAGGGCCGTGCCCACGTGGTCGAAGCGCAGGATGGCCCGGCCGCCCTCCAGCTTGGATTCGGCCAGCCGCGGCGCGGTGTAAAGCTGCGGTTTGTCATAGACCTTGGCGAGCGCCGCGAGCGCCATGCGGCGGCCGGCTTCGGCTTTCTGGGTGAAGTGCGTGTCGTCATTGCCGAGATCGTAGAACTCCACGAATTCCGCTCCCTTATCGCCCTGGAAGAGCTCCAGCGCCCGGCGGATTTCCACGTTGGTGCCGGAACGATAGAAGGTTTCGAGCGCCGGTTCGAGCGGCGGCTGGCTGGCGGTGTTCTTGCTCAGCGTGCCCCAGATCACCGGAAAGTCATGCCCGAACAGGGTGCGCCATTGCTTGAACATGGCCACCAGGCGCTGGCCGTAAGCGCCGCCGGGGCCGGCTTCGCCCTGGTGCCAGAGGACGCCGCGAAACGCGTAAGGGGCGAGCGGATAAATGCGGGTATTGTAAAGCGCGGTCGGATAATTGGCCAGCACGAGCTGGCCTCGGCCCGGCCAGAGGCCCGACGGATTTTCCAGCCAGGTTTTTTCCAGCTCCTTGAATTCCGCCCAGGATTTGAAGGGGGTTTTTCCCTTGGCCAGCGCGCTTTCCTTTTCCGCCAGAAAGGATTCGTAGAAATTCGCGCCGCCGCCTCCGGCCGCCGGGAAACTTTCCAGCGTTTCCTTGGCCATCCAGGCCGCCTGGTTGGTGCCGGGCACGGCGACCATGATCAGGCCGACGGGCACCTGCAGCTGGTCCCGCAGGATTCGCGCGAAATAGTAGGCCAGCGGATATTCCTTGTTCGGCACCAGGTCGGGCATCGGCTCCCACGGATTTTTGCCGCGGTTGAGCGGTTCGTCCGCCTCCGGTTCCAGGGAAGCCCCCGAACCAAATTCACGGACGCGGATTTCGGGGCCGTTACCGCTTTTGGATTGATAGAATGGATAGACGCCGGTGTCGCGATCCGGGCCGCCGGCGCGCATGTTCGACTGGCCGGACACCAGCCAGACCTCGCCTACGCGCACGTTTTTGACGACCTGCTTTTCGGAGCCGCTCTGCAGGACGAGTTCGCGTCCCTCATTGCTGGCTTCCAGGGGATCGAGGGTGACTTTCCAATAGCCCTTGTCATCGGCGGTGGCGGAACGCGTTTGCCCGCCGAAGGAAACCTCGACCTTGGCTCCGGGTTCCGCCCAGCCCCAGACGGGAACCGGCGCCTGGCGCTGGAGGATGGCGCCATCCAGAAAGATGTCCGCCAGCCGCGTTTCCGCATGGGCTGTGCCCGGATGGATCAGCAAAAGAAGGGAGGAAATTCCAATAGCCGCAAAACGAAGTGGGGAGACCATAGAAATCAATATTTGCCCAATTCGGCGCGAACAAGGAAGCGGGATTTTGCGGAAAATCCGGCCGGCCCGCCGATGGGGGTGCTTCGCGGGGAGAAGAGCGCGGGATTCCGCCGGAAATTCCTTCTTCCGGCCGCCAATCCTTTTTCGAAGAGAATTTTCCGTTGAAATCCCCGAAAGGCTCATTCATCTTCGAGTGCTTACCCTCATAACCCCCTGCCATTTTTCCCTCTGATGTTCAGTAAACCTTTGATTGGTTTTGTCTTGCTTGCCGGGCTGGCCGCTTCTCTGCATGCCGCCAAGGAAATTGAATCCAATGGCGTCATCTGGACGCTCGATCGGGAAGCGCCTTCCGGAACCTTTGTCACCGGCGATCCCTGGGTGGTCGGTCCGGTCAAGGTGATCGGAATCCGGAACACGCTCAATTCCCCGGATTATCCCGCGCAGCCCGGCCAGAATGGCTCCATGCTCAACCCCGGCGGCACCGGCAAGCAGGGATACGACAGCGGATTGAGAAGTTACGACGAGGAACTGAATGCGGGATTGATCAACGGCCAGCCGATTTCGCCCGACAATGCGCTGGCCCTGGAATCCGGCAACTCGCTGGTCTCCATGGTGAGCTGGCTCTACAAGTCCGCGGATGACCGGGAGCCGGGTTGTCCGAAATTCGGCGGCGGCGCCGACGCCCCGCGGCCGGCCACCCGCTCGGCCGGCATTCTGACCGTGCTCGACAAGGCCCCGCCGGAGGGCAGTTTTCGCCCGCCTTATTCCGGGGCGGACAAGACGATCAAATTCAACCGCTCCCAGCTCGATTACGCCAAGCTGCCCAAGCTGGCTCCCGTTTCGGGTGCTCCCAGCCTGGAAAGCCTGGAATCGGCCATGGCCAAGCCGTGGGTGGATCATGTGAACGGCTGGCTGGGGGCGCACGTTCATCCCTCCGAGCACATGCCGAATTACGGACGCGACATGGGGTATGCGGTCGTCAATTGCACCCTGGCGCTCTTTACCGGCTCCGGGCAACCCGGGGAAAACCCCGCGAAGGACAAAGTGCTCCTGAACCTCGTCCAATACGGGATCGATCTCGCGGGCATCGCCGATGCCGGCGGTTACTGGCCGGCGGACGGCGGCCACGCCCTCGGCCGGAAGTGGCCCATTTTGTTTGCCGGGGCGATGCTGAACGACAAGCACCTGCTCAATGCCGGCCAATGGGAAACCCGTTTCCAGGAAAACGAACAAACCTTTTACGTGTCCCAGGCCGAGGTGGACATCACCAACGGCCCGAGCTGGAAACCCGACAAGCGCGCGCCAGTCGTGCCCTACACCGCCGAAGACATCGGCCTGGCGGAATGGGGGATTCGCCACGCCTACACGCCCGAGGCGGACAACAAGGATTGGGGCGCCACGTATCGGGAAGTCAATGGGGCCGTCATTCCCGGCTTCGCCCTGGCCGCCCGGCTGATGGGGCTGAAGGAAGCCTGGAATCACAACGCGTTTTTCGATTATTGCGACCGTTACATGCAGTGGTTCGAAGGCGAATCCCCGAAACTTTCCAATCAGCCCCAGCCATTTCTCCGCGAGATGTGGAGAACCTACCGCCCCACCGCTCCCAATTCCTGACGCATGTTTTCCCGAACCTTGTCTGCCGGCGTCCTGACGCTGGCCGCCGCCGCCCGCCTTTTCGCCGCCGAGCCGGTCTTTCCCGGAAAGGATTGGGCCGTCCCTCCCGCGGGCGCGGAGGTGATTCCGCCCGAAAAAGTGGACGAGGCCATGGCTTACCTGCAAACCGTCGTGGGCAAGGAGGGCAACTCCGGCACCATGATCATCCAGAACGGTTACGTCCTGTGGGCCGGCGATAACGTGGATCACAAGGGCGCCATCTGGTCCTGCACGAAATCCTTTTTGAGCACCTGCCTGGGTCTCCTGATGGATGACGGCAAATGTTCGCCCGATGATCTGGCGAGCAAATACCTCCCGGAACTGGCTGCGGATTACCCGGAAGTCACCCTCAAACAACTGGCCACGTTTACCAGCGGGTTGCGCCTCGAGCGGCTTTCCCTCGACCCCGGCCCGCCGAATTATCCGCCCGGCGCGGCCCTTAATTATTCATCGGAATCGGATTTGCTCGCTTACATCCTCACCAAAATCGCCGGCGAGTCCCTGAGCGACTTGTTCAAGCGCCGGATCGCCGATCCCATCGGAATGGATCCGGAGGGCTGGGAATGGAAAAGCGTGCACGAACGCGACGGCGTGAAAATCAACGGCGGCGCGGGATATCCCGATAACGGCATGCACATCACCGCGCGGAACCTGGCCCGCTTCGGCTGGCTTTACGCCAATGACGGGAACTGGGACGGAAAGCAATTGATCAGTCAAAAATATATCCGGGAGGCCACCGTGCCCCTGGTGCCGGTCGACCTGCCCATGCACGACCCCAAGGCCTGGTATAAGCCCCTGCTCGGCACCTATGGCCTGAACTGGTGGACCAACGGGATTGGCGTGGAGGGCCACCGCATCTGGCCCAGCCTGCCGGCGTCCACCTTCGCCGCCCAGGGGCTCAAAAACAATATCTGCATCATCGTGCCCGAATGGAAACTCGTGCTCGTGCGCACGGCGCAGGATGAGGTCATCAACGTCGGTCTTTTCGATGGAGCCTTCAAAATTTTCAAAAACGAACTGAACCCACCCGCCACCGCTCAAAAATAAATCCCCCTCCTTTATAACTCTATGATCCGCATCCCTTCCTCCCTGATCGCCACCCTGGCGGCCGTCCTGTTTCCGCTGGCGGTCACCCAGGCCCAGACCGAACTCCATGATGCCGCCCTGCCCGAACTCGGCGCAACGGCCAAGGGCAGCAAAGCCGTTTTCAACAAGGACTGGCCGGCCAGCCGGACGCTGGATCCCAAGCAGCGGGCCGTGGGGGCCATCTTTTCTCCCTTTGAGGGAGGCACCATCGACATCCGCCTGGTGCTGCCGCTGGAAATCAAGGCGGTGGATGTCACCGCTTTCAATTACCGGAACAACCGCACCGCCAGCGGCGTCACCGTTTTCATCGACGACAAGCAGGTTGCCGAATCCGACCTGCCGGACGATCCGGGAAAAGTCACCCGCATCCCGGTGAACGGCAAGGGACAGAATGTCCGCCTCGTCTTCAAGGGCGGCCATCCCATCCGCAAGGACCCCAAAACGGGCAAGGACGGCCCGGACTGGGGCGGGATCGGGAAGATCGCCGTCCTGACTCCCACCAACCTCGAGGAAAAACTCGCGCCCGTGGATAACTATCAGGTCCAGTCCTCGCCGGCTTTCCTTGCCCCCACGACGCAGTCCAACGAAAAGCCCTCGGTGCCGGTCGTCGGCGAACCGCGCGTCGCCAAGGGCCATCCGCGCACGCTGTGGGACCAGCAGGACGTGGACCAATTCCGGGCCATGCTGAAAACCAGCCCGGAACTCGCGGAGCAATACGCGGCGCTGAAGAAAGCCATGGATGTCCGGATCGACGAACCGCTGGGCGTGCCGGAGCCGGTCAAGGGACCGGATGGCAACTGGACGCACCTGCCGGACAAGCAGGTGGGCCGGATTCACAATGAATTGTCGCTGGTGATCTCCAACCTCGGCACGATCTACGCGCTTTCCGGCGATGAAAAATACGCCGAATACGCCAAGCGCCTGCTGCTGGCCTACGCCGAGGCCTTTCCGAATTACGCCCCGGGCAACCGGCCGGGATTCACCCACGACCAGGGCAAGCTGTTCGATCAGCGCCTGAGCGACGCCACCTGGCTGATTCCGGTCGCGCGGGGTTATGATCTGATCTACAATTCCCCGGGCATTTCGCCCGAGGAGCGCCAGAAGATCGAGAACGATCTCCTCAAGGCGTCCGCGAATTTCATCATGGCCAACAGCAGCGTCATGCGCGCGCCGACGAACTGGTCCGCCATCTGCACCACCGCCGTCCTGGCGACCGGTCTGGCCACCGATGACAACGAGCTGATCAATTCCGCGCTCTACGGAATCAAGGGCACGGAGGAAAAACCGACCGGCGGCGTGATGCTGCATTTCAGCGAGAAAGCCATCAATCCCGACGGCCTTTGGGCGGAAGGCGCCATCGGCTACCAGTTCATGGCCATGCAGGCCTTGATCGCCGATGCCGAAATGCTCTGGCGCAATGGCAAGGACATGTATCGCTACCGGGACGGCGCGCTCAAGAAACTCTTCGATTCGCCGATCGCGTATTCCTATCCCGATCTTTTCACTCCTTCGGTGCACGACAGCGGCAGCTCGTCGATTGTCGGACGGGAGTCCTACCTGTATGAATACGGTTACCTGCGCTACCGCGATCCCCGCTATCTGCTGGTGCTGAACGATCCGGGCGTGGCCACGCGGCTGGAAACCCGCTTCCAGCAGTTCCCGATTTCCGTGCTTTATGACCGGGACAAAAACGAAAAGGTGCCGCCGATCGAATGGCTGAGCGAAAATTTCAACGACGTGGGCTACGGGATTCTGCGCAATACCTCCGCGGCCGGCACGAACAGCCTGCTGTTTGACTACGGCCCGGATCGTTCGCACGGGCATCCGGACAAGATGAACATCGACCTCTGGACCAGCGCCACCGGCCGGCTGATTCCCGACCCGGGCATGGTGTGGTATGAACAGCCGCTTTACCGGAACTGGTATCGCACCTCGCTGGCCCACAACACGCTGGTCGTGGACGAACAGGACCAGATCGAAAGCGGCGGCAACCTCCTCGTTTACGGCTATGCCGATACCATGGCCATCCAGCGCGGCAACGCTCTGGAAGCCGCTCCCGGGGTGGTCATGGACCGCTCCCTCTTCCTTACGTCGGAATACGTGGCCGATATTTTCGGGGCGTTTGCCCGGCTGCCGCGCAAGCTGGATCTCGCCTGGCACATCCGGGGGGATTTCTCCAGCTCCCTTGATCTCAAGCCGACGGAAATTCCGCAACCCGCCGAACGGGGATACTCGGAACTCATCAACGTCGCTTCAGCCAAAGCCGCCGGCCCCTGGTCGGCCGCCTTCGACGTGAAGGGAACGAAGGTCGGTTTCCATGCCGCCGGCAATGAGGCCACGGAAGTCATCACCGGCGACGGCTGGTTTGGCCGCGAACGGCCCAAGACGATCCTGCAGCGCCGGCTGACGAACGAAACCCTTTACGGCAACGTCGTGGACATCTCGAATGCCGAAGGCGGTTTCGTCAAGGGCACCTCGCTCGAAGGCTCGCTGGAAAAAGGCTACGGCCTGCTCACCATCCAGACGGCCCGCGGCCAGGACCTGGGCTTTGCCTCCTACCGACCGGGAACCTACAAGGCCGGCGGTCTCGAAACCGACGCGCTCCAGGCCTTTGCCCGCCAGGAGGGCGGTCAGACGACGGGTCTGTTCATCGGCGGCGGCAAGACGCTGAAAGCCGGCAACGCCGGACTGACGCTCGCCCAGCCGGGAATCGTCTCGCTGGAGAAAGCCGATACGGGGGCTTACATCCTTTCCAACCTCTCCCCGGAGAAGAACGAAATCACGCTGGCGTTTCCGGCGATTGCCGGAATGGAGCAGCACTCGGTCGATGCGAAGGGCAAGCGCAGCGGCAGCCCGTCCAAGGCCGCGGCCACGGTTTCCCTGGAAGGCGGGCAAAAGGTGGAATTCGCTCCTCCCGGCCAGGCCAGCGTGTATGACAGCCGCGTGGCCATGCTGCAAAAGCGCCAGGCCGAGCAGGCGGCGGCGCTGCAGGCCGCCCGGGACGAGGCGACGGCCCGTTCGAACGAACGGCAAAAAGCCGCGGCCGCCCAGCCCGCCCCCGCCGGAACCCTGGTGGCCGTGCAGGCCGAGGATTTCAAGGCGCAGGGCGACGGCAACGCGAGCATCAATACCAACAAGACCGCGGCCATCGGCACTTCGCTCGGCGGCTGGAACGATCTCGGACTGTGGGTGGAATGGGAGGTCGAGGCGCCGGCGGACGGCTACTATAACCTCTCCATGGTCTACTGCACCGAAATGAACAATGCGGAACGCGAGATCGCCATCAATGGCGAAATCCAGGAGCCGTATGCCCCGATGCAACTGGCCGCCACGGGCGGGTTCTCCAATGGCGTGGACAACTGGAAGCTCTTCACCGCCCAGGATCCGATCACCAGCCAGCCGCTCCTGCTCAAGCTCAAGGCCGGCAAAAACGTGCTGCGCCTGACCAACTCGAACGGCCTCGCCGCCAACGTGGACTACCTGGTCGTCACCAGCCCGGATGTCCAGCTGACCCGCGAAAAGGCCGCCGAGGCGCTGGCCAAGTAAACCTTCGAATCATTCCTCTCATTCCTATGAAAATCACGTTCCCCCTCGTGGCGGCCGCGCTGATCGGCCTTCCCTCCCTGCTGGCCCAACCCGATCCCCAAAAGTTCCGCGAGGATGTCATGAAGAATGGCATGCTCCATAATTCCGGCTACGGGGAGCAATTTTGTTGGGGGGTCAACTATTCCGCGGACTATTTCGTCCGCGGTTACAAGGCCTTCGGTGATCCGGAATGGATTCAGCAGGGGCAGGAATATTTCGACTGGGCCATCAGCAAGATGCAGAAGGATCCGGACGGTTACCCCGGCTGGATCGGTCCGTCCCTGTTCCAGGACAAGAACGCGAACGCGCAATTCCACTCCGATACGGTGGTGGGCGATTCCATTATCATGGTGAGCCTGCTCGGCTGGGCGGAAACCGTGCTCAAGGATCCCAAGCTCAAGGCGCGCTTTGGCAAAAAAGCCCAGGAATACATCGATCTCGCCAAGACCGTGTGCTGGGACAAGTTCAACGCCCGCGGCCAGTTTTATCAGGACGCCGCCGGCTGGGTGAGTTATTCCGCCAGCGACAAGATGGTCCGGTTGGAGGATTGGAAATGGCAGGAATTTCCCGGGAACCGCATTTCCGAAAACCTGAACAAGCATTACGACCTCGCCCACGCGCTGATCCGGCTCTACCGGCTGACCGGAAACGAGGAGTTCAAAAAGCGGGCGATCGCCGTCTTCGGCCGGGCCAAGAGCATGTTCCGGTATTACCGTGACGGGGATCGGTATGTGTGGAATTTCTGGATGCCGCACGCGCCCTACGACATCGAGGGCCAGGCGCCGCGCAGCTGGGTTTCGGTCCATCCTTCGCGGGCGGGCTACCAGGCCGGCGAGGCGGACATGTTCGTGGAGGCTTACGACAGCGGCCTCGTCTTCACCGAGGAGGACATCGATCGCATCGGGCGCACGAACGCCTGGATGGGCGCCAATAATTGGGTCAATGCCGAAGGCGGCAAATCCGGCACCGTCTGGCCGGCGCTGGCGCGGTTTAATCCGGATGTGGCCCGTTTTTATGAGACCAACCTGGCCGGGGCCAGGGGCGACCGCGGGGAAATCGACCGGGCCTATTACGAAAAGGTGGTCAAGAAAGAGGGCAAGAAGCGGCTGTATCGCCAGCCCGCGCCGGGCGATCTGGTCAACGTGCCGCTCAAGGACGGCGAGCATCTCAGCATGGCGCAGGCGATCCCGGACAAGATCGAGCTCGCCAACAATGACCGCCTCCAGTTGGTCACCAAAACCCGCAAGGGCGGCGAGCTGAAGGTCGAGGTCCTGGATGCGACCGGCAAAAGCGTCCTGGGGACCATTTATACCGCCACTCATTCGGACAAGGGCCAATACGACGCGCCGTTGTGGGATGGCAGCATCCCGGGCAAAGGCTCGCTGGCTCCCGGCAAATACACGCTGCGCTGGAATTTCGAGGGCGATGTCCGCACCGAGCCGGTCTGGATCGAGCAGGGCACCAAGCGCGCCTCGACGGGCCCGGAGGTGATCCAGAAAGGACAAACCTTCAAGGAGGATTTCGAGGGCGCCTTGTCGCCGCGCTGGAAGGTCGTCCTGGCGGCGCCGAGCAGCGAGCAGGCCTTTGACGGCAACCAATCCCTGAAAGTCGAGCGCAGCGCGGAATTCATTTTTGGCGAGGACAAACGCGCCGACCTTCCCGTCAGGGTGAGCATGCAGGTCTATGACTCCGGCGCGACGGGCGGCAAATCCGGGGATGGCCCCATCTGGGGCATCCAGACCACGCTGGGAGACAAGTTCGTGTTCCGCAACGTCTGGCGCGGATACGTGGACGGCAACCGCGTCTATTCCTGGTTCAACACCGCGGAGAACCAGTTCTTCTCCCCGCATCCTTCCGCCCTGCGCAAGCCCGGCTGGCGGCAGTGGGTCTTTGACTTCACCACCTCGCCGGCGCAGATCTCGGTGGATGGCGAGACGATTGGCAAGATCGATCCCAAGTGGCTGCCCGCGGGAGCGGTTTCGGTTTTCCTGCAAAATGGCAATCCCGGCGGCCCGCTGTTTGTGGATGACGTCGAGGTCACGTATCCCCAATAATTGATTCCATGCCGACCCGCTTGTTTTTCTCCGCCACATTGATCGCCGTTTCGTTTGCCCCCGCCTTCGGCCAGACGGTCCAGCCGACGGTTCCACCATCCCTCGCGGTCAAGGTGGGCGATGCGGTCCTGAACCTCGATCCGCCGGAGATCGAGGTATTTCAGGCGGCCGATCGCGAAGGCAATCCGCCGGAGGCTCCCCAGGGAAACAAGACGATCGGGCTCACCCCGCTCTACGATCCGACCCGCACGCATATTCTCGGCAGCTTGTTCCGCACCTTCCGTCCCGAAACCTTGAAGGTGACGCGGGAGGACGGCACGGCGTATCAACGCGAGGTGGATTTCACCTTCAACGAAGAAAATGGCACCCTCGCCAACAAGGACGGCCGGCTGCAGGGAAAGGTGAAGGCCCAGGCTGAGGGCGCCCTGCAGCGGTTGGATCTCATCCAGCTGGACGCCTCGGGCAAACCTTCCGTCAAGAAAGGCACCAGCGTTTGGGTCTGTCCCGAATTGCCGGAACCCGATCCCGGGCACACGGCCCTGGCCGGCGTGTATCTCGCTCCCTGGCGAACCGCGCGAAATCCCTTCTACGACCAGAATCCGGAGGCGATTGCCGGCGCGGGCGAATATGCGGTGACGGAGCACGAAATCGCTCCCATTCGTCCCGCGGATCCGGTGCCGGTCGTTCATCCTGAGCGGCTCGAAAAGACCCTGGCCAGGCTGCGCGCGGGCGAGCCGGTCAAAATCGCGTTCATGGGGGATAGCATCCTGCTCGGAGCGGAATCCACCCGCTGGTGGAACGATCAATACGACGCCAACTCCAAGACGTGGAAGGGCCGTTTCGTTCACGGCCTGCGGACGCGCTTTCCCCAGGCCAAGATCGAGGTCGTCGAGGCTTACCGCGGCGGCGTGCCCATTGCCTATGCCGAGGAAAAAATCGGCGAAGTCCTGGCGCAAAAACCCGATCTGGTGGTCATGTCGTTCGGCGTGAACGACGCCGACCCGGGGCTCGGCAAAAAGACGCCCGAGCAGTTCGGCGAGGCCCTGGGAAAACTGATGGATCAAACCCGCGCGGCCGGCGGGGAGTTTTTGTTCGTCACGCCCTTTCCGCTCATTCCCTGGGTGGGCAACGGCCAGGGCGAACGCGTGGAACGGCAGTTTTTGCCGGTCATGAAAACCACCGCCGACGCCCACGGGGCCGCGCTGGTGGACGTGGACGCGGAATACCGGAATCTCAATACCCACGGCATTCCCTGGTGGAGCCAGAATCACAACTGGCATAACCATCCCGGTGACTTCGGCCACCGCGTCTATGCCGAAACGGCGCTGCGGGGATTTCCGCAATAGCCCGGACGCCAATGAAAATTCTGGGACTTGGCGCTTCGACCATGGAAGGAGTGGGGGATTCCGGCGGCGGTTTTTTTCGCCGGACGGCCGAGCATTTCGCCCGCCTCGATGCCGGACATACCTTTGTAAACCAGGGAGTGGGCGGGCAGTGCGTTCTTGAAATGGTGGAGCGTTTGCCGGCGGCGGTGGCCGAACATCCGGATTTCGTGATCGTGCTCCTGGGATGCAATGACCTTCCCCGGGCGGCGGATCCGCACCCGCAAAAGCGGACCTCGCCGGAAATCTACCGGCAGCGGTTGGATCGGATTTTTTCCACCCTGCAGGGGGCAACGAATTGGTTCATCACCTCCTTTGCCGTCGACGAAAAACGCACGGGCGTCGACCCGGCGTGCTTCGATCGCTACATGGAACAGGCCGCCGAAGCGGCGCGCTTGGCCGGATACGAAATCTGGGATCTGCATCGGGAGACGCGCCACCGCCAGGCCGAGTTTCTGGCGCCGGACGGGTTGCATTACAACGCCGAAGGGCATGCCTACATGGCGGCCGGGGTGATCGAACGGGTTTCGGCCGTCAAAATTCGTTAGCGAACTAATATAAATTGCCTGGAGCCTTGCCGACCCAGTCTGAGACAAGCTCCGGCGGTTTTGGCAAAACCGCCCTACCGCGAACGGGTTTATTGGTAGGGCAGCGTTGCCAACGCTGCCAGGGGATTGGCGACCCATTAGAGCAAATTAAACAGAGTCATGGCCGCGAAAGAACGTAAGGAACCCAGAGCTTTTCAGGGGAATCTCCGTCCCTTTTTGCGATCTTTGTGTGCCTTTGCGGCTACAGTTTTCCTGAAACCGCGCTAAACCACCAGCCGGGCGCCCTTCCGCACCGTCGAATCCGTTCCCACCAGCACTTCGAATTCGCCGGGCTCGACTTTCCAGCGATGCTCGGTCTCGCACCAGAAGGCCAGATCCTGCCAGCGAACCGGCAGGCTTACCCGAGCGGATTCGCCGGGTTCGAGGCGCACTTTTTCAAAGGCGCGCAATTCCTTGGGCGGTCGCGGCACCGAGGCTTCCCGATCCCGCACGTAAAGCTGCAGGGTTTCCGCGCCGGCGCGGTTCCCCGTATTGCGCAGGGTCACGGTGGCCGTCACTTCGCCATTTTCGGACAGGCGACCGGCGCTGAGTTCCGGCGGGGAAACTTCGAACGTGGTGTAGCTCAGGCCGTATCCGAACGGGAACTGCGGGCGAATCCCCGCCGCCTCGAAATGCCGATAGCCCACGAAGATGCCTTCGGCGTAATGCACGGTTTGGCCGTCGCCGGGATAGTTGGCGGTCGCGGCATGATCTTCCAGGCGAACCGCGAGCGTGTCCGGGAGCTTGCCGGAAGGGTTGACGTCGCCGAACAGGATTCTGGCCAGCGCGGTGCCGCCGGCTTCGCCGGGATACCAGGCTTCCACCAGCGCTCCCACCTCGTCCGCCCACGGCGTCGCCAGCGGGCCGCCGTTGAACAGCACGACGATCGTGCGCGGATTGGCCGCGGCCACCCGGCGGATCAGCTCCGTCTGCACCTCGGGAAGTTCAATGGAATCGCGGTCCTTGGAGCCGCCCTCCAGCAGGTTGGAAAGGCCCGCGCAGACCACCACCGCGTCGGCCGTTCGCGCCAGTTCCGCCGCCGCGTCGAGCGGATTGGCCTGGCCGGGTTCCTCCCATTCCAGGCGAACCGCCGCCCGGGCCGCCCGTTTGCCGTATTCCAGGGTCAGTTCGACGGGCTTTCCGGCGGTCAGCGGATACTCGAGAGTGCGATAGCGGGACACGTATTGGGCTTCAAAATTTCCGCCGCCGGCGGGCCATTCCTCGAACACGGTTTGGCCGTCCAGTTTCAATCGCACCACGCCTTCCTGGCCGAAGACGCCCAGGCGGTAGGTGCCCGTGGCGCGGGGCACCAGCCTTCCGCTGAAACGAACGGCGTAATTGGACCGCGGCACTCCGGGACCGGGCGAGGCCCAGCCCCAGGAAAAATCCACCTGCGGCACGATCCACGCCGTTTCCGGGGTGCCCTCGGGCTCGCCGGCGGGAAAGAATTCCGCCCGCAGGCCGGGTTCCCATTTTCCATCGGCCGAAAGGTGCTCCAGGCCGTGGTTGACCGGCTGCATCGTGCCGACCAGCGAACAGCCTTCCGCATAGAGAATCTCGACCTCCGGGCCGGCGATCTCGCGGATTCCTTCCAGCGGACTGACCGGGGAAATCGGGGTCACCGAGGCGCTGCCGCCGCCGCCCAGGCGCGCTTCGGCGGCGTTGGGGCCGATGATGGCCAGCCGCTTGACGGATTTTCGATCCAACGGCAGCACGCCCTCCGTGTTTTTCAACAGGACGATTGATTCCTCCGCCACGCGGCGGGCGACTTCATGGTGCCGGGGATCGCCGATCGGCGGAAACTCGGAACCGGCTTCTTCCGCGCGGCCGTATTGGACCAACAGCCGGAGGATGCGCGCAACCTTGTCGTCGAGTTCCGCTTCCGTCAGCAGCCCTTCCCGCAAGGCGCGGGTGACGCCCGCCGGGTTGAGAAATTTGCCCGGTCCCGGCATTTCCAGGTCCAGCCCGGAGCGGTAAACCTTTTCGTGAAAAATCGAACGCCAGTCGGAAACGACCAGTCCGAGAAACTTCCATTCGTTTTTGATGACTTCCTGAATCAGCCAGCGGTTTTCGGCGGCGTAATCGCCGTTCAGCCGATTGTAGCTCGTCATGATCGCGCAGGGATTGCCTTCCCGATAGGCGACCTCGAAGTTGCGCAGGTAGAGTTCCCGGAGCGCGCGTTCGCTGATTTCCGAGCTGACCTGCTGCTGGTCCTTCTGCTGGTTGTTTCCCGCCATCGCTTTCAGGCAGGAGCCCACGCCTTGTTGTTGAATCCCGCGAATGACCGCCGCGCCCAGCCGGCCGGCGAGCACCGGATCTTCCGAGAAGGTTTCGAAGCTCCGGCCGTTCAGGGGCAAACGATGCAGGTTGATTTTGGGTCCCAGCAGCAGGGCGACGCCGAGCGAGAGGCATTCCTGTCCGATGACCGCGCCGGCTTCCTCCAAAAGCGCGGGGTTCCAGGTGCTGGCCATGCCGATGCCGGTCGGAAAGCAGGTGGACGGGCTCGAGCGGGTGCCGCACAAGGTGACGCCGTGACCGCAGTCGGCCACGAAAGCCGGGGGCAGCCCCAGCCGTTCGACCCCGCGAATGTGCCAGTCGTCCACGCCGGCGAGCATCGCGCATTTTTCTTCGAGGGTCATTTCACGGAGGAGCTCGGCGACCCGGCTCTCCAAATTGGGCGCAAAGGTGGGCGCCGGAACATTTGAAACCATGGGAGAAGTTTTATATCTCATGATTGATAATTCGCGACAGGAATTTTGGGATAAGGCGGGGGGAATTGATTCCGCCGGCCGGCTCGGATAGCCTTCCACCATTCCCATGGCGCCGGCCGTTTTTCCGCATCCCGATTTCGAATCACTGCTTGAGGCGGTCATTCGCCGCGGTTGGTTCGAGCCGTCCCCGGAACCGCGGCCGCGGCCGATGGTGATTCCCTCCGTTCCTTTCGGCGACTGGCTCCAATTGCGGATCGCCGACCGCCTCGGCGTGTGCATGGGGCTGGATCTTCTGACCTCCCGCGATTTTGCCGTCCGGGCCGCCCAGGGCAAGGCGGAGGACGCCTGGTCGAAGCGGCGGATGACCTGGGAGTTGTTTCCCCTGGTGGATGCCTGCGCCGGCCGGTTGGGAATGGCGGAAGTTTCCTCGCGGGACCGCCTGGCGCTGGCGACGCTGCTGGCGGATCAATTCGACCAATACGCCCATTTCCGCCCCGGACTGCTGCGCGCCTGGCTGGCTAATCGTTCCGGCCTGCCGGGTGACCTGCCGTCGGCCGCGCGGGAAACCGAACGCTGGCAGCGCGAGCTCTTCCGGGA
>Ga0075012_10002164_pt1 | contig 19455 bp, 17 predicted proteins | sample All_14_2_FD_71474 | JGI IMG/M metagenome (GOLD analysis project Ga0075012, IMG submission 71474) | Freshwater microbial communities in response to fracking from Pennsylvania, USA - Allegheny Zone_MetaG_DW_15 | ecosystem: Environmental > Aquatic > Deep subsurface > Groundwater > Drilled... | reverse complement strand
CCATCGGATAGAGCGTGGTCTCCGCTTCTATGGTCGACAGGTCGCTGCCAGCGTCCGACGGGTCCGGTGTTGCCCTGCCGTTGGGTGCGGCGTCGGACTCATCGACCTCCGACACGGTTGCCTTCGCCGTCATGTCTGGCGTTGTCGGGGTCGGGACGGTGTCATTGGCCGCCTGAGCCAACACGACAGGCAAGGCGCCCGAAGGCCCTACCTGTAGAGCGAAGGCGAAGCCGGTCGAAAGCGGTCGCGTAGAACCCGGTGTCGATCCGAAGCTCCTGTTCTCGGAGGACACCGCCGCCGTCGTGTCCTGTGCATCCGTCGAGGGTGGAGCTGCCGAGGGGGCCGGGTCTGTCGCCTCAGAGACCTTGCCGACGGTTTCGAGGGGAAGGTCTGCCGTCACGGCGGTGACCAGATCGGAGAAGGTTCGCGCGGTGTCCCCTGCCGCTTCGGTCGCGGCCATGCCGGTGTCGCCGGATGAAGCGACGGCGACAGGGATCGGACTGGCAAGGATGGCGGCGGCAGACATGAGGCGGCAGGCTGTTCTGGCTGGAGGCGGTGGCGCCTGCTGCGCCGGAGTGTTCCGTCCCTCCCTCGCAAGCGACGGGCCAAGCCGGGGAACATCTACAAGTCATTGAATATAAAAAATAAACGTTCAAATCGACCGGCTCGAACCGCTGCGGCCGTGGCGATTCTTGCCGCGTCTTCGCCACTTTTTGCCCGGCCGCACCGCGCCGCACAGCTCTGGCCCGGCGTTTGCGCACGTCACTGTTCATGACCCAGGCGCGATTAGCCATATTCAAGGATTTCAAGAGGTTACATCCTCTGCCGAAGGCGCGTGCCGGGCAAGAAGCGCCGCACGGGGGGAAGTGCTTGCCGGGTGACCGTCGCATGGGTGGAGGGGCCGTCCCATGTCGCTGAACTCGATCATGAGCATTGCCAATTCCGGCCTGGCAGCAGCGCAGACCCAGCTTCGGGTCGTTTCCGACAACGTCGCCAACGTCAACACCCCAGGCTATATCCGCAAGGTCGCCGAACAGGTCTCGCTGACGACAGAAGGACTGGGATCGGGCGTCGAGGTGTCCCGTATCCGTCTGGCCACGGACCGTTTTCTTCAGGCCGCCAGTCTGAACGCCGGGTCGGACGCGAGCCGTCAGGGGGTGCGTTACGAGCTGTATGACCGGATCCAGTCGCTGTTCGGCGACCCTGGGGGAGACAGCGGCTTCTTCTCGCAGGTCGATGGCGTCTTCTCCTCCTTTGCTACCTTGGCCGAGAGCGCAAGCTCGGCCACCCTGCGCCAGGAATCCCTGTTCAAGGTCGAGGCCCTGTTCGACGAGGCCTCGCGCATTTCGGGTCAGATCCAGGCCGTGCGCGAGGATGCCGACGGCCGCATCCAGACGGCGGTGGAAAATGCCAACGCCCTGTTGCAGCAGATCGAGACGCTGAACACCGATATCGCCCGGGCCGCCGTGACCAATGGCGATGCGTCCGGGGCCGAAACGACCCAGGCCCGGCTGATCAGCCAGTTGTCCGATCTAATGGACCTGAAGGTCTCGCCACGGTCCAACGGAGGCGTCTCGATCCGCAGTTCTTCGGGTCTGCTTCTGGCCGGACAGGGGGCGGCGACCCTGGAGTACCGTGGCGCCGGTGCCGTGAACACCGAAAGCCGGTTCGACGATGTCTATGTCACCGAACCCGGTGGCCAGAAGCGGTCTTTGACCGACGGCCTGAAGAGCGGCGAGATCAAGGGGCTGCTGGAACTGCGCGACGTGGAGGCCCCGGCGGCGGCCGAGCGGCTGGCCGAACTGGTCACCCGGATCGCCGACGAGCTGAACCGCGCCCACAATGCCAATACCAGCGTGCCCGCTCCGACGACCCTGACCGGCCGCAATGTCGGCCAGTCGCTGGAAACCGCCCTGACCGGGTTCACCGGGGGGACCACGGTTGCGGTCACCAATGCGTCGGGGGTGATTCAGGCCCGTGCCGACATCGCCTTTGCCGGGTCGGCGATGACCGTGAACGGGGTCGCCACGACGCCGGCCAACTTTCTGGCGACCCTGAACGGCCAGCTGGCGGGATCCGCGACCGCGTCCTTCTCCAACGGGGTTCTAAGCCTCAGTGCGACCGGCACCAACGGTGTCGCCATCGCCGACAGTGCAACCACGCCCTCCAGCAAGGCCGGGCGGGGCTTTTCGCACTATTTCGGCCTGAACGACCTGGTCTCTACGGATCGCACGGCCCTGTATGACGTCGGCCTGAGCGCATCGTCCGCGCATGGCTTCACCGCCGGAGAGACGGTCACCTTCCGGTTCGCCGAAGAGACCGGGACCCGGCTGCGTGACCTGACCGTGGCCGTGCCCGCCGGGACCGGCACGATGGCCGAGCTGCTGACGGCATTGAACAGTCCTGTGACCGGGGTCGGCCGCTATGGTGCCTTCAGCCTGAACGCCGCGACCGGAGCGGTGACCTTTACAGGCAGCGGTTCGTCGCCCGCCATCATCTCGGTGGCCCAGGACAATACGACCCAGGTCCCGTCGGGTGTGTCCCTGACCGAACTGCTGGGTGTCGGCGCCGGGGTCAGGTCATCGCGCACCGACGGATTTTCGCTTCGGTCCGACATTCGCAGCAATGCCAACAAATTGGCGCTGGCCCAGCTGAACCTGGGCGCGACGGCCGGAACCGCAGCGCTCAGCGTCGGCGACGGGCGAGGCGCGCTGGGACTGACCGACGCAGGCCAGTATGCGGCCAGTTTTCAGGCTGCCGGCGGCTCGTCCGGCGGGACACAGTCGATCGCACGTTATGCCTCGGACCTGTCAGGCGATATCGGATCGAGAGCCGCCGCGTCCAAGAACCGGGCCGAGAGCGCAGAGGCCATCCAGACCGAGGCGACCGCGCGGCAATCCAGTTTCGAAGGCGTGAACCTGGACGAGGAACTGGTCATGATGACCACCTATCAACAGGCCTTCAACGCCTCGGCCCGCCTGATCCAGGCGGCCAAGGACATGTATGACGTCCTCATGGGGATGATGTGATGAATCGAGTCTCGACCTCGGGTACCTATCAGTCGGCCCTGCTCAACCTGATGACAGCCCAGAATCGTCAGGATGACGCCCAGACGCGCGTCTCCACCCAGAAGAATGCCACCGACATGGTCGGATTCGGGCGCGGGGCCGAAAGCCTGACGACCCTGAAGGCCGCCACCAGCCGGGTCCAGGCCTTCCTCGACACTGGCGAGGCGGTTGCCGCGCGCCTGGAGACCCAGGATCAGGCGCTGAACCAGGTCAATGACGGCATCACCGCCGCGCGATCGGCCATCGGCGATGTTCTGGCGTCCGAATCCGCCAATGTGCTGATGCTGGAGCTTCAGGGTCAGTTCCAGTCGATCCAGAACGGGCTGAACACCCAGCACCAGGGAGCCTATCTGTTTGCAGGTGGCAATACCGACCAGCCCCCGGTCAATGTGTCGACCCTGGCGCAGCTGGCGGCAGCGACGGACGTGGCCTCCACCTTCGACAACGACACCCTGACGCCCACATCACGGCTGGGCGAAAGCCGTTCGGTCCAGACGGGCTATCTGGCCAGCGACGTCGGCGCGGCGGTGTTCCAGATCTTTCGCGACATCCAGGCCTATAACGACGATCCGGCGACCGGGCCGCTGACCGGCAAGCCGACCGACGCCCAGAAGACCTTTCTGACCGCCCAGCTCAGCCGCCTGGATGCCGTCGGGTCCGATACTGTCGAGATCGTCGCCCGAAACGGATCGCTGGCCAAACAGGTCGAGGCCACCAATACCAGCCATGCGGGCCAGATCGAATCCCTGAACACCATGGTATCATCGAAAACTGATGCCGACCTGGCCAAGGCCGTCACCGACCTGCAACTGTCCCAGGTCGCGGTCCAGGCGTCCGCCCAGGTGTTGAGCCGCCTCAATGAATCCTCGCTGCTGAACTACCTGAGGTAGGGCGCGGCCGGTTCGGGCAAGGCCATGGCTGAACCGTATCGCTCGAGCGGCGTTCTTGCGGACCGTCAAGGTTGGTTGTGGGCGTTTTCAACGGTCTCGGGTATGGGAAGAGGATGACCACAGCCGATTTCCAGATCGAAGAGGCCGAGGGCGGGGACGCGGCCCTGCGCCTGACAGGCGACTGGACGACAGCCGGGCTGGGGCGATCGGCCCAGACGCTCGGTTCCAGGTTGTCCGGACGCCGCATTGCCAGAATCGATCTCAGCGAGCTGGGCCGCTTCGACACCGCCGGGGCGCTTGTGATCGTCCAGGCCGCCGAGACGACCTTGCCGCCCGAGGCCTGGGCGACACGCCCGGAGGCCGGGCGGGTCTATGCGATGGTCGAAAAGCTGGAGCGCGAGACGTCGCCGCCGCCCCGCCGTGCCAACGCCTTCACCCGGACATTCGCCAAGATCGGCTATGGCGTCCATGACGTCGGGGCCGAGATGATGCTGTCGATGGCCTTCCTCGGGCGCCTGATCAGCGCGACCGGGTCGGCGCTGCGCCATCCGGGACATATTCGCTGGCCCGCCTGGTTCAGCCAGACCGAGCGGGCTGGGCTGGACGCCCTTCCGATCGTGGCGGTGACCAACTTCTTCATCGGCGCGGTTATCGCCTTTCTGGGGGCCAACCTGCTGACCCAGTTCGGGGCCGGTGTGTTCACGGTCCAGCTGGTGGCTGTGGCGGTGCTGCGCGAACTTGCGGTCCTGATCACCGCCATCCTGCTGGCCGGACGGTCGGCATCCTCGTTCGCGGCCGAGATCGGGTCGATGCGCATGAACCAGGAAGTGGACGCCATGCAGGTCATGGGGGTCAATCCCTTTCAGGCCCTGGTCATCCCGAGGCTGGCCGCCATGCTGGTGATGATCCCGCTCTTGACCTTCGTGGGCATGGTGGCCGGGTTTCTAGGCGGGCTGCTGGTCACCTGGAGCCAGCTGGACTACGGGCCGGCCTTCTTCTTTCAGCGCATCAGCGAAGACTCCAAGATGGGGACCCACCTGATGGTCGGTCTGATCAAGGCTCCCGTCTTCGCCATCGTCATCGCCGCCATCGGGTGCCGCCAGGGGATGGCGGTGTCGGGCGATGTCGAGAGCCTGGGGCGACGGGTGACGGCCGCCGTCGTCCAGGCGATCTTTGCCATCATCCTGCTGGATGCCGTCTTTGCGCTGATCTTCCTGGAGCTGGATCTGTGAGCCCGGCACAGGTGGCCGGCGAGCCCGAGACCCATGTCAGCCCGCCCGAAAACCTGATCGAGGTCCGGGGCCTGCTGAGCCAGTTCGGGTCGCAGGTGATCCATCGCAATCTCGATCTGGACGTGGTGCGCGGCGAGGTTCTGGGGGTCGTCGGCGGGTCGGGCACCGGCAAGACGGTCCTGCTCAACTCCATCATCGGCCTGAAGGAACCCGAGGGCGGCACGATCCGGATCTTTGGACACGACACAGGCAATATGACGTCGGATCAGTCCGCCGAGATCGAGCAGCGGACGGGGGTGCTGTTCCAGCAGGGGGCCCTGTTCTCGTCCCTGACCGTGCTGGAAAACGTCGCCTCGCCGCTGGTCGAACACACCCGGCTGTCCAAGACCACCATCCGCGAACTGGCCGAGATGAAGATCGCCATGGTGGGGCTGAAGCCGGAATCCCACCACCAGAAGCCCGCCGAACTTTCAGGCGGGATGCGTAAGCGGGTCGGCCTGGCCCGCGCCCTGGCGCTGGATCCGGAGCTTCTGTTCCTGGATGAACCCACGGCCGGTCTGGACCCGATCGGTGCAGCAGCCTTCGACGCCCTGATCCGCGACCTGTCGGACGATCTGGGATTGACCGTCTTCATGATCACCCACGACCTCGATAGTCTGTATGCCATCTGCGACAAGGTCGCGGTGCTGGCCGACAAGCGGGTCGTCGAAAAGGCCGCGGTTCAGGAACTGGAGCGTTCCGACCATCCGTGGATCAAGGAATACTTCCTGGGGCCGCGCGGACGTGCGGCCACCAAGTCCGCCGCCTGAGGATAGAGATGGAACGAGACGCCCATTACGCCGCCGTCGGCATCGCCACCATCGCCCTGCTGGCGGCACTGGCGGTCTTCACTATCTGGCTCGCCCGGTTGCAGTTCAACGACGACTACGACGTCTATGACATCGTGTTTGCCGGGCCGGTCAACGGTCTGTCGGAGGGGGGCGAGGTTCATTTCAACGGGATTCGCGTGGGCGAGGTCACCGACCTGAACCTGGATCCGGTGAAGGGCAACCAGGTCATCGCCCGGGTCCGTCTGGATGGCACCACCCCGGTACGGGTCACCTCGCGGGCGCAGCTGGAGCCGCAGGGCATCACCGGCCTGAACTTCGTCCAGATCACGCCGGGCACCGAAGGCAGCGCTCTGCTGAAAAGCCAGTATGCCGATAACGTCGTTCCGGTGATCCAGAGCCAGCCCTCGCCGATCGCCGAACTTCTGAGCGGATCGGGCACGGTGCTGGCCCAGACCGTCGATGCCCTGAATCGCATCAACCGGGTGCTGTCCGACGACAATATCCGGTCGTTCTCGACCACGCTGAGCAATGTCGAGAGCATCTCCAACGAGCTGGAGGCGCGCAAGGGCATGTTCGAGCAGCTTGAACAGGCCCTGACCCGGGCCAACGAAGCGGTCGCCGAGTACCAGGCCCTGGGGGCCGATGCCCGGCGCCTGATCAATACCGACGGCCGGGCGGCCATCGAGAACATCAACAAGGCTACCCAGGAGGCCCAAGCCGCCATCGCCTCGGCCAACCGCTCGGTCTCGTCGCTGGAGCGGCCCCTGGGCGACTTTGCCACCACGGGTCTGCCGCAACTCACCCAGACCATCGAGGAACTGAACGAGGCCACCGGCTCGCTCCAGGATCTCATCGACGACGTGCGCGCCAGTCCGCGTGATTTCATCGGCCGCCCCGCATCCAAGGAACTGGAGGTCCAGCCATGATCGGCACCCTGCTCATCCGTCCGGCCATGACCCGGCTGTCCGCCGTCACCGCCTTAGGGCTGGCGCTGTCGGGGTGCGCGCTGCTCTCGACCCCGGATCCGGTCCAGACCTATCGGTTCGGCGGACAGGGTCCCGAAGTCGTGGCCTCCGCACCCTCGGCCCGTCCGGTCGCGGTGGCCCTTCGCCGTATCGATTTTCCAGAAGCGTCCAAGGGCGACCGTATCCTGGGCGTCACCGGGACCGAGGCCGCCTACATCGGTGGCGCGCGCTGGATCACACCCGCCGAGATCCTGTTCAGCGATGCGCTGGAAGGTGCCTTTGCCGCGCGTCCCGATCAGGTCCGATTGATCGGCCGGCGCGAGGTCGTCGCCTCGGCCCGGGTGCTGAGTCTGGACGTCACGACGTTCGAAGCGCGTTACGAGGTCGCTGGCGGCGTTCCCACGGTGGTCATCGTGGCGCGGGCGCGGATGGTCGTCCTGCCCGAACGTTCGGTGAGCCACGAACGGGTCTTTTCGATCAGCCAGCCCGCAACCGAGAATCGCGTCTCGTCGATCGTCGCGGCCTTTGATATCGCCACGCGCGACCTGAACACCCAGGTCGTGGAGTGGACGGCGGGCGCGACAGGCTGACCCTGCCGACCCGTTGAGTGAAGCGATGTTGATTCTCGATCTGGTCTTGCTGGTCGGAGTGCTTTCCCTGGCGGCCTGGCGGCTGATCGCGCCGGCCTGGCGACCGAGGCTGCGGATCGCCGCGGCCGGCCTGTGCCTGTTGCTGGCGGCGGCCCAATGGGTCCTGTGCGGCTTCACCTGGCAGACTCTGCCGGCCTATCTCCTGCTGGCGCTGAGCGCCCTGCCGCCGTTGTCGACGGGCCCCGTACTGCGCTGGATCGGTCGCCTCGGCCTGGTCGGGATCGCCGCCGCCTGCGTCGGCGTCTGGATCCTGCCTGCGGTCCCGACGCTGCCGCCGCCCGACGGCCGTTACGCCGTCGCGACCGAGGTCTATCGCTGGACCGATGCTTCGCGAGACGAGCCGCATACGGCCGCCCCCAACGACCGGCGCAGCGTGATTGCCCAGGCCTGGTATCCGACCACTCGCCGCAATCCCTCCGGGGGAGGGGGGCGTGTCCCCTACATCGACGGGATCGGCCGCATGCCCGATCAGGTCAGCGCCGTGCCGGGCTTCATCCTGCATCGCTACGGCCAGATCGACACCCACGCCGAGGTCTCGGCACCATTGGCGGCCAGTGACCGGCCATGGCCGGTGGTGATCTTCTCGCCCGGCTACGGCGCGCCCCGCGCGACCTATACTGGCCTGGCGACCCGGCTCGCCAGCCGGGGGTTCGTCGTCATCGTGCTGGACCACCCCTTCGAGGCTGGGGTGACCCAGCTTCCGGACGGCCGTGTTGTCGGGACCCAGGAGATCATCCCCGCAGACCACACCCAATACATGCCGAACCAGCAGGTCGTCCGGACTGCCGACATTCGCTTCGTCATCGACCAGATCGCACGTCCGGAAGCCCTGTCGTCGTTGCTGCGGGGCGGCCGGATCGAGACCTCCAAGGTGGCTGTGATCGGCCACTCCTTCGGGGGTGCGGCCTCGGCCATGGCCATGAGTGAAGACGCACGTGTCGTGGCCGCCGCCAACATCGACGGCACGCCCTATGGCGATCTGCCGGACCGCCAGCTCACCCGGCCCTTCCTGTTGCTGCAGAGCGACTATGCCGAGACGCACCACAGCGCCGACTTCATCAACGGCAACGGCAAGCTCCTTGCCCACTCGACCGCGCCCGGCTTCCACTATGAGATCAAGCGCGCCAACCACTACAGCTTCACCGATGCACCCTTCTTCTTCGCCCCGCCGGGCCGCTGGCTGCTGGCGCAGGTGATGGGCGGTGGGCGCGGTCCCGCCGCCACACAGCAGGCGACGGCAGACATCCTGGTGGCGTTTCTCTCAGGCCCGCTCACCGGCGTCCCCGCCGACGTGGCCGCGACAGCCGACCGTTATCCCGACGTACTGGTCCGGCCTGTGAAGGCCGAACACAGCGCTGCATCGGGGTTGAGCGACTGAGGGGCCGACGATGCCGATCAGGGGACCGGCGGTCCTCTGTCTTGAGCTCTGGAGTGCTAATGGTCAGCCACTAGATCGCCCGACGCGAGGCTTCCATCCGGCCATCTTCCTCCACACGTCGCGCCCGCGCGACATCGACCTCGCGCGTTGCGGCGTTCAGCATGGCCAGGACGGTGTCGCGCGATGTGGCCAAACGATCGAGGTCGGGCCTGATCTTGCGGGGCTTCTTGCCTCGCATCCCCAGGCCCTGGGTCCAGTCGACATTCCATTCCATCAGGGCATCGCACACCAGTCGAAGACGGTGCAGAGCGCGTGAGTCCGCGTTCTGGGCCACGCGGACCGACGGCAGGATGCGTAGCGCGGCGTCGCGCGCATCGGCCAGCCGGTGGCCTCGCGCGACATGGGCTTCGGTTCCCGATGGATGCAGGGCCAGGGCTGCACAGGCGTCCAGGTCCAGGATGGCGACCCGCATGTCTTCCCACAGTCCGTCCAGGATCCGGGATCTTCGGATCATGGCATCTATGCGGACCTGAAGGTCGTCCAGCGACTCGCTCAAGGTCCGGGTGGCTTCGGCGAAGCGGGCACGAAAGGCCTTCAAGCGACGATTTCGGCTGTCGAACAGGCCGGCGAGGCCCCGACGCGTTTCAAGAGCATCCGGGGCCAGACCTTCCAGCCCGGCCAGGAGATGTACCATGACGGCCAGGGCTTCGGTCAGTTCACCGCTGCGGGTCTCGGCGCGGATGCGGTCAGCGATGGCCATGGCGGCCAGACGCGCTCCGTCCCCGAAGGTCTCCGGCACACCAGGAGGGCGCAGGCCCTCGGCGAGGCTCGCCAGACGTGCTGCCGTCGGTTGAGGTAGCCCCGGCCGTCTACGCTCGGCCCGCCGTTCGCTCATCGTCGCCCGTCACCCATGCCGACGCCTCCTCAAGCGACAGTATCGACCCGGCAAGCCCTCACCGACAAGTCTGATCGCGCGTCAGTTGCGAGACGTGGTTATCATCCGACCAGCAGGGGTGAGATCGAATAGGTCGCTTCGGTCTTTGCCGCGACCTCGTCCAGGGTCACGCCGTCGGCCAGTTCGATCAGCTCAAGACCGGCACCGTCCGGCTTGACGTCGAACACCGCCAGGTCGGTGATGATGCGGCTGACCACACCCGTTCCCGTCAGGGGCAGGGTGCAGGACTTCAGCACCTTGGACTCACCGTGCTTGTTGGCATGATCCATGACGACGACGACGCGCTTGACGCCCGCGACCAGATCCATAGCCCCGCCCATCCCCTTGACCAGCTTGCCAGGGATCATCCAGTTGGCGATGTCGCCGTTTTCGGCGACCTCCATGGCCCCCAGGATCGACAGGTTGATGTGGCCGCCGCGGATCATGGCAAAGGAGTCCGCGGAACTGAAATAGGCGCTCTCGGGGATCTCGGTGATCGTCTGCTTGCCGGCATTGATCAGGTCGGCATCCACGTCTTCGTCATAGGGGAAGGGGCCCATGCCCAGCATCCCGTTTTCCGACTGGAGGGTGACCTCCATCCCTGCGGGGATGTGGTTGGCCACCAGCGTCGGGATGCCGATGCCCAGGTTCACATAGAAGCCGTCCTGCAGCTCCTTGGCGGCGCGTTCGGCCAGTTGGTCGCGGGTGCGGGGCATTATGCGGTCTCCCTGGCGCGGATGGTGCGTTGCTCGATGCGCTTCTCGAACGTGCCCTTGATGATGCGATCGACGTAAACGCCAGGCGTGTGGATGTTGTCGGGGTCGAGCGAGCCGGTCGGCACGATCTCCTCGACCTCGACCACGGTAACCTTGCCGGCCGTGGCCATCATCGGGTTGAAGTTGCGGGCGGTCTTGCGGAAGACCAGATTGCCGCGTTCGTCGGCCTTCCAGGCCTTGACGATCGACAGGTCGGCGACGAGGCCGGTCTCCATGACATAGTCGCGGCCGTCGAAATTGCGAACTTCCTTGCCTTCCGCGACCAGGGTACCGACGCCGGTGGCCGTGAAGAAGGCGGGGATGCCCGCGCCGCCCGCACGGATGCGTTCGGCCAGGGTTCCTTGCGGATTGAATTCGAGTTGCAGCTCGCCGGCGAGGTATTGCCGTTCGAACTCCTTGTTCTCGCCGACGTAGGACGAGATCATCTTGGCGATCTGACGCGTTTCCAGAAGCTGGCCGAGGCCAAAGCCGTCGACACCGGCGTTGTTGGAAATCACAGTCAGCCCCTTGACGCCCGAGGCCTTCAGTCCCGCGATCAGGTTCTCGGGGATACCGCACAGGCCGAACCCGCCCGACATCACGGTCATGCCGTCGAACGTCAGCCCCTCCAGCGCTGTGGCTGCGTCCGTGAAGATCTTGCGCATCGGCTCCCTTTTCATTCTTTGATGAATATGGCGGTTGTTACTGAGCGTGACGACGACACGCAAGCGCTCGTGAACACGGTTTGCCCACGTTCGGCATCGAGGCCAAGCCTTTCTCGCCTCACGTCCGGCATCAAGGGCCGTGACACCGCGTCACGGCCGTCGCAGATCAGGATCCGATGACGTCCTGTTCGGCGGGCGAGGCCTGCGGCTCTGACCTGAGCGCATCGCGCAGACGTGAAAGGCGCGAGCGATATCCGGCCGCGTCACCGTATTCGACGAAGTTGCGATAACGCTCATGGCTCGGGGTGACCGCCAGGGCGTGTTTGATCGGACACCAGTACTGTTCGGTCCGGCTGGCGATTTCACGGACATAGGCGATGACGCCATTGGCATATTCGCAGAACCCGCAGTTCAGCCGCTCGATTCCGTTCAGATAGTGGAGCGCGCCGCGGTCGAAGACGAGATAGTCGCTGCGTCGAACGCGCGGCAAGCCGTAGGCGCGAAAACAGATCGCCTGATAGGCGCTGGACCAGAGGTCGATGAGCGCCAGCGGAAGGATCAGGGAATAGATCACGGGGGCCGTCAGGATCGTGGCCACCGGAGCCTGTGCCAGGAAGGCGGCGGCGCTGATCTTGAAGCGGCGGTTTTCCATGACCACGCCGTGCTCGAACTCCACCAACCCCTTGTGAAGCCGCCAGCCGAGATCCTTGCGCCGCCTGAAGATCTCGCGATCGAGCTCGGTCTGCAGCCGCACGATGTCTGCGGCGATCTCTTCGATACGGTTGGCCATAGGCGTTGATCCCCCACCCTTGCCGGGCTGTCGACACCCCTACGCCGTTCGTGTCCCAGGGACAGGCGCTAAATCCATCCGGGCAGGGAGAGGGTGTGTCGGCCCCCATTAACCTTTTTCTTCGCTCGTGGCTTGCAGGCCATGGGCGGTCCGCAGGCAATGGGTTAAGCCTTGAGGATCGGGAAAAGTCGGAACGTGTGGGGCGTGCGGGCAGGGATCAACTCATTGACGGCGGCGCTGCTGGTCGGGGTGGCGATCGGCCTGGTGCTGACGCCCGACGGTCGGGCGTGGCTGCGTCATCCGACCCTGTTGTTCGGTGCCGCCAACGCATCTTCCTCGGCGGTGGAGCCTGCCCCGGTGGCGGTGGCGGTGGCGGCCGTGCCGGCCATGCGGACGGTGACCCCCCTGAAGGATCGGCTGGCCCAGCGGCGAGTTCTGCGGGTCGGGGTGTTCGGGGATTCGATGGCCGACGGGCTGTGGACGGGCCTCTATCGCGATCTGAACGATCCGTCTGGCGGGATCGCAGTCAGCAGGTTCAGCGAGGTCTCCACAGGTCTGTCGCGCTATGACTACGTCGATATCCAGGACAAGACCGCACGCCAGATCGCCGAAACGCCGGTCGACGTCGCGGTCGTGATGTTCGGCACCAACGACGCCCAGGGCATCAGTATCGACGGCCAGATCCACCCGTTCGGATCCGACGGCTGGAAGGCCGCCTATGGAAAGCGGGTCGACGACCTGGTGGGCCTGCTGAGAAGCCGCGACGTGATGGTCTACTGGGTCGGCTTGCCGCGCATGAAGCGCGGTTCGTTTGACGACAAGATGATGCTGATCAACGAGACGGTGTCGGCGCGGATGACCGCCCTGCATGTGCCCTATGTGTCGACCGTGGCCCTGACCTCGGACGCCACAGGCGACTACGACGCCTATCTGGCTGCGACGGGCACGGGGCGACGACAGCTGATGCGGGCCAACGACGGGATCCATATGTCGATGGCGGGCTATCTGCGCCTGACCGAGCCGGTCGCCCGGAGCATTCGCCGCGACGCAGGCCTGGGGCCGGCGCGACCGGCAGACGAGACCGCAGGGGCGTGATCAGGGCTCCGTGGCTCGTGGTGGCGTTGCTCGCGTTGGGCGACTCAGCCCTGGCCCAGGAACGGCCGTGGACACCCCTGTCGTCACCGCCGAGCCAGTCCTGTCCCGATGGTCTGTGCCAGCCGCAGGCCCTGGCCCCCCTGTTTCGCGCCCTGGACGGCCGGTGGGGCGGAAGCGTGCGGATCGTCCAGTTCGGCGACAGCCATACAGCGGGTCAGCGGATTACCGCAGGCCTGGAAAGCCGGCTGAAGGCGCGGTTCCCGACGCGGAACATCCGGCTCACACCGATCGGAGTCTCGGGCGTGACCCTGGCCAATCTGATCGAACAGAGACTGCCGGTCGGGGACGAATACGCTGACCTGATCATCCTGGCCTATGGCACTAACGAGGGTTTCGACGACAGCCTCGATCTCGTCGCCTACGAGACCTTGTTGAGGGGACAGATCCGGCGGTTTCGCGACAGCACGCCCGGCGCTGCCATTCTGATCCTGGGGGCACCGGAAGCGATGCGCGGGGATGGGGGCGGGAACTGTCCCGGTGACGCGGACGGGCGTTGGCGGACGCCGCCGATGCTGGCCGAGGTGCGCAAGATTCAGCATCGAACGGCGGCGCAGATGGGCGTTGCCTTCTGGGACTGGCGTGGACGGATGGGGGGTGACTGCTCGGCGCAGCGCCTGACGCAGCCAGGGCCTTGGGGCGAGGCCCTTATGCGAGGCGATCATGTCCACTTCAACGAAGCCGGGGCCGACTGGATCGGCGGCCTGTTGTACGACGACCTGATGACGGCGGGCCGGGCCTGGTACGCCCGCAACCCGCAGGCGGTCTCGGGCGGGCGATAGGATGCTGTTCCCGACCCTGGCGTTCGGCGTCTTCTTCCTGTTCGTCTATTTCACCGCCTGGTCGCTGGATCGCGAGAACGGGCGGCGCAAGCTGTTCCTGCTGCTGGCCAGCTGGTTCTTCTATGGCCAGTGGGATTGGCGTTTCGTCGTACTGCTGATCGGGTCAGCGGTGCTGAACTGGGGAATCGCTGCCCTGATCGCGCGCAAGCCTGTCGATCAGGACGGGGGGCGGATCGGGGCCGGGCGACTGGTCGTCCTGGGCGTCGTGGCCAATCTGCTGATCCTGGGCGTGTTCAAATACTACGGCTTTTTCGTCGAACAGGCGCTGGAACTGTTGGCCCGGTTCGGATGGGAGCGTGATCTGCCTCTACTGCAGATCGTGCTGCCGGTCGGGATCAGCTTCTTCACCTTCCAGGGCATCAGCTATGTGGTCGATGTGAAGCGGGGCCGGACGCCGCCAGCCCGGTCGCTGCTCGACGTCATGTTGTTGATGAGCTTCTTTCCGCATCTGGTGGCCGGGCCGATCGTGCGGGCTTCTGACCTGTTGCCCCAGTTCGACAGGACGCCACGCCTGACGCGGGCGATGGCTGTGCATGGGTTGCTGCTGATCGTCTGGGGCCTGTTCAAGAAGACGGTGATCGCGTCGGAGCTTTCGGTGCGGCTGGTCGACCCGGTCTTCTTCGACCCGTCGGCCTATGGCGCTCTGGACATCGCGGCGGCCGTCTATGGCTATGCGGTCCAGATCTATTGCGACTTCTCGGCCTATTCGGACATGGCGATAGGGATCGCGGCACTGCTGGGCTATTCCTTCCCGCGCAATTTCGACCAGCCCTACCGGGCCTCGTCCCTGCAGGCCTTCTGGCGCCGTTGGCATATCAGCCTGTCGAGCTGGCTCAGGGACTATCTCTATGTGCCTCTGGGAGGGGGCAAGCGCGGGCTGGCGGCGTCGTGCGTCAATGTCATGATCACCATGCTGCTGGGCGGGCTGTGGCACGGCGCGGCCTGGACCTTCTTGGCCTGGGGGGCCTTGCATGGATCGGTCCAGGTGATCGAACGGCTGGGCAGGGCAGTCCTGTCGCGCGCTGGAACGTCGGACGACCCCGATGCGAGAACATCGCGAGGTCTCGGTGTCATCGCGACATTGGCGGGGGTGATCGTCACCTTCCACATCGTCTGCCTGGGGTGGATACTGTTCCGGTCCGACACCTTGGACCTGGCCCTTCAGGTGCTCGCAGGCCTGGGGCGGATGGGACCGATGACGATGGTGACACCGTTCCTTCTGACACTGATCGTTGGTGGCCTGGCCATGCACTGGCTGCCCTCGCGTGCCGTCGAGGGCCTGGCCGAGCGGATGGCCCCGGCACCGTCCCTGACCATAGGCGTCCTGATCGCCCTTGGACTGCTGCTGGTCGAGGCCGTGCGGCCCGACGGCGTGGCTCCCTTCATCTATTTCCAGTTCTAGTCGGGAGACGCGCGTGACCGATCCGAGCGACCCCGGAGATCCCGGCCTGCGGCCCTTTCCGATGGCCACGCCGAATTCGCCGTTCCCGCCGCTGGGCCAGGGGATGAGCCTGGCGGGTCACGTGGAGACGCCCACAGACTGGAATCCGCAGGCAGACGCCCACGATCCTGGCATCCGCGAGCATGCCCTGGTCACCCTGGGCCGTTTCGCCTTTCCGCCGGCTCCTGCTCCCGACGACGAGGGAATGGCGGCACGCGACCGGCGCTGGACGACGCGCGCCATCGTGTTCGCTACGGTCCTGATGCTGGTCTTCAACGCCGTCTCGATCCAGAACTGGTCCCGTCAGCAGCCGCCAGGATGGGTGACCTCGACGGTTCAGCAACTCGGCGACGTCTGGGCTGCCCAGGTGATGCAACTGGGGGCCGATCGCCCCCGTCAGGCCTTCCGCGACGTCTGGTCGAGTTTCCAGCACACGGACTTCCAGGGACGCGACCAGCCCGGCCGACGGCTGGCTGAACCCTATCGGTAGTGTTCCATCGCCTCTTCGTCACAGACCACGCCTGCCACATTGGCCCTGGCGATCTGTTCGGCGCTCGGCCGGTTCGGTTCGATGATCTTGGAATCGCCGTGAACATAGTTGTTCAGGAACACCCGCATGGCATGGGCAACGCCCAGATGGTTCACCTCGCGGTAGTCGTTCTGATAGTACATTCCGCCTGAAAAGCTTCCGTTGAAGATCTCGTAAGACGGGAAGTAGTCGACCCAGTCGAAGGTCTTGATCGCCATCTCGGCGACGACCCGTAGTACCGATTTGGAGTAGGTCGTCGAGACCAGGACGTTGCGGGGCTCGTAGGTGGCAATCAGAGGGACGGGAGACACCGTCAGCAGGACCTTGATCCCGGGATTGACCCGCTTGAGAGCGATCAGGAACGTGCCAAGCTCTTCAAAAACCTGGCTGACGTCGAAATTGACGTACTCATACAGGTCGGGGTCGAAGTCGCCCGCAACAACGCCTGGGGCTGAGGAATAGACCGAACCATCGATCATGGATCGCCACGCCTCGGTCAGGCCAAGTGTGAAAATGAAGACGTCCGACGTTTCAAACATGGTGCGAACCGCCGCCAGATGGGTTTCGCGGTCGGCTTTGAGGGCCTTCAGAGTTTCGAAGCCGTTTGGCTCGATTTGCTGGCGGAAAACGTCGAAGAACCGGCCCTTCTCATCTTTCCAGTAGGTCTCGGTCGGTTTGCGCAGGCCGAAGGCCTCGTCGAACAGCTGGCGCAGTTGGGCCGTGGTGTAGATGTTTCCGAAGCGGGCCGAGAAGACCCCATAATTATGGGGCAGGCGCTCTTCGACGGGCAGGTGCTCGCCAGCTTCCGGCACATAATAGTTGAAACCGATCTGGCGCAGCTTGCGCGAGATGTTCTGCGCAAAACAGCTGCCAGCAGTGGCGACCTTGGAGTTCGGGTCGATCTGGAATCTCGTCGTGACGACGGGGTCGAGTCTGTGGGGTTCTATACGTGAGATTGATCGACGCCAGAACTGATGGTCAGGCAGACCACGATAGGGGTTTCGCATCAGATCAATCCGCTGACGTGGTCGAAGATGGCCTGGTAGGCCGGTGCGGTGCTGAGCTCATCGACGTTCATCTGCGCATAGGCCACGTAAGATTCCCAGACGAAGGCCTGCAAGTCGATGTGACGGAAGACCATGTCGCGCTTGAAGAGGTAGGATCCCTCGACACCCAAAACCTCGCCGATCTCGGGATAGACGGGCCAGCAGGGGCCGTTGACCAAAGAGTCGGGCGGACGGAATTGGGAATCCTGAATGTCGATGCCGTTGGCGATCAGAAAATTCCTTGCAACATCATAGATGACGGCGATCTTGGGATGGTCGCTGGAGTGCATGAATGACCCTTGTCGGCCCCACCGCAAGAAGCCTTCGGAAATGTCGATCTTGTGAGAGCTGAAATGCCTCAGTACCTCGGCCTTCTGAGGCTCCCAGTAATCGAAATAGCCGCAACGTTCGTAGAATTGGCCGTTGAATAGCGCCAGTGTCTGGTCCGCGGGCATACCCTTCTTGTAGGCCGCGAAGACGATCAACGAGTGATAGTTGCCTAAACCACCTTGAACTGCGCCCGCCGGTCCGTTGATGTAACAGAGGTCCGGATGAAAGGCCGAAAAGGACAGGGCGGGGAGGCGCGTCAGATTGGGAGCGTTGCGAAACCCGTTGGTGATAAAGTGTTCGACTTCGGGAGACACCACGACGCGGAAATAGTCCGGCATCGCCTCTTCCCACTTTTCCTGGTCGGCGAGATAGCCCCAGATATCCAGCGTGGTGACATCCAAACTCCGGTTGAGCAACTGTAAGGAATTGGCCAGACCCATGGTCTGGCAATTGGAGATGAGAAGCCAGCGTTCCATAAAGTCTCTCGTACCGATTTCAGCGTCAGTTAGGTCCTATCGCGGGATGAGGCAAGGACTGCGGGGTGCGTTGCACCATTGGCGTGGCCCCAGGTTTGCGGCGGGTAGCGACCCTCCAACTCGCCGCATACGATAGCGCGCTGGACATATGACGTTGATTGATGAACGGTCCAGCTTGAGCGGGATCGACTGGCCGGGGGGCCTGAAATGACCATCAATAGAAGACTGGCGCTGAGCGGTGGCCTGGCCCTGGGCGGGGGGCTGTGGAGCGGTTCGGCCTGGGCCCAGTCGACGTCGCCGCGTGTACGACGGTCGGCCTCGTCCCTGACCGCGACCAGCGACGACATCATGGCCTTCGCTCAGGGCGTGACCTTGATGAAACGCCGCACCGACAGCCGGTCCTGGGCGCGGCAGGTTCGCCTGCACCGGGAACAGGCCAAGCACGGCAACGCACTTTTCCTGCCCTGGCATCGGCTTGAGCTGGCTCACCTTGAACGCATCATCGGGCGTCTGACCGGCCACGAAACCTTTGGGCTTCCCTATTGGGACTGGCAGGAGGATCGGTTCCTGCCGTCCTGGACGACTACGCCGGGCTTGCCACTGTACGAACCCCAGCGTGCACCGGGTGCCAACGAACTCGACTATTCCAAAGCCCGGTGGGCCACCTCGCGCAATGTCGCGCGGCTGCAATCCGACGACTTCACCACCTTCTGCGGACGAATGCCGGCGGGGGCGGGCTCGGTCGAGGCCTATGGCCACAACCATATCCACGTCCTGGTCGGCGGCCTGATGAGCCGGACCGAAACGGCGGCGGCCGATCCCGTGTTCTGGATGCACCACTGCAATGTCGATCGAGTCTGGGCCACATGGCAGGCCCTGGCCCGGCGGACCTATCCGGCCGCCTGGTCCGCCGAGAAGGTCGAGGGCTATATCGGTCCCGATGGTCGCAGCACCGGCACCTGGCGGGCCGGGCAGATCGTCGAGACCCGTTCGCTGGGCTATCGCTATGATCGTCTCTATCCTTTCCCGGTGTTCAACGTGCCCAATACGGGTCCGGCAGGCGCGACCCAGCGCACGCCGATCGGTGCCACGGTCTACCCTCTGAGGGCCGAGGCGCGTCCGGGGCAGTCGGGGCTCAGGGTGGTGTTTTCCGATGACCTGACCGCCAGGCTGCGCGCCGCCGACGACACGGTGATGATCTCTGGGGTGGGGTCGGTCCGTTATGCGATGGACCAGAGGCTGCTGGACCGGTCGCTCGAGATCAGCATGAGCGGGGGAACCCGCAGGCTGGCGCTGGGGTCGTCGCCCACCTTCGTGCATCTGGGGATGACGAGCGACGGGTCGATGGCGGGGCATTCCATGCGGCATGACGATTATGCGATCGGGTTCAACTTCGGGGACGAGATCCTCAACCTGGCCCAGCGCAGCGAAGGACCGATCGTGGTTACGGTCGAGGCCGAGGATCTGACCCCGACCCTGAAT
>Ga0075012_10002163_pt1 | contig 19463 bp, 17 predicted proteins | sample All_14_2_FD_71474 | JGI IMG/M metagenome (GOLD analysis project Ga0075012, IMG submission 71474) | Freshwater microbial communities in response to fracking from Pennsylvania, USA - Allegheny Zone_MetaG_DW_15 | ecosystem: Environmental > Aquatic > Deep subsurface > Groundwater > Drilled... | reverse complement strand
CGGCGCGCAGGATGGGCTTGGCGCTCTCACCGCGCGAGAACACCTCGCCCTGGTTGAAGCGCAACCGGCCGCGGCGGATGGCGGCGTCCATGGCCGCATTGGTCTGCGTCTGGTAGATCGACACCACCCAGCGCTTCTGGCACAACTGCGTGGTGGCCCCGGCCACATCCAGCGCCAGGAAGTGCGGCACCAGCCACATCACGGGCCGCTCGCTGTGTTCGGCCAATTGCACGTCGCCCTCGACATGGATCAGCCGGCGCAGCCGCTCGGGTGAGGCATACCAGAGCAGGCCCCGCTCCAGGAAGCTGCGGCCCAGCCAGGCAAAGTGCTCGCGCGCCAGCACCTCGCGTTCGGCCTCGGTTTGCTCGGGGAAGCACAGCGCCAGGTTGCGCAAGGCCACTCGGCGGCGTGAGCGCCCCGTGCGCCACAACAAGGTGCCCAGCCCGCGGCCCAGGGCAGCCTGCCAGGCCAGCGGCAGCCAGTGCACCGTCCACAGCAGTGCCAGAAACAGCTTGGCCGCAATCTCCTCCAGCCCACGATGCCTCATGCGCCGTCTCCGTTGCTTTGAGGTTGGGAGCGGGGCTGCTTGTAGCGGTTGTAGCCCCACAGGTACTGCTCGGGGCTTTGCCGGATCACGTATTCCATGGCCTCGTTGACCGCCTCGGCCCAGGCCTGGGCGTCGTCGCTGTCGGGCCAAGGCTGGGGCGGGTCTTGCACCCGCACCAGGTGGCCGGCGCTGCCGGGCAGGCGCTCGCACCACAGCAGCAGCACCTCGCTGCCGGCCTGCCGCGCCAGGCGGCCCACCAACGTCATCGTGTAGGCCGGCATGCCAAAGAAGGGGGCCCACACGCCTTGGCCTTCGGGGGGCACTTGGTCGGGCAACAGACCCACCGCGTCGCCGCGGCGCAGCGCGCGAATCATTTGCCGCACGCCCGAGAGCTGGGCTGGCACGGTGATCAACCCGGGCCGGTTGCGTGATTGCGCCACCAAGTCACGCAGCCACGCCTTGCGGGCCGGGCGATACAGCGCCGTCATCGGCCGCTGCGCGCCGTAGCGCTCGGCGTACGACTGCGCGATCACCTCGAAGGCGCCGATGTGCGGCGACAGCAGCAGCACGCCCTTGCCGGTGGCCAACGCGGCATCCAGGCGGGCGGTGTTATCCCAGTGCACCCGGCCGCCCAGCGGGGTGGCGGCGCTGCGCCCCCACAGCCAGGGCAACTCGGCCAGCATGCGCCCGGCCTGGCGTGCCGCCGGGCTCACGCTGCGCTGCGGCAGCCCAGCCAGGGCCACATGCGATTGCAGGTGCCGGCGATACGTCGGCGAGCCCCAGTACACCAACCATCCAATGCCGGCGCCCAAAACGTGCATCAACCGCAGTGGGACATGGCTCAACCATCGAAACAGGGACGCAACCACGAACTAGAATCTTCTCATCGCCGAGTTAAAGGAACAACTTGCGGGGCGACGGGTCGGTGGGCATCTGCTTTCACCGGCACGCATCTTCAGTCTCTGGAGATCAAGAAATGCTGCTAAAGCGTTCGCCGCTGCTCCAGGGACCCGTCCCACCAACAGCCCGGCGAATTGCCGAGCGGTCTTGTTGGTAAACATAGGAGTTTAATCAGTGGCGAACGACTACCTCTTCACATCCGAATCCGTCTCAGAAGGTCACCCCGACAAGGTGGCTGACCAGATCTCGGATGCCATCCTCGATGCGATCTTCACGCAGGACCCGTTGTCCCGCGTGGCTGCCGAGACGCTGACCAACACCGGTCTGGTCGTACTGGCGGGTGAAATCACCACCCAGGCCAATGTCGACTACATCCAGGTGGCACGCGACACCATCAAGCGCATCGGCTACGACAACACCGACTACGGCATCGACTACAAGGGCTGCGCCGTGCTCGTGGCCTATGACAAGCAGAGCAACGACATCGCCCAGGGCGTGGACCGCGCCAGCGATGACTACCTGAACATCGGCGCCGGCGACCAGGGCCTGATGTTCGGCTACGCCTGCGACGAAACGCCCGAGCTGATGCCCGCGCCGATCTACTACGCGCACCGCCTGGTCGAGCGCCAGGCCCAGCTGCGCAAGGACGGCCGCCTGCCTTTCCTGCGGCCCGACGCCAAGAGCCAGGTCACGCTGCGCTATGTGGACGGCAAGCCGCACAGCATCGACACCGTGGTGCTCTCCACCCAGCACAGCCCGGACCAGAGCGAGACGCCCACCAAGATGAAGGCCTCGTTCACCGAAGCCATCATCGAAGAGATCATCAAGCCGGTGCTGCCCAAGGAATGGCTGCAGGACACCAAGTACCTGATCAACCCGACCGGCCGCTTCGTCATTGGCGGCCCGCAGGGTGACTGTGGCCTGACCGGCCGCAAGATCATCGTCGACACCTACGGCGGTGCCTGCCCGCACGGTGGCGGCGCGTTCTCGGGCAAGGATCCGACCAAGGTTGACCGCTCGGCCGCCTACGCTGCCCGCTACGTGGCCAAGAACATCGTGGCCGCTGGCCTGGCCAAACAGTGCCAGATCCAGGTGGCCTATGCCATCGGCGTGGCTCGTCCGATGAACATCACGGTGTACACCGAAGGCACCGGCGTGATCCCCGACGACAAGATCGCCGCGCTGGTGCAGGAGCACTTCGACCTGCGCCCCAAGGGCATCATCCAGATGCTTGACCTGCTGCGCCCGATCTACTCCAAGACGGCGGCCTACGGCCACTTCGGCCGTGAAGAGCCCGAGTTCACCTGGGAGCGCACGGACAAAGCGCAAGCGCTGCGCGCCGCAGCCGGTCTGTAAGGTAGCCCAAGCCATCCGCCACCGATCAAGCCGGCCTCGTGCCGGCTTTTTCGTTGCATCATCGTGCGATGCACGCTCAACACACTCTCAGCTGGCGCGGCCTGATGGCCTACAGCGCTGGTCTTATCGCCGTGCTGGCGCTGTCGGCCTGGCAGCCGTACGAGATGGGCACCTGGGTGATGGAGGTGGCGCCGGTGTTCATCGCGTTGCCGATGCTGTGGTTCAGCCACGCGCGCTTCCCGCTCACGCGCCTGCTCTACGTGCTGATCTTCGTGCACGCCTGTGTGCTGATGCTGGGCGGCCACTACACCTATGCGCGCGTGCCACTGGGTGAGTGGATGCGCGAGGCCTTCCACTTCGACCGCAACCATTACGACCGCATCGGCCACTTCATGCAAGGCGCCGTGCCGGCCATCGCTGCGCGCGAACTGCTGTTGCGCCACACCGGCCTGCAGCGTGGCGGCTGGCTGTTCACCGTGGTCACGGCGGTGGCCTTGGCGATCAGTGCGATCTATGAATTGGTGGAGTGGGGTGCCGCCGTGGCGCTGGGCTCAGGCGCGGATGAATTCCTGGGCACCCAGGGCGATCCGTGGGACACCCAGAAGGACATGCTGATGGCCTGGATCGGTGCGATGGTGGCGCAGGTGCTGCTGTTTCGGCGGCACGATGCCGAATTGGCGCCGCTGATGCCGTTGTTGCCGCGCCGTTGAGCGGCTTACAGCGGCGCGGGTTGCGTTTCCAGCCGGCCCCACGTACGGCGGCCCCGCAGGGGGACTGCCTTCTGCGTCGCCTGGGGGGTGGTGACGGGGTCGCCGATCGAGTTCACGGGTGCCGGCCGGCCCAGCAAGAAGCCCTGCAACTCGTCGCACCCATGGGCTTGCAACGCGCTCATCTGCTCCGAGGTTTCCACGCCTTCCGCATTGACGCGAATGTCCAGCGAGTGCGCCAGTGTGATGATGGACTTGACGATCAATCCCACCTTCGGATCGCTGGCCAGGTGCTGGGTGAAGGCGCGGTCGATCTTGACCTTGTGGAACGGGAAGCGCCACAGGTACGCCAGGCTGGAGTAGCCGGTGCCAAAGTCGTCCATCGCGATGCGCACGCCCAACTCTGACAGGGCCCGCAGCGCCTCAATCACGGGCTCGGTGTTGCCCATCAGCAGCGATTCGGTGATTTCGAGTTCCAGGCGTGTGGCTGGCAGGTCGGCCTCGGCCAGGGCTTCGGTCACCACTTGCACCAGGTCGCCGCGCCGAAACTGCACGGCCGACAGGTTCACGGCCACGGTCAGCGGTGCGGCCCACAGTGCCGCCTCAGCGCAGGCCCGTTTGAGCACCCAGCGGCCGAGCGCATCGATCATGCCGGTTTCCTCTGCCAGCGGGATGAACACCACCGGCGGGATGTTGCCGCGCTTGGGGTGCTGCCAGCGCAGCAGTGCCTCGTAGCCGGCAATGGTGCGGCCGTCGGACTCAAACAGCGGTTGGAAGTGCAGGGTGAGTTCGTCGCGGGCCAGGGCCGCGCGCAGATCACGGGTGAGGTGGCGGCGTTCCTGCAACTGCAGGTCCATGGCTGCATCGTAGAAGCTGAAAGCGCCCCGACCGGCCGCCTTGGCACGGTACAGGGCCAGGTCGGCGCGATGCAGCAGCTCTTCAGGCGCGAGGCCATCCACGCCGTAGATGGCTGCACCCACGCTGCCGCCGCAGATCAGCGTCTGGCCGCTCACGTCGTAGGGTTCCGACAGGGCTTGCACGATGCGGTTGGCCAGGTGCCCCACGTCCTCGGATTGCGTCACATGGGCTTGCAGGATGGCGAACTCATCACCACCCAGCCGAGCCACGCGGTCGCCCTGCCGGGTGACCTCCTGCAGCCGCGAGGCGGTCTCGCGCAGCACCGCATCACCGGCGGCATGGCCCAGCGTGTCGTTGATTTCCTTGAAGTGATCGAGGTCGATGCACAGCACGGCAAAGGCATGGCCGCCCTCGCGCCCGGCTTGCACAGACTGCTGCATCGCCTGTTGGAAACTGGTGCGGTTCAGCAGCCCACTCAGTGCATCATGATGTGCCAGGAAGCGCACTTGCTCCGCGGCCGTGCGTTCGGCTCGCCAATGCTGGCGCCAAAAGACCACGCACAGGGCGCCCAGGCCACCAAACAGGCCCATCACGGTCAGCACCAGCTTGGCCACGGCCGAGCGGTACTGATCAGGCGGTATCGCCACCGGCAGGTCCTGTGCAATGCCTTGCAGCACCCAGAGCATCAGCCCCAGCCCGGCTAGCAAGGCCAGGACAAAGAGGCTGAGGAATCTCCCATTGATGAACGTGCGCTTCATGCCGGCTTTCTTTTCATTCCCAGAGGCCAGGGCGCTTTCAGCCCAGGATGCCGCGAGTCTGTCGGAGCCGTGCCGGCCTTGATCTGCCGAGAAGCACCGTGCAAGAAGTCCGACTCGTGGTCTGGGTCATCGCGCCTGGCCCCCTACAATGCACCCTGTTTCGAGGAGCGTTGCAAGGCCGGCCCCCCGCCGCCCCAGGCTCGAAACCTCACGGGTCTGTCTGTGTTTAGTGCAGGCCCGCCAGGCAACGGCGCTCACCCGCTCGCTTCAGTGTCGGCGTGGGTGCTGCTTCAGCCGTTGGCCCACTTTGATCACTTGGCGAGCGTTTTCCTCAGTTTTGGAGAATGTTCATGAACGCCGTGGTGAAACCCCTGTCTCTCGTCGCTGATCGCGACTACATCGTCGCCGACCTGTCCCTGGCCGCTTGGGGTCGCAAGGAACTTGCAGTCGCCGAGACCGAGATGCCGGCCCTGATGGCCATCCGGTCCGAGTTCGCCGCCAAGCAGCCGCTCAAAGGCGCGCGCATCACCGGCTCGCTGCACATGACCATCCAGACCGGCGTGCTGGTCGAAACCCTGCAAGCCCTGGGCGCTGAAGTGCGCTGGGCCTCATGCAACATCTTCTCCACGCAAGACCACGCTGCCGCTGCCCTGGTGGCTGAAGGCACGCCAGTGTTTGCCTACAAGGGCGAGACGCTGAAGGACTATTGGGACTACACCCACCGCATCTTCGACTTCGGCCCCAAGGGCACGGAAGGCGAAGGCCCCAACATGATCCTGGATGACGGCGGTGATGCCACGCTGCTGATGCACCTGGGTAAGAAGGCCGAGAAGGATCCGTCCGTCATCGCCCACCCCGGCAGCGAAGAAGAGCGCGAGCTGTTTGCCGCCATCAAGGCCAAGCTGGCGGAAGACAGCACCTGGTACAGCCGCAAGGGTGCGCAGATCATCGGCGTGACTGAAGAGACCACCACCGGCGTGCACCGCCTGCAGGAAATGAGCGCCAAGGGCACGCTGATGTTCCGTGCCATCAACGTGAACGATAGCGTCACCAAGAGCAAGTTCGACAACCTCTATGGTTGCCGCGAATCGCTGGTGGATGGCATCAAGCGCGCCACCGACGTGATGATCGCCGGCAAGATCGCCGTGGTGGCTGGTTACGGCGACGTGGGCAAGGGCTCGGCCCAGGCCCTGCGCGCCCTCTCCGCCCAGGTGTGGGTGACCGAGATCGATCCGATCAATGCGCTGCAGGCCGCCATGGAAGGCTACCGCGTGGTGACGATGGAGTGGGCCGCTTCGCAGGCCGACATCTTCGTCACCACCACCGGCAACCGCGACGTGATCACCTACGAGCACATGGCCGCGATGAAGAACAACGCCATCGTCTGCAACATCGGCCACTTCGACAACGAGATCCAGGTCGCCAAGCTTGAAACGAAGTGCCGGTGGGAAGAGATCAAGCCGCAGGTCGATCACGTCATCTTTGAAGACGGCAAGCGCATCATCCTGCTGGCCAAGGGCCGCCTGGTGAACCTGGGTTGCGGCACCGGCCACCCCAGCTACGTGATGAGCTCCAGCTTTGCCAACCAGACGCTGGCGCAGATTGAGCTGTACGCCCACAAGGACGCCTACGACATCGGCAAGGTCTACGTGCTGCCCAAGCACCTGGACGAGAAGGTGGCCCGCCTGCAGCTGACCACGCTGAACGCCCAGCTCACCGAGCTGACGGAAGAGCAAGCCGCTTACATCGGCGTGCCCAAGCAAGGCCCTTACAAGCCGGATACTTACCGGTATTGAGCCCCGCTACAACCTGTCCACGGCCGGGCTTGCAAGCCCGGCCGGTTCGGCAGGCACACGCCGGCACGCCGGCGTATGTCCGGCCTCAACCCTCAAGGGGGCCAACACCGGCGGACCGGCGAAGCCGGATCCACGGCGTTGACTGGCGCCACACCCTCTTGGCGAGGGTGTGGCGCAACGCGATTGGACGATTGAGATGACCAACGCCATTGGGCTGCCCATCAGCCTTGAATTTTTTCCTCCCAAGACGCCCGAGGGCGCGGCCAAGCTGGTCGAGACGCGCAAGGCGTTGTATGCGCTGAAGCCCGAGTTCTGCTCGGTCACCTACGGTGCTGGTGGCACCACGCAGGACGGCACGTTGCAATCGGTGCAGGCCATCCTGGCCGAGGGCTATCAAGGCGCGCCGCACTTCAGCTGCATCGGCGCCAGCAAGGCGTCGGTGCGCGAGCAGTTGGCGCAGTTCAAGGCCATCGGCGTGCGCCGCATCGTGGCCTTGCGCGGTGACTTGCCCAGCGGCTACGGCAGCGGCGGCGAGTTCCGCTATGCCAGCGATCTGGTGGCCTTCATCCGCGCCGAGACGGGCGATCACTTCCACATCGAAGTGGCGGCCTATCCCGAGATGCACCCCCAGGCCAAGTCGGCGCAGGCTGACCTGGAGGCTTTTGCCACCAAGGTGAAAGCCGGCGCCAATGCGGCCATCACGCAGATGTTCTTCAACAGCGATGCGTACTTCCGCTTCGTCGACGAGGCGCATGCACTCGGGGTGGATGTGCCCATCGTGCCGGGCATCATGCCCATCAGCAATGCCAGCGGCATCCTGCGTTTTGCCGATGGCTGCGGCACCGAGATTCCGCGCTGGATCCGCCTGCGCCTGCAGTCGTTCGGGGATGACGTTGAATCGATCAAGGCCTTCGGCCTCGACGTGGTGACTGACCTGTGTGACCAGCTGCGCACCGCCGGTGTACCTGCGCTGCACTTCTACACGATGAACACCAGCGCCCCCACGCTGGAGATCTGCCGCCGCCTCAGCCTGTAACGGGATTTGGCTCAGGTGTGGCGCGGGCGCGTCACACCCTGATGGCGCAACTGATGCAGATCAAGTCGACCCGGACCCCGGGGTAGGTTTGTGGCCCGGTTTGCGGACTCACAACTTGCGCAGGCAGCGCATCGGATGCAATGGATTCCAGGCCAAGAAAAAAGGCCCTGCAAACATCTCATCCGAACAGGAGTCCCACCATGAAGAAGATCCAACTTGCCCTGATCGCCGCCGCTGTTGCTGCTCTGGCACCGCTCGCTCAAGCCCAAGCTGCTGGCGACATCGTGGCGCGTGTGCGCGCTGTGCACCTGGGTGCGAACAGCAGCACCCTGTCCGCTGGCGAAGTCTCGATCAACGACAAGTGGCTGCCCGAAGTCGATTTCACCTACTTCTTCACGCCCAACTTTGCGGCAGAGCTGATCCTGACCTACCCGCAAAAGCAAGACGTGCTGCTGAGCGGCAACAAGCTGGGCACCCTCAAGCATCTGCCGCCGGTGCTGTCGGCGCAGTACCACTTCACCGGCATGGGCCCCCTCAAGCCCTACCTGGGCGCCGGTTTGAACTACACGCGCTTCTCCAGCGTGAGCTTGGCGGGCGGTGCCGTGACGGTCGACAAGAGCAGCTTCGGCCTGGCGCTGCAAGCCGGCGTGGACTACGCGATCGACAAGAATTGGTCGCTGAACCTGGACATCAAGAAGGTTCAGATCGGCACCAACGTGTACCTGAGCGGTGCCGACCTGGGCGAGTTCAAGATCAACCCGCTGCTGGTGGGTCTGGGCGTGGGCTACAAGTTCTAAGCCTGCCTCGCCGCCAACAAGAAGGCGACCCTCGGGTCGCCTTTTTTCATCGGTCAGCGCGAATCACTCATCGCGCTGCCAGAACACGCCTTCGTCTGTCAGCACCACATCCATCGGCACGTCGTGCGCCTCGGGTTCCAGCCAGGGCACATAGCCGTGGGCGTAGCACACGCCGATGGTGAAGGGCTTGGGCGCCAGCGTGGCCAGCGTGCGGTCGAAGAAGCCGCCGCCATAGCCCAGGCGCAGGCCCTTGGGGCCGAAGCCCACGCAGGGCACCAGCAGCAGTTGGGGCTCGAAGGCCTCGGTGTCCTTGGGCTTGAGGATGCCGAAGGCGTCTTCCTCCATCGGGCAGCCGGGGTACCAAACGTGAAAGCGCAGCTGCTTGGTCTCGCGGTTCATCACTGGCAGGCCGATGCGGCGATCGGGCTCGCCTTCGGTCCAGCGGTACAGCGCCGGCAACGCATCAAACTCGCCTTTGATCGGCCAGTAGGCGCCGATGCTGGTTTCAGGCCGGGTCACCAGCCACACGCGCAGCACCTCCTGCAGGTGCATGGCGCGGCGGTGGCGGTCGCTCATGGCCACCCGCTCGGCCTGCAGCTGCTTGCGCAGGGTCGCTTTGTCGCGGGGCGGTTCGGGCAGCTTGAAGGTCGGCGTGGACATGGGCGGAATCCGGCAGAGGGAGGCCTTGATTGTCCCTGCCAGCAGCGGGGCCGACAATGCACTCGGCCATTGCCCGACTGCCGCCCTTCGCGCCCATGCCCACTTCGCCCGCCTTTGTCGACCACTGCCTGGAGCTGATTGGCGGCTTTGGCGTGGCGCGTGCGCGACGCATGTTCGGCGGCCATGGCCTGTACTTGGATGATCTGTTCATCGCGCTCATCGCCGGTGAGGTGCTGTACCTGAAGACCGATGCGTTGAGCCGTGTGCGTTTCGAAGCGGCCGGCTGCGCACCTTTCCGGTACACCACCCGGCATGGCGAGGGGGTGATGTCGTACCACGCTGCACCTGAGGAGGCGGTGGAATCGCCAGCCCTGATGGCGCCTTGGGTGCGCCTGGCTCAGGAGGCGGCGTTGCGCAGCCGGCAGTCCACCCCCCAGCCCCGGGCGGCATACCGCAAGAAAGCCGGTCCATGAGGAACGATTCTGTTCATCCGGACACGAACCCATCAATCCTCCCAAGGTACGGGCGTGCAGGGGTCGTCCTGCTGCGCTACAACCGGTTGGCGAGCCCGTCTGCCGCGCCTTCGATGTCCGCATGAGCCGTTTGAACTTGTCCTCGTTGTCTCTTTCCGCCTGCCTGCGCACACCCTGGCGGGCGCGGGCCGCCGCGTTGTTGTTGTTGATCACCGGGGTGGCCGTGGCCCAAAGTGGCTCGGTGCCTGCGGCGGCGCCTATGCCGGCACCGGCAGCCAATGCGGCGCAGGCCAACCTCCCCGATGACCAACGCTTGATCGAGGCGCGCGAAGCCTGGCGCAAGCGCGACCGCACCCGCCTGGCGCAGGCGCGCGATCAACTCATGGCCGCCAGGCATCCGCTTGCACCCTGGGCCGACTACTGGGAGCTCAACCTTCGGTTGAAGGAAGCCCAGCAGCCTGAGCTGGATGCCTTCTACGCCCGCTGGCCCGGCAGCTATGTGGAAGACCGCCTGCGCAACGACTGGCTGCTGGAACTGGGCCGCCGCCGCGACTGGGCCAACTTCGCCGTCGAGCAACCGCGCTTTCGCATGAACGACGATCGCGAGGTGACCTGCTACGGCTTGCTGCTCAAGGCCCAGGCCGGGCAGGACGTGCGCCAGAGCGCGCGCCAGGCTTGGCTGGCCCAGCGCGATGCCGATGAAGGCTGCCAGGCCATGGCCGCCAGCCTGTACACGGCCAAGGTGTTCACGGCCGATGATGTGTGGCTCAAGGCCCGCAGCGCTGCCGATGCCCGCCAGACCCGTGCAGCGCGCGCCGCCTTGTCGCTGCTGGGTGAGGCCGTTGGGCAAGCCGCGGGAGATGCGTTCGACAACCCGCAGCGCTACCTGCTCTGTGCCTCCCGCTCCGGCCGTGGCGCGCGCGACTGCACCAAACGCGACGCCCCGAAGGTGCTCGATCCCTCTACCCCCGAAGGCGCACAACTCGTGGCCCAGGCCCTGGTGCGCTGGGCCGGCACCGACGCCACCGCGGCAGCCCAGGCCTTGAAAGACACCTGGCAAGACCAGCTCACCGTGCCCGCGGCCGCCTGGGCCTGGCTGCAGATCGGCAAGCAGGGCGCGATGCGGTTGCAGCCCGAGGCGGAAGGCTGGTTTGCCCAGGCTGATGTATTGACCAAAGGCCGCGGTGCCGAGGGCGATGACGAGGTGCTGGCCTGGCGCGCCCGCGCCGCCCTGCGCGCCACCGATGTGGCTCGCTGGCAGCGTGTGCAGGACGCCATCCAGGCCATGAGCCCGGCCCTGCAACGCGAACCCACCTGGGCCTACTGGCATGGCCGTGCCCTGCTGGCCCGAGCCCCCAGCGGCCCGGCTGGCGATGCCCAGCGCCTGGCCGGCACCACCCTGCTGGAACGGGTGGCCAGCCACTACGAGTTCTACGGCAAGCTGGCCAGTGAAGAGCTTGGCCGTCCGCAGGCCCTGCCGGCCCGTCCGGCGCCACTCACCCCCGCCGAGCGCGCCGTGGCCGAGCAGCACCCTGGCCTGAACCGTGCGCTGGCGCTGATCGCCTTGGGCCTGCGCAATGAAGGTGTGCGCGAATGGAACTTCGCCCTGCGCGACTTCGCCTCCGACCGCGAACTGCTCGCCGCCGCCCAGCGCGCCTGCGAACGCGAGGTGTGGGACCGCTGCATCAACACCAGTGAGCGCACCCGCCAGGACATCGACATGGCGCAGCGCTTCCCCATGCCCTTTCGCACCGAGGTGCTGGCGGCCGCACAGCGCGCCGGGCTCGACCCGGCCTACGTCTACGGCCTGATTCGCCAGGAATCCCGCTTCCTGGCCGATGCCCGCTCCGGCGTGGGCGCTTCGGGCCTGATGCAACTGATGCCTGCCACCGCCAAGTGGACGGCACGCAAGGTGGGCCTGCCCTTCCAGGCCGAGCAGGTGACGGATCGGCAAACCAACCTGACCCTCGGCACCAGCTACCTGAAGCTGGTGCTGGATGACTTCGACGGCTCGCCCGCGATGGCTGCCGCCGCCTACAACGCCGGCCCCGGCCGGCCGCGGCGCTGGCGCGAAGGCCCGGTGCTGGAGGTGGCCGCCTGGGCCGAAAACATCCCCTTCAACGAAACGCGCGACTACGTGAAGAAGGTGCTCTCCAACACCAGCTACTACGCCGCGCTGATGAACAGCCAAAACGCCGTGACCCTGAAGCCCCGCCTTGGCCCCGCTGTCGGCCCGCGCCCGGTGGCCGAAGCGCCGCCCAATCCTGAACTCCCTTAGGTCGGCGAACGGGCTCCTCCTGGCCGCCTGCCCCTTGCTCGTCCACCCCTTCTGACTGGTTCCCATGCCCTTACCCGTGCAACGTGTGCTCATCCTTGGTGGCACCGGCTTCGTGGGCCGCAGCACGGTCGCACGGCTGCTCAGCGATGTGGGCGCAGGCGGGCTGCGCATCACCGTGCCGAGCCGGCGGCCGGCCCGGGCCAAGGTGCTGGCCACCTTGCCCGGTGTGGAGCTGTGCGAGGCCGATGTGCATGACCCGGCGGCGCTGAAACAACTGGTGGCCGGGCACGACGCCGTGCTCAACCTGGTGGCCGTGCTGCATGCCACCCCTGACACCTTTGCCCGCGTGCATGTCGATCTGCCGCAGCACCTGGCCGAGGCTTGCATGGCCACCGGCGCGCACCGGCTGGTGCATGTCAGCGCGCTGGGCGTGCCCGAAGACCCGCGGCTCGCGCCCTCGCACTACCTGCGCACCAAGGCCGAGGGCGAATCGGTGCTGCGCACCTTCACCACCGATCGGCAGGAGAGCCATCGCCTGTCGCTCTCCATCCTGCGGCCCAGCGTGATCTTCGGCGCCGACGATCGTTTCATGCGCCTCTTCGCCCACCTGCAGGCGCTGGCGCCGGTGATGCCGCTAGCGGGGGCCGAGGCGCGCTTCCAGCCGGTGTGGGTGGAAGACGTGGCCAGCGCGCTGGCGCGGCTGCTGCTCTCGCCCGCTGGCACCGAGCCGGTGATCGAGGCCGCCGGCCCGCAGGTGTGGACGCTGCGCGAGCTGGTGCAGGCGGCCGGCCGCTGGTCGGGCCACCCGCGCTGGGTGATCGGCGTGCCCGATTGGGTGGGTCGCCTGCAGGCCGCGCTGCTCGGCCTGCTGCCGGGCGAGCCACTGTTGTCGGCTGACAACCTGGCCTCGATGCACCGCCCCAACGTGGCCACCGGCCGGCTGCCTGGGCTGGCTGACCTCGGCATCGAGCCTGCCGGGTTGGCCTCGGTGATGGCGCCGCTGCTGGGCGGGCAAGACCCCAGCCACCGCTTCGATCTGCTGCGCGAGCACGCCGGGCGCTGAAGTCTGAAGCCTGCCTACACTGGCGGGCATGAAGACGTATCTGGTGGGCGGCGCCGTCCGCGACAAGCTGCTGGGCCTGCCGCATGGCGACCGCGACTGGGTGCTGGTGGGCGCTGATCCGGCCGCCCTCATGGCTGCCGGCTACACCCCGGTGGGGCGCGACTTCCCCGTCTTCCTGCACCCGCAGACGCACGAAGAATGCGCGCTCGCCCGCACCGAACGCAAGAGCGGCCCCGGCTACCACGGCTTCGACGTGCACGCCGGCCCCGATGTCACGCTGGAAGACGACCTGGCGCGGCGCGATCTCACCATCAACGCGATGGCCGAAGACGATGCCGGCCAGTTGATCGACCCGTATGGCGGCGCAGCCGATCTGGCCGCCCAGGTGTTTCGCCACGTCAGCCCCGCTTTTGCCGAAGACCCGGTGCGCATCCTGCGGCTGGCGCGCTTTGCGGCGCGTTGGCCCGCCTTCACGGTGGCCGACGAGACGATGGCCCTGTGCCGCCGCATGGTGGCTGAGGGCGAAGTGGATGCCCTGGTGCCCGAGCGCGTGTGGCAGGAACTCGCCCGCGGCCTGATGGAGCGTTGCCCCAGCCGCATGCTCGCGGTGCTGCGCGAAGCTGGCGCGCTGGCGCGGCTGCTGCCCGAGGTGGAAGCGCTTTACGGCGTGCCGCAGCGCCCCGAGTACCACCCCGAGATCGACACCGGCGTGCACGTCAGCATGGTGCTCGACCAGTCCGCCCGCCTGCAGGCGCCACTCACGGTGCGCTTTGCCTGCCTCACACACGACATCGGCAAGGGCACCACCCCAGCCCATGTGCTGCCGCGCCACCTGGGCCACGAAGGCCGCAGCGTGCAGCTGCTGCAGCCGCTGGTGGAACGGCTCAAAGTGCCGAAGGACTGCCGCGCCCTGGCCGAGCTGTGCGCCCGCGAACATGGCAACGTGCACCAGAGCGGGGGCTTTGGGGTGCAGGCCGTGGTGCGGCTGCTGCGCCGCTGCGATGCCTGGCGCGCGCCGCAGCGCTTTGCCGAGCTGCTGCTGGCCTGTGAATGTGATGCCCGCGGCCGGCTCGGCCTGGAAGATCGCGACTACCCGCAGCGCCCGCGCCTGCAGCAGGCGCTGGACATCACGGCAGCGGTGGACCAAGGTGCCATCGTGGCGGCGCTGCGTGAGCGCCTGTCATCGCCGCCGCAAGGTGATGCCATCGCGGCGGCCATCGATCAGGCGCGGGTGGCGGCCCTGGCGGCTGCATGGGGCGAGTCCCCCGACGCCTGAGGTTCAGCTGCCCTCTCGGTTCGGGCTGCGCCAAGCGCGCTCGAATGGCAGCCGCCACGCATGCGGTGCGATGAGTTGATGAATCGATTTGGGCCCCCAGGAGCCCTGCTCGTACAGCCGCACCGGCGGCGGCGCTTCCAGCAACTGGGTGGACACCTCCCACAGCCGCTCGATGCCCTCGGCCGTGGTGAACAACGTGCGGTCGCCGCGCATCGCATCCAGGATCAGCCGCTCGTAGGCTTCGAGCACATCGCCGATCCGCCCGGTGTCATGCATCGCGAACTGCAGGCTCAGCTTGTCCAGCCGCATGCCCGGCCCCGGCCGCTTGCCGTAGAACGACAGGCTCATCTTCGACGCATCGGCCAGGTCGAAGGTGAGGTGATCCGGCCCCTGCGCGCCCACGCCCGAGCCCGGTGGGAACATGCTCTTGGGTGGTTCGCGAAAGGCGATCGAGATGATGCGCTGCCCCTCGGCCATGCGCTTGCCGGTGCGCAGGAAGAAGGGCACGCCGGCCCAGCGCCAGTTGTCGATGAAACACTTCATCGCGATGAAGGTTTCGGTTTCGCTCTGCGGGTCGATGCCGTCTTCTTCGCGGTAGCCGGTGTACTGGCCGCGCACCACATCGGCGGGCTGCACCGGCAGCATGCTGCGGAACACCTTGTTCTTCTCTTCGCTGATCGGCGCCGGCTCCAGCGCTGTGGGCGGCTCCATGGCCATGAAGGCGAGGATCTGGAACAGGTGTGTCACCACCATGTCGCGGTAGGCGCCGGTTTGCTCGTAGAAGGCCGCGCGCTTGCCCAGGCCCAGCGTTTCGGGCACATCGATCTGCACATGGTCGATGAAGTTGCGGTTCCAGATCGGCTCGAACAACCCGTTGGCAAAGCGAAAGGCCAGGATGTTCTGCGCCGGCTCCTTGCCCAGGAAGTGGTCGATGCGAAAGATCTGCTCCTCGGCAAACACCTCGTGCAGGCGCGCGTTCAGCGTGCGCGCACTGGCCAGGTCGGTGCCGAAGGGCTTTTCCATCACGATGCGTGAGCGCTCCACCAGCCCGGCCTCGCCCAGCAGTCGCACCGCCGGTAAGGCGGCGCTGGGGGGCACGCTCAAGTAGTGCAGGCGTTGGCATTCGGCGCCTAAGGCCTGTTCGGCGCGCGCCACTGCGTCGCGCAGCGCCTCAGGGCCGGCGCCCAGCGGCACGTAGTCGAGCGTGGCAGCAAAGGCCTGCCAGTCGGCATCGGGTGTCTTGCGGGTGAAGAATTCGTCGAGCGCCGATTTGGCGGCTGCGCGGAAGCCCTCGGCATCGAGCTCATCGAGTGAGACACCGATGATGCGGCAGCCCGGAATGAAGCCCGCGCTGGCGAGGTGAAACAATCCCGGCAGCAGCTTGCGCCGGGCCAAGTCGCCCGTGGCGCCAAACAGCACCACGACCTGCGGGTGACGTGGGCCTACGCCCGGTGGAATCTTGGCCAACGCGCCGTCTCCTGGTTGCCTTGCCAGGACGGGGTGCATGCAACCGGCATGCCCGTGCGTTGAGTCAGATCAGTTTGCCAATGCCCCAGCCGATCACGCTGATCAGCACGGCCGAGCCGATGGGCAGCACCCGCTCGCGCCCGCCGAAGCGAAACGTGAAGTCGCCCGGCAGCCGGCCCAGCCCGATGCGGCGCAGCCAGGGCTGCAGCGCATCGAACACCACCAACGTGATCACCAGCAGGACGATCCAGCGCAGCATCAGGGTGGGGTCACAACGTGTGGCTACGGTCGCCTTGGTTGAAACCGATGGCATCGAACAACGGCTCGCCCTCGGCATCGGTGGTGCTGAACCCGATCACTTTGAACAGCTCGCCCATCTCGTGTTCGGTGATCAGCTTCTGCGCGTTGGCCAGCGTGCGCACGTCGCGGGCATCGCTGGCGGCCTGCAGGTCGTCGGCCAGGCCGCAGTTCAACAGGAAGCGGGCCTGGCTGGTGTAGCCCAGCACGGCCAGGCCGGCGTCTTGTCCGGCCAGGGCCACGGCGGTGAAGTCGACGTGGCTGGTGATGTCCTTGTCGCCGGGGGCTTCCAGCGGGTTGACATCGGCCTGGTGGGCGCGGTGGCACATCAGCGTGCCGCCGCTGCGCTGCGGGTGGTAGTACTCGTGCTCGGGGAAGCCGTAGTCGATCAGGAAGGCGGCGCCGCGCCGCAGGCTGGCGGCCAGGCTGTGCAGCCAAGCGGTGGCCTGGCGCGGCAGCTCGGTCACGCTGCCGGGCGGGAAGGCATCGGCGTTGCACGGGGGTTGCAGCGTGGTGGGGCGGTCTTGCCAGGCGAACTGGCCGTGGTCGTCCAGCGTCACGCCGCGTTCACGCCAGTGCTGGCCATCGAAGGCCAGCAGCGCCACCGGCATCGCATCGAGCAGCTCGTTGCCCACCACCACGCCGTCGATGGGCACCGGCCATTGGTCGGCGAAGTGCAGCTTGTGGGCGTGCGCCGGGGCGCGTTCGGCGACGGTGTGTTGTTGCCGCTCGCGCAGCGTGGCCGAGAGGTCGACGATGGTGTAGCGCTGCACGCGGTCGCCCAGGGCTTGCAGCAGCCCGGCGGCCAGTGCGCCCGAGCCGGCGCCAAATTCCCACACCTCGGTGGTGCCGGTGGCGTCCAGCGCCTGGGCGATCTGGCGCGCCAGCGCGCGGGCAAACAGGGGGCTCAGCTCGGGGGCGGTGATGAAGTCGGAGCCGCTTTGCGGCAGGGCGCCGAACTGGCGGTCACCGCGGCTGTAGTAGCCCTGGCCCGGGGTGTAGAGCGCGCGGGCCATGAAGTCTTCAAAGCCGATCCAGCCGCCTGCAGCCTGGATGGCTTGGCCGATCTGCCCGGCCAGTGCGTCAGAAGCCCCGCCCGCCTTGGCGGATGACCCGCTGGCTACACTGGCGGGCTGGTTGTCGGCCGGCGCTTCGGTCTTGCGGGATGCGGGTGGCGCCTGGCGGCCGGATGCATGTTGATTCACCGCGCGATTGTAGAAACCCCGGCCATGTCTGCCCCCGAAACCCCTGCTGTTGCTGCCCGGCCTGTGAGCCTGGTAACGGGCGCTGCCCGCCGCATCGGCCGCGCCATCGCGCTGGAACTGGCCGCTGCCGGGCATGACTTGGCGCTGCACTGCCGCCATTCGCGCGATGAGGCCGAGGCCCTGGCCGCCGAGCTGCGCGCTCTTGGTGGCCGTGCCGAGGTGTGGGCCGTTGACCTGGCTGACGAAGCCGCCTGCCGCGATCTCGTGCCCGCCATCGTGGCCCGCTTCGGCCGGCTCGATGCGGTGGTGAACAACGCCTCTACCTTTGAGTACGACGATGCGCTGAGCTTCAGCCATGCTGCGATGGAGCGGCATTGGCGTGCCAACACCGCCCCGGCGGTGCTGCTGGCGCAGGGCCTGCACGCGCACCTGCTGGCGCGTGGTGCCGGTGCGGCGTCGGGTTGCCTGGTCAACCTGCTCGATCAGAAGCTGGGCAACCCCAACCCTGACTACTTCTCGTACACGCTGTCAAAGGCCGCGCTGGAATCGGCCGGGGTGATGCTGGCCCAGGCGCTGGCGCCGGTGCTGCGTGTGGTGGGTGTGGCGCCGGGTGTGACGCTCACCTCGGGCCCGATGAACGACGCTGAATTCGATGCCGCACACCGGCTCACGCCGCTGGGCCGCTCGTCCACCCCCGAAGACATTGCGCGCGCGGTGCGCTTTGCCATCGAATCACCGGCCGTCACCGGCAGCACGTTGTGGATCGACGGCGGCCAGCATCTGATGGGGCAGCCGCGTGACGTTTACTTCTTGGGCAAGACCTGATGAGCTATTTGCTTGACCCCCGCCTGCAGGACTGCCGGCGCCTGTTCCTCGTTGACCACGTGGTGCAGATCCACATCGGCGTGCATGACTTCGAGAAGCGCGGTGCGCAGCGTGTGCTCTTCAACGTGGACCTGTTCGTGCCGCTGGCGCAGAGCACGCCGCAGGGCGACGACATCACCGAAGTGGTGGACTACGATTTCATTCGCGACGTGATCGCCCGCCACCTTGACCGCGAACACGTGCAACTGCAGGAAACGCTGTGCGACGCCATCGCCGCCAGCCTGCTGCAACACCCCAAGGTGCGCGCCGCACGCGTGTCCACCAGCAAGCCCGACGTGTATGCCGATTGCGCCACCGTCGGCGTTGAAGTCTTCAAGTTCAAGAGTGCCCCATGAACGCCGTCACCTCCACCGAGCCCGATCAGGTTGATCAGCAAGCGATGCGTCAAGCCGAGCGCAAGCAGGCTCATGAGACCAACAAGCTCAGCAAACGCCTGCATCGCCAGGTGGGCCAGGCCGTCACCGACTACAACATGATCGAGGACGGTGACAAGGTGATGGTGTGCCTGTCGGGCGGCAAGGACAGCTACGGCCTGCTCGACATCCTGCTCAACCTTCAGCAACGTGCACCAGTGAAGTTTGAACTGGTGGCCGTGAACCTCGACCAGAAGCAGCCGGGCTTTCCGGCACACATCCTGCCCGAATACCTGCAAAGCCGCGGCGTGCCGTTCCACATCGAGAACCAGGACACCTACAGCATCGTCAAGCGCATCATCCCCGAGGGCGACACGATGTGCAGCCTGTGTTCGCGCCTGCGCCGCGGTATCCTGTACCGCGTGGCCGGCGAGCTGGGCTGTACCAAGATCGCGCTGGGCCATCACCGGGACGACTTCCTGGGCACGATCTTCCTCAACATGTTCTTCGGCGGCAAGCTCAAGGGCATGCCACCCAAGCTGGTCAGCGATGACGGCAAGCACACCGTGATCCGCCCACTGGCCTATGTGGCCGAGACCGACTTGGAGCGCTGGGCCGAGCACCGCCAGTTCCCCATCATCCCGTGCAGCCTGTGCGGCAGCCAGGAAAACCTGCAGCGCGTGCAGATCAAGCAGATGCTGCGCGAGTGGGACCGCAAGTTCCCCGGCCGCATCGACAACATGCACCGCGC